>Ga0080064_1001573_pt1 | contig 45154 bp, 35 predicted proteins | sample Subgrocontami54m_FD_69260 | JGI IMG/M metagenome (GOLD analysis project Ga0080064, IMG submission 69260) | Subsurface groundwater microbial communities from S. Glens Falls, New York, USA - GMW46 contaminated, 5.4 m (SPADES assembly) (version 2) ...
GCGACGACCGCGATCGACCGAACACATAGCGCTCGTCCCAGGGATCGAATCTGCCGCGCCTTCGTACGCCCGCGCAGCCACAACTGCGCGCAACGCGAAGCAGTTGAGCGGTAGGGATCCAGCAGGGGTTCCCCAGAGTCAGGATGTGGGATTTCGCTGGGATCTGGGATTTTGGATCTGGGATCTCGGCTGCCGTTGCCCATCCAACCCACAGGATTGGCCTGGAGGGGACCCTAGCCCGGCGTCACATAGGCATCCGGAGAGAGCTCCGCGTCGGGCGGCGGACCGTCAGGGGAGGCCTCCGCGGGGTACCGGATGATGTCCCCGAAGACATCGGGCACCTCTTCGCGGATCCTCTGACCCCACTCCCTGAGGTCCAGCGCCCAGGGTCGATCGAGCCCCGAGTCGTCGTCGTGGCTCCACCAGTACACGTTTCCGGCCATCGGCCCCCGCAGCACGGCGAACCAGCAGTCCGGGCTGAAGTTGAGCGTGGCGAAGACGAGGATGTCGTCGAACCGGTAGCCAAGACCCTGGAATGCGAGTTCCACCCCGTCGAATTGCCACGCGGCAAGCTGCTTCCTGGCCTCTTCCCACTCCGACGGCGGGAGGAGCAGGATCGCGCCCTGCGCGGCCTGCTGCTTGACGAGATCCAGGTTCGCATCATCCGCCGGGATCAGGGCGGGGGCGAACAGGCCGATCAGCGTGTTGTCGCCGACCATGTCCTTCAATTGCTGGAATGTGGCGAGCGGCGGCAGCTCCGCGAGACGCGCGGCCGAGGCCTCGTCCAGGTCCTGCGCGAAGGCGCGGTGCTCGATGGGAACGCGGTAGACGGTCGGGGACTCCGGAGCCTTCAGGTTCTGGCACAGGAAAACGGGGGACGCGTCATCGAGCCACGGAAAGAGGTCTTCCCTGCGCATGAGCACCCCTTTCATGTCCTGCGAATCGTACGGCTGTACAGCCGGGAGACGCTCCGGCGGCTACCGTGAGAGCAGGACCTCGAGCACGTGGTAGGTGCCCTCGAAGGTCTTGTGGTGGAGCACGATGTCGGTCTTTCCGTCGCCGTTCAGGTCGACCAGGTGGAGCGGCTCGAAATTCTCGAAGACGCTGAACGAGAACGCCTCCGTGTCCATCGTCTTCACGGTCACACCCTTCTCCTCGTCGAAGATCTTTCCGCCCGCGGAGAGGTAGAGTGTCAGCTCGTCGCTCTCGGTCTTCACCAGCAGGTCGGCGCGGCCGTCGTTGTCGTAGTCCCCCTGCGGGTCGACCATCACGGGGCTCTCCACCTGCACCGAGTTGCTCGAGAAGTTGACCACGAACGGCACGGAGAGCTCCTTCTCGTAGCTCACGGACTCGGGAAACTTGCCGTCGGGCCCCTGGAGGAAGAGGAGGATCGTCGCATCGATCTTCCCCGTGATCAGCACCTGGAGGGCCGCCGACACACCGAGCTTGTCGACCTTCGCGAGGGCGAGGTCCTTCCGCCCGTCGCCGTTCACGTCGATGACCCAGTGGCGAAAGGTCCAGCCGTCCACCTTGATCTGCTGGAGTTGCGCCGGCGCCGCGATGGCGAGGTCTCCGAGGAAGATCTGCGTGGTCCCCTTGCTGACGGTCGTGACCACGGCGTCGGCGAGGCCGTCGCCATTCAGGTCCTCGATGACGGGTGGGATCTCCCACGTCAGCAGGCGTCGTCGCGGCTTTTTGCGGTCGATCCCGACGACCGCTTCGTAGTTCGGGGCGGAGGGGAGCGTGTTTCCCTTCTTCTGCAGGTGGACCAGGAGCAGGTCCGCCTGCACCACGCCGAGGTCGGGGAGTCCGTCGCCGTTGAAGTCGACCAGGTAGTACGGGGGAACGCGTACCGTGGAGGAGACCTGGTTCTGGATCGACCCGCCCCCCGTCTCGACGCGGACCTGCATGTCGACGGGAACCCGCTGGCTGAACTGGAACGTCCCGCCCTCGCGCTGGAGGTAGACGAGCAGCCGCTGGCGCTGCGGTAGCACGAGGTCCAGGCGGCCGTCGCCGTCCACGTCGCTCGAGAAGGGGTAGCGGAGGGGCGAACCGGTCGAATCCCCCTCGAAGAGCGTGGGGATCTGGACGAGGGCGCGCTCCTGGGGGACGAAGGCCTCGCCGCTCCAGGTCAGGGCGTACACGCCGTCCGCGGTGGCATAGACGAGGTCACAGGCCCTCGGCGCTGAGACGGGGAACAGGTCGAAGAGATACGCCTTCTTCGGCAGCTCGACCGAAACGGGCGGGGCGAAGGTCCCCGCGGCGGTCAGGCGGTGGGCGTCGATGCGGCGGCCGACCTGGACGACGATGTCCTGGAGCCCGTCCCCGTCGACGTCGGCGAGGATGGAGCTATCGACCTTCTCGCGGACCTCGATGCGGGTTTCGGTGAATTCGGGGCCCGCGAGGGCGGTGGCGGCTGCGAGCAGAAGGAGTGTCGTAACGCGCATCGGAGCCCCCCTTCTATCAGCCAGACCGGGGGTATTCAAGCAATCCCCGGGCAGGTGCAAGGTGTGCTGCCCCTTCGCGTCTTCGTGTCTTCGTGTTAAAATCCCCCCGTCCAACCGCCGCAACCTCTCGTGGAAGCTGACCGCCTCCATGCCTTCTCACCCCGTCCTCGTCACCGACGGTTACTGGAAGAAGTCCCTTGCCGCCGTTAGGGCCCTGGCAGCCGGGGGCTTCCGCCCGATCGTCGGCGAGATCACCCGTCTTGCCCCCGCTCTCTGGTCCCGAGCCGCCTGGGCCCGCTTCATCCATCCCTCGCCGACACGCGACAGCGCGGGATTCGTGAAGACGCTAGGGCGCGAAGCAGCACGACACCACGCCGAGGTCCTCCTCCCCATGGAAGAAGAGACCCTCCTCGTTGCCGCCGCCGCGCGCGATCGAGGGGACCTGCCCCTCGCCCTCCCGTGGCCCCCGGCGGTTGAGATCGATCGCCTCCGCGACAAGGGCTCCCTCCCCGACCTCGCCGCCCGCTGTGGCGTCCCCATCCCCGGCACTGCCCTCGCCTCCCCCGTCGACGACCTCGTTGAAGCCGCCACGGGCCTGAAGCCCCCCTTCATCGTCAAGCCGCGCATCGGTAGCGGCTCCCGTGGCCAGGTCCGCGTCGCCACCCCCGACGACCTCGCCCGCTTCCGCCCAAAGGTGCCCGTGGTTGTCCAGGAGGCCCTCCCGCCCGGCCCCGTGGTCTGCGTCTCCCTCCTCCTCGACGACCATGGTGGCGTGCTCGCCCGATTCGCCCACCGGCGCCTTCGCACCCACCCTGCGAGCGGCGGCCCGAGCACGCTCTGCGAGAGCGTCCACGCCCCCGACGAGGAGGCCCTCGCCCTCCGCCTCCTGCGCGGCGTCGGCTGGCACGGCGTGGCGATGCTGGAGTTCCTCCAGGGTCGCCTGATCGAGGTCAATCCCCGCTTCTGGGGCTCTCTCGCCCTCGCCGTCCGCTGCGGCGTGAACTTCCCCGCGCTCCTCGCGCGCAGCGCCCTAGGTCTCCCGATCGAGCCCGCCTTGCGCTACCCGACCGGGGTGCGATACTGCTCGATCTGGCCGCGAGGATGGGGTCTGCTGCTCACGGACGGTCTCTCGACGCGCGGCGACTTCGACGACCCGCGGGACGCCGCGCCGGCCTGGGCGCTCGCCGCCTCGGTCCTCCCGTGGGCCTTCGACCCTGAGTTCGCCCGCGTTCGCCTCGCCTCTGCCTGCGTGGAGGCACGGTGAAGAAGAAGTTCGCCCGAGCGGTCTGGAGGGTCCTCCGTCTCGTCCTCCTCTTCTATGCCCTGTTCCTGGGGTTCGTCTTGTTCTTCGAAGAGAAGATGATCTTCTTCCCGTCGCCGTACGACGCGTGCGAGTATGGCGAGAAGACCTCGGTGCCGATCGAGGACGTCTTCTTCAGCACCTCTGACCAGAAGCGGATTCACGCCTGGTTCTCTCCGAGCGATTCGAAGGCCCCCACGCTCCTCTGGTTCCACGGGAACGCGGGGAACATCGCCCACCGGATCGACCAGCTCCAGGTCCTCCACGAGGGAGGCTTCAACGTCTTCGCCGTCGACTTCCGCGGCTACGGGCGGAGCGAGGGGTCGCCCAACGAGTCGGGGACGTACCGCGATGCCGTCGCGGCGTACGACGCTCTCGCCGCGCGGAAGGACATCGACCCGAGGCGCATCGTCGCCTTCGGCCAGAGCCTCGGCGCGGCGGTCGCGCTCGACCTGGCGCTCCAGCGGGCGTGCGAGCGCGTCGTGCTCGAGGCCCCCTTCACCTCGGTGCCCGCGATGGCGAGCACGGCGTACCCCATTCCGGGCGTCTCGTACATGGTGCGCACGAAGTACGACAACCTGTCGAAGGTCGCCCACCTCGCCCTCCCCCTCCTCGTCATCCACGGCGACCGCGACGAGATCATCCCCTTCGCGATGGGAAAGGCGGTCCACGCCGCGGCCGCAGGCCCCAAGGAGTTCTGGGAGGTCCCGGGCGCGCACCACAACGACGTCTACCTCGTCGCCGGGCGGGAGTACGTCCGGAGGCTGCGCCGATTCTGCGGGATGGAGTAGGAAACCCCGGTCGCCTTGACCCGTCGTTTCGGGCGGTGATATACTCTCCTCGTTACCTGGGGACGCCCACAAGCACAACAGCCTTACAATCAATAGGTTACTGCATGTCTCCACTCGGCGGCGCCATCTCGGAACCGGACACGTCGATCGTGATCGCCCCCGCGGCGACCGTCGATGTCACCGTCGCGATTCCGGTGCTGAACGAGGAGGAGAACCTCCCCGAGCTCTACGAGCGCCTCACGAAAACGCTCTCAGCGACGGGCCGCTCGTACGAGATCCTCTTCGTCGATGACGGCAGCACGGACCGCTCCGCGATCGTGATGAAGGAGCTCCACGACAAGGACCCCAACGTCTCCGTCGTGCGCTTCTCCACGAACTTCGGCCAGCAGGCGGGCTGCTTCGCCGCCCTCGCGCACGCCAAGGGCGCCTTCACGCTGCTCATCGACGCCGACCTCCAGGTCCCCCCCGAGGAGATACCGAAGTTCATCGCGAAGTTCGACGAGGGGTACGAGGCCGTCTACGGCGTCCGCCGCGTGAGGCACGACTCCCTGATCCGCAGGCTGGGCTCCAAGGTCATCTGGGGCATGCTCGCGCGGGCCACGGGCACGCGGATCGAGGACGCCGCGGGCCTCTTCGGCTTCCGCCGCTCCGTGGTCGACTTCCTCGCCCGCTGCCCGGAGCGGATCCGCTTCATCACGGGGCTCGTCGCGTGGCTCAAGGTCCCCACGGCCTACGTGGAGGTCGACCACCAGCCGCGCACGCGCGGCGAGTCGAAGTACAACCTGATCAAGCTCGTCCGCTACGCCCTGGACTGCGTGACGAGCTTTTCGATCACGCCCCTCCGCATCGCGAGCATCCTCGGGATGCTGATCGCCCTCGGAGGATTCGTCCTCGCCGCGTGGTACCTGGGCCTCAGGTTCTTCAGCGACGTGAAGCCCGGCTTCACCACCGAGATCGTCGCAATCCTCATCTTCAGCGGCGTGCAGCTCACCACGATCGGGATCCTCGGCGAGTACATCGGGAGGATCTACATCGAGGTCAAGCGCCGCCCGCACTTCATCGTCCGGGAGTACCACTCCAGCCGCGGAACTCAAGCCCCGCCGAGGACCGCCTGATGCAGGAACTGCTCGACAAGGTCGAATCGACGCTCAGGGAGCAGCCCTTTCCGCCGAGCGTGAACGTCGAGACCACGTCGGTCTGCGACCTCAGGTGCACGATGTGCGGCTATCCCCAGATGCCGCGCTCGAAGAAGCAGATGAAGATGGACCTCTACCGCAAGGTGATCGACGAGGTCGCCCTCGAGAGGCCCGACTGCCAGGTCTGGCTCAATTTCTACGGCGAGCCGCTCCTCACGGGGTACCGGCTCTTCTACCAGGTCGAGTACGCAAAGAAGGCGGGGTGCAGCGACGTCCGCATGAACACGAACGCGACGCACCTCGACGACGAGACGGCCGACTTCCTGATCGACGCGGGCCTCGACCTGATCGTCCTCTCGATGGACGGCTTCTCGAAGGACACCTACGAGAAGATCCGCCTCGGAGGGAAGTACGAGCAGGTGAAGGAGAACGCGCTGCGCATGATCGAGCGGGCGCGCGCCCGCGAGGCCGCGAAGCCCGAGATCCAGGTCCAGATCATCGAGATGCCCGACAACCAGGCGGAGATCGAGGACTTCCGCCGCTTCTGGGCCGCGCAGGGGGCCGTGGTCAAGGTGAAGAACCTGATCACCTGGGCCGGGACGCTCCCGATCACGATCGAAGGGGCCCAGGGCGTCTCGCGGATCGCCTGCCCCTGGATCATGAACACCTGCCCGGTGCTCTACAATGGCGACGTCGTCATCTGCGCGACCGACGCCGACGGGCGGCACATCTTTGGAAACGTGGAGAAGGAGTCGATCAAGTCGATCTGGGCGCGCAAGGAGTCGGCGCGGCGGGCGCACCTGGAGCACCGCTGGGACGAGCTCCCCGAGATTTGCAGGAAGTGCACGGACTGGTGCATCACCGGATCGAGACTCTTCGGGACGAGGGCCGCGGAGGCCTCCCGCGCCGTGGTTGACGATTCCGTCGTCGTGAGGGACCCGTCGTAGCATGGCCGAACCGACCGCACGTCAAGTCGCCGCGGCAAACGTCGCGCTCCACTCGAAGCTGGCCGACACGTACGACCAGGACGAGCCGCACTTCAAGCCGGAGAACCTGGAGCGCGTCGACGCCGTCCTCGCTCGCCTGCAGGCCGAGACGCGCGGAGGGGCCCTCCTCGACGTCGGGTGCGGGACCGGGTTCGTGATCAACCTCGCGAAGAGGCACTTCCAGCGTGTCATCGGCGTCGACATCACGCCGGCGATGATCCGCCGCGTGAACCGCTCCGGCGGTTGGGTCCGCCTCGGTCTTGCGAACGCCGAGGAGATCCCCGTGCGCGCGGGCCAGTTCGACGTCGCGACGGCGTACTCGTTCCTGCACCACCTGATGCGCGTCGAGCCGACGCTCCGCGAGATGGCGCGGGCGCTCAGGCCCGGCGGGATCCTCTACACCGAACTCGACCCGAACTGGTACTTCTGGCAGGCGATGAAGGAGATCCCCGAGGGCTCCACGGTGAGCGCGATGGTCCGCCGCGAGATCGACGGAGTCCTGCACAAGGACGACGAGCTCGGCGGGAAGACCGGCGTCACCGAGGAGACCGTCCGCCTCGCCGAGTACGTGAAGTCGGTCGGCGGGGGCGTCCGCGAGGAGGACGTCGTCCCGATGCTCCGCCGCCTGGGATTCGCCGACATCCGCTTCGAGTACCAGTGGTTCCTCGGCCAGGGGGCCGTGATGCACGGCCACCCGCAGGCGGGCATCGTTGGGTCGTTCGACGTCGCGAGGCGGATGGACGAGCACCTCCGTGCCTGCCTGCCCGTCTCGCGAGGCCTGTACAAGTACGTCGGGATCACCGCCGTGAAGGAGAGGTAGGTCCGCATGCTCACCGGAACGACGATTGCCCTCCGCCCCTTCGAGCCCCGCCACTTCGACACCTCGGTGCGCTGGGTGAACGACCCCGAGATCGCCCGGATGGTCGACCGCGTCCGCCCGGTGACCCGGGAGGACGAGCAGACCTGGTACCGTCACATGCTCGAGGACTCGTCCCAGGTCCTCTTCGCCGTGGAGATGCTCCAGGAGGAGCGCCACGTCGGAAACTGCGGCCTCAAGGGGATCGACGCGCGGGTCCGCAAGGCCGAGCTGTGGATCTACCTCGGCGAGAAGAGCATCTGGGGCCGCGGGGTGGGCCAGGAGGCCACGAGGCTCGTGATCCGCTACGGCTTCCAGTGGCTGAACCTCAACCGGATCTGGCTCTACTGCCCCGAGTACAACGATCGCGCGCTGCGCCTCTACCAGCGCTGCGGTTTCAAGCCCGAGGGGCAGCTCCGCGAGGATGTCTTCCAGGATGGGCGGTACTGGAACGCCGTGCGGCTGTCGCTCCTGCGCTCCGAGTGGAAGCCGTAGGCGGATGCGGGCCGTCGTCCTGCAGCCCGGGTACCTCCCGTGGCTCGGCTTCTTCGACCAGCTCGCGAAGTGCGACGTCTTCGTGTTGTACGACGACGTCCAGTTTGACAAGCACGGTTGGCGGAACCGGAACCGCATCAAGACCCGGGACGGGCCGATGTGGCTGACGGTCCCGGTCCGGACGAAGGGGCTGGGGAAGCCGAGGAACGACGAGGTCGAGATCGACCCGACCCAGCACTGGGTGGGGAAGCACCTCCAGGCGATCCGGACGTGGTACGGGAAGGCGCCGCACTTCGCGACGGTCTTCCCCGCGATCGAGGATGTGCTCTCGCGGCCGTGGACGAGGCTTCTCGACCTGGACCGCGCGGCGATGGAGGCGGTGGCGAGGCTGCTGGGCCTGGAGCGGAGGGTGATGCTCGCGAGCGAGTTGGGAGTCGGGGGAGGGCAGACGGACCGGCTCGTGGCCATCTGCCGTCACGTGGGCGCAGACCGGTACCTGACGGGGGACGCGGCGAAGTCGTACCTCGACGAGGGGAAGTTTCGGGAGGCCGGAGTCACGGTGGAGTGGCATGGGTACAGGCACCCGAGGTACCGGCAGCTCCACGGGGATTTCGTGCCGTACCTCTCGGTTGTCGACCTGCTCATGAACCACGGCGGGGAGTCTCTGGACGTCCTGACGGGAAAACTCGTCGCGGTGGAGGGCGAGGTGGTCCACGAGGCGGCGCCCGAAGATGGTGCGAGCTAGGCTCGTTCACCGCAGAGGCGCAGAGATCGCAGAGGAGCGCAGAGACGTGTCCCAGGGAAGCTGGCCTCTTTCCTGGAACCACGCCTCCGCGCTCCTCTGCGAGCTCTGCGCCTCTGCGGTGAACGAACATGGATTGCGTTCGGTATGCTCTCACGGTCCTGAAAGGGAATGCGCATGAAGACGACCAAGACAGTGCTTGTGACGGGCGGAGCCGGGTTCATCGGGTCGAACTTCGTCGACTTCCTCCTGAAGAACCGGAAGGAGTACCAGGTCGTCGTCCTGGACGGCCTGACGTACGCGGGGAACATTGAGAACTTCACGCCCGAGATGCGTGACAACCCGCGGCTCAAGTTCTTCCACGGGGACGTGCGGAACAGCGAGCTGGTGAACGAGCTGGTCTCGAAGAGCCACGTCGTCGTGCACATGGCGGCCGAGACGCACGTCGCGCGGAGCATCTTCGACAACAAGGGGTTCTACGAGACGGACGTCCTCGGGACCCAGGTCATCGCGAACGCGGTCCTCAAGAACCGGAAGCGCGTCGAACGCTTCATCCACATCTCCACGAGCGAGGTGTACGGCACCGCGATGCAGGCGCCGATGACGGAGGAGCACCCGCTCGACCCGACGAGCCCATACGCGAGCGCGAAGTCGGGGGCCGACCGCCTCGTTTTCAGTTACCAGCGGTGCTACGACATCCCGGCGCTCATCATTCGCCCGTTCAACAACTACGGCCCGAGGCAGCACCTGGAGAAGGCGATCCCGCGGTTCATCACGAGCGCGCTCCTCGGGGAGCCGCTCACGATCCACGGGGACGGGAAGTCGAGCCGCGACTGGCTCTTCGTCGAGGACCACTGCCGTGCGCTGCTGGCCGCGGTCGAGGCGGACCTCAGGCTCGTGAAGGGCGCGGTGATCAACATCGGGACCGGGCGGGACATCTCGATTGACGAGGTGGCGCGGACGGTGCTGAAGATCATGAAGAAGCCCGAGAAGCTGCTCCGCTACATCCCCGAGCGCATGGGGCAGGTCCAGAGGCACATCTCGAGCGTCGATCGCTCGCACCGGTTGCTGAACTGGCACGCCGAGGTGAGCTTCGAGGAGGGGATCCGCCGGACGATCCAGTGGTACAAGAAGAACCCGACGTGGTGGAAGAAGCTCCTCTGGATGCGGCACGTGCCGATCATCAGCGAGGACGGCAGCGTCGAGTTGTACTAGCTACTTCTCCTCGTCGGCCTTCTTCTCGTACCCCGGCGGCAGCTCGAACAGGTCCGGCGGCGGCTCCTCGATGACGCTGACCGCCTGGGCCTCGCAGTCGTAGACGTAGTCCGATAGGGCCAGGTCCTGCTTCACGATCACGCCGGGGACCTGCCTCAGCGAGTTCGTGAAGCTGCGGAAGCGGTGGTAGACGCGCCAGGCCATCGCGGTCGACCCCTCGGGCTGAACGTCCCGCGCGACCCAGACCTTTCCCACGCCCCGGCCGTCCTTCATCACGATGTACCCCTCGGCCGGGTGCCCCGCCACCTCCGTGAACTCGTACGGATGGACCTGGTACTCCGGCCCGTCCCCCTGGTCCATCTTCGCGGAGAGCCAGTCGAAGCGGTATTCGGCATACGTCTTGGTCGCCGGATCGATCTCGTACACCACGCCCGTGTCCAGCCGGGCGAGCGTGATCCGCTTCGGCGAGCCGTCCGGCCCGAGGTCATGATGGATCCGCACGGCGTGCGGCGCGATCCACATCTCCTCCAGCGCCTGGGGCGTGGCCGTGCGGTTCGCCATCGTCAGGTGAATCGCCCCCGCCTCGTGCTCCTGCGGGGTGCTGCAGGAGGCCAGGGCGAGGAGCAGGAGCAGGACGAGCCAGCGAACCATGGTCACCTCTTCCGGTTCCGTTCCAAAACCACGTTGACCACACGGATCACGTCCTCGACGTCCTGGTCGCTCATCCGCGGGTAGAGGGGGAGCGACAGGACCCGCTCCGTCGCCCAGAGCGCGTTCGGGAGGTCCTCGGGCTTGAATCCGAACTTCTCGCGGTAGAACTTCTGCACGTGCAGCGACCGGAAGTGGATCCCGATCCCCACGTTCCGCGCCTGGATCTCGTTCATGACCTCGTCCCGCGTCGCGGTCAGGTTCTCCAGCCTGAGGAGCACGACGCAGACGTGCTCCGCGTGAACGATGTCCGGGCGGTGCGCGAGCAACTCGAGGCCGAAGTGCCCCGCGAAGGCCTGGCGGTACCGCTCCATGATCGCCGCGCGCCGCGCGTGGAACTCGCCGATCCGCTTCATCTGGTGCAGGCCGATCGCCGCCTGTACGTCGAACATGTTGTACTTGTACCCCGCGTACTCGGTCTCCCAGTGCTGGTACCCCGAGGTCGAGTAGCGCTTCCATGCGTCCTTCGAGATCCCGTGGAGCGAGAGCATCCGCGCCGGGGCGTCGAACTGATCGGCGTCGTACGTCAGCATCCCCCCTTCGCCGGTGGTGATGTTCTTCGTCGCGTAGAAGCTGAAGGCCGTCATGTCTCCGATCGACCCGACCTTCCGTCCCTTGTAGCCGGTCTCGATGGCGTGCGCGGCGTCCTCGAGGACCACGAGCCCGCGTCGCTTCGCCAGGTCGAGGATCGGGTCCATGTCGCACGGGTGGCCGACGAAGTGGACCGGCAGGATCACCCTGGTCCGCGGCGTGATCGCCCTCTCGAGGAGCCGGACATCCATGTTGAGCGTGTCCCGCTCCACGTCGACGAAGACCGGCCTTGCCCCCAGGTGCACGACGACGTTCGCGGTCGCCGGAAACGTGATGGGCGAGGTGATCACCTCGTCGCCGGGCGAGACTCCCGCGACGGCGAGCCCCACGTGGAGCGCCGCGGTGCACGAGTTCATCGCGACGGCGTGTTTCGCCCCGACGTAGGCCCCGAACTCGGCCTCGAACCGCCTGGTCCGGGGCCCCGTGGTGACCCACCCCGAGCGCAGGACGTCCGCGACCTCGGCGATTTCCTCCTCGCCGATCCACGGGCGGTGGAATGGCAGGAACTCGGCGCGCTTGAAGTCGTCCATGTCACCTCTTCCGTGCGACGGCCAGGACCGAGAGCCCGGCGGGGAGGCCCGTCCCGAGAACCCACCTCCCCTCGCTCGCGAAGAGCCTCGCGAGGAGGCTGTTCACGCGCGCGGGGACTTGCGGCAGGGCCGTCTCAGGGTCCACCTTCCTCGCCGCGATGCGGTCGCGCACTCGGTGTACGATTGCCGCGGGGAGGAGCCACGTATTGAGATACGAGCAGAGTTCCACGTCGAGGCCCGCCTCCCGAAGCCTCCGCACGAGCCTCGGCCTCGTGTAGCGCCTCTGGTGCATCGCCAGGTCGTCGAATCCGCTCCAGAGCGCCTCGAACGCGGGGCAGCTCGCCACGAGGACGCCTCCCGGGGCGAGAAGCCTCGCGATCTCCCGCGTCCCCCGCGCGTCGTCCGGCAGGTGCTCCAGGATGTCGAGGGCGAGGACCACGTCGAACGTGCCGCCGGCGAGCGGCACGCGTTGAGCGTCGGCCGAGACGAGCCGCGACAACCCGACCTGCCGGCAGAACGAGAGGGCCGCGGGGGAGAGGTCGAGGGAGACGACGTCGGCCTCTCCCGCGAGGGCCTCGGTGACTGCCCCGGTCCCGCACCCGAGGTTGAGGGCGCGGTATCGGGGCCGCGGGGCCCAGCGCGCGAGGACCTCCCGGACGATCGCAAGGCGGCCCTGGAACCACCAGTAGCGCCTCTCTTGTTCGTACAGGACCGGGAAGTTCTCCGCCTGCATAGGGCGCGGGGATTCTACCCGCGGCGGGGGACGCTGTCCAAAACGAAGCGGGGCGGGCCGTGGAGGCCCGCCCCGCAGGAGATGTTCCGTCGATGGTTCTACGAGCACTCGCTGTAGCCGCACTCGTGGCAGGTCGGCCCGTGGCACCCGTTGATGAACGCGATGTTCGGGCTGTAGCACTTCGGGCAGTGGTCGACCTTCGGCAGCGGCCGCTCCTCGGTCGGCGTTGAGGCCTGGCCCGCCGCGGCGACGTCTTCCTTCTTGAGGAACTTCGTGTCGTGGCCGTTCGTGAGCTTCCCCATCGAGCGGAGGAAGCGGGTCAGCGCCACGCTGATCGCGTGCGGGATCGACTCGATCCGGTTCGGCCCGAACCCCATCGGCTTGTCGCTCTTGATGCAGTTCAGGTGCTTGCGGACCTCGTTCACGTCGCCGCCCAGCTCCAGGTACTTCGACAACAGGATCCCGAGGACGCTCGTCAGGCCCGCGATCTCGGTCCCGATCGGCGTCGTGTTCGTGAAGACCCGGATCGGCGTCCCGTCGATGTGGTCGATGTGGATGTGGACCGGGCCGTACCCCGTCTCGAACTTGTAGTAGACGCCCGGGATCCCCTCCGAGAGGTTCCGCTCGGGCTGCTTCTTCGGGGCCGCGGCCTGGGCCTTCTTGTCCCCCGACTGCGGGCCGGTGTTCAGGACCTGCTGGCTCTTGCAGTTGTCGCGGTAGACCGTGATCCCCTTGCACCCCATCTCCCAGGCCATCAGGTACGTCTTCCGGATGTCCTCGACAGTCGCGCCGTTCGGCAGGTTGATCGTCTTCGACACCCCGTTGTCGCACGACTTCTGGAAGGCCGCCTGTTGCTTCACGTGGTAGTCGACCTGCACGTCGTGCGCCGTCGCGAAGACCCGCTGGATCCGCTCGGGGACCTCCTTGAGCCCGCGCACCGATGTGTGGTTCGCCTCGATCTTCTTCCAGAGATCCTCCTCCTTCATCCCGAAGAAGTGGTGCTCCTCCGCGACCTTCCGGAAGACCGGGTTCACCTCGTGGAAGACGTCCTTGTCCGCGGGCTTCTCGCCCTTCTTGAGCGCGTCGAGGGCCTTCGCGTTGTACCTGGTGTACGCCATCGCGAAGAACGGCTCGATCCCGCCGCCCTGGAGCCCCGCGGCGATCGCGATCGTCCCCGTCGGGGCGATCGTCGTGCGCGCGCAGTTCCTCGGCCTGCCCTTCGCCCACGGGCGATGGTGCGGGCCGTGCTCGTCGTAGATCGAGCTGCGGAAGTTCGGGAAGAGGCCGCGCTCCTTCGCCAGCTCCTCGCTCGCCTCGAGCGACTTGTCGTTGATGAAGCGCATCACCTCCTCGCCCTTCGCGAGCGCCTCGGGAGAGTCGTAGGGGAGCCCGAGCTGGGCGAGCATCTCGGCCCACCCCATCACGCCCAGGCCGATCCTGCGGTTCCCCTTCGCGATCCTCTCGATCTCGGGGATCGGGTAGTTGTTCACCTCGATCACGTCGTCGAGGAACCGGATGGAGAGCTTCGTCACGCGCTCCAGGTGCGCCCAGTCGATCTGCCCCTCCTTGACGAATTTCGAGAGCGAGATCGACCCGAGGTTGCACGGCTCGTACGGCAGGAGGGGCTGCTCACCGCATTGGTGTGCCGCCACGCCACTTGCGATGATGTGGTGCGCGACCGGCTCGGTCAGGTCGAAGACGTCGGCCGCCCCGGCGTCCTCCACGACCGTGACCCGCGTGAGGAAGCGTTCCTCGTTCGACGTCCGGAGCTTCGAGGAGACCCAGGCGTCGCCCTTCCTCTGCTTCGCCGTCGCCGCGAACCCGACCTCGGCGAGGAACCGGTCGCGGTTTGCCTTGTCGAGGATCAGCTCGTACTGGGCGACGCAGGTGTACTCCTTCAGGCCGCCGTATCCGTCGGGCAGAAGGCGCGCCTGCTCGTCGCGGCGCAGGCGCAGCGACGAGACGATCCCGAGGTTCAGGAGGAGGAGCTGGACGTCCTCAAGGAGCGGACGGTTGGAGGCGGCCAGCCTGACCGAGCACGAATTCTGGCGGAGGCTTACGTTGACAGTACCGTCCGCCGTGAAGAGACCCCTGAGGAAGCCGCAGACGGACTCTTCCGTGCCGCGCCAGATGGCGGAGGGGACCCGCTTCGTCCGCGAATCCCAGCCCTGCGCCCAGCCCAGGCCGAGGACGGCGTCCACGGCCGTGGGGCCGGAGTAGGTCACCTGCCAGTGCCCCTCGCGGTCGTGCGTGTGTCCCTCGCGCGCACAGAGGTTGCGCATGGCGCCCCGATACCGATCGAGGACCTCCGGGGCGTCGTTGGAGACGGTGAAGCCGACCTTCTCCTCGGTGACCCAACCGTCGCCGACGAGGAAACCGAGGAGCTCTGCCTGGTCGGGGGTGATGCCGCCGCTCTTCGGGAAGATGCCCTTCCCCGGCTGGAGGAACAGCTCATCTCCCTCCGCCAGGTCCGCCGCCTCGACCCAGCCGCGCGACGTCCAGACCTTGTGATCGTCCGTCACGTTCAGCGTGTATCCGTGGCTCGTCTCGATCCGGACGACGGGCGCGTCGGTCTTCGTCTTGAAGACGTGGGTCGCCTCGCGCGCCACGACCCGCGCCGCCCCGCCGTTCACGCGATCGTCGGTTGCGACGACAAGTTCGCCGCCTTCCCGCTCCAGCTCCTCCATCGTGAGGAGACCGCGCTGCGTGGCGATCCGTGTCGAGCCCACGAAGCACGGGTTCGTCGCCTCGATCTGCCCGAGGGCGGGGGTCGGGTTGGAGAAGCTGTTGTTGATCCGGTCGAGGAAGATCACGCCCGGGTCGCCCGTCTTCCAGGCGTTCTCGCAGATGAGCTGGAACACCTCGCGGGCGCGGACCGGCCGCACGACCTGCTTGTTCCGCGGATTGATCAGGTCGTACTCGCGGTCGTCGCGGACGGCCTCCATGAATTTCGAGTCGACCGCGACGGAGATGTTGAAGTTCTCCAGCCGCCCCTCGACGCTCTTCGCCGAGATGAAGTCGAAAATGTCGGGGTGCCAGTAGGGGAGGATCCCCATGTTCGCGCCGCGGCGCGTGCCGCCCTGCTTGATCTCCTCCGTGGTGTGGTTGATGATCAGGAGCGGGCTGATCGCGCCGCTCGCCACGCCCTGCGTGCTCTTCACGGCGTCCCCGTGCGGGCGGACGCGGCAGGTGGAGAACCCGGTCCCCCCGCCGCTCTTGTGGATCTGCATCGTGTTCTTCACGGTGTCGCCCCAGCCGTCGATCGAGTCGTCGATCGGCAGGACGTAGCACGCGGAGAGCTGCTGCAGCTCGCGGCCCGCGTTCATGAGCGTCGGCGAGTTCGGCAGGAACTCGAACCGCGCGAGCATCTGGTAGTACTTCTGGCCCCACTCCTCGACCAGCTTCCTCCCGCGCGCGTGCGTGTCCGAGAGGCGGTTCAGGTTCTGGATGAAGTGGCGGTGGTTCGAGTCCTGGTCGTTCGAGTTCTTCTGCCCGACGTGGAGGAGGATGAGCTCGGTGCGCTCGCCCGCCGTCGCCTCGCTCTGGGTCACCTCGTGGCGGACGCCGCGGAAGACCTCCTCACGCGGCACGCCGGAGTCGAAGAGCAGCTCCGCGAGGGCGATGTTCTTGGCGACGGACCACAGCCAGTCCTCGACGCTCGGGGCGTCGCGGAGGTACTTGTCCTTGATCACCTTCTTCTGGTTCTCGGTCAGGATGACCCGCTCGAGCTTCACGCGATCCCCCTCCAGGGGCTGGCGCGCCCCGTCCAGGCGGGCGTCGAGCGCGACGATGTTGACGTTGTTGGGCACGATGAGACACTCCCTCTTAGGTGTGATTCCTGGTGATGATCCCCGTCCCCCCATCTCGGGCGGCTGCGACGCCGCCCCCCGGCATGCGGGGGCGAAGTATACTCGCCGAACGATCGCATCCCACCAAAATCACGCCGGCTCCGGATCCTCGTGAGTACACGCTCCGGCGTCGACCCCGCCGGAAAAAAAGAAGGCCTCTCCACACCACCCATTGTATCTCTCGGCATCTCAACCACTACAGGTTGACTCAGAATCCCACAGGAATTCACCCGATCCTCACAAAATCATAAACTACGATTTGTCCAGGGAGGGGTCCATCACGCAACCCACAGCCGCAACATGGATTGCGAGAAACCCGTGCACTCACTCTCCCAGGAATCGCAGCGCCACCCCGCAAAGGAATCGCACGCCGTTCGGGAGGGCCTCGTCGTTGAAGTCGAAGCGGTTCGAGTGGAGCGAGGGGCACGCCTGCCCCGGCCGCGCCACGCCGAGCCGGAAGAGCGCCCCGGGCACCTTGTGCAGGAAGTACGTGAAGTCCTCCCCTCCCATCGAGGGGACCTCGAGGGGCTTCACCCCCGCCGCGCCGAGCCACTCCTCGGCCAGGCTGCGTCCGAGCGTCACCATCTCCTCGTGGTTCGTGAGTGAGGCGTACCCCGGCGGAATCTCGACCTCCGCGGTGCAGCGGGAGGCCTCCGCGAGCCCCTTCGCAAGCCTCTCCACCCTCTCCCGCATCCGCGCCCGGGTCTTCTCGGACAGCGTCCGGATCGTCCCCTCGATCGCCACCTCGTCCGGGATCGCGTTCGACGCGGTCCCTCCGTGGAGCTTGCCCACCGTAATCACCACCGAGTCGGTGGGGTCGGTCTCCCGGCTCACCAGCTCCTGCAGGCCGGTCACGATCCGGCACGCCACCGGGACCGGGTCGATGCAGAGGTGCGGCGAGGAGGCGTGTCCGCCGCGCCCCACGACGCGGATCTTGAAGTAGTCCGACGAGGCCATCATCGCGCCGTAGCGGTAGCCGATCACCCCGGCCTCGAGCGGCGGCCAGGAGTGGACGGCGAAGATCGCCTCCACGCGCGGGTCGTCGAGGACCCCGGCCTCGATCATCTTGACCGCCCCGAAGCCGCCCTCCTCGGCGGGCTGGAAGAGGAGGACGACGTTGCCTGCGAGGGACGAGCGGAGCCCTGCGAGGACCTCTCCGACCGCGACGAGCGTCGTCGTGTGCCCGTCGTGCCCGCAGGCGTGCATCACGCCCCCCCGCAGCGAGGCGTAGCCCAGCCCCGTCTCCTCCTGGATCGGGAGGGCATCCATGTCGGCGCGCAGGGCCACGGTCCGCCCCGCTCGCTCGCCCCGGACGATCGCGACGACCCCGGTCCCGGCGACCCCCGTGCGGACCTCGAGACCCGCCGCGCGCATCCGCTCGGCGACCTTGCGCGACGTCTCCCTCTCCTCGAACTTCGGCTCCGGGTGGCGGTGGATGTCGTGGCGGAACTCCCTCCACCGCTCGCGCCCCTCGGTGATCCCCTTCTCGACCTCGCTCCTCCAGTCCATGCGGCCTTACCTCCTCTCGCCGGATCGTACCCCGGGGCAGGAGGTTCCGCAATTGGGTTGACGGACCCAAACCGGCGGGCTACCCTTTCCGGTGACTGTCAGAGGCCCCGGCCACACCAGCACTTGCGGGGGAGGCGATGCCGACCGACTTCAAGACGCTGTTCTCGCGGATGATCGCCGAGAAGGCGTCCGACCTCTTCGTGAAGGTCGGCGCGCCTCCGGCGCTCCGCGTGGCGGGGAAGGTCCGCTTCGTCGAAGGGGCCCCGTTCACGCCCGATACGGTCAACTCGATGTTCGACCAGGTCGCCGACCCGCGGACGCGCGCGCAGTTCGATGCGACGGGGGAGGCCGACACGGCGTACGAGCTCTACGGCGTCGGCCGCTTCCGCGTGAACATCTTCCGCCAGCGCGGGTACATCGGGTTCGTCTACCGCCACATCCAGACGCGCATCCCGGAGATGGAGGACCTGAACCTCCCCGCGGCGACGCTCAAGAAGCTGGCGAGCCTCTCTCGCGGCCTGGTGCTGGTGACGGGGATCGCGGGCAGCGGGAAGTCGACGACGCTCGCCTCGATGATCAATCACGTGAACAAGGTGCAGGCGCGCCACGTCGTGACGATCGAGGACCCGATCGAGTACCTTTTCGTGGACGACAAGTGCGTGATCGACCAGCGCGAGCTCGGGATGGATACGCAGAGTTTCTCCCAGGCCCTGAAGCACGTCGTCCGCCAAAGCCCCGACGTCATCATGATCGGGGAAATGCGCGACCTGGAGACCGTGGAGGCGGCGATGGCGGCCGCGGAGACGGGGCACCTCGTCTTCAGCACGCTTCACACGGTGAACGCGATGCAGACGGTGGAGCGCATCATCAACTTCTTCCCGCCGCACCAGCACGAGTTCCTGAGGATGCAGCTTGCGCTCCTCCTGGAGGGGGTCGTCAGCCAGCGGCTCATCCCGACGAAGGAGGGCAACGCGCGGGTCCCGGCGATCGAGCTGATGGTCGCCACGCCGACGGTGCGGGAGCTGCTGCACGAGGGGAAGACGAAGGAGCTGTACAAGGCGCTCAAGGAGGGGTCGTACTTCGGGACGCAGACGTTCAACCAGTCGCTGAAGGACCTCTACGCCCGGGATCTGATCACACTGGAGGAGGCGCTCGTAGCTGCCGATAATCCGGATGAGCTCAAGCTCGACGTCCGGGGGATCGTCAAGGGGACCAAGCCGGGCGACTTCGACTTCAAGTTCTAGGTTTCCATGCGCCGCTCCGCCTCCTGGAACAACGCGATCTGGTGCGTGAACGCGCTCCTGGCGCTCGGCATCATCGGGTTCTCCTTCAAATACATCTTCCTGGCCGACCACACCGACACGTGGCCGGAGAACCCCCCCCCGCCGGCGCCGGCCCCGGTCGACCCTGGCAAGGGGCTCAACGAATTCGAGAGCATCTGGAAGGCCGAGCTCGTCCCGCCGCCGCAGGGGCCGGTGAAGCCCGCGGAGACGTGGCCGTCGCTCAAGTACGACGGGAAGTTCGGCTCCCAATACCTCCTCAAGGTGAACGGCCAGGATGGGCAGGCCAAGGTGGGCGGGGCGATCGAGGTCTCCGACGGGGCGGGCGGCTGGCAGCCCCCGATGGTGAACGGGAAGAAGATCATCCTGAAGGAGGTCACCCGGGAGAAGGCGATCTTCCACCTCGAAGACAACCCCGCCGAGACGCGCGAGATTCAGGTCCTCGACCAGGAGGGGGGTGGTGCGACGCCCGGGCCTCCGGACCCCGGCGGGATGGGCCCCGGGAAGGCGCCGGAGATCCAGTTCGGCACGAAGGAGATCGCGGACCAGTCCTGGAAGGTCGACCCGCGCGAGCGCGAGTTCGTGCGCGCGAACGCCCGGGAGATGATGAAGGACGTCCGCTGGAGCCTGTACGGCGTGGAGGATGGGAAGGCGAAGGGCGTCCGCATCGAGGGGTTCACCGAGGGCAGCTACGCCGAGGAGTACGCGAAGACGAGGGGGATCCAGTCGGGCGACATCATCATGACGGTGAACGGCCGCATCATCGACGGCGCCGGGACGGTGAACGAGCTGTTCGGGAGCGGGGACGCCTGGGCGGCGGGCAAGGCCCAGGTCGAGGTCGAGCGCGCCGGCAAGGTCCAGGTCCTCAGCTATTCCGTCAAGTAGGCCCGGAGTAGCGCCTCGAAAGTACTGGAGTAGCGCCCGCAAGGGCGCTATGGACTAACTCCCGCAAGGGAGTTGCGACGTTGATTCTCGCCCTGGACATCGGCAATACGACCTTCTCCCTCGCCGTCTTCGACGGCGACCGTCTGGTCGACCACGACCGCATCCCGGTCGAGGATGTGGAGTGGATCTCCCACACCTGGCGCTCCTCGCGGCTGGCAAAGCACGCGCTGTTCGAGGTGATCCTCCTCTCTTCGGTCCGCCCTGCCGCTGAGCCTCCCATCGTCGCCTGGGCGGCGGACGATCTGCGGGCGCCCCTGAAACGGCCGCGCGTAGACTTCGCCGTCCCACTGACGCCGCGCGTCGTGGCCCCAGACCAGGTGGGCGTGGACCGTCTCCTGGCGTCCTACGCCGCCTACCGACGTGCCGGCCGAGCGGCGATTGCCGTGACCTTCGGCACCGCGATCACGGTGAACGCCGTGAGCGCCTCGGGCGAGTTCCTCGGCGGTGCGATCGGTCCCGGCATCGGCCTGGCCGCGGAGGCCCTCTCCTGCGAGTGCGCCCTCCTCCCTCGCGTCCAGCCTGCGACGCAGGACCGTGTGATCGGGACCTCGACGGAGTCGGCGATCCGCTCCGCGCTCTACCACGGCTTCGCAGGGCTGGTCCAGCGCCTCATCTCGGGCGTGGCGGCGGAGCTGGGAGGATCGCCCGCCGTCTATGGCACCGGGGGAGACGCGGCGCTCCTCTCCCCCCTCCTCCCGGGGATGGAGGTCATCCCCCACCTCGTCCAGGAAGGCCTGGTCATGGCCTGGCTCGCCACGAGGGGCGGGGCGTGACGGCCTACGTCGTCGAGACGACGGCGGCGGGGACGGCGGCGATCGCGGTCCTGGAGGTGGTCGGGCCGGACGCCCTGGACGCCATCTCTCGCGCCTTCGGCCCTGGCCTGGTCCTCCCCGACCGTCCGCTCCACACGATGATCTCCGATGGGCGCGGCGAATTGGACGACGTCGTCCTCGCCTTCCGCCCCCCCGAGGAGTCGATGACAGGCTGGCCCCACGTCGAGATCCAATGCCACGGCAGCCCCGCGATCGTGAAGAAGGTCCGTCGCGCGCTGGTCGCGGTCGGCGTCAAGCCTGCGCCGAGGACCTTCCTCCTCCGGACGGCGGTTCGCAACCGCCGAATGACCCGCCTCGAGGAGGAGGCCTGGCTCGCGGCGATGTCCGCGCTCACCGAGCGCGCGGCGAATGAGCTGTGGGAGCAGAGGAAGGCGCTGCCTGCCCTCGCGGGGAGGATTGGGGATGCGAGGGACCGGGAATGCCTGCGGAGGCTGATTGCTACACGACTGTATGGGACCTGCCTCTCACGGCCCCACGAAATCCCAGTTGTCGGCCGTCCGAACGCAGGCAAATCGAGTCTCATCAACGCCTATGCCGGCATGGAACGAGTCCTCGTGGACGCGCGTCCTGGCACGACGCGCGACCTCGTTCGAGTCCCGGTGTCGTGGGATGGAATCCCCTTCATCCTCATCGATACGCCCGGTGTCAGGGAATCCACGGATCCCGTCGAGGGGGCTGGATCTCGGCTTGCGCGTCGGGTCGCGGAGCGGGGGATCGTCCCCCTTCATCTGGTTGATCCTGGGGATCCCCTTGGCCCGTCAAAGGACCTGCCAGGATTCCTGATCTGGACCAAGTCCGATCAAGCTCAGGCGCTGCCCGACGAACCGGAGGGAATCAGCGTTTCGTCCGTCACGGGGGCTGGACTCGATCGGTTGCGGCACGCCGTCATGGTCACTCTCAAGGCCAACGAAAGACGCTCGGAGAATGGCGCCTTCCTCTTCACCCTGCGGCAGGTTCGGAGAGCGGAGGAACTGCTCGACGCTCCTGACTCGGAGTGGCAGGAGCGCTGGGAGAGGTGGCTGTGGGGACCGCCGCGGAAGCCCGAGTGATTGGAGACTTGGAAGCCGCTCGCTCCGCTCGTTCAGGCGCGAGGGCACCGTACTCGTACTCGTGCTCGTACTCGTAGTCGATCGCATGCGAGTCTCGCGCGCGATCGAGTACGAGTACGAGCACGAGCACGAGTACGATGGGTGAACTGCCCCCGCCTTCGTCTCGTCCGTGCGAGGTCAGTACGCGTTCTCGCGGATGCGGAATACCGTCATGAACATGATCCGCAGGTCAAACCACAGCGACCAGTTCTCGATGTAATACAGGTCGTACTGGATCCTCTTCTTCAGCGACGTATTCCCCCTCCACCCATTCACCTGCGCCCACCCCGTGATCCCCGTCTTCATCTTGTGCCGCATCATGTACCCCGGAATCGACTTCTTGAACTGGTCGATGAAGACCGGCCGCTCCGGCCGCGGCCCCACGATACTCATATCCCCCTTGAACACGTTCCAGAACTGCGGCAGCTCGTCCAGGCTCGTCGACCTCAGGAACGTCCCGATCGGCGTCCTCCTCGGATCGTCCTTCTTTGCCCAGACCGCCCCCGTCTCCCTCTCCGCATCCACCCTCATCGTCCGGAACTTGAGCATCCGGAACGTCGATCCGTCCAGCCCCATCCTCTCCTGCGAGTAGAAGACCGGCCCCTTCGACGTCATCTTCACCAGGAGCGCGATCACGGCGAGCGGGATCGACAACAGCACCAGCGCGATCGCCGACATCACCACGTCGAACGACCGCTTGATCACCCGATTCCACCCCACGAGCGGCGTCTCCCGCAGGTGGAGGATCGGCAGCCCGTCCAGCTCCGTCACCCCGTGATTCAGAGTCGCGAAGGTGGTCAGGTCTGGGACGATGCGGATATCCACCATCGTCTGCGCCAGCCTCTCCACCGCCTCCTCGACTTTCGCGGCCTGCTTGAACGGGAGGGCGATCCACACCTGGTCCACCCCCTTCTCCGCCACGAGCCGATCGAGGTCCGCGAGCGTCCCGAGGATCCGGAGCCCCTGGATGACCTGCCCCTGCCGGTGCTCCCTGTCGTCGATGTACCCGACCGCCCTGACCCCCATCCACGGGTTCTCGCCGATCCTCCTCGCCACCCCCTGCCCGAGCTTTCCGCTCCCGACAATCAGGGCAAATCTGAGGTTCCACCCCCTCTCCCGGGCGCGGCGCAGCGCCAGGCGGATCGCGGCGCGGAAGAACGCCAGGACGATCGTATTCACCCCCAGGAAGAGGAGCAGCACCGCGCGGCTGTACTCGAAGGCGCGGTAGAACGTCACGAACGCGACGAGGAGGAGGAACGCGATCGCGTTCGCCTTGACGATCCCGAAGAGCTCCAGGAGGAGCGACCCCTCGCGCCGGGGGGCGTAGAGCTGTCCCGCGCGGTAGGCGATCGCGCAGAGGACCAGGACGATCGGCAGGATCTCGGAGTACGCCCCGAACCCCGGGTCGCCCTTCGTCACCGGGATGACCGGGTGGACGAAGCGGAGGACGTACGAGAGGCACCACGCCCCCGCGGTGGCTGCCATATCCCCCGCGAAGAGGAGGCCCTCGACGAACTGGCTGTGCTTCTTCAGCATCCTGTTGGGGCGGCGATTCTACTTCCCCCCGCTCCCCCCGTCCAGGCGGCTGGCGAGGCCAGCTTGCTGGCGGTACGCCTCCGCGACCCTTTTCGCCCCTGCCCGCGCGTCGTGGCGCCCCTCGATCCGCCTGCGTCCCGCCTCCCCGATTGCCGCGCGGAGCCGCTCGTCGGAGAGCAGCCGATCGAGCGCCGCGGCGAGCGCCTCGTCCGAACCCGGGGGGAAGACGAGGCCCGTTCCCCCCTCCTCGATCACCTCCCGGCACCCCGGCAGGTCGCTCGCGACCACGGGGACGCCGCACGCGAGGCTCTCCAGGACCACCATCGGCAGCCCCTCCGAGGAGGTCGACAGCACCGTCGCCGCCGACATCGCGTAGACCGGCGCGAGCGGCCTTACGGCAGCATGAAACCTCACCACGCCGCCGACGCCGAGCCGCGCCGTCTCGGCCTCCGCGTCGGCCCGGAGCGGCCCGTCCCCGACAAGGAGGACGCGGAGCCGCGGGTGCCTCGCCGCGAGCCTCGCCGCCGCCCTCACGACGCAGAGGGGGTCCTTCGGCGCCACCATGCGAGCCGCCATCGAGACGACGACATCACCCTCCAGGAACCCAAATCGCCGTCGCGTCGCTGCGGGGTCCTCCGTGGATCGGCAGGCCTCAAGGTCGACGCCGTTCGGCACGACCACGAGCCTCTCGGGCGGAATGACACCCTCCGCGATCGCCAGCTCCCCTTCCTGCGTGCTGCACGCGACCAGGAGGTCGGTCTCCCTCCCGAGCGCCCGCTCCATCTCGAGGTAGAACGACCGCTTCGCCTCCGACGGCGCGTACTGGAAGTAGAACCCGTGCGGAGTATAGACCACCTTCGTCGAAGGCGAGACCCTCGACGCAACCATCCTCCCGATCAGTCCCGGCTTCGTCGTGTGCAGGTGCAGCACGTCGAACCGCGCCTCGCGCAGCATCCCCGCGAGCGCCACATAGACGGCCAGGTCGGACAGTGGCGCGGGCTCCCGCTCCAGCCGCACGACGCGCACGGGCACGCCGTACGACGCCAGGCGGTCCGGGTACGCGGGGTCTTCGAGAGGCGAGCAGAGCACCGTGAGGTCGACCCCCTCCGCGGGCAGGAACCTCACGAGCGACTCGACGACCGTCGCGGCGCCCCCGATCCCCGGTCTCGTGAAGAGGAGGACCTTCATCGCGCGATCGACTCGTACAGGGCGCTCCACCGCTCGATCATGCGCGAGAGCCCGTACTCGCCCTCCATCCGCTTCCGCCCGGCCTTCCCGAGCGCCTCGCCGTGGATCGGGTTGAAGAGGACCTGCCGCAGGGCGTCGGCGAGGGCCGGGACGTCCCCGGGGGGCACGACGAACCCTACCGAGTCGAGGACCTCCGGGATGGCCCCGACGGACGTCGCGACGATCGGCCTCTCCTCCCTCATCGCCTCGAGGAGGACCAGGCCGAATCCCTCCCAGCGCGACGGCAGGCAGAAGACGTCGCACGCGGCGAGGATCCTCCTCACGTCCGGGCGCCACCCCGCGAACGTCACCCGCTCCGCGACGTCGCACTCCAGGGCGCATGCGCGGAGCGCCTTCTCCTCCTCGCCCTGGCCCACCACGAGGAGCCGGCCAGGGTCGACTCGCGCCATCGCGCGGACGAGGTCCGCCTGCCCCTTCTGTGCCGTGAGCCTCCCGATCGTCACGACGAGCGGCGTGTCGGAGGGGATGCACAACTCGGCGCGGAGCGCGAGCCCCTCGGATCGCGGCAGGGGCGGCAGCGGGTCGATCCCGTACGGGATGACCTCCAGCAACTCCGCGGGGAACCTCGCGACCTCGACGAAGAACCGCCGCACGGCCTCGGAGATGCACACTACGCGGCGGGTCTTGGAGGCCGCACGCTTCCCGACCCAGCGGTACACCCGCTTTTTGAGGTACTGATCCTCGTTGTGCTTCGTCGAGACGACGGCCGGGACCTTGGCGCGCTCGGCCGCGAGGCCGCCGTAGACATCGGCCTTGAAGAGGTGGGTGTGGACGACGTCGTAGCGTCTTTCCCGGAGCCACGACGCGAGGCGTGGAAGGCTCTTCGCCTTGCGGAGCCCCTCCATCTCGAAGTGCGCGACCGGAATCGCCACGTCCGCGAAGCGCGGGGCGAGGCGCCCCTCGCCCTTCAGGTAGACCACGTCACAATCGAAGCGCGTTCGGTCGAGCCCCGTCGCGAGGGCCAGCAGGTGGTTCTCCGCCCCGCCCGGGTCGAGCGTGGTGATGATGTGGCAGATGCGCATGGGGGCTACCCGATCGGCTGGACGACCGGGCGCCTCAGCGCGAAGAGCCACAGGACAACGACACCGAGCGCGCCGAGGGCGGAGGCGAGGAGCCCGCGCTCCACCCAAGAGGGTCGGTACACGAACCGCACGTCGTGCTCGCCCGCGGGCACGTCGACGCCGCGCATCCAGAGGTTCACCCGGTGGATAGGGACCTCCCGGCTGTCGACCGTCGCGGTCCACCCGGGCGCCCAGGTGTCGGCCAGGACGAGGAGCCGCGCAGCCCCGGCGTGCGTCCGCAGCAGCACCTGCTCCGCGTGGTCCTCCAGGAACTCGATCGCGCCCGTCTCCTCCTCCAGCGGGCCGGTCGCGACGTCGTGGTCGACGAGGACCGCGTCGGGGCTCCCCGAGAGGGCCTCCTCGAGCCGCGCGAGCCGGTCCTCGTCGGACATGGCCACGCCGACGATCGCCACATTCGCGAAGTACGCCCGCCTCGCGCGGACGCCGTTCCCGTCGTCCGCGGTGTCCCGTCCGACGTATCGCCACGAGCCTGCGTAGGCGTACTCCACGCCGGCGAGCGCCAGGAGCGGGTGATTCGCCTTCGTGACGTGGACCCCTCGCCCGAATCCGCCCGCGCCGCCGAACTCGACGTACTCCATGTAGCTCACGTACCCCTCCGGGACAGGCGCCTCCGTCCCGTTCACGTCCCGCACCCCGCGGCAGAGGAGGGTGTTCGGCTGGAATTCCTCGCCGTTCCCCTTGGCTCGGAGCTGCGGCTCGTGTGTCTCGGGCATCTCCGCGGAGAGGAACGCGGGGGGCTTGTCGGAGACGGGAAGCCCGAGCACGGCGGGGATCGACAGCTCGATCACCGCGAGGGGGAGGACGAGCCACCGTACGGCGCCGCTCCCCATCCAGAAGAGCGCCGCGACGACGGCCGCGGAGCCGACGAGGATGGCCGCCTGCCAGTTCTCTCCCACGATCCGGTCGGCGAGGCCGAGATCGTCGCGGAGGGCGGCGTCGCGCAGGAAGAGCAGCCCGCCGACCGTGACCGCGAGGAAGAGAGCCACGACGAGGCCGAAGACGCGCTCGACGTCCAGCGTCTCCTTCTGGAGCGTCCAATCGAGGCGGATCGCGGCGAGTCCGGCGAACGCGAACACGCAGAGGAAGAGGGCCCTGGCCTGCTGCGCCTCGTGGAAGCGAGGGATGCTCGAGGAGACCGCTTGGAGCGCGGGCACGCGCAGGAGGACGAGCGCGCCGATCACGATGACGACGAGGGCCCAGAGGTACTTCACCCAGTAGACGGCGCGCAGGCGGACGGAGAGGAGGGCGAAGAGGAGGCCGATCGCGCCGATCGAGAGGTTGATCCCCGACGGGTTCCGGATCATCCCCGGGGCGACGAGGCTCGTGAGCGACGCGAACGAGACCTGGTTGCCACCTGCGAATCGCGCCGGGTACGCGGCGTTCTCCAGGATTCCGAAGGCGGGGAGGAGCTGGGCCCCCGCGACGGCCGTCCCGACGCCGAGCCCCACGACGAGCATGGCGAGGCGCTTTCCCAGGCCGGCGCCGCCGACGGGCGCGAAGGTGAGGGCGAGAATGACGAGCGCGCCGGCCAGGCACGCGTCCCCGTGGAGGCCTCCCGAGAGGGCCATGAGCCCCGACGCGAGGGCCGCGGTGCCCGTCCAGGCCCACGACGCGCGTTGGAAGGCGAGCGCGAAGGCGGCGACGACGAGTGGGAGGAAGACGGGCCCGGCGAGGAAGGCGGGGTCGGAAACGTGGCCGATGACGAGCGCGGAGAGCATGTACCACGCCCCGCCGGTGAGCGCGGCATGGCGGCCGAGCTGCACGGCGCGGAGGAAGGCGTACATGAAGGCGCCGGCGAGCCAGACGAGGAAGGCCCCTGCGATCGAGTAGGCCTGGAGCGGGTCGCCGGCGAGGAGTGCGACGTTCGCGGGCGAGAAGACGGGGGCGGTGGAGGTGCCCAGGAACGGCGTCCCTCCGCAGAGGTACGGGTTCCAGAGGGGGACCTCGTGGAGGTCGTGGACGCGGTAGTGGAGATAGGAGAAGGCCGGGTAGGTGACGAGCGTCGCCTCGGAGGGCCCTCGGGCGAGGAGGTGGGAGGGGGGCGTGAGGCCCTGGCGGACGAGGACGGCGAGGATTGCCGCGAGCACGGCGATGCACGCGGCGTCCTTCGCCAGCTCGACCGCCCACCCTGCCCGGACGCGCTGTCGCGGTTCGTACTTCCTGGAGATCTCGTTGCCGCCCATTGGGGCGCCAGGATAACGAACTCCCCCCGCCCCATCGAACGAAAAACGCCGCGCCCCGGCGGGAGGAGCCAACAAACCGGCGGGAAGGGCCGACACACCGGCTGGATCCTCCCACTCATCGGCGGCAAGAGCAGACAGGCCGGCGGGGAGACTTCACATCCTGGCGGGAGAGGCAGGAGTCCCCCCAAGACAGCACGGCTGCTCCGCGCCCCACGCGGTCGAGCTCGAGTTGGCGCTCCGCGCCCGCGCCCGCGCCCGCGGGGCCGTGATCCGCTTCCCGTTCCCGCTATCCGTTCCCGTTGCCCGTCAGTGCCCGACGCCATCGACATCGGACGCGGGCCCGTGAACGGGCTCGGGAGACGGGCACGGGGGACGGGCGCGGCCCCGCGGGCGCGGGCGCGGGCGCGGGCGCGGAGCGCCCCCGGCGAGAGTCATGGTGGCTCCGAATTCCCACTTGCGGGGTCCCCCCACGGCGGCCGGGCGCGACCTACGCCAAGGGGGAAACTCCGGTGGCTGCCCATCATCGACGCGGAGTGGATGGGGAACTCCTGATGCCCCTGGCCGCCCATTGACAAGCGAGCGTTCGTGGGAAGACCATGGGGGGACTCCCTGGGGCGCTTGAGGAAGGTGGATGGGAACTCGTCGTCGATGGGTCGCTTTCGCCGTCGTCCTCTGGACAGGCGTGTTCGGGGCGTATCTCGGATATCGCGCAGGGCGACCGTCGACGCGAGAAGAGCATCCTGGCCCGACGGACCCGCTCTCTGGCGCGCCCGCCGTGGATGCGGATGGGACCCTCGTAGGCCGGTTGGCGCTCCGTCTCGACAAGGACACCTGGGAGGAGGGCGAGGAGATCACCGGAAAGGTCTGGTTCGAGGTCGACTGGTCCGAGAAGGTCACGGACCGGAGTCGACCGCTCGCGCTCCCGTACCCGATCCTCCATGTGGAGCTTGATAGGGCGTGCTTTGCCCCAACTGTCGAGTTCGACGTGACACTCCAACAGACCATGTGGGTCCGCCATCGTTACGAGGTCTCATTCCGCGTCAGGGCAGAGCCGACCCTGCGCGAGCTGGCCGTCGCAGACGGGAAGGGCATTGTGGCCGTCCCTGCGGGCGCCCACTCCGTCCGTGCGACGCTCTACACGAATGACCCCCATCGTCCATCCCACTCCGCGCCTCTGCCTGGATTCCTCCCCAAGGACTCCACCCTCGGTCTCTACACGCATTGGTGCCCGTTTCGAGTCGTCGAAGGGGATTTCACTCAGCCCTCCCAGGAGGACGTCCTGTCATGGCTGGCGAAGGCCAACGACGCGACATGGCCGAAGATCATCGAATACTACAAGCGTCGACAGTTTCCGCTCTCGATGCTGACGCGCTCCGTGGCTGGCATGTTCTCGACGACCCCCGAGGTGCTGGTCGTCCAGGAGGGGCCAGGCGCTCCATACTATTGGAATTCACCGCACATCCCCTTCCGCGTCATTCTCTCCCCTGGCCAGGAGTTCACCGTTCGCAATGACGGCAAGGTCATGCACAACGCCCACCTCATCTGTGAGACCGACGTCACTTTCAACACGTCGATCCAACCCGGAGCCCTCACGGAGAAATTGCGGACACCCAGGGTGGAGGGCCTCTACGAGATTCGTTGCGACGTCCACCGGGGGACGCCGCTCGGCTGGATCCTGGTCGTGAAGTAGACCCACCCCGGCATGGGCCGCGGCTATCGGCTCGTGGCGTCCTTCGTCCAGAAGCAGGAGAGGAGGAACGAGCGCAGCGGGCCCGTGAGCGTCGCGCGCGTGAGCGCGAGCGAGTCGGTCCGGTCGACCGACTCGATCGTCACGTCGCCCGCCGGAGGCGCGCCGCCGGAGGCCGCGAGGAGGAAGAGGGCCACATGCCCCTTCCCGACCTCGCCTCCGCGCGTCGCGTACGGGCCCAGGCCGATCATCGCCAGCTCCTCCCCGAGGCGGTCCACGACGGGCGTCGAGGCGAGCAGTTTCAGCGGGTCCGCGAACGACCACCCCGCGCCCCGCAGCGTCACCGCAGGGACCTTCCCAGTCCACGCCACCGGCATCCCGCCCTTCGAGTCGTCCACAACCAGGACGTACCAGGCGATGGAGTTGCCCGTGCTCGTCTTCCCCGCCCCGAGCGGCCCCCGCAGGCACCGGTCCGCCATCGGGCAGAGCTCCGCGAGCGGCGCCAGGAAGACCACCGCGCCATCGGTCGTGCGGGCCCACCACAGCGTCCCCCCGCAGCACGCGGGGCACGGATCGACCCGGCCGCCCCCCTCGCACGCCGGGCACGCCCCGACCTCCTTCGGGCACTCCGTGCAGGGGACCATCCCGCTCTTGCATTCGCTGCAGTCGATGGCCGCCTTTCCGTTGCAGCGCTGGCACGTCTGCCTCCCGGGCGGGACGTTCGAGTTGTGGTAGTTCGGGTCGTCCGGATCGTTCGTGAGGACGGTGTCGTACGTCTTTGTGTAGCCGCGCCCGTTGCACTGTCCGCACACGCCCGTCGATCTCCCTGCGCACTTCGAGCACGGCCTCTGGCCGAGGCCGCGACACCACTGGCAGCGGGGCTTCGCCGACTCCTTGCCGCTCCCGCGGCACGAGGGGCACTGCGCGGCCCCCTTTCCGTCGCAGACCCAGCAGGTCCCCGACGGCTGCGCGGCGACCTTGGCCCTCTCTCCCGAAAGCAGGCACTTCCACTCGACCACGCCCGTCGACTTGCACGGCGAGCACGGGAAGACCTTCTTCCCGCCGCAGAACTTGCAGGGGACCTCGCGCTTGTTCGAGCAGTATTTGCAGTTCTTCTGCCAATCGGTCTGCCACTTGCCTACGGACTCGTCCGCCGCAGTGTTGTCCGAGGTGAGTGGCCCCTCGGCCGTGTGCATCGTGTTCGGGCAGGCGACCACGCCCTTCCCCGTGCAGCTCGGGCACGCGACGTGCTTCTCACCGTTGCAGGACGGGCACGTGTGCTTGCGGACCTTGAGGTCGGAGCAGAGCGGGCAATCGACCTGCTTCGCGTCGGGCGCGGGCGCGGCGAGGGAGGCGATCGCCTCCTCGATCGTCCCGGCCGCGAGGGGGATCGACGTCGCGCCTCCCGCGGGGGCCGGGGCCGCCGCACCCTCCGGCGCGGGCGCCCCCGCGGCGATCTGCGGGATCTCCCTCGACAGCGCGTCCGCGGCGAGGTCGATGTCGGGGAGCCCGAACTCGCGCACGCCTGCGATCAGCGTCATCGCCTCGTTCCGCATCCCCTGCGACGCCAGGTCGCGGGCCTGGCGGGAAATCGACGTCCACAGCTCCCATGCGCGGTTCAGGACGCCCCGTCGGTCGTCGACGAGCTTCGCATTCCAGTATCCGAGCGGGTCCTTGTCGATCGGGAGGTCCGAGAGGGCCTCGTGGGCCGGGCCGAACTTGCGCCGTCCCTCGTCCATGGATGCGGCGTTGATCCGCTCCTGGTAGGGCGCCTCGCCGATCGGCCTGACGCGGTCCTCGAACGCCTTCACGATGCGCGCGACCTCGGCCTCGTCCGAGGACCCGAGCGAGGCGGACTGGACCTGGCGGAGGTGCTGGGCGCACGCGGGGAGGTCGGAGGCGTGCTCGCGGAGCCACCCCTGCAGCGCCTCGACCACCTGGGAGGGGCCCGACTTTCCCGGAGCGGACGGCTCGACAGACGTGGGCACGGAGGGCCCGGGCGGCGCCGGCACCGTGGGCGTGGAGGCCTCCTCGACGCGCTTCGGCGGTGTCGCGTGGCCGGACGAGGCGACCACGAGAAACCCGACGAGCCCCAGGACGACGGCGACGGTTGCGATGGCGACCCACGGCTTGCCCTTGGGCTTTCCCTTGACGCGCCGCTCGTAGCCGACGTACTTCGCGGGGGGAAGGGCGACCTCGGGGACGAAGCGCGCCGTCTCGGGGAGGAGATCGAGCGACTCGCCGCCGTAGAAGCTCCCATCGGCGCTGACCTGGCTGAGGTCCGTGTTGCGCTGCTTGGTGGGCTCGACGAGCTTCCCCTTGCACGCCTTGCACGCGAGCCCCGCGGGCGCGGTGCCGTGGACGTTGTACTGGGCGCCGCACTTCTCGCACCTCAGGAGCCTCTTCCCCTGCGCGCCCATGAGCTTCTTGACCTGCTCGGGCGTGAGGTACTTCCTCTCGACGAGGACCTCGCCGAGGCGCTGTGGCCTCCCGCGCTTCTGCGCGAGCCCCTGCAGGCGGATGCACTCGTTGAGCTGCGCCTGGGTGATGAGGCCTGCGGCGATGGCGTGTTTCCCGAGGAGGTCGGCGCCGTACGGCTTGTCCTTGGTGTAAGGGGACGGCGCGGCGAGGGTCTTCTTCTGCGCCTCGACGAGCTCATCGAGCTGGAGGCGCGTCAGCATCCCCAATTCGAGCAGCAGCTCGCCGAGCGGCATGGCTGCGCCGCGGCGGCCCTGCTCCTCGACTACGAGGTCGAGCTCCTCCTTCTTGAGGAACCCCCGTTCCACGGCCAGCCGGCCGATGAGAACTTCCCTGGGTGCGTCCATGCCGTGCCTCCACCCTACTTGACGCGCGTGGCGGCCAACCTCCCGCGGATTCTCCGGAATGGGAGCAGGCGGGGCCGCGGGCGCCGCCGAGGAGTGGAATGCTACGCCGGTCCGGGCTCACTCGACAACGTGATTCTTGTGTGTGCGTTCCGGATTTCCGGTCCGACCGCCTTCTACTCGAGGAAGTGCGAGAACGCGGAGGTCTGGGAGGAGGGGTTGCGCAGGAGCTGGACGATCCACCAGACGTAGTTCTCCAGGTCGACCTCGCGGTCGAAGTGCAGATACCCGAACCGTCCGCCCCCGGCGATGACGGCCACGCCCGGGTTCACCGGCGTCCCGCGGCGGAGGCGCAGGAGCTCCTTCGCGAAGCCCCGGATCGGCGTCGGCAGGAAGCTCGTCAGCCCCTGCCGCGCACGCATGCGCAGGTACGGGCGCGCGTTGAATAGCTCCAGCACCGGCACCGGCGGGTCGTCCTCGTCCACGTCGCGGCCCCGACGGACCCCCACCCCCAGGACGAGGAACACCTGCGGCCACGGGGCCTCGACCTGCGTCCCGTCCCGACAGGAGACGCGGATCCCCTGCTCCGCCACCGCGACGAGATCCGCCTCCCGCGCCGGCGGGACCTCCTGGTCCGGTCCGTCGGGGACGACGCGGCACGCAACCCCGATCCCGCCGAGCCGTTCCACGAGCCGCCGCGCGCGGACCTCCTCGAGCCTCCTCACCACCACGCCGCGGCTCCGGCGGATCCGGAGCGACGCCTCCGCGCGGATTTCCCCCGTTTCCGCGGAGACGATCCGCGCCGCCTCGGGGATGTCAAGCCGCGCCTCGTCCAGCCGTACCACCGCCCAGCGCTCCGCGGTCGCCGCCGAGGAGGGGACGACAATGCGCGCCGCCGGGGCGCTCGGCGTCGAGATCTCCAGGAAGTGCGACGGCGCCGGCTCGGGCGGAGGCTCCGGAGCGGCGTCCTTCGCCTTGCGGACAACCGTCTCCTCGACGGGGGCCTCTTCGCGCCCCGCCCCGACGCGGATCTGCATGGGGTGGCGCGCCTCGAAGACGGCCGCCATCGCGGCCGCCGCAAGGAACGTGGCAATCGAGGCGATCGTCGACGGGTTCGGCCAGACGACCGCCGCGATCAGGCTCGCCATGCCCCAGATCCCCAGCACCCACAACGCAGGCCAGGTGACCACGCCGAAGAGGTCTGCGCGCTTCTCGAACAACTGGACGTAGAAGAGCCGGATTCCGTGCCCCGGGAACCACATCGCGTAGGCGCCGATCGCCGCCGCCGAGACCGCGTGGAGCATCGCGCACAGGTTCTTCGCGCCGCCGGGGAAGAAGAGTGCCGCCATCCCGCCGATCGCCGCCGCGACGAGCGCGAACGCGACGTAGCCGCCCGTGCCGAGCCTCTCCTCGACGTTGTCACCGAGGATCGCCAGGAGCGCCAGGTTGAGGACCACGGGGATCGACTGCCACCCGCTCGCCCATCCGGCCTGGATCGTCGCGATGCTCCCGAGGAGGCAGACCACCCAGATCGACCAGTGCGCGACGGGACGAATGCGGCAGGGGTTCTCGTCGCCGATGGGAAAGGCGATCACGGCCGCGCCGCCGGCCTCGCCCGCTCGGTCGCCCACTCGCGGAGCGAGTCGATCTCCTCCCGCATCGTGCGCGAGAGCGGCACCGTCTCGGCAACCGAGGCGACCACGTCCTCCGTGGTGAAGTCCCTATCCGCCGCGAAGGCGCGGTACATCGCGGCGATCACAGCCTGCTCGATCTCCGCCCCCGAGAACCCCTCGCACGACGCGGCCAGGCGGTCCAGGTCGTATCCCTTGGCGTTTCGCCGCCTCCGCGAGAGGTGGATGCGGAAGATCTCCGTACGCTCCTCCGCCGACGGCAGGTCGACGAAGAAGATCTCGTCGAAGCGCCCCTTGCGCAGGAGCTCCGGCGGCATGTCCTGGATCGAGTTCGCCGTCGCGACGACGAAAACCGGCTGCTGCTTCTCCTGCATCCACGTGAGGAACGTCCCGAAGACCCGCTGCGTGATCCCCGAGTCGCCTCCCCCCCCGCGCAGCCCCGCGAACCCCTTGTCCAGCTCGTCCACCCAGAGGACCACGGGCGCGAGCGTCTCCGCCAGCCGGATCGCCCGCCGCATCCTCTCCTCCGAGGACCCGACGTACATCGAGAAGACGCTTCCGACGTCCAGGCGCAAGAGCGGCATCTTCCAGAGCGACGCGATCGACTTCGCGCAAAGCGACTTCCCGCACCCCTGCACGCCGAGGAGGAGGAGCCCCTTCGGCTCGGGGAGGCCGTACGCGCGGGCCTTCTCGCTGAAGGCCCCCTGGCGGCTCTTCAGCCACTCCTTGAGCAGGTCGAGTCCGCCGACGTGCGAGAAGCTCTCGTCGAGGTCGTAGTACTCGAGCACGCCGGTGCGGCGGATCACCTGCCGCTTCTCGGCGAGGAGGATCTCGAGGTCGTCGATCGCGAACTTCCGGTCCTTGACGAGCGCCTTGCAGAAGGCCTGCTGCGCCTGCGAAGACGTCAACCCGCGCGCGGCCTTGAGCATCCGCTCGCGCAGGTCGGCTTCGATGGCGACCTGGAAGCGCGCGTCGGGCTGGACGCTCTTGATCAGGCGATCGAGGACCTCTCCCAGCTCCTGCTCGTCGGGGAGGGGGACCTCGATCATCACGACGTCCTTCTCGAGTTCGTCGGGAACCTTCGTGATCGGCGAGACGAGCAGCAGCGTCTTGTAGCTGCGCTTGAGCGACGAAATGAGGTCGCGAAGCCGCCGGACGACCGCGGAGTCGTCGAGGTGGGCGTGGAGGTCCTTGAGGACGAAGAGGGCGTTCTCCTGCGAGTCGGCGATCCGTTGGAGCGCCGAGAGCGGCTTGCGCGCGCCGGGGTCCTCCGCGGTCGGCGCGGTCACGGGCGCGCCCTTCCGCGCGGCGCCGGGGGCCTCCGCGAGCAGCCGCATCCCCTCCGTCGACGTCCAGAGGTAGGCGCCCTTGCCGAGGTCCTTCGCGGCCTCGACGATCATCTCCTCGACGCGGTCCTCCTCCCAGGTGACGAGGTAGAGGACGGGGTACCGCGCGCGGACGTGGAGGCTGAGGTCGGCGAGGAACGCCTTGCGCGTGTTCGACATGCCTTGTCGGTCCTCGGGAACGCGGTGCACACTACCGCAACGCGCCCATCGTCGCAAGCGACTCGGCGCGCCGCTTGACCCCGCGCGGGCGGGCTGATACTGTCCGCGCCGACCATGTCCGCCCCCGCGAAGCTGAATCACTACCCGGTTCCGTACCACTGGTACCTTCCGCCGTTCTGGGAGGCGAGGTACTTCCGCGCCCTGGAGCTCGCGCGCCCCTGGTCGCCCGAGGGCGGGCCCGCGCGCGATTCGACGTGGGCGTGGGGGAGCGGCTGCCCAACCCCGGACCGCTCGTTCGACCTCGTCGTCTCCTTCGCGGTCCTCGAGCACGTTCAGGACCAGGCTTGCGTGGCGCGAGAGGTCTTTCGCGTGCTTCGACCAGGCGGGCAGATGCACTTCGAGATGCCGAACTACCTCTATCCGCGCGAGGTCTCTACCCCGACATCCACATGACGGCGCGGCGTCCATGGCAGGAGGGACATCGATGAAGGTCTACATCTCGGTCGACATGGAAGGCATCGCGGGAATCGTCCACGCCGATCAGGTCCGCTCGGACGGCCAGGACTACCAGCGCGCCCGCGAGCTGATGAGCGAGGAGACGAACGCCGCGGCGCTCGGTGCGTTCGACGCGGGCGCGAAGGAGGTCCTCATCAACGATTCGCACGGCGACATGCGGAACCTCCTCTTCGACCACCTCGACCCGCGGGTCCAGATCATCACGGGGAGCCTGAAGCCCTTCTCGATGGCGCAGGGGACTGAGCGCCGCTACGACGTGGCGCTCTTCGTCGGCTACCACGCCGGCATGGGGGCGCGGGCGGGGATCCTCGATCACACCTACTCGAGCGCGACGGTCTCCGAGGTGCGCGTGAACGACCGCGTGCTCAATGAGACGGGGCTGAATGCGCTCGTGTGCGGCTCCTACGACACGCCGGTCGGGCTCGTGACGGGCGACGAGCGGTGCTGCGAGGAGGCGAAGGAGCTGCTGGGCGAGGTGGAGACGGCCGTGGTGAAGTGGGCGATCTCGCGGACCTGCGCGAGGTCGTTGCACCCGAAGGAGGCGTGCCAGGTGATCCGCCAGGCGGCGAAGCGGGCGGCGGAGGGGCGCGCACGGTTCCGCCCGTTCCGGATGGACCCGCCCTATCGCTTGCAGATGCGCTTCCTGAACGCGGGCATGGCGGACGCGGCGGACGTGATGCCGGGCACGCGGCGCATCGACGGCTTGCACGTGGAGTTCCCCACGCCGAGCGTCCACGACCTCTTCCGCGCGATGCTGGCGATGTCGCGCCTCTCGGATGCGGGCATCCCCACCGTGCGGCCGAAGTAGGAGACCGGACAAGCGCTCTTCCGCAGATCTTCTTCACCGCCAGGCCGCCAAGATCGCCAAGGCTCCCAGCGCGCGGAGGCTACGACAGCACGGCAGCGCGCCAGGCGGAGATGGCTGAGGAGCGGGAGAAGCGGCAGCGGACCTCGTCCCAGGCGTGGGCGTGCGCTTCGCGGAGCGCGGAGTCGCGAAGTCGCTCGACCGCGCGATCGACGAAGGCCGACATGTCGCCGTCGGGGACCACCGAGGAGGCGATCGACGCGGGGACCACGTCGCGCACGCCGCCGACGTCCGTGGCCACGAATGGCACGCGATGCACCATCGCCTCGAGGAGGACCCGCGGGAATCCCTCCTCCTCCGACGGCATCAGGAAGACGTCTGCCGCCGCGTAGAGGCGCGAGATGTCGCGGTTGGCCACGCGGCCCAGGAGCGTCAGCGGCGCCTGCGCCGCCGAGATCGCATCGCGCTCGGGGCCGTCCCCCGCGACCAGGAAGACGAGGCCGGGGACCCGCCCCGCAAGCGCCCAGGCCAGCGCGGGCAGGCGGTGCGCCCCCTTCCGGCGCGAGAGGTGGTGGACGAAGAGCGCGACCGGCGCGTCCTGGGGCACGCCCAGCGCCGCGCGCGCCTCCAGGCGCGAGGGGACCCACGGCGGCTCCTCCACCCAGTTCGGCACCACCACCGCGCGCGTCCGCGGGAGCCCGAAGTGCGTCGCGTAGTGGTCGATCATCCGCGGCGTCCCCGTGACCAGCCTCGTCGCGAGGCGGACGGAGAGCCACAGCGGCCAGTCGTTCCTGAGCTTCTTGCGGAGCGCCCCGGGCGAGCCCCACTGCGAGATGTACTTTCCGACGAGCCCGCAGCTCCAGTAGTACGACCTCGCCCCCGTCGCGGCGGCGATCGCCCCGCAGAGGATGCCCGCGTAGTACGAGTAGTCCGTGTAGAAGTGGTCGTATCCGTCGAGGCGCGCCCGCGCGAGGACGCCGGCCAGTTCCAGCGCCCGAAGGGGCGCCCATGTCGATTGGATCACGCGCACGCGCGGCCAGGGCCGCGTCACCGGCCCGAACGCCTTCTCGATTACGACGTAGAGGTCCACGTCGCGCGCGATGTCGTCGAGCATCTCGTAGAGGTAGCGGTAGTGCGTGTCCGTCGACTCGTCGTACCGCGGCAGGACGTAGCAGAGCCTCGGCCTCATCCGCGCACCCGCCCGAGCGCCTGCTCGAAGAGCCGGGCATACCCCGAGAGAAACCCCTCCTCCAGCCCGAACGCCCGAGCAAAGGCCCTCCCGCGGCGCCCCATCTCCGCGGCCTCCGCGGGGTGCGACAGGATCCACGCCACGCGCACCGCGATTGCCCGATCGTCGCCGGGAGCCACGAGAAAGCCGTTCTCGCCGTCCTTCACGACGTCGGGCGTCCCTCCCACCCGGCTCGCCACGACGGGCGTCCCGCACGCCATCGCCTCGAGGAGTACCAGCCCGAGCGCCTCGGAAAGCGTTGGCAGGACGAGGACGTCGGCCGCGGCCATCCGCTGCGCGAGGTCGGCCTGCGGCAGCGCGCCGAGGAACTCCACGCTCGTCGCCGCGCCCAGACGCGCCGTCTGCTCGCGCAGGGCCCGTGCGTAGTCGGGGTCCTTCGGAGCGCCCGCGACCAGGAGGCGCGCGTCGGGCGACGTGCGCAGGACCTCGGGCCAGGCGTCGAGCAGGTGATGGACCCCCTTCCCGTGGACGAGAACCCCCGCGTAGAGGACGGTCGGCGCGGCGCGCGGGGGGCGCTTCTCTCCCGCGGCGAGAAAGGTCTCCAGGTCGGTCCACGCGGCGAAGCGCACGACGGGGCGGCCCGGTGCCCAGCGACGGACCTGGTCCTCGGTGGAGGACGACACGGCGCGCAGCGCGTCGGCGTGCGAGAAGGCGAAGGCCGCGGCAGCCCGCAGGACCGTCTCGACGGGCCCTCGGAAGGGGACCCTCCGCTGGAGGAAGGGCCCCTCCTCGAAGTCGCCGTGGTTCTCGACCACGAGGGCGACCCGCCGTCCGAAGAACCGCGCGAGGAGTTTGGCCGCGACGGCTGCGGCCCCCTCGTACGGGCTCTGCGCCACGAGGACCTCGACGCGGTGGTGCAGCACGCAGCGCAGGGCGAGCGCCGCGCCGATCGAGAGCATCAGGGCGTGCCGAATGGGAGCCGAGCGGAGGCTGGGCAGGAGCAGGAACCGCGCGTGCTCGCTGAACGCACGGAAGCGGCGATCCGCCGAGAAGGCGACGACACTCATCTCGCCCAGCCGCGCGAGCGCCCGGAACTTCTTCTCCGCGGTCGGATCGAGCGGCTCTGAGAAGCGCGCACCGCCCAGGAAGCACGCGCGTACCATCAAATGACCCGCTCGTAATTCTCGAGCGGGACCTTCCAGACCGGCACGCCGCAGTAGCGCTCCCCCTCGGGGCAGAAGGGCGTCGATCGCGACATCCACCGAAGCAGGCACGGCGGCCCGATGTACTTTCCGATCCGCGGGTTCACCTCGCGGATCTGCTGCGTCTCGTCCACCGAGGCCCGCCAGATCTCCTCCTGCGCGTTGTAGCAGAGCCGCGCCTTCAGCTTGTGGTGCAGGTTCAGCAGGTCGCTCGACTCCGTGAAGCGGATTGCCAGCGCGTTCGGCAGCACGTACGACGCGGACTCCGCGGAGACCCCCTCCGCGCGAAGCGCCGACATGCACTCCCACGCGCGCGTCATCGTCTCGACGTAGAGCCTCTCCGCCTTCGGGTCCCTCTTCACCAGCTCCGGCATGATGAAGTCCGGCTCGTCCGAGAGGTGCGTGCAGAGCACCGGTCGAGACGCCGGCGTCATCCGATGCCGCTGGTCCTGCGAGTCGCCCGTGTGCGAGAGCTTCTTGCGGAAGGTGTAGGAGGGATGGACGAGGGCCCGCGAGAGCTTCGAGAGCGTCGTCAGGTTCATCGTCTCGCCGAAGACGCGGTTCCGCTCAGGCGCGAGAGCCCACGCGATCGCCTCGTCGTCCGAGAGCCTCGATGCCGGCAGGCCGAACACCTCGCGCACCGACTGCGCGAGGACCTCCTCGTTGCGGGCCTTCCAGTCGACCAGCTTCGAGACCCGCCCGCCCAGCGAGCGGTCGAATTCCTCGCGGAAGGCCGCGCTCGACGGCTCCGCGGCCATCCCCGCCAGCAGCCGTGCCTCGACGGTCTCCTCGATCGGCACCGGTTCCTCGAGGATCGCCTTGAAGAGCGGGTCGACGGCGAGCATCTCCTCGACCATCCGCCCGACTACGATCCGCGTCTCGAGCGGCGTGTCGTACTGGTCGCAGGCCCGCCAGTACCGGAGGACCGTCAGGCCGCTGATGGTGTGGTACAGGAAGGCGAACGTCGCGACAGGCAGGACGTACCGCGCCACCTCCTGCGCCTTCTTCTTCACGTCCTTCCGGTGCTTCGAGATCTTCTTTCGCGCGGGGAAGAGGCGGTAGTACTCCGCGGCCGCGATCGGCGTGAGCATCTCGATGAGGGCGTGGTAGGCCTCCATCTGCGCGTCGACGCACGCCGTGAAGCGCTCCGCGGCGGCCGGGGGCATCGGGGGGACGGCGTACGTGCCGCGCTTCACCTCGACGTACCGCTGGCTCACCTGCTCGGAGTTGTAGAACGGGTGGCTGTGGAGGAAGCTCCAGAGGAACTGCCGAGAGACATTGGAGAGCGCGAACTGGAAGTGCGCGTGCTGGAGCGTGGTGTGGTGGCCCGCCTCGTAGATGCTCCGCGCGAGGGCGTCCCGGCGCCCCGCGGCGGCCTCTTTCTCCGCGGGGTCGGTCACGGCGTCGGCGCCGACGTCCTCCGAGGTGATGATCCCCCTCGCGGAGTAGCAGGTGCGCGCTGTCGCGACGGCGTTCTCGAACGGGCGTCGGAACGCGTTGACGAGGCGGACCTCGGGAGCGGCGGATAGGAACGACGGCAGGGACATGACGCGGGCAGTATACCCAGCGGCGATCTGGTTCTCCACAAACCCGTGGGCGCCACGTATCATGCGCCCCCATGGACAGCGGCATTGCAGGTCGCGTCGTCATCGTCACCGGCGCCGGACATGGCATCGGCCGCGGCGTCGCCCTGGCCTTCGCCGAAGAAGGGGCGCACGTTGCCCTCCTGGGCCGCACGCCCGAGCACCTCGCCGAGACCGAGCGGCTCCTCTCGAAGCGCGGCTACCGGGCCCTGGCGCTTCCCTGCGACGTACGGAGCGCCGCCGAGGTCGACACGGCCGTCGCGAAGGTCGTCGAGGCCCACGGCCGCATCGACGTCCTGATCAACAACGCCGGCGTCTTCGTCTGGCGCCCGTTCGCGCTCCTCTCCGAGGAGGACTGGGACCGGACGATCGACACGAACCTGAAGGGGTGCTTCCTCTGCGCGAGGGCCGTCCTTCCCACGATGAGCCAGCGGAAGTGGGGGCGGATCGTGAACGTCTCGTCGATCCACGGCCGGGTCGGCGACAAGAACGTCTCCGCGCACTGCGCGGCGAAGTTCGGTCTGATCGGCCTGACGCAGTCGCTCGCGAGAGAGCTGCGCGAGTTCAACATCACCGTGAACGCCGTCCTCCCCGGCGCGGTTGACAACAAGGACGAGGCGGTCACGGCGGAGCCCCCCGCGGCCCCCCTCGCGGCGAAGCTCGTGCCGCGTCAGGTCGCGCGCCTCTGCGTCTTCCTCGCCTCCGACGACGCCGCCTCGATCACGGGGGCGTCGATCGACCAACTCGGCGGGACCGACCTCTCGATCACCTCGACGCAGTAGGCCTGCCGACCCACACGCCGCAAGCGGTCCACGGCAAGCCTATGGCTTGGCCTCGAGGTCGATGACCCAGACGTCGTTCCCCTCGATGTCGTGGAACGCCCCGTACCAGTACTTCCCCTTCTCGTCGTAGGTTGGGCCGAAGGGGATCTGGCCGCCGCACTTCTTGACGCGCTTGAGGAGGCCTCTCACGTCGCGCGTGACGAGGTGGAGGAGGACGGCGTTCGCGCGCTTCTTCGGGAGCTTCTTGCCCATCTGCTTCGCGGGCGTGATCCCGATGCGCAGGCCGGGGCGCGCCAGCTCGGTCCAGTCGAAGCCCTCCGTGACGACCAGCTTCTTCTTCATCTGGAGGGTCTTCTGGTACCAGGCGACCAGCTTCTTGTAGTTGTCGGCGAGCACGACCGTGCACAGATGTCTTGCATCCATGGGGCCCACGATAGTGCCAGCCGCGGCCGATCGTCGAGGAAAAGAACGACCGTAGCGACCGTCCAGGCGGCAGGATTGCTCCCGTGCAGCGTGGTCGCCTACCGGCCCAGTTTCCTGACCGCTACCTTGCCCCAGACGCTGTCAGGGCCGTACTTCGACACGCAGTCGCTATAAAGCCCCTGCGCGCGCGCCTGGTACTCGGCCCTGCGCTGGCGGTCGTTGAATGTGTCCGCGTACATCTCGAAGCACTGGCCCGCCTTGACCGCGCTCTTCGCCTTCTCCTCCCGGGACTCCCCCACCTCGGGGTAATACTGGATCGCCGAGCGGAGGTACGCGAGGAGCGCCGCCTTGACGAGGGGCATCCGGTTCGCCGGGTTCCTCTCCAGGTCGGCCCTCGCCAGGTTGACGTCGCCCACGCCGTTCCAGGCGCGGATGACGAGGTCTCCCTGCGAGCCCCCCTCGGCCACCTCGCGGAACTTCCTCTCCGCCCCCGCGTAGTCCTTCGCGGCGAGCATGCAACGCGCCCCGCCGACCTTCGCATTCCGCTGGATCTCGGGATACGCGGCGGCCCCGCGCTCGACCCTCTCGTACGCTGCCTTGGCCGCGGCGGGGTTGCTCTTCTCCTCCACCGCCGCGGCGAGGTAGTCGCGCGTCGCGCTGAACTGCCCACCGTCGTTCACGATCACTGTCTGGAGCAGCCCGACGAACGCCTTCGCCTCCTCGTCCTGTCCGCTTTGGAGGTAGCACTCCACGCCTGTTTCGGCCGCGTCGTAGAGGTACTGCGTCTTCGGGTACTTCTGCACCAGCTCGGCGTACTTGGAGGCGGCCATCTTGAAGTCCCCCGCGCTGAAGAGCGCGGTCGCCCAGCCCCGTAGGGCGTGCTGCTCGAAGACCTTCCTCGTGCGTCCTAGCGCGGCCTTCTCGGCGAGCGCCTGGAAGAGCTCAGCGCTGCCGACGCGGTTGCCGTCCAGGGCTCGACGGGCCCTCTCGAGCTCCTCCCCCCCGTCGTAATCGATCTTCCCCATGACATCTTCGCGCTTGAAGACGATCGTCGCGCTGTCGACCCTGCACTCGATTTCGGTGAGCGTCTCGCAGATGACCTCGACCACCTGCTCTCCGTTCTCGAGCGGGACCCTGTCCTGCGGCCTCTCCCCCCCGCCGAAAGCGATCCCCGCGCACGCGAGCGCGAGTGAAATCGACACGACGTTCCTCATGGCCTCACCTCCGTTACCTCGTCACCTTTCCACCCGTCCCGCGCCCCGACTTCCAGCCGTTTCAGTCGCTCTGCGGTTCCCGTGGGAGGTCCTCCTGCGGCTGATGACGGTCGCGCAACGGTCCGGGGACGCCTCGTTGGGCCAGCCACCGAGCAAGCGACTCGCCGGACTGCGTCTCCAGCTCAGCATCACCGAACAGCGGGTCACCAGGCCACCGGAGGGACTGCCCGTGATGCATGCCGAGCGAAACGACCAGACGCTCGCCTCGGCAGAACTCGATCGTGGGGTCCCCGCAGCACCTGCATGCCAACACCTCGATCACCGTAGTTCCTTCCACCGTTTTGGGCGCCAGCGATGGGACCAGGTGGATCCGAGACAGCAGTTCGTGGATGGCCGAGAGGTCGCTCGTCTCGTAGAGGGTCGACTCGGTCCGAGGTTCTCGGTGACACGTACCCCCAGAGCGGATGCGCATCCGTGTTGCCTGACCTGCCATGTGCCACAGGGCCTCCTCCCCAGTTGACAGCACGGTGCAATTGGGGTGACGACGCTGGAAGCGCTCGATGTCGTTCGGCGAGTCGCTCCGACTGGCGCGAATCTCGCGAAGTGCTGGAAGGGCAAGGTCGGAAGCGGGTCTGAGCGCTACGTTGGCGTTGAGGAACGCCAGTCGCGGCATGCTGGTGAGCGCCGTTACATCCGAGAGCACGGCACCTCCCAGGTCGAGGTTCCTCAGGTGTACGAGGCTTGAGAGGTACGTCTCGCCCGCAACCGAAAAGGGCGGGGAGAATTCCAGGCTCTCGAGCTGTTCGAGGGAACCGAGCGCCTCTACGTTTTCGACTTCCCCTCCCATCAAACAGAGTGTTCGCAGTTGGGGCAGCGCGGCAATCTCTCGCGCGTCAACGGTGGGACGCGGACTCCACCGTTCGACCTGGACTCCCGGCATCGTGTCGGGCTCGATGCGGAAGTGACGAAGGGACCGGGGCAGACGGCCTACCACTCCGGGATTTCGCAGGGTCAGGCTCCACGCAATCGTCACGCAGCAATTTGCAGGGTCGATGGAGCCCAAGCTCGCCGCGATGGCGTCGTTCCACTCCTCCAGCCAGACCCCACGGAGGCCGCTAAGTTCCTCGATGGTCATGCCGTCGAGCGGGTTGAGCAGCCGACGTTGGTTGCCCTCCCCCTGGTACACGACGCGGACTCCGACGATCCTCGGTGACCTGGTGGTGGACCGAAGCAACACCCGCCCATCAACTTCTGGTGGCGCCAGGAAGCGCTGCTCCCGCTCGGGATCTATCGTCATGATGACGCCATCCACGAGCACGAGGTCCCCAGTCGCGGGCTGCTCGATCGTGCCGCACACCGGCAGCGTCCAGGGCGTGAAGGGGAAGCCGTCCCGCGTGAATACGACCGCTGAATCAGGTGCGTCCATCGCGGGCGGATCGGGTGGACCTTGATGACGGCAGCCTACAAGCGCGAGCAGGACCACGAGGTGGAGCGCTCTGGTCATTCTGCGCCTCGATCCGCGAGCCTCATACCCCTCAATCGTGGCGAGAGAAAACCGCCCAAAGTCGACACTGCAGGAAGGAAGTCGGGAAGGCCCCGAAGGGGCCGCAAGACTGTAGCCAGGGCCGAAGGCCCTGGGACCTGACGCTCTGGCGGTTCGGAGCCCCGAAGGGGCGACAGAAGCGCGTTCTGTCGCCCCTTCGGGGCTCCGCC
>Ga0080064_1001574_pt1 | contig 45149 bp, 44 predicted proteins | sample Subgrocontami54m_FD_69260 | JGI IMG/M metagenome (GOLD analysis project Ga0080064, IMG submission 69260) | Subsurface groundwater microbial communities from S. Glens Falls, New York, USA - GMW46 contaminated, 5.4 m (SPADES assembly) (version 2) ...
CCTGGAGATCCTTCGGCTGCTGTCGAAGCTCAACCGCCGCCGCTGAATTGCAGTTCTTGTTTGAATCGTAACGGGGCGTGGCTCAGCTTGGCTAGAGCGCTTGCATGGGGTGCAAGAGGTCGGGAGTTCAAATCTCCCCGCCCCGATTCTTTATTTGCAATGGGTTACGACAATAGGCAGGTTGCTCTAAAAGGGCCCCTGCTAACACCATGCTAACAAAACTTTCTTACGGGGCCTCGGATTTGAATTGAATTATGAGGGCGGAAAAGATTGAGAAAGAAGCCAGTACAAACCAGTATAAATGCTTGACAAATCCGTCAGGGGTGCCTATAGTCTTACTCAGCTTCCTAAAGTGCATTTTAAAGAGGGAGCTTTTTTACTTTTAGGGGAGAACGGGGTGGAAAAAGAAGAAACCGGCGGAAAAATTCTGATCTGCGAGAGCTACCCAGGAATGCAGGGAGTATTCACCCTGGCGCTGGGTAGCGAATATGAACTGCTTTTCGTCAGCGATCCGGCTGAAATTCCACTGGCACTGCGCCGCCACCCGGTCCGGCTGTTGATCTGGGACCTCGATCGGACGAGCGGTTCCATGCAGGGTGTTTTGAAAGCAGTCCTCGCCGATGAACCCCTTGCTCCCCCTGCGCATTACAAAATCTTGGAAACCCTGAAGACAATCCGGCAGTCTTACCCCGCGCTTAAAATCCTCCTGATTGGCCAAGAATTCAACGTAGACTTCCAGGAAGACGTAATCCGAAGTTGTGGCATGATGAGTTTTCGCACCAAACCCTTTGAGGATACGAAGGCCTTGGCCGAGCAGATCAAGGTGATGATAGGGGATAAGCAAAGCACCATTCGCTCCTGGGTGCTCAGGGTGCCTCTAGAAAAAGAAAGCCTGGTCCAAGGAAAAAGAGCAGGGAGCATCCGGTGACCAAGCTCTCCCTGAGGTTGAATGTAAGGACTACCAAGCAGCGGCTCTGGGAGATCGTCACCCACCCGGAAAGATACCCCTCCTTCATCCGGGACATCAAAGATATCGCGATTCTCCACCGCAGCAAGGATGTTGCCCTTGTAAAGTGGAAGATCAAGCATGACGAAGTTGAATTGCAATGGACCGAGCAATGTCATTACGATTCTACGAACTCCAGGATCTCCTTCCATATGACCCGGGGGGATTTCTCGGCCTACGACGGCACGCTCGCCATCGAACACTCTGGTATCGGTGTGGATCTCATCCTGGATGCAACCATTGATTGGGGCATGCCGTCTTTTGAGAAGGTGATCGCCAGGGTAGTCGAGGAAAGGGTGCGGCGCGCTTTCACAGCGATGATCGTCGCCATCAAGAGACACGCGGAAAGAAACCGGCCCGAGCGCGCGTACGCTTTTGTCATCCACCCGCTGGACCTAGAGCTTGTCAGCGTTGCTTTCCACGAGCCCAATATTGTCTCCAAACGGAAGGATCTGATTTCCAAAGCGTTTGAATGGCTCCCGCCATTCAAGTGTTCTGACATTGTCGGCTTGAAGGCACCTGATGGTCGGGAAGTGGATGGAGCGCTCATTTATTGTCCGCTTCTGCCGGAACAGATGATTGCAAACAACGGCGAAGGCGCCCTTAAACGCACGATCGAAGCCGTCAGGGTTGCAGAATCCCTGGGAGTTAAGATTGTGGGACTTGGCGCTTATGCTGCCCAGATTGGGAAAAAGGGAGTCTTAGTATCGGAGGCCGTGCAGGTTCCCATCACAACCGGAACCTGCTACACCGTCGCCACGGCCATTCAAGGTATTGAAACCGCCTGCCGGGCGGTAGGGTTGCCCCTTCATCGGGCCTGCTTGGGGATTGTCGGAGCAACGGGTGGCATTGGGAGCACGTGCGCTGAGATTCTGGCTGGGAAAGTAGGGTCCCTCATTCTTAACGCTAGGAACGTAACCCGGCTTGATGACTTGGTGGGCCGGCTTAAAGAGAAAGTCCCTTCGCTGGAGGTATCCCAGACCACAGAACTGGACTGGCTGATTGCCAACGCGGACGTCATTGTCACGGCGACCAGCACCCCTACCTCCCTCGTGGATGCGAGATCGTTGCGGCCGGGTACGATCATCTGTGATGTGTCTAGGCCGAGAAACGTTTCCCCGGAGACGGTGGAGGACACCCACGGCTCAGTCCTGGTTTTCGATGGGGGGATCGTCAAGCCCCCTGGGGAAGTTGATTTTGATTTCTACTTCGGCCTTCCGCCGGGCTTAGCCTATGCGTGCATGGCGGAAACGATGATCTTGGGTCTTTCCGGTCAGTTTGAAGGCTTTTCAGTCGGTGGGAATATCACCTCATCCAAAGTCCAGGAGATCTTGCGGAAGGGAGATGCTCTGGGCTTCCGTCTCGCGGAGCTGCGCTGGTGTGATCGGGAGGTTCCCAAGGAAACATTCGAGATTGTAGGTAATCATATCAGCTCGAGGCTGATCGGATCACGAGTCTAACCCTTTACACAGGTTCCTCTCTTCTCACTTTTCTCTCCTGTGCTGTCTTCGCTCCTTTCGTGCTCCTCAAGGGGAGAAAAAACCGGCAAACCTACCTCTTTGCCGGCCTGACCCTCCTCGCCGGCATATGGTCTCTGTTCCCCTTCGCAACTGGACAGAGCTCCACCGATTCGCAGGCTCTCGATGTTGCCCGGTTGCTTTATCTCTTTGCATTATTCGTGCCTCCGGTCTTTCTCCATCTGACCTTCGCGCTACTCGATCTTCCAAAGACCGCTCGGGATAGGTTGCTGCTCACCGCATCCTACGTCCTGTCCGTACTATTCCTCCCCGCTCTTCCAACGGCAGCTTTCATCCAGGGTGTTCTGCGGTTCAGGCCATTCTTTGCCGTAGTTCCAGGCCCGTTTTACACCGCATACGTCCTGTTTTTCGGGACGACCTGCGCGATCGGCTTCATCAAACTGCTCGAAGGATACCGGAACGCCATTGGGATTGGAAAGAACCAGTTGAGGTACATCTTTGTCTCGTGGTTCTTGGCCTATATCGCAGGGCTGATGCATTTTATGCCGGCATATTTTCACTTCGAGCCGTTTCCGCACGACTTCCTCCTGCTTGCCTTCGTTCCGATTTCCACCTACGCCATTGTCCGATATCGGCTTCTCGATATCCGGCTGGCATTCGCGAGGACGACCATCTTTGCTTTAGTCTATGCCCCTGTTCTCGGTATTCCTTTCTTCGTTGGTTACGTCGGCCAAGAATTCCTTACGGCTCATTTCGGCAGATGGTGGTGGGCGGCTCTGCTCACCCTCGGCGCGTTCTTTGCCACGTTAGGGCCTTTTCTTTACACGGTCCTTCAGCGCCGGGCAGAGGAGCGCCTGATGGCCGAGCAACGGCGGTACCAGTCGGTGCTTCGGCAGGCGTCTCAAGGAATGACATTAATCAAGGATTTGAACAAGCTCTTAAGACTAATCGTGCATTTGCTGACCCAAAAAGTGAGAATTCGGCACGCGGCGATCTATCTGTGGGATCCACAGATGAAGAAGTTCGTGCCAAGTGTCTCAAGGCAATGGTCAGTGAAAGACCCCGATACATTCTCACGGGATCATCCGTTGGTCGAATATCTACACTGGCACCGTATGCCGATCGTCACGGAAGAACTGGGGCTTCAAGCTAGGAGCGGATCGAAGGAGCTGCAGCCGGTGGTCGCGGCCCTCAAAGCCATTGAGGCGGCAGTCATGGTCCCCAGCTTTACCGAAGACCGCTGCGAGGGATTCCTCCTCCTCGGGGAGAAACTCTCCGGTGCCCTTTTTACCTCCGATGATTTGCAGGTGTTCCAGGTCCTGGCCTCGCAGGCGGCGCTGGCGATTGAGAACGCGCAATTCTATGAGGAGCTCAAGCGCACTCAGACCGACCTGTTCCAAACGGCGAAGATGGCCTCCCTCGGGCACATGGCCGGCGGCATGAGCCATCAGATCAACAACCGGTTCCATGTGCTGACGATCCTGTCGGGAACATTGAGATCTGTCATGAAAGATCTCAATCCGATGGAGTTGGAGAGAGAAAAGATCAAAGATCTGTGGGACAAAACGCTGGAAACTCTGGCCAAGTTGGAGGATAACGCCTTACGCGGCGGCGAGATCGTCAAGACGTTGCTTCGGTTCTCTCGGCCCGCGGGGGATTACAAGCCGGTTGCCCTGAGACAGATCATCGCGACCTCCAAAGAGGTGGCCCAGTTCCGGGTGAACATGGGGCTAATTGATCTTACGGAGGAAATTCCGGAAAGCCTGCCTCCGGTCAAGGGGGATTTAAACCAACTTGCCGATTCCTGCTTCAATCTTCTTACCAATGCCTATGATGCGGTTCAGAAGAAAGCGACGATGATTTCGGAGGGCAAGATTTCCCCCTCTCCAAACGATCCCACTCCATTCCGCGGCAAGATCTGGATCCGGGCCTATCCGGAAAAGACTGACGGTAAGCTTTTGAACGTGCTGGAAGTCCAGGACAACGGCACCGGGATGACATCCGGCGAATTGGATAACTTGTTCGTTCCGTTCTTCACTACGAAGGCGACCGCTCAAAAAGGGACAGGACTCGGTCTGTACGTGATCCAGCGGATCGTGGAGCGCCACGGTGGGTCCATCACCGCCGCTTCCAAGGTAGGGGCGGGGACTACTTTCATCATCCGCCTGCCGGCTGCTGTCGAAACCCCACAAAGCGATCCGGCTCATGCCTAACCGTTTAGCAGACTGGCATCGTCTTCGAGAAGAAGTGCGTGCTGGGGTAAATTTAAGCTCTCCGGGCCGGCTGGCGGCTGTGGAAGAATTTCGGAGGGAACTTCGCGCCGCTTGCGGAGAGGAACCCACCGTTGCCATGACTCTTGGCAGGACTGTCCTCTGTTCGGAAGACCTGGTTGATGTGCCTTTAGCCGATTACATTGCTTGGTTCCTGAAAGCTTCCCATGGGGCGATCTACCGTTGGGAAGGAGAGGAATTTCGGCGCCTTGCGGTTTTCGGAAACACCCCGAAACCCCCAGTCAGGCAGGGGGCCATCCTCCCTCGCTGGCTTCTGGAAAACGGGTTTCTGGTCAGGACTGAGCTCAAGCTGTCAGGACTGTCTGCGGATGAAGCGGAGACGCTGTTGCGAGAGTTGGACGCTCTCAATGCGGCCCTTGTCGTCCCGATTGTGCTCAATGAGGTCCTGTGGGGATTTCTGGCGGTGGGGCCTTCTCTCGTTGAAGCATACGATGGGAGCGAAGGCCTTTATCTCAACTTGTACGGATTGGCGGTTTTAGGTTCTTTGGAACGCCGCCGGCAGGGTTTTCCGACCCGGCAGGAGCAGGAGATCCGTCAGGAAGACGAAGCTCTCAAAGAGGTCATGGAGCTCTGGGTGGCCCTGAAGCCCTCCCAGACCCAGTTACGGCTCTTAATCGTTGACGAGGAAGCGGAAGCTGTAAGAACCCTCAGCCGCTTCTTTGGCGATTGGGGGTTCGAGGTCTCGGGTGCGTCAACCGAAGAAACCGCGATCGAAGAATTGATCCGGCTGAATCCACACCTGATTCTGGCGGACCTCAGCCTTCAGCGGAAGTTTCCCAAGAGATTAGTCGAAGTCGCGCGAAGCATCGTGCCCACCGCGGTTCTTTTAGGAACGACGACTGTTCGGAACGAAACGTGGGACGAGTTGGTGATGAGCGCTGGAATTCAGCAGGTTTTCCGGAAGCCGTTCCGCTTTGCGCGTCTGGCCAAGACCGTTTTTGAGGCGGCATTGAGTGTTTCTTTGGATACGGCTCCCTCCCCAAGGAATGCCCGGGCTGAACGGTGCCTCATTGTGGAGGATGAGAAGGAGGCCGCGGAGCCGGTTAGAGAGTACCTGCAGAGTTGCGGCCATCCCGTGTGGATCGCCGGCACAGCGAAAGAGGCGTTAGCTCTCGCGGCTCGGGTGCGGCCTCAGGTCATTCTTCTGGACCTCCGGCTCCCCGATTCCGACGGCGCCGGTTTGCTTCAGCAGATTCGGCAGGCCTCCCCCAATAGTCGGGTGATTGTCCTCACGGCTTGGATCCAGGAATACCCTGACGAAGCGCTCAAAACCTTCCAACCAGACGCTTACTGCACAAAGCCTTTTCCCGTAGCAGAGCTCCATAAGCTGGTTGAGCAGGTCCTGGTCCGATAGAATTTCCGTGCCCAGCCTGCTGATCGTTGACGACGAGCCAGATATCCTAGAAGCCACCAAGTGGTTTCTGGAGCTTAACGGCTACAAGGTCTACACGGCTCCGGACGGGGAAAGAGCGCTCCAGATCATTCAGAGTACACGTCCCGACTTGATGCTGGTCGACTATAAGCTTCCGGGTGTGTCTGGACTTGAGCTACTTGGGATGGTCAGGGCAAGGGGAATTACCGCTCCGGCTATCATGATTACCGGTTTAACGGAACAATCGGACTCTATAGAAGAAGAATGTCGCACGTTGGGGGTGGCAGCGTTCCTGACGAAACCGCTGGAAATGACAGCGGTCTTGCAGGTTCTAAAAAAAGTGGAAGCGAAATGATGCTGACAGTATGGATGATTGGTAGAAAGGTCCAGGCAAAAGCTGAGGTCCATCCGCCCCGCTGGGGCGGGGCTGCGTGAGGGGTGTTCCCACGCTCCCCCTCGCTGTCGCTCGGGTTCGCTCCACCGCTCGCTGGGCCGCTCACTCATTTGCCCGGCTAGGTCGCCGGGCGGCGCGGCTGGGCCGCCGCGCCTCAATCTCTACCGTGATCTTGTTGGCAGGCCCGCCCGCTCGTTTTTCCCTCCGGCTTGAGTTTTCCATTTCAACCTCCGCGGTCGGCCGCCTCCGCCGGGGGCGGTTCGGTCTTTCCATGTGTTCTGTCGTTCAAACGTTCTTCCCTCATCCCCCTGAGTAGGTAGTTCCCCCCGGCTCCGGCGGTTCTGCGCCTACGGCGCAGGCCTGCCTCTAACCCTCCTCCCTCCGAGGTCCTTTCCTCCAACCGCCGGGTTCGTCCAGCCCGTGCCGCCTGCCTGAACTACCGGATGCCAACCGTCTCTGCCATTTTTTGAGCCCTCCTTTCTTTCACCGCGGCGGCTGCTTGGCTCCTCGGCCTCCGCCACTGGCGTGGCGGAGATCCAGGAGGAGCCACCGCCAATCCCCCGCAAAAAAATCGGCCCTCCAAAAAATCAGCTCAAGCCCAGCTCTGCCGCCAGGAGGGGGGCTTCAAGCCGTCTCCGCTTTGCTCCGTCGGCTTCAAGCCCCCGCTCGGCGGCGAGGGGTCTTCAGCCGATTTTTTAGAGTCCTCCCGATTTCACGCTCCGGCCTACTTCGTAGGCCTCCGCTGGCTCCTCTCGTCGCTTTTACGGGGGAGTGGCGGCCGCCCCGCCTTCCCTTCGGGAGGATGAAAAGAAAGGAGGGCTCAAAAAATGTCAGAGACAGCATCCGGTAGTTCAGGCAGGCGGCACTCCGGTCGGTTTCCGCGCCTGGGTGGGGCCACCTGGTCGTTCGAGTTGGCGTGGGAGCTGGCAGAGCGCCGGGGGGCAGGGGCTTACCTCCTGGCGGGTCACCGGCCCGGCATGGCCCGTTCCCGCTGGTTCGCGGCGCAGGTCCCGTTCCTCCCCTCCCCGGAAGAGGTTCCGGCATGAATCCCCTCTGGGTGGTTCAGCGCTACACCTCCCGGGGGCAGGTTCTTGCCTTGCTGTCCGCCCGGCAGTTGGAGCGCCGGGGGTACCTCGTCCGGGTTGCCGAAGAAACCGAAGGTTCTTGGGATCTCATCCGGGCCTTCGTGGTTCTGGCGGTCCGGCCCCGCCGGCTGGGTTGGCTGGAGTTCATCCGGCGGGTCAGTTACCGCTTCCGTCGGCAGAAGCGGGTGAGGAAGTGACTGCCGTGGTGATCTGCGAGTTATGTCATCAGGTTGCCGCGGCCTCCGGCCGGTATCTCGTATCGGGGTCCGTAGGGCTCATGGTCTGCTCCGCCTGCTCCGAGCAGATTGTGGAAAAAGAGCACGATCCCTATTCCGGCATCATGCGTTTGGTTTATCGGGAAGTGGGTCTCAAGCCTGTGGGTTTTGATGCCCAGGTTTTTAAACAAGGAGGGAAGTGAAGATGAGAATACTGGCGAATTACGGCTACAAGACCAACGGTGACAGCTTTTCCGTCACCTTTGAAACCATGGGGGATGTCCCGGCGGACAAGGCCCCCGCCACGGTGGACGAGCTGTTCCGCTTGGCCAAAGACGCCGTCCAGCGGCAGGTAAGCGGCGCAGGCCACGCGCCGGCGGTTCAGGCGGTGGAAGACCCGGTCCTGGTGCCCCGGCCGGTAGCACGCACCAATGGCAACGGCAATGGTCGGGCCAAGCCGGTCATCAAAGACCCGTCTCAGCCGGCCAGCCCCAAGCAGCTCCAGCTGATCCGGGGCTTGGCCAAGCAAAAAGGGGTCTGGCTGGACAACGTGGAGGACCTCACGAAGGGTGAGGCCAGCACGAAAATCGATGAGCTCATGGCGCTTGCGGCCTGAGGCTCATTCCACCCCAGGGGTGGGTCCCGGTGTTGTCGGGGCCCACCCCTTACCTTTTGGAGGAACTCTAATGGAACAACGGCACCTCTCGGTCAGCCAGATGAAGACGTACCTCATCTGCCCGCTCAAATACTTCTACCGGTACATCCAGCGCCTTCCCGCCCCGAAATCCCCGGAGCTCTCCTTAGGGATAGCTGTTCACTCGGCGCTGGAAGTCAACTTCACGCAGAAGATCCAGAGCGGGGAAGATCTGCCCCTTGCCGTCGTGACGGACGCTTTCAGCGATACCTGGAAGGCGGAGTTGCCGGAAACTGTCTTCGATGAGGGTGAGAAACCCGGCCAGATCCAGGATGAGGGGGTCCGCATCGTTGGCCACTACCACGCCACTGTTTCCCCGGCCATCCAGCCCAAGCGGGTGGAGGAGCGGTTCGAGCTGGCCTTCGAGAATGTCCCCTACACCTTCGTCGGCCGGGTGGACTTGGTGGACTCCGACGACTTCATCGTGGACCACAAGACCACCAAGCGGGCTCCCACGCCGGAGCAGGTGAGGCAGGATTTCCAGCTGACGGCGTACTCCCTGGCGCACCGGCTCACCCAGGGCCGGCCGGAAGCCGGCCTCCGGCTGGACGTCATGGTGAGAAATAAAGCCCCCAAGATCCTGCACCTGCCGGCTACCCGGACTCCCACCGACCACTCCCGGTTCCTCAAGCTCCTCGGCTACGTCGCCAAGGGGATCCAATCGGCGCTGTTCTATCCCAACCCCAATTTCACCTGCCCGAGCTGCCCGTTCCGGAAGCAGTGCGACGCCTGGCAGGAAGTGTAAGGGGGTGGTATCCGCCCGTAAAAGCTTTCTCGGGTTCGTTGGTTTTGTTACAATCTATGCAACCCCCGATGAAGACAAACATGGAATTCCTTACACCGAACGAGCTTTCCCGCATCCTCAAGCTGCATCCATTTACTGTTACCCGCTTGGCCCGGGAAAAGAAGATCCCCGGTTTCAAGGTCGGTGGCGTGTGGCGGTTTCCGCGGGATGGGTTTGAGCGGTGGGTGGCTTCCCGAACGAGCAACCAGATTGGATCTCGTCAACGAAATAGGATGACATGAGCAACGGCGGCCTTAACTGGATAGCTAACTTCATTTGGGGCATCGCTGACGATGTGCTCCGAGACCTCTACGTGCGTGGAAAGTACCGCGATGTGATCCTGCCGATGACGGTACTGCGCCGGCTCGATGCGGTGCTGGAACCAACCAAGCAGGCCGTGCTCGACATGAAGGTCTCGCTCGACAAGGCGCGCATCACGAACCAGGACCAGGCGCTCCGCCAGGCCGCTGGTCAAGCGTTTTACAATACGTCCAAGTTCACCCTGCGCGACCTGCGGGCCCGCACGAGCCAGCAACAGCTTAAAACAGACTTTGGGGCTTACCTCAATGGGTTCTCACCGAACGTCCAGGTCATCCTCGACAACTTCGAGTTCCGCAACCAGATCCCGCGGCTCTCAAAAGCCGATGCGCTTGGTACTCTGATCGAGAAGCTCCTCGACCCCGCCATCAACCTGAGCCCGAACCCGGTGAAAAATAGTGATGGTTCGGTAAAGCATCCGGGCCTCGACAACCACGCAATGGGCACAATCTTCGAAGAGCTGGTTCGCCGCTTCAACGAGGAGAACAACGAAGAAGCGGGCGAGCACTGGACTCCCCGCGATGCCGTGAAGCTGATGGCCCAGCTTATCTTCTTGCCCATTGCGGAGCAGATCAAGTCGGGCACATACCTGCTCTACGACGGTGCCTGCGGTACCGGCGGCATGCTGACCGTGGCCGAGGAGACCCTGCAGCAGCTCGCTAAAGATCACGGCAAGCAGGTCGCCACACACCTCTACGGCCAGGAGATCAACGCTGAGACCTACGCCATTGCCAAAGCCGATCTCTTGCTCCAGGGCGAAGGCGACGCGGCGGACAATCTCGTCGGCGGGCCTGAGCACTCGACACTTTCGAACGACGCATTCCCCTCGCGTGAGTTCGACTTCATGCTCAGCAATCCGCCCTACGGAAAGAGCTGGAAGAGTGACCTGGAGCGTATGGGAGGCAAGGAGGGCATTAAGGACCCGCGCTTTGTGATCGAGCATGCGGGTGACGCGGAGTATTCACTGGTTACCCGCTCAAGCGACGGCCAGATGCTCTTTCTGGCCAACATGCTGGCGAAGATGAAGCGCGGCTCGAAGCTGGGCAGCCGCATCGCTGAGGTGCACAATGGCTCGTCGCTCTTTACAGGCGACGCTGGACAGGGCGAGAGCAACATCCGCCGCTGGATAATTGAGAGTGACTGGCTTGAGGCCATCGTCGCTCTGCCCCTCAACATGTTCTACAACACTGGCATCGCCACCTACATCTGGGTTCTAACGAACAAGAAACCGGAACAGCGTCAGGGGAAGGTTCAACTCATCGATGCCACCCAGTGGTTCAAGCCGCTGCGAAAGAATCTAGGCAAGAAGAACTGCGAGCTCTCTGAAGAGGACATCCGGAAGATATGTGCTACCTTCCTTGCTTTCAAAGAAACCGAACAGTCCAAGATCTTTCCCAACGCTGCCTTCGGGTACTGGAAAGTCATGGTCGAGCGGCCACTGCGCCTCAAGGGCATCGACCCGAACCGGGCCTACACGCCGAACGAGGTTAAGACGCTCAAAGCGGGCGGGAAGGTGGACGAGACTGCGCCGCCCGTTATTAGGAAGATCCGCAGGCCAGGTACGACCGAGGCCGACCCGTTGCGCGGTCTGTTCGCGGCGACGATCAACGGCAAGCGCTGTGTTGTCGAGTACGAGCCCGATAGCGACCTGCGCGACAGCGAGCAGGTGCCCTTGCTGGAACCGGGTGGCGCTGAAACCTTTATCCGCCGCGAGGTGCTGCCCCACGCTGCCGACGCCTGGATCGATGAATCGAGCATCAGGACCGGCTACGAGATCAGCTTTACCCGTTACTTCTACAAACCCCGGCCACTGCGCTCGCTGGAGGAGATTCGGGCTGATATCCTGTCGCTAGAGAAGGAAACCCAGGGATTGCTCTCTGAGGTCATCGGGGGAGGCGCCTGACCTATGTCCACGCAACGTTACTCCGTAGCGCCGCACCCAATCGAAACGCTCCTCACCTGGGTCAAGTCAGGGGAAATCGCCATCCCGGAGATCCAGCGCCCGTTCGTGTGGGAAGCCGCCAAGGTTCGCAACCTGCTTGACTCGCTCTACCAGGGTTACCCCATCGGCTACCTTATTGCCTGGCGCAACCCAACGGTAAAACTCAAAGATGGCACTCCATCAGCCGGCAAGCGCATCCTTATCGACGGCCAGCAGCGCGTCACCGCGTTGATGGCGGCCCTCCTCGGGCGGGAGGTGCTGACCAAGGACTATGAGACGGTGCGCATTCGCATCGCCTTCCATCCACAGGAGGAAAAATTTGAGGTCGCAAACCCCGCCATCCGTAAGGACGTGGCTTGGATCGAGGACGTTGCCGAAGTTTTTGCACCCGACGCCAGCCTAGCCGAGCTGACCGACACCTATGCCGAGAAGAACCCCGGGGCCGATCGCAAACGTATCTCACGGGTGTTGGAGAAGTTACGCAAGATCATCAACAACCATGTCGGGATTATAGAACTGGCCGAAGACCTTGATATTGAGACCGTCACGGAGATCTTCATCCGCGTGAACTCCGCCGGCGCGGAACTTTCCCAGGCCGACTTCGCTATGTCGAAGATCGCCGCCAATGAAATCTACGGTGGAAACCTACTACGTAAAGCCATTGACTACTTCTGCCACTTGGCCGTAGCACCGGAGTTCTTCTCGCGTATCGAGAAGGCCGACAAGACCTTCGCCGCCTCTGACTTCTTCTCGCAAATGCGCTGGCTGAAGGACGTTAACGATGACATCTACGATCCGACCTATACCGACATGCTCCGCGTGGCGTTCACCTCGGAGTTCCGTCGCGGAAAGCTGCAGGATCTGGTCGCACTGATCTCGGGTCGCAACTTCGAGACCAGGCAGTATGAGGAAGCCATCGCCGAGGAATCCTTCGCGAGGCTCAAGCAGGGCATCCTGCGCTTCATCAACAAGACGCACTTCGACCGTATCACAATGATCCTGCGCTCGGCGGGCTTTGCGACGAGTGACCTTATCGGTGGGAAAAACTCAGTAAATTTTTCCTACATACTCTACCTGCGGGGGCGCGCCGAGAACCTTCCGGCCGCTGACCTCGAGCGTTTGGTTCGGCGCTGGTACGTCATGTCCGTTCTGCGGGGACGATACACCACGAGTCCGGAAACGGCCTTCGACGTTGACATCCGCCAGGTCGAAGCGCGCGGGCTCGTGAACTACACTGAATCTGTAATTGAGACCGAACTGCCGGAGAGCTATTGGAGTGGTATGCTGCCGCAGCTTATGGACACCTCGTCCGCAGGTAGCCCTTACTTTCTCGCTTATCAGGCGGCACAGGTGAAGCTTGGCGATCGCGGCTTTCTCTCGCGGGATATCACCGTACTCGACCTGCTCATGAACCGCAGCGATGTGCACCACGTCTATCCGCGCAACCACCTGAAGAAGCAAGGCCTATCGAAGGGACGCTACAACCAAATCGCCAACTTCGTGTTGGCCCAAAGCGAAATCAACATCGCCATAGGTGATAAGGCACCGGAGGTGTACTTCAAGGAACTCGCCGCGCAGTGTGACGGCGGTAAGAAGAAGTACGGTGGCATTACGAATGCGGACGAGTTGCGTGCCAACCTACGCATGAGTTGCTTGCCCGAGTCGCTGCTCGACGGCGGCATCCCCGCGTACGACGATTTCCTCGAGCAACGTCGCAAGCTGATGGCGCAGAAGATCAAAACCTGGTTCGCGGGGCTCTGAGATGATCCGTGACCTCAAGCCCTATCCCGCGTACAAGGACTCCGGCGTACCGTGGCTGGGACAGGTGCCGGTGCACTGGCAGGTCCGGCGGGGTAAGGCCGTGTTCCGTTGCATAGATGTGCGTTCGCCGACTGGGAATGAAGAACTGCTCACAGTGTCTTCTGCACGTGGTGTCGTCCCTCGCCGATCGGCCATCGTGACCATGTTCAAAGCCGAGTCCTATGTTGGCTACAAGCTCTGCTGGCCAGGAGACCTGGTCATCAACAGCCTGTGGGCATGGGGGCGGGGGCTAGGTGTGTCTCGATATCACGGCATAGTCAGTTCCGCCTACGGCGTCTATCGCCTTCGTCCGGAGTTCGATAGCTACTCCGCGTTCATCCACGAACTGGTTCGGTCTGCTCCTTTCCACTGGGAACTCCAAGTGCGATCAAAGGGTGTTTGGATCTCACGCCTACAGTTGACGGACGAGTCATTCTTGGGTGCCCCATTTCCTTTTCCGTCGCCATCGGAACAAGCCGCCATCGTCCTGTTTCTCGACCATTCCGACCGGCGCATCCGGCGTTCTATCAGCGCCAAGCAGAAGCTGATCAAGCTGCTGGAGGAGCGGAAACAGACCATCATCCATCGCGCCGTCACCCGCGGCCTCGACCCCAACGTTCGCCTCAAGCCCTCGGGCGTGGAATGGCTTGGCGATGTACCGGAGCATTGGGAGGTGAAGCGGCAGCGGAATGTCGTTCGAATGCTCGTTAGCAATATCGATAAGCATACGATTGAGGGCGAGATTTCTATTCGCCTCTGCAATTATGTCGATGTTTACAAAAACGATCGAATTACGGCAAGCATGTCGTTCATGCGTGCCACGGCCTCGCAAACTGAAATCAACCAGTTTCGACTGCAAACGGGAGATGTGGTTATCACCAAGGACTCTGAGGCGTGGGATGACATCGGTGTGCCGGCCCTGGTAGCTTACGAAGCATCGGATCTCGTATGTGGCTACCACCTTGCGATCCTCCGGCCGCGTGAAGGAGTGATCAAGGGCGCCTTCCTCTTCCGAGCACTCCAAAGTCAAGGAGTGGCGGTGCAATACCATGTGTCAGCAAACGGCGTCACGCGATACGGTCTATCGCATGATGCAATTAAGAGCGTATTTGTTCCGGTCCCCCCGCTAAACGAACAATCCGCTATCGTTCGCTACCTCGACGGGGCTACAAGTAATCTGGATACCGCTATTGACCGTGCGCAACGCGAAATCGCGCTCCTCCGCGAATACCGCTCCCGTCTAATCGCCGATGTGGTGACGGGCAAGCTGGACGTGCGCACGGCGACGGCCAACCTACCCAACAAAGTTGACGACTCGGAGGTGGAGGGCGATGCCGACGTGTTGACCGAGGGTGAGGAGGCGGTGGATGGTGATCTCGACGCCACGCCCGAAGAGGCTGAGGTATGACTACCGATACCAGCGAGAAAGGTCTTGAGAGTCTTATAGTAGCCGCGATGATTGGGCGCGCGACGGTTGCGCTGGTGCGGCAGGGGGTGGCGGCCATGCCTTCTGCGGTCTACAGCAGCACGGGCTGGATTGCCGGTGATCCCAAAGACTACAACCGGGAGCACTGCGTGGACCTGGCGCAGTTCTCCACTTTCCTGCGCGATACGCAGCCGGCCGTTGCTGACGCCCTCGACCTCGACAAAGATGGTCCCGCACGGCGTAATTTCCTCGCCCGCCTCCAGGGCGAGATCACCAAGCGCGGCACCATCGACGTGCTGCGCCACGGCGTCAAGCATGGCCCACACCACCTGGACCTCTTCTACGGTACGCCCACACCGGGCAACGCCGAGGCCGAGGAGATGTACGTTCAGAATCGCTTCAGCGTCACGCGGCAGCTTCGCTATAGTCATGACGAAACAGCGCTCGCGCTCGACTTGGGCCTCTTTATCAATGGTCTGCCCGTTGCTACTTTCGAGCTGAAGAATAGTCTCACCAAGCAAACGGTGGAGGACGCGGTAGAGCAGTACAAGCGCGACCGCGACCCGCGCGAGCGGTTGTTCGAGTTTGGCCGCTGCATCGCTCATTTCGCAGTGGATGACCACGAGGTACGCTTCTGCACGCACTTGAAAGGCAAGGGTTCCTGGTTCCTGCCGTTCAACCAGGGCTGGAACGACGGTGCGGGTAATCCCCCCAACCCGGATGGGCTCAAGACTGACTACCTGTGGAAGCGCATCCTCACGCCGAGTGGGCTGACCGACATCCTCGAGAACTACGCGCAGGTGGTGGAGGAGAAGAATCAGAGGACCGGCAAGAAGACGGTGGTACAGATCTTCCCGCGCTACCAACAGCTTGACGTGGTGCGCAAGCTCCTCGCCCACGCCGAGCAGCACGGCGTGGGGAAGCGCTATCTGATCCAGCACTCGGCGGGCAGCGGCAAGAGCAACTCCATTGCGTGGCTTGCGCATCAACTCATTGGTCTCAAGAAGGACAATGCGGTGGTGTTCGATTCGATCATCGTCGTCACCGACCGGCGCCTCCTAGACAAGCAGATCAAGGACACCATCAAGCAGTTCGCGCAGGTGGGCGCGACCGTAGGTCACGCCGAGCACTCGAGTGACCTGCGCACGTTCATCGAGAGTGAAAAGAAAATCATCATTTCAACAGTACAGAAGTTCCCGCACATCCTGGATGAGATCGGAAGTGAGCATCGCGGGCGGCGCTTCGCCATCATCATCGATGAGGCGCACTCGAGCCAGGGCGGGCGCACCTCGGCAAAAATGGCGGAAGCCCTCTCGGAACATGGCGCATCGGAGGAGGACGAGACTCCCGAGGACCGCATTAACCGCATCATGGAAGCGCGAAAAATGCTGCCCAATGCCAGCTATTTTGCCTTCACCGCCACGCCCAAGAATAGAACGCTGGAGATCTTCGGCGAGGCGGTACCAGCAGCCGGCGGGCAGGTGAAGCACCGGCCCTTTCACAGCTACACCATGAAGCAGGCAATCCAAGAGGGCTTCATCTTGGACGTTCTCAAGTACTACACACCAGTCAACAGCTACTACAAGTTGGTCAAGACGGTGGAGAGCGACCCGGAGTTCGACATCAAGCGGGCCAAGAAGAAGCTGCGCCGCTATGTGGAGAGCCACGATCATGCCATCCAGCTCAAGGCCGAGATCATGGTTGATCACTTTCACGAGCAGGTGATCGCGCTCAACAAGATCGGCGGACAGGCGCGGGCGATGGTGGTGACCACCGGCATCGAACGTGCCATCCAATACTTTCACGCTTTCCGAGATTACCTGAAGGAACGCCGGAGCCCGTACCGGGCCATCGTTGCCTTCTCGGGAGAACACGAGTACGGCGGGGCCAGGATGAGCGAGTCATCGCTCAACGGTTTCCCGTCAAACCTGATCGCCGACAAGATCGCGGAAGACCCGTACCGCTTCCTGATCTGCGCCGATAAGTTCCAGACCGGCTACGACGAACCGCTGCTGCACACAATGTATGTAGATAAGATCCTCTCAGGGGTCAAGGCGGTTCAGACACTATCGCGCCTGAACCGCGCCTATCCGAAGAAATACGATGTGTTCGTACTGGATTTCATGAACGATGTGGGGACGATTCAGGAAGCGTTCGCCGACTACTACCGCACCACAATCCTGAGCGAGGAAACCGACCCCAACAAGCTGCACGACCTAAAAACCGCCCTAGACAATCATCAGATTTATTCACAACAACAAGTTAAACAGTTGGTGGAGCTCTATCTGGGCGGGGCCGATCGCGACAAACTTGACCCGATCCTCGATGTTTGCGTGGCCACCTACAAAGAACAGCTCAACGAAGACGGGCAGGTGGATTTCAAGGGGAAGGCTAAAACGTTCACGCGAACGTATGGGTTTCTCGCTTCGATTCTGCCATACACCAACGCTGAGTGGGAGAAACTCTCGATCTTCCTGAATTTCCTGGTGCCTAAATTGCCCGCGCCCAAAGAGGAGGATCTATCGAGAGGGATTCTTGAGGCGATCGACATGGACAGCTACCGGGTTGAGAAGCAGACAGCGATGAAAATCCCGTTGCCTGACGCTGACGCTGAGATCGAGCCTGTGCCAACCAGTGGCGGAGGGCACATGCCCGAGCCGGAACTTGATCGCCTAAGCAACATCATCAAAGCTTTCAATGAGCATTTTGGAAACGTCCCTTGGACTGATGCTGACCGTGTCCATCGGCTGATCACCAAGGACATTCCTGAACGCGTAGCTGCTGATACAGCTTTTCAAAACGCAAGGAAGAATTCTGATAAGCAAAACGCGCGCATCGAACATGACAAGGCCTTGGCGCGGGTTATGACAGCGGTCCTCAAGGATGACACGGAGCTATTCAGGCAGTTCAGCGACAATGAGTCCTTCCGCCGTTGGCTGGCCGACACCGTCTTTGCGCTCACATATAGCCAGAAGTAGGAAAATCGGTGGGCAGAGAGAGAAGCCCACAAGGTACCACCTAGCTGACCGGGCTGGCGCATTTGGGATATCGGTTACCCTTCCTGAAGAATGAACTACGAGCATGACAAGGCCGATCGAATGTTCAAAAACTGGCGGCGTGCATTTCGAGCGCACCCCGTCAAAACACTATTCGTACTGTTAGGGCCGGGATTGTTGGTTGTTGAGGGCCAGGGCGACTTTATGTGGGGAAGGGGCGCTTCATAGATGAAGCAGTTCCTTGGAATGATAGATGTTATACCGAGAATAGCCAGAACGATTTACACGGCTGGAGCCAAGCGGGGGTTCAGAGAAGGGTATAGGCGAGGTAGCCGCAAAGCACCAAGAAGATTCACGAGCTTAAAGCCAAGGGCGTTCCAACCATATTTGGATATGCATAAGCAGATCCAAACCTTTTCCATCAGAGTAAATCAGGTTTCTTTCAATAAGTACAACGCGTTAGGTCCATCGTACAGGGGGACTAATCTTTCCAGGGGATGTTTTTACAAGCTTGGCGAAAGAGCAGTAATATTTCACAGGAGCATTCTTTCGCTATGCGAAGACGGGTGGGCCTCCGTTGCGCCGGTTATCTTGAGAAGCATGATGGAGTGTATCCTGTATTCCATTGTGATTGTTGAGAAAGACAGTGAGTACAGGGCGTTCCTATATCAGGCGAACGAATTTCTTAACGATCTGACTGCCACTTCTTTAGCAGATGAAGCGCAAAAATTAAACAGCAAAAGAGAAATCCAGAAAGCACTTGCCTGGTTGTGCCCCCAGGATCTCCAAAGAGCGGAAAGCTATGTGCAAGAATTTCTGAAAAGGCGGGAACCAAGGACGTATTGGTATAAATCGATATACAAGAACACGGGAGCAATACTTAACCGTTGCAATAAGCCAGCACAAACAGCAGGTTTGTTCAAAATCTTATCCATGTCGACCCACTCGACAGCTGTCGGATCAAACATATTCAAGGATGAGCCAGACAAAGTAGATATAAACCCAAGATCTGATAAGAGAGGAACTGTTATGGCGCTTGCGGGGTCTTCTCATTTGCTACTAGAAATCAGCGATATTAGGGGAAGGTTTGAGAAATTAGGGTTGGAGGCGGAAGCCAATGAACTTCGTCAAGCGAAAGCCAAACTGAAAGAGTGGTAACTAAAGCGTGTTAGTCTACGCCGAGTATTTTACGCATGATTGCTGACGTCCTCGAACCACGCATTGATCTGCTAGGCGAAGAATACGTACTCGTTCAGGCGTGGAAGAAGACAGCCTCCTACATTCGGGATCACAACTGGTATTCGGACACGCTCGAGCTAGATCGCGTTGCAGTCAACCTGCCGCGCTTCCTCACCCAACTCGCCGAGCAGTTGAAGGCACCCGATCAGTGGAGCAATGATCCGCTACGGATTGTGCCCGCCCCTAAGGGCCAGCAGTGGCGGGTGAAACCGGGAACTAAGCTCTGGGGGCCGGTGGAAGGAGGGAAGACGGCAGCTAAGCTTCGTCCCTTGGCCCACGTGAGTCTGAAGGACCAAGTTGCTGCTACCGCCGTGATGTTGTGCCTGGCAAACCGGGTCGAAACGATCCAGGGTGACCCGCGTGACTCGATTGCAAATGCCGAGACGCGCAAGCGAATCACCTCGTACGGGAATCGCCTGTTCTGTGACACGACCCCCGGGGGAGAGCTGCGCCACCGCTGGGGGTCAGGCAAACTCTATCGCGCGTATTTCCAGGACTATCGGAGTTTCTTGGCGCGGCCGGAAATAGTCGCAAAGGAAATGACCACTCGTGATGGTGCCCGAGTTGTGATCGTGCGCTCGGACTTGCGTCAGTTTTACGACAGGGTACGTCCGGAACTTCTGGACCGGAAGATTGATGGGCTTGCAAGACAAAGTGACGATCCAGGATTCTTCACGCTGGCGCATCGCCTGCTGAACTGGGCATGGGATAAGAAAGATTCTCGAGAGGTGGCGGGTTACGCCATGCAGGCGGAGCTCCCGGACTTCTCAAGAGTTGCGCTTCCCCAAGGGCTGGTTGCGGCCGGCTTCTTCGCGAATGTTGTCCTACTCGACTTTGACCAGAGTTTTCGGGAGGCGCTTTTTCGGGATATCGCGCCCGGAGTTCGTTTGGAGGATGTGAGCCGGTATGTCGATGACCTATGCATCGTCCTGACCGCCAATCCCGAGAAGAAACTCCAAGAGATCGAGCAGCTCATCACGAGTTGGCTTCAGGGATTGCTTGACCGTTGCGCCGAGGGACTGAAACCGGCCAAAGACAAAAAGACAAGGGCCGCCGTGTTCGGAGGTGACGAACGGCCGTTGGTGCGGCAGAGCCAGAAGATGGCCCGCATCCAAGGGGCGATATCCGGCGGCTTCGATGCCATCGGTGGTGAAGAGATATTGGATGCAGTCCAGGGACTGATTCAGTCGCAGCAACGTTTTTCGGAGCAGCGCGCCGAGGAGCAAGGCTGGCCTTTCTCGCCCATTCCGGATGTGCGCGATGCAACCGTCGCGCGTTTCGCGGCGGGGCGGTTCAGGAGCACTTACCGATCCCTCAGGCCACTCCTCGCCGACCGTGAGGAAGTTCAGGGTGTGGACGGGGTAGACGTGCGCGAGAATACCGCAGGTCGCTCCCGTGTGGCCCGCACCAGGGCCGAGCTTGATGATGAAGCGAGAGTGTTTGCCTTGGGGCTCATCGAGAAATGGGTCGAAGATCCTTCCAACATTCGTCTGCTGCGTATCGGGTTGGACCTCTGGCCGGCGGAAGATGTCCTAAAAGGCGTACTGGATCTACTGCGACCATTCACCGAGAAGGGCGGTCGCCGGAAGGCTCCTCGACGGGTGGCCTGGTATTGTCTGTCAGAGATCTTTCGTGCTGCGGCGACAGAGACCGGGTTCGTTGAAGACAGCGAATCTCTGCCGACCGAGATCAATATTGACAGCTATCGCTTGGTTCTGCGGGAGGAGGCAGTTCGCCTCGCATCGCTGCCTTCGGCAACGCTGCCTTGGTATCTTAAACAGCAGGTACTCCTATTCCTTGCTGCGAGCGACCCGACGCAAGCCCCCATCATTCGCCCTGGGCGAAGTCCTGAGACGCGACACTATCGCGAGCTGATTCGCTTCCTAAAAGGCGAAGGCGACGGCATGACAGGTGTGGACTTCGCCACGCTGGCGATCTTGTCGCGTCGATCGTTCCGTGGGAAAGAAACGGCGGTTCAATTGGTACGTAGAGGAATAAATGCCCGACGACTGGAGCAGATAGCCGAGAGGGATCCATCTTTTGCGCTCGAGATCCTTGTGTCCAGGCCGGATCTCTCCGAAGGAGTATCTCCCCGACTGCGCGACGATCTCTGTCTGGATCGAAGAGACGAGAGCGAGGGATGGGTGGCGCTCTCGGAGGTGGTTCTTCAGGGCGGGTCGAACGGACCGCTTCGGAACGAGTTCGCAATACTCCACTTCGCATCGAAATTTCTGGAGGCATGGCCTGCGGTTTCAGAGACAGAAGCAATCACTCCCTCGGACGTCCTGTTGAGGCGGCCAATCATGGACACCACGATCTCGGAAGTCGACGCGGTCAAAATCATTCCAAGCCGGGTCGCACCTGCGGGCTCCATGTACCGTCCACCGCCGTGGTGTCTAGCCGACCAGCGCTGGCGTTTTCAGCTTGGTTATCTCCTGCGTTTCATTCTGGCTGCTCGGCCCGACTTCACGAAGGTCGTACGCCAGCTCCACTGGAAGGAAGGCACCGCGACTTATAGGGTGCCCGATAGTCATTGGTATCAGCGACTATACGGATTGTTCAACGGGCATTCTGCGTTTGGTGATGACTGGCTGCCGATCTCGGATTGGACTGAACAGTTGCTATCGGCCTTGCTCAATTGGCCGGGTTGTCGTACTTCGGAGATGGTTGAGTGGGTACGTGACGGCATCGGAGCAACGCGTGCCAACATTGAACGGCGCTTTCACGAGCTTTCCGAGAAACGGGGGCTCTCGAGCAATGTGTTTATGCTCCCCCTGATTGCTCCGCGGCCCACGAAGTTTTCCGAGTCACGCCCATTGCGTGCATGTGTTGTGCAAACCGTGATTCCGACGCCGGACGACTTTACCCCTACCGATCTCACTCTCTCCAATCCGAAAATCCGGCGACGACACCGTAATCATCTGTCTACCGCGCTGGCGGCAATTGAGCGGATGCTCGATCTACGTGAGACGCACAAGGGACGCGAGGGCCGTCTAGATTGGCTGATTCTCCCGGAGCTTTCGGTCCATCCCCGTGATGTCAGGACGCATCTCATACCTTTTGCTCGCGCACACAAGACCATCATTCTAGCGGGATTGACCTACGAAGAGCTGTTAGTCGGGCAGCCGTTGGTCAATTCAGCCCTTTGGGTGATCCCCGAACGGTCTGCGGCACACGGTCTGCAAGTCCTCACTCGTCGTCAAGGCAAGAAGCATCTCTCTCCGGACGAGGAAAAATTCAATACAGGGGGAGTGGTCGTGCAGGGTTTTCGGCCCTGTCAGTGGCTCGTGGGCTACGACTGGTCTAGCCGTCTCGGAGATCAGCCCCTCTGGCTAACTGCGTCGATCTGTTACGACGCAACCGACCTCTCTTTGGCGGCGGATCTTCGGCGCCACTCTGATGTTTTCGCCATTCCAGCGCTGAACAAAGACGTGAACACCTTCGATCATATGGCATTGGCGCTGCACTACCACATGTTTCAGTTGGTCATTGTGGCGAACAACGGCCTGTATGGCGGTAGCAATGCCTACGCGCCCTACCGTGAGCTGCACTTGAAACAGGTATTCCACCTACATGGGCAACCGCAAGCGTCGGTGGCCTTTCTGGAAATCGATGACATCGCAGCGTTCTTGCAGCGCAAGGTAAATGCAAAGAATCCTAACTCGGGTGTCTGGAAGTCTCTTCCTGCGGGCATATAAGGTTCCCCGTGAAAGGGGACGTTTCATAAGGGGATGTCTATGAAAACGCTCGCGATTGTTCAATGCGGCGGAAGCAAGATTTGGAAGAAACAACCCAACGTCGGTAAAGTGCCAGCTAAAGAAGCCTATGTCAGCGGATATTTCCGAAACAACCGAGCCTACGCAGAGAAGTTCGCGGACCGCTGGTATATCTTGTCGGCGAAGTACGGTTTCTTGGAACCGAACGCGCTTATCCGAAACTACAATGTCTCTTTTAAGGAGCCCAGAACCGGGCCGATCTCGGCTGGGAATCTAAGGAAAGGCGCGAGAGCCAAGGGCCTCCACCGATACAATCGAGTGATCGTGCTGGGGGGCACCCTCTATGCCGATAAAGTTGAGAAAGCTTTTCAAGGTACAGGGTGCAAGGTGCATAGGCCGTTCGATGGGCTCAAGGGGATTGGTTATATCCAGCAAGCAGTTTCTCGTGCTCTTAAACGAGGGAAGGCTCTCCCTCTTAAGGGTTTCTAATGGGTGACAATCTAGCCGCGCCTCAAATCTCCGAAGCGTTAAAGAGCGTTCCTTGGTCTTCGTGGGTATCTGTTGTTGGACGGGCACCCGAGTTTCGCCAGATGGAGATCCTTTCAAAGCGTTATTCACCGGGAGCTTTCCTGACCTTAATGGTCATTGCGGGTTTGAATGACTATCAACTCAAGGGCAAAGCGGAAGAGGCATACTGGCCACCCCTACGCAGCTTACTGGAGGGATCTCCCACTCCGGGCCATCCAGCGGATCTCTATAGGATTCTGGAACCGTTTTACAGAAAGGAGCGGCTGCCGACGGCGAAGGTTGCTCGGCTCTCAAGGTTTCTTGAGAGCCCCTTGGCGGAAGAGCTTTGGACGATGTCGTCCTCCGATGTTTCGAAACAATTACGCACGGTTTGGGAACGAGTAGCCAACACAATGGGGCAGGCGCCGAAGAAAAAGACCGTAGTTTTTTCACTCAAAACTCTCGGAATTGGTTTGCTCTGGCTCGGTGAGGATGGTTTTGATTTCGACGGCATCCCGGTCCCGGTCGATTCCCGGCTAGAACGTTTGACGCCTGGGCTGAGCGAGGATGAGATCCGTTCTTTTTGGGATGAAGTTCTTGCCGAGCTAAAGAAGACTGAAAGCCGCTTAACGCATATCCACCTAGACAGTCTGCTTTGGCAATACGCCGGAGAGGATCAGCCTCGTGTTTTTTTAGAGCAACTGGGCGTACCGTTTCCTGAAAAGGTCATGAAAGGGTTCCGAAATCTTTGTGATTCAACCAAGAGGCAAGATTAGCGCCGTCTCCAGCGGTGCCGGATTAATGGGAAAGGTTTGAAATGGTAGTCAAAGAAAGAAAAGCCCCGTTCCTATCGAAAAGCAAATACCTCGACGGGCTGAAATGCCTGAAACTCCTCTGGATGCAATATCACGCCAAGGACCAATTCCCGCCGACTGATCCCGAGACCCAGGCTCGCTTCGACCAAGGGCACCGGGTGACCCGGCTGTTCCAGACGCTCTTTCCTGGGGGGATCGAGATTCCGGGTTCTGACGACTTTGACCGGGTTATCCGGGAAACCCAATCGGTTCTTTCCTTGAAGAAACCGCTGTTTGAGCCGGGGTTCCGATACAAGAACACCTACGCCCGGGCCGATGTGCTGGTCCCCGGCAAGGGTGGGCGCTGGGACCTCTACGAGGTGAAGAGCTCGACCAAAATCAAGGATGTCTATTACCCGGATGTGGCGTTCCAGAAATACTGCTACGAAGGGGCGGGCATCAAGATTGGAAAGACCTACCTGGTCCACGTCAACAACGAGTACGTCAGGGACGGTGCGCTGGATCCCGAGGCCCTGTTTGTCCGGGAAGACATCACCGATGAGATAGGGGAATGGGTTGAGCGGGTCGAACCGGACGTGGACCGGATGATGGAGGTTTTGAAGCAGGCGGAGTGCCCGGAGGTAAAGATCGGCCTGCAGTGTGATGATCCTTACGAATGCTCGCTGAAAGATCTCTGTTGGGGTTTCCTTCCTGAGCAGAGCGTCTTCATCCTGAACCGCATCTATAAAAAGAAAGCGTTCCAATTGATCGAGGAGGGAATCCTTGACCTCCGGAGCGTAGCGGATGAGTATCCGCTGACCCCCAGCCAAAGGATTCAGCGGGAGTGCCATGTCGGGAACCGAGTTCACGTCGACGCTTCGGCCATCCATGCGTTTCTACAGAGATTAAAATTCCCGATCCATTTTCTCGATTTCGAGACAGCGGGAGACGCCATCCCGCTCTACGAAACCAGCCGGCCGTATCAGCAGGTGCCCTTTCAGTTCTCTCTACACATCCTGCCGAGCTGGGACCGGCCGGCATCCCATCACGCGTTCCTCGCCGACGGCAGGGAAGACCCGCGCCCGGAGTTGCTTTCGAGACTGGAAGCCCTTCTGGGCAAGACCGGAACCATCCTTTCCTACAACATGTCCTTCGAGCTGGGCCGCCTGAAAGAGTCCGTTGAGGCCCATCCGCAATACGGGGAGTGGTTCCGGGGGATTGAAGGCCGGTTCTCGGATCTCATCGTGCCGTTCCGGCAGTTCGACTATTACGATCCGAAGCAGATGGGCCGGACCTCCATCAAGAACGTGTTTCCCGCGCTGACCGGCGGCAGCTATGACGACCTGGGGATCGCCGATGGGGGCGCCGCGAGCCGGGAGTATGCCCGCGTGACCTTCTTTGACGAGGTTTCTCCCGAAGAGAGGGCTCGCGTCCGGAAGGATCTCGAAACATACTGCGCCTTGGATACGCAGGCCATGATCGATGTTCTGAAGGTTTTGCGGGCGGCAGCCGGTGGCTAAATTCCATCAGAACGTCATCGCCCTCTGTTACGACTTCGACGGGACGCTCTCTCAGCAGAGCATGCAGGAGGCCACGATTTTCGCTGAGTACGGCATCCAGGGGCGTCAGTTCTGGAAGCGGACGGATCGGGAAGCCAAAGAGCAGGGGTACGACAAGGTTCTTTGCTATCTGAACCGGTTGATTTTCGACCAGAAGTTCCGGAAGAAGCCGCTCACCGAGTCCCGGCTCACGGCCATGGCCCACAAGGTGCGCTACTATCCGGGGGTGGAGGGTTTCTTCCCTCACATCAACGAGTTTGTGAAAAGGGAAGCCTCCGGTCTGGGCATCGGGATCACGCTGGAGCATTACCTGATCTCTTCGGGCATGAAGGCTATTCTCAATGGGGTCACGATCCGGGAGCATTTCAAGGAGATCTACGCGTGCGAATACGAGTACCGCGCCGACGGGACTCCCCGGTGCGTCAAGATGGCGATCAACGATACGACCAAGACGCAGTTCCTGTTCAGGATCAACAAGGGGAAACTGCGGCTGGATCAGGACATCAACGGACACATGGATGACGAGGCCCGGCGGGTCCCATTCCGGAACATGATCTATGTCGGCGACGGAAAGTCAGACGTGCCCTGCATGTCCGTCACCAACAAGAATGGGGGCTATGCCGTCGCGGTTTATCCACCCGGAAGGAAGGCGCCCAAGGGCTGTTTACAGCTTCTTCAAGCTAACCGGGTGCATGCCATTGCTCCCGCCGACTTCACTCCTGAGTCGCTGTTAGTTCAGATTCTTAAAACCACGCTCAAAACAATCGCTCAGAACATTGCTCTCCAGCACTCGATTTTTAGCCAGAAGAATAGGTATTCGTGAAGCGCTCTTGGATTCAGCTGCGAAACCTAAAAAACGTGCGAACACTGCTAATTCTTCCTTGTAATGCTGCTGCTTGCGTAGGCAATTATTTCCGCGCGGAGACTTATAGAAAAAATGGATGGAATACATGGCGGGAAGCCGATAGGCTCCTTCGGGAACTAAGAGAAAAAGGGAAGGTGGCATTTGCAGCAGTGGACAGCTCAACATTAGAAACTGAGCCCAGGGGTTCTAAGGGTGCTATTGTTTTTGAAACAGAAATGGATCGGGCCAAGAATCCCACCGGTAAAGACTGGGGAGCGCCCTCTTGGCGATGGTTTCGGCCCACGGCAGCGGGTCGCTGTGAATATTTAGAGTCGTTGACAGAGTCGCTGGTAAAAGGAGTCCACCGGGTTGAGAAGATGGGTTTCTCGCAGGTGTTGGCTTTGGTTAATCCCCGAGGCTATTTTCTTTCCTTGGCCGCGGCTGTTGACAGATGTGGATTGCTGGATCGATGGGTACTGTTTCGGGCGCCGGCGCATCCGAGGCATCTCTTATCCGCCGTTCGGCAAATAACTCCTTTTGTATATGCCGCTGCTGAAGGGAAAAAACTAAAAGGCGGCATCTATCCTATTCCAGCCTTATATCCGTTTTTGAAAAAAGAGAACAAGGCATATAAAGATTCTCTTCCAAAACCCTGGAAAAAATACAGTAGCCTGCCTAGCAGGTGAACCGTACCGGGTACGCAGGGGACATCCATGAAGATTGACGAAGGGATCCAAGCCGTTGCCGCCGATCTGTATCACGATGCTGTCCTCGCCCTGGAGAGCGTTGAAGCCCTCCTCGGGTCTGTTCCCGATGGGAACATCGGATCGAAAACCTGCGTGATTGTTGACGCTGAGGTTGACGCGACCGAAGCATTGGCGGAATACCTGGTCGCCCGGGGGATTCAAGTCTGGACAACCCCTTCAGGAGAAGAAGCGCTCCGGGTTATCCGGCAGGTGCGGCCCACGCTGGTCTTGGTGGACTTGAAGCCGCAGGGGATCGGCGGGACACCGTTGCTTGCCCGTATTCGCCGGTACAGCCCCCGGAGCCGGATCGTGATTCTGACGGGCTGGGGCGCGGAAGACCTCGACTACTTCACCCGAGAGTTCCAGGTGGATGCCTGCTGTCTGAAACCGGCGTCCGTTGAGACGGTTTTACAGGTTATCGGAGAAACACTCCGCTAACTGAGCCATGAAAAGGAAATGTGTTGTTTCGCTATTCGTTACCCTCTTCCTCGCAGGTTGTGCCCATCCTGAACCGAGAGTCCCACTTGAGGGCAGGTCTCCTGTCGAACGCCTCACCCTTGCCTCCTTCAATATCCGGATCTTCTCCAACGCCAGCCGGGACGACGCCGAGCTGGCCTCCATTGCCGACATTCTTCAAAAGTACGACCTCGTGGCCATCCAAGAACTGCGGGATGAGGAGGTGTTGAAGCGGGCCGTCGCGATCCTCCAGCGAAGGGGCTTGGGCTACGCCTATGAGATCAGCCCTCAGGTCGGCAGGGGAGTGAAGGAGAGGTACGCCTATCTGTATCGCACGGACCGGGTTCAACCCGTCCAGCCGGGTAAGATATATCAGGAAAGGGGAGACGAGTTCATCCGTGAACCCTTTTACGCCACGTTCCGCTCGTCGAGCTTCGATTTCACCCTTGTGACTATTCACGTCCTTTTCGGCTCCAGCGAGGCGGAGCGCCGGCCGGAGATCGAAGAGCTCGCTGCCGTCTATCAGGCCATCCAGGACGAAGACCCGGCTGAGCAAGACGTGATCCTCCTGGGGGATTTCAACTTTCCCCCGGAGGACAAGGGTTTCAGCCGGTTGAAGGCGATCTCGGGAATGGTCTTTCTGATTGCCTCTCCGGTTAAGACGACCATCACGGATACCAGTCTGTATGACAATTTCTGGTTCCAGGAGTTGCATGTGCGAGAATACGCCGGTGAAGCCGGGGTGGACCGCTTCGATGAGACGATGTTTAGCGGAGACGATCTCGCTGCGAAGAGGGCCGTCTCTGACCACCGACCAATTTGGGCGATCTTTAACACCACAGGACCTGATGACGACTGAGGTGCTGCAGGCGAGAAAGGGCTGCGGGGGATAAAGGAGTTCTACTGATTTTCCGAAAAAGCGCTTGACGCAAACCGCCTGTTAGTGTATTTATTACACTAACCGAGGGAACAATGGCATATAGAGTGCTTCCTTACAACCAATCGCTCGCTCTGCTGACGGACCTCTACCAGCTCACCATGGCCTACAGCTACTGGAAGGCCGGGGTGGATGGGAAGGAAGCGGTCTTCCACCTTTTCTTCCGGAAGAACCCCTTCCGCGGCGGGTTCGCGATCGCCTGCGGGTTGGAGCACGTTGTGGACTACCTGCAAAACCTCTCCTTCGATGAGTCCGACATCGTCTACCTGGCTTCCCTGAAAGGCAACGACGAACGGCCGCTGTTCGAGCGTGAGTTTCTGAATCAACTGCGGGGGATGCAGTTCAAGTGCGACTTGGACGCTATCCCGGAAGGGACGGTGGTCTTTCCCCAAGAGCCGCTTCTGCGGGTGCAAGGCCCCATCATCCAGTGCCAGATCCTGGAGACGGTCCTTCTCAACATCATCAACTTTCAAACTCTCATTGCCACCAAGGCGGCCCGGATCTGCCAAGCGGCGCGGGGCGCGCCGATCTTGGAGTTCGGCTTGAGGCGCGCGCAGGGGATTGACGGAGCACTGGCGGCCAGCCGCGCGGCGTACGTAGGCGGCTGTTCCGCTACCTCGAATGTCCTGGCCGGCAAGATGTTCGGCATTCCGGTCCGTGGCACCCATGCCCATAGTTGGGTCATGTCCTTCGATGACGAGTTAGAAGCCTTCCAGGTCTACGCCAAGGCGATGCCGAACAACAGCGTTTTCCTGGTGGATACCTACGATACGCTTGAGGGCGTCCGTAAGGCCGTCGAGGCAGGCAAATGGCTCCGCGGCCAGGGACATGAAATGATCGGTATCCGGCTAGACTCCGGTGATCTGGCGTATCTGAGCATCGAGGCGAGGAAGATCCTGGATGAGGCGGGCTTCCCGAAGGCGGCTATTGTTGCCAGCAACGATCTGGATGAGGGGATCATTGAAAGTCTGCAACAGCAGGGGGCCCGGATCAACGTCTGGGGGGTGGGCACGAAACTCATCACCGCGCACGATCAGCCGGCTCTGGGAGGGGTTTATAAGCTCTCCGCGATCCGGGCGCCGGGTGAGGAGTGGAAGTACCGGGTCAAACTCTCCGAGCAGGCGGTCAAGGTTTCCAATCCGGGGGTTCTGCAGGTCCGGCGCTACCGGTCGGGCGGGGAAGCCCTGGCGGACGTGATCTACGATGTCCAGTCCGATCTGAGCGCTGGCTGCGTCATTCTGGATCCTCTGGATCCCACCCGGAAAAAGGAGATCCCGGCCGGCACTCCCTCCGGCGACCTTTTGGTCCCGATCTTTCGAAAGGGCAAGAAGGTGTACGATCCACCCAAACTGGAAACGATCAAGGCCAAGGTCCAGCAGGAGTTGGAGGCGTTCCATTCCGGTGTCCGGCGGTTTGTGAACCCGCATCAGTACCCGGTCGGAATTGAGCAATCCCTCCACGCGCTCAAGACGGAACTGATCCTCAAGGCCCGCAAGCCGGCCCCGGCCGGCGTGGAGGCGCGGACATGAATCTGATCAAGGTGGCTGCCGCGGCGCTGAACCAGACGCCTCTGGACTGGGAGCGGAACAAACGGAACATGCTCCAAGCGATCGAAACGGCCCGAGCGGAGGGGGTCAGTCTACTTTGCCTGCCGGAACTCTGCATCACCGGCTACGGTTGCGAGGATGCCTTTCATTCGCCGGGGTTATTGGAGACGGCGGGGGAGATTCTGGCGGAGATTGCCCCGGCCACGCGGGGGATGGTGGTCTCGGTGGGCCTGCCGGTTTTGGTGGAGCACGGGATCTTCAACACCGCCTGCCTGATCGCCGACGGCCGCATTTTGGGTTTCGTGGGGAAGCGGTTTTTAGCGGGGGATGGGATTCACTACGAGCCCCGCTGGTTTAAGCCGTGGCCTCAAGGAGTTCAGGGCCGGCTGACATTGAAGGGGAAGGAATATCCGGTCGGAGACCTCTATTTTGATGTAGGCGGGGTCAAGGTTGGCTTCGAGATCTGCGAGGATGCCTGGGTGGCCCGCCGGCCGGGCGCGGAGCTGGCCCTGAAAGGGGTGGACCTGATTCTAAACCCCAGCGCCAGCCATTTTGCTTTCGGCAAGATGGAGGTCCGGAAGCGGTTCGTTCAGGAAGGGTCCAGGGCGTTCGGTGCGGTCTACCTCTATGCCAACCTCTCGGGATGCGAGGCGGGGAGGATCCTCTACGACGGCGGCGCTTTGCTCGCCTCCGGCGGGCGGCTCATAGCCGTCGGCGATCGGTTCTCGTTCAAGGATGTTCTGGTCACCTCGGCCGTGGTGGATCTCGCTCAGACCCGGATGGGGCATGCCCGGACGGCAAGTTTCCAGCCGGATTTGAAGAAGGAGGACGGGTCGTCCTGTATCCGGGCGGAGTTCGAATGGCCGGCGGCGACCCTATCCACCTCGAAGCCCTCGCCGGCGGCTTGGGAGAATTCATCGGACATCAAGAAGGAAGAATTCACCCGGGCCGTGACATTGGGCCTGTTCGACTATTTGAGGAAGACCCGGGCCCAGGGATTCGTCGTCTCGCTCAGCGGCGGGGCCGACTCCAGCGCGGTGGCGTGCCTGGTCGCTCTCATGGCGGAGCGGGGCGTCGCCGACTTGGGGAGGGAGGGTTTCGCGCAGGCCTTCTCTCACATCGAATCGGTCCGCCGGGCGCAGGATGCCCGGCAGGCGGTCCGCGCCCTTCTGACCACCGTTTACCAATCCACCCGCCACAGCAGCCGGACCACTCGGTCCGCGGCTTCCGAGGTAGCGGACTCGCTCGGAGCGCGGCATCTGGAAATGGATGTGGACCTCCTCGTAGAGCAGTATGTGGAGATAGTCTCGCACAAGATCGGCCACCAGTTCACGTGGGAGACGGATGACATGGCGCTTCAAAATATCCAGGCGCGAGTCCGGGCACCGGGGGTTTGGCTGGTGGCGAACGAGCGCAACGCCATCCTGCTCACCACCAGCAACCGCAGCGAGGCGGCGGTCGGCTACGCCACCATGGACGGCGACACCTGCGGCGGACTTTGCCCAATCGGCGGGATTGACAAGGCCTTCCTCCGGGAATGGTTGATTTGGATGGAAAGGGAAGGGCCACAAGGGCTTCATCCCTTCCCGGCGCTCAAAGCGGTCAACGCCCAGCAGCCGACCGCGGAGCTCAGGCCCTCCGAGCAAGGACAGACTGACGAAGAGGATCTGATGCCCTACCAGCTTCTAGACGCGATCGAGCGGCTGGCGATCCGGGACAAGAAAACGCCTCTGGAGGTTTTTCTATCCATCCGGGCGGAGTTCCCCGGCCGGTACCCGGACCAAGCGCTGGGGGGATGGGTGGAGCGGTTCTTCCGGCTCTGGTGCCGGAACCAATGGAAGCGGGAGCGGTACGCCCCTTCCTTCCATCTGGACGACGAGAACTTGGATCCGAAGACCTGGTGCCGGTTCCCGATCCTTTCAGGGAATTACGACCGGGAATTGGAAGAGCTGAGAGACTTCCTTCGCGCGACGGCGGCTCCCGTCGCCCGCCCGGCCCCGGCATCGCTCAAGAAGCCCTAAAAAATTTTACTTGACATAGTGTATCTAGGACACTATAGTTAGTGTCGAGTAAACACTAAGGAGGGACAGTGGCCTACACCTACGAATTTCCCCGAGCGAACCTCACGGTGGACTGCGTTGTCTTCGGCCTCGACGTCAAAGAGAAGGACCTCAAGGTCATGCTGATCCAGCGGGATATCCCCCCCTTCGAGGGCAAGTGGGCCCTGCCGGGCGGATTCGTCCGGCTGAACGAGACGCTGGAAGAGACTGCGCTCCGGGAGCTCAAAGAGGAAACCGGCATCGAGAAGGTTTTCTTGGAGCAGCTCTACACCTTCGGGGAACTCAAGCGGGACCCGCGGGAGCGGATCGTGACGGTGGCTTACTTCGCCCTGGTCAACCTAAACGAGCATCAGATCCAGGCAACCACCGACGCCCGGGACGCCGCCTGGTTCTCCGTGAACGACCTGCCGGCGCTGGCCTTCGACCACGAGAAGATTGTCCAGGCGGCGTTGGCCCGCTTGGAGGGGAAGGTCCGGTACGAGCCGATCGGTTTCGAGCTCCTGCCGAAGAAATTCACGCTCACTCAACTGCAAGGGTTGTACGAGATGGTCCTGGGCCGGGCTCTCGACAAGCGGAACTTCCGGAAGAAGATCCTCGGCATGGGGCTCTTGGCGGACCTGAATGAGGTCCAGCAGGACGTGACGCACCGGGCGGCCAAGCTGTACCAGTTCGACGAGAGGAAGTACCGCCAGCTGAAGAAACGCAACTTCAACTTCGAGATCTAAGGAGGAACCGACGATGAGAACGCTGATTCTGGTGGATGTGCAGAATGACTTCTGCCCGGGTGGGTCGCTTCCGGTCAAAGAGGGCGACCGGATCGTGCCGGTGATCAACCGGCTTCAAGGAGCGTTTGATCTGGTGGTGGCGACGAAAGACTGGCACCCCAAGGACCACTCCAGCTTCGCCGTCAATCACGGCAAGAATCCCGGAGAGGTCGTGACTTTGCCGGGCGGGATCGAGCAGGTTCTCTGGCCGGCCCATTGCCTCCAGGACAGCGTCGGGGCGGAGTTCGTGCCGGGGTTGGAGACGGCGAAGTTGGCCAAGATTGTCTACAAAGGAGTGGACCGGGCGATTGACAGTTACAGCGGTTTCTTCGACAACGGCCGGCGCCGGGCCACCGGACTGGAGCCATTCCTCAAGGAACGAGGTGTAAAGGAGGTCTTCGTGGTCGGCCTGGCAACCGACTACTGCGTCAAGTGGACGGCGCTCGACGCGGCCTCGCTGGGTTTCAAGACCACCGTGGTGTTGGACGCCTGCCGGGGGGTGGATCTCAAGGCCGGTGACACCGATCGGGCGCTGGAAGAGCTGCGCAAGGCGGGGGTTTCTCTCCGAACAAGCGCGGAGGTCCTGGCCGGCTTGGCCCCGGAGGGGAAGCGATGAGCCGGATCGCTCTCTATGGCGGCTCGTTCGACCCGCCCCATTTGGGGCACGTGATCACAATCACGGCGGTCCTCAATTCGGGGCAGGTGGATGAGGTCTGGCTGGTTCCGACCGGCCTGCACCCGGATAAGGCGTCTCACGCCTCGCCGGAGAATCGAAAACAGATGGTAGCCGTCATGCTGGCGACAATGTTCGGCTCGCGGGTGCCTGTCTTTCTGAACACGACCCAGATCAACCGGCCGTGGCAGCCCTCCACGACCATGGATTTGGTCCGGGAAATCGAGCGGCGCTACCCGGAGCATGAGTTCCGCTTCGTGATCGGCTCCGATCTCGTGGAAGAGATCCCGAAATGGCATCAAGCGGAGACCCTCATGCTCCGGGAGCGGTTCTTCCTGGTGGTTCCCCGGCTGGGAGACCCTTTGCCGGAGGCGCTGCCTCCCTACGTCTCCCCGATTTCGATGGAGAACGTCGGGGTGACGAACATCTCCAGCTCCCTGGTCCGGGCGCGGATCGTCCAGGGGATGAGCTTGGAGGGGATGGTCCCGCCGGCTGTGATCAGCCATATTCTTCGGAACCGGTTGTACCAGCCCGCTTCAGAGCCCTCGAACGGCCCCGCCGGACCGACCGCAGTCTACGAGGGACGGTTCATCCGATGCCTTATCAAGGGCCGGTGGGAGTATGTTCGGCGGACGAACTGCACCGGAGTCGCGATCATCCTGGCGATGACCCATGACCGCAAGGTGCTGTTCACGGAGCAGTTCCGAATCCCGGTGGACAAGAGGGTGATCGAGTTCCCTGCGGGATTGGTCAATGATCTAGCGTCGGAAGCAGACGAGACGCTGGAGCAAGCGGCCGCGCGAGAGCTTCTGGAGGAAACCGGCTACCGGGCGGAAAGGGTGACCGCGCTCACGGCGGGACCGGTCTCCTCGGGGCTGACGTCCGAGATCGTGACGCTCGTTCGGGCCGAAGGTCTCCGGAAAGCCCCCAGCGGAGGTGGCGGGGATGGGGAGGAGAAGATCACCGTCCACGAGATCCCGCTCGACCGGGTGGAATCCTGGCTGACGGAGATGAAGGCCCAGGGGAAGCTGGTGGATCCCAAGATTTACGCCGGACTGTTCTTTCTAAGACAGCAGGCGAACGCAAAGGTTCCAGCGGATGCCTAATCCTCTGCGGGCCGGGAGAGTGTTGCTCGTGTACAAGAAGAGCACGTATCAGATCTATCAGGAGCGGAAGAACCCGATCTTCCTGCGGGATTCCAGCCCTGCCTTCCAGCCGGACCGGGAGCGCTTTAAGAAGGCGCACGAGTCTCACTACCGCGCTTTGGACGAAGTGACCCGCGCGCTGCGGGCCAGCGGCGTCGCCTACCGGGTGGTTTACCGGGCCCGGGCCTGCGATTACAGCCCTTACGACGGGGTGATCTCGGTCGGAGGGGACGGGACGTTCCTTGAGGCGGCCCGGCGGGTACAGGACCAGTGGATTCTGGGGGTCAACTCCGATCCCGACCGGAGCGTCGGCAACTTCTGCAGAGCCACCGCCGGGACGTTCCGCGGACTGTTCGAGCGGATTCTGCGGGGTAGGGCGGGGACGCGCCGGTTGAACCGCCTCCAGGCGCAGCTGAACGGGCGATCGGCCGACGCGCTGAACGAGATCCTGGTCAGCCACCAGGTCCCGGCCGCCATGACCCGCTACCGGATCGAGGTGGACGGTTACAAGGAGGAGCATTGGAACTCCGGGCTGTGGATCTCGACCGCCGCCGGGTCCACCGGAGCCATCCGGTCGGCGGGTGGGCGCCGGCTTCCTCTGGGGTCGGACGCCATCCAGTATCTGCCGCGAGAGCCCTACCGGCGGCTGGGGGTGACTTACCGGTTGACCGGCGGACTCCTGCCGGCGGGAACGGCGATCAGCTTGAGCTCCATGATGCGGGAGGGGATGCTTTACGTGGACGGCCAGCACTTCAAGATTCCGTTCGCTTATGGGCAGGTTCTTCGGGTTTCGAGATCAAAATTTCCGTTGAGGTTGGTTTCTAACTGAAAGGAGTAGGCCCCATGTTGCCAATTCGATTCTACAAAGCGGAGCCCACAGAGTATGTGTTGCTGTACCAGGACGGCCGGGTGATCCAGGAGGGCGCTGGGATATCGTTTTTCTACTGGCAGCTGATCAACAGCATCGCGCTGGTCCCTGTGAGCACCAGGGATGCAAGCTTCGTCTTCAATGAGATGACGGGGAATTTCCAGTCGGTCACAGTGCAGGGGCAATTGACGTACCGGATCTCGGACCCGAAGAAGGCGGCGGAGCTGCTGAACTTCACGGTCCGGCAAGCCACGTTGCGGCAGGGGATGACACATGTCTCCGATGATCCGGAGAAGCTCCCTCAGCGGATCATCAACGCCGTCCAGGTGCACACCCGGAACGAGCTGCTCCGGCTTCCCCTTGAAGATGCCTTAAAACAGGCGGAAGGGTTGGCCAAGACGGTGTTGGGCAAGATCCGGGAGTCGAAGATTCTGGCTGAGATGGGAGTGGAATGCTTGAGCGTGATCTTCACCTCAGTCCGGCCGATCCCGGAAATGGCCAAGGCCCTGGAAGCGGAATACCGGGAAGCCCTGCAGAAGCGAGCGGATGAGGCCATCTACGCCCGGCGGGCCGCTGCGGTGGAGAAGGAGCGGAAGATCAAGGAGAACGAGCTGGACACCGAAGTGGCCCTGGAGCAGCAGAAGAAGGAGCTGGTGGAGCTGCAGGGGACGAACGTCCGAAAACAAGCGGAGGATGAAGCGCACGCCACGCAGGTCAAGTTCGCGGCGTACAAGAACGTGGATCCCAAAGTGATCTTAGCGCTCGGGTTCATGGGCATGGGAACCAATGCGGAGAAGATCGGGAATTTGACGATCACGCCGGATCTTCTGTCCATGCTGATGGGAACCAGCAAGTCGTAGGAGCGAACATGGCTGGAATCGAGAAGATCGTTGTTATCACCAAGAAGACGCCTTTGGAAGAGCTCATCGAGCGGTTCAACTCCCGCTCTCAGGCCCGGTTCTACCTGGAGCATATGGGGGTTTCCTTCGAGGAGTACGCGCAGGCCCACGAGGCCTACGCGCGGGCGGTTCAGCGGCTCCAGGCGGCTCTGCCAAGCGGGGTCAAGAGCCAGTTTATTGAGCGGGGCTTCTTGCCCACCTTCCAGTTCGGCGAGCGGGATTTGGTGGTGACGATCGGACCGGATGGGCTGGTGATCAACACGGCGAAGTATCTCACTCACCAGCCCATCCTGGCGGTCAATCCGGACCCGGCCCGGGTGGACGGGGTTCTTATCCCGTTCACTATTTCTGAGGTGGCCCGGCGGTTGCCCCAAGTTCTGGCGGGCCAGATCCAGCTCCGGCGCGTCTCGATGGTGAAGGCGGAGTTGAACGATGGGCAGGCGCTGTACGGGGTGAACGATCTGTTTATCGGTCCCCGCACACATGTCTCCGCCCGGTACTTCATCCAGCATGGGAAGAAACAGGAATCTCAGAGCTCCAGCGGGATCATTGTCTCCACCGGAGCCGGTTCCACCGGATGGCTGCAGTCTATTGTTACCGGGGCGGTTTCCGTGGCGCGGGGTTTCGCCAATTCCTCCCTCGCTTCGCCACAACCGGAGGCCTATCGGCTTGACTGGGAGGCGAAGGACCTCTACTTCACGGTCCGGGAGCCGTTCACCAGCAAGACTTCCCAGGCGACGATCGTCTTCGGACGGCTCAAACCGGGGGAGTTCTTACAGATCACCTCTCAGATGCCGGATTATGGGGTGATCTTCAGCGACGGCATCGAGAAAGATTTCATCGCCTTCAACTCTGGGACGGTCGCGAAGGTGGGACTGGCCGACCGCAAGGCCAACCTGGTCGCGCCGGCGCCGAAGATTGATGGGCGTTTCACTAGAAACGCGAGGATTCCGCGATGACTTCGGAAGAGGCCATAAGGCAGGCGTCCATCATGGTGATCCAAACATTCTGGGGTGTGATGGGAATCCGCTGGATAATTCAGAGTCGGCGAAATTGGAAGAAGAGACGGAACGAGAGGAATGTGAAGGAACTCTTGGACGGAGCCGTCTACAACGGATGGAAACGGTGGAGCCACTTCGCAGAGCGGGGATACCTGTTCGTCGCGTACATGCCTTCCAAGAGAATGGTTCCGCCCAGGTTTATGGTGAAAGTTTTTCGGAACGGGCGGCAGGTCCGGGGGTTTTATTCCTCTATGACCTACGATCCGGTTTTTGGACCCGACGCGGGCGACGTGGCGGTTCTGGAAAGAACGTCGGCCCAAGTGCTCAAGGAGCTTCCGTAGAATGTCGGTTTCCTTTAGCGAGAGCAAAAGGTCTGAAAAAAGGACAACGGATGCGGCCAAGTGGCGGTCTCTGCGAACGCTATCGGATGTTCGTGGGTTCATAAAACGCCGCCGAAAAATTCAGAATGAACAGAAACTGAGCCGGCTTTTGCCGACGCTTTCCTTCGAGGGTTGGAGTTATTTCAGCTCATTCACAGAGTGGGGGTACACGTTTATTGTGTTCCTGCCCTCTTCTTCTCGAGGACGGCCAGAGTTCATGGTCAAGGTCTTTCGCAACGGTAAGGAAAGGAAGGAGTTCCGTGTCCCGATGGCGTATGCGCCGATTTACGGACCCGATGGGGCCGATGTTGCCCGTTTGGAGAAAATGTCGGGCGATGTGCTGGAAGAGCTTCGGTGGGGCATCTTCTATCCTGTTTTCAAAAGGATCCAGTCTCGCAGGAGGAGAGGTTAAGATGCCAAACGGGAAGTACGACCCTCACTGCTACTGAACATAAGGTTGATTTTTGGGTATCCGAGTCTAAAGGGTGTCATCAGAAACTTATCCGCGCTGCTGCGCAGGACTGGGGGAACGACATCTTTCACCTGATAAAAACGATCAAATCCTGGTATGGAGGTATGGGCTCCTTTAGCGGTCTATCTGTGAAAGAAGGGCAAGATCATTTCGAGAAGCTCCGGACAGGGCTCTACACCCAAGTTGAGGCTCTCTTGAGAATCAATCAGGTTGATAGGTAGCTATGGAAACCTCGGCGACAGGCGCGGTTCAGCCTACGCCGAAAGTCCGCCTAATGGATCAATGCCGGCATTTTCTTGGAGAAGTGGTGGACCGGAAAATCAGGATCTACTGCACACGCTGCAAGCGGTTCCTGAGTCTATCGCCGGAGGAGCTTAAGCAGCACATGGGGCTGATCTAGATGAGCGCTTTCGATTGCTACACTGCGGCGCTGAAAATCGCCGAAGATCTTTCGAAAATAGGGCACAAGGAATGGGGCGATCGCATTAAGGGTGAAATTGTAGCCGGGTTCACTTCGGGCGAAATACTCTCAGGTATTTGGTGGCACCTCAAAAAATTCAAGAAGGCGGATCTGCCCGTCCCTGATTCGCTTGCGTCGGAAATATCTGATTTGATTGCTTGGATAGAAAAGGCGTTCAAAGAAGTTGGGTCAGAGCTTAGAGAGGGTTGAGGAATGTCGAATCGAAAGAAATAGTTCCTAAGCGTCATCCATAACCGCGGGGTATAGGCCCAAGATTTTCACGGGGCAACGGCCCACATCCAGTTGGCTAATCCATAACGCCGGCTGGGGTGGGCCGTTTTCCTTGTCGGCCCCGGAAAGACTTGCGCCCCGATGCGCAAGCACCGCAAGGAGATTCTGTATTTCGACATGGAGAAGATCGACCGGAACAACGAACCCCTGTGTGAATCGGAACAGGAGGTCGCGCGCCGCGCCCGTTTTGACCCCAAGCCGGGTCTTTATCTTCGGCTGGATTTGGAAGCGGCGCTCAAGGAGCTCCCTCCCCGTCAGCGCCAGGCGATCGAACTGGCCGCCGCAGGTCACAACCAAGAGGAAATCGCCCAAACATTGGGTATTCGCCAGCCATCGGCCAACGAGCTTTTGGAGAAAGCGCGCGCCGCTTTGAAGAAAAATCTTCAAGGGGGCCTATAAAACAGCCCCAAAGTGCCCCTAATCCTATGGAGGGGTGGCCAAGCGTGTCATCGGGGAGAGGCGCATGATGGGCCCCGAAGGGTAACCCCCGCGGGGCCAGCGCGCTCGCACGCCCCACCCCTCCACCTAAAAGGAGGGGCGCTTGGCAAGGAAGAGCAGGGCTGATCTGGAGGCGGAGCTTCTGGGGATCCTCAAAGAGAGGATTGGCCCGGAGCAGGCGATTACCGCTGCCGCTTTGAACCAACTGACTGGCGCCGGCTCCCGCCTCATCCGCAAGGCGATCAGCCGGCTCGTCACCGAGACCAAGATCCCCATCGCTTCCAGCGTCCACTGGCCCTACGGCTTCTATCTCATCACAAACGCCGAGCAGGCCGAGGCGACGCTCCGGCAGTACTGGTCCCGTGTCCGGGAAGTGGCCCGGCGGGCCCGGGCGCTCGAGCAAGTGGTGCACGAGCGGTTCGGCGTCAAACTTCAGAAGGAGTTCCACTTTGACGACTCCGTCTGAAGGCCCGCAGCTCGAGCACGGTTACACCCGCATTGCCCAACAACTTCTGGAAGCAATCCTGGTTTATCCGTTCACCGGCGGGGAGCTCAAGCTGCTGTTGGCAGTCATCCGATCAACCTACGGCTGGGGCCGGAAGGAGGCGGTCCTGTACATCGCGGAGCTGTCCAACATGACGGACTTGAGCCCCCGCCACACTAAACGTCTCCTTCAGCGTTTGGCCCGGGACCGGGTTCTGAACAAGAAGGCCATCTCCCGGGTCCGGGTGGTGATGGGCCTCAACAAGCACTTTTCAACATGGCGAATGAGGCGAATCCCACGTGGCGCCGGCGTCCCCAGAGCAGGCCATGAGGTGTCCCCATGAGGGGACATCCGCGACCCCAGCGCCGGGGACTCCGGAGTCCCCCTCTTAAAGATATTGAAAGAGATAAAGCTTTAAAGAAAGCAAGCCGGTGCTCAAGAAGTCACCAGTTATCCACAGTTCAATCAGGAGGGGTATCCCATGCTCGAAGCAAAACCCGAAGCGGCAGGTCTGGCTCTGGGCCAGCGGTTTCTGGAATGGATCCGGGCCAGGGTGGACGAGACCGCGGAAAAGGGCTCGATCTACATCTCAATCGAGAATCACCGGGTCACCTGGGTCAACTACGAGAGCAAACAACAGCTCTTCCCATCGGTGCCGGGCAGTTCGTTGGAAGAGCCGAAGAAACCCGTCTCCTGCGGGATCTGATCGCCGCCCGGCAGAATGTTCTGGTCCTCGGCCCGATCGGGATCGGCAAGACGGCGCTGGTTCGGTCCGCTACTCAAGATCTCCCGAAAGTAATCTGGGTGTCGAGCGTGGCCCCGCTGAAAGCGGCCCTGCAGGAGATCGTTCAGGGCCTGATCAAAGCTGGTCAGGTTCAGCCTGAGGAAGCGGCGGGGCTTCTTCGTCTGCCCGGACCGTCTTTAAGCCAGAGCCTGGCCGGTCCGGTTCGCGATTGCATTCTGGTCCTCGACCGGCTGGATCAGGTGACTCCCTGCATGGCTCCGGCCCTGGAATCGGTCACCGCGGAATGCGTGACGGTCGGGCTCGTCACCGAGATCCCGAGCTCTTCCAAATTGACCCGCTTCTGGTGGAGGTTTCAGAAGAAGATCACACTACAGCCGCTTTCACCGGCAGACTCCAAGCGGTTGTTTTGGAGCCGGTTGGCTGACCCCATCGGCCTCAACCGTAAAGCATGGGATCGGGCTATTCCGGCTCGGAGCGGCGGCAACCCGATGGCGATTCTTGCGCTGGCCGAGCAGGCGCAGACGGCCCCTCATCCGAGCGACTTGCAACACCCCGCCGGCCGGAGAGAAATGGATTTAACGCCGGGCTTGCTCCTGATCGGGGCGGGGGTGATCGCCGCCCGCTTCATAGCCCTCGGACTCAACGACGTAGACACCTATATCCTGGCCGGCGTGGGTGGGGCCTTTTTTGTGGTGGCCCGGTATTTCATCTACCGGCTGCTGCGGCAGAGGTCGGCATGAAGCGGTTCCCCGTTTGGTTGATTATGTTCGTCGTTCTGATGCCCGGCCGAAGCGCTGCCGAAGGACAGCCTCGCGAGAGCGCTTTTCTGGAAGCCCTCTCTCAAGAAGAAGCGGTTCAAGCCGCCCTCACTCATCACCCAAAGATTCACCAAGCCCAAGCGCGGATAGATCAAGCCCGAGCTCGTCTCTCGGAATCCCGCAGCTGGTTCCGGCCCCGCATCGCGGTATATGCGGGGGAGCGGCTGGATACCGGGGGTCATCGAGCGGGGATCCAGATCTCTCACGACCTGGACGATCTTTGGAATCGCTCGAAAGTCCGAGACGCGGAGGCGGAGCTTGCTGTCGCGGAGCAAGATTTATTCCTCACGCGGCAGGCGGTCGTGGAAGAGGCGGTCTCTGCCTACAGCACGTGGGCGCTGGCGCGGGAAGAACGCCAACGGATCGCGCGCCGCATTGTGCGAGCTCGCCGCGCGCTTGGCCATGCTCACGAGCAATACGAAGAGGGTCTGATTTCACGCGCCCAGCTGACGGAACTGGAACAGAGCTTAGACACAGCCCAACAAGCCCAGGAAGAAACCTTCGCCCGCCTGGTCCAGTCGGCCGTCCGCCTCCGACAAGCGATGGGGGAATTGGGGGTCCTATGAGCCCCTGGACCTATCTGGCCGGCGCGATCGTGTCGGGATCGTTTCTCGCGCTCCTGACCGGCGCGCCTCTTTCGTGGATCGGCTGGGCTGGAGCCGCTGCCGGTGTTTTGGCCCCGGACATCTTATCGAGAAATTGGTCCCGGCACTTCGCGCATAGCCTTCTCGCCGCAATCGGCACGACCCTTTTCTGGTGGAGCTTGTACTGGGAGCAGCTCCAATGGCCCCTGTGGTTCTCCGCGGGGTGGGGAGCCGGCTATCTTGTCCACCTCTTGCTCGACTCCATGACGATCCCCGGCGCATCCCTCTTCTGGCCCAGCTCTCTCATCGCTGTCTTGCCCAAGCCGGAACGGCTCCGCATCGAGCCGGGCGCGCCGGGAGAGCGCCGGCTCCGGACCGTCCTTTTGATCACGGGGATCTTTTTGGTTCCCTTGCAGGCCGTGGGCCTGCGGGGAGCGCTTCACCGTCTGGTTCAAACACCGCAAACCGCAGAGGAGGATTACTTGCGCCACACGCACGACAACCACCGCGTATGGATTGAATTCGAAGGATTCTTCAACAGCTCGCAGAGGCCGGTCTCCGGCAAGTGGGAGGCAATCCACGCCCCCACGGCTAACACCCTCCTGGTCCTTGACCCTTCGGGCAAGGTCCACCGGATCGGCAACCACCCCGCCGATACGATCCGTCCTTCTCGTGTCCGGGCTCTCCGTGGCGAACCTATTCACGCGCAGGCGAAAGAGCTGTCCCTGAAACACCAGCCCTTAAAGGCCCTTCTGGTGGACTTGCCGAAAGAAGGCCAGGTCTACCTCACCGGCTGGGCGATCCTGGAGGAGCCGGTTGCCCTCAATTACAGCCAGGAGGAATATCCCACCATCGCGATCACCGACCGCCGGCTTGAATTCAACCACACGCCGGTTTCGGAACTCGACCGCCACCGCCTCGCCGGCATTCCCGTCCTGCGCGGTTACTTCCTTATACGTGTTGTCCGGAGCCGCGCTGATGCCAGAGCCTGAAATCCAACCAGTACCTCATCCGGAAGAGGTAGCCGGCAGATTGATTGATGTCCGGGAACTGGCTCAAATTCTGAATGTTCCCGTTTCCTGGCTCTATGAGCGTACCCGGAAAGGAGCCATTCCCTCCATTAGAGTAGGGAAATACGTGCGATTTAATCTGCAGGAGGTTTTAGCGTTCTTTCGCGCGAAGAGCCCAGATGGAAACCTGCTTAAAGATGCCGTATCATAGCTGGCGTGGGTGCCAGCTCACCACTCCGAGCCGTTCTGACGGCGCCGGAAGCCGCGCGGCGATACCGTTTGTCCCATGGGTACATCGTGCTTCTCGTTTCCCGCAAGGTCATCGCGGGACGGAAAGCCGGGGGAACGTGGTTGATCGATGAGGCGTCCCTCAAGCGGTATCTGTCCCAAGAGCGCCGGCCCGGCCCGAAACCCCGCAGAAAATCCGATTGAATTAGTTGATAATTATCATATAATTAGCCGTGGAGGGTTTTGATCCATGGCGCAGGGAAGTATCGTCTGGCGTTGTTGGACTTGCCGGGGGAATCGCTCGAAAGCCGCCTGTGATCATCCAAGAGCCGGCTACTCCATCGTCTACCGGATTGGAAACCACCAGCATTGGGAAGCTGTCAGCCGAAACAAAAAAACAGCAGAGCGACGGCTTGCCGAAGTCATGGGGGATCTTCATCAAGGGAAATTTAGCCTCCCCAAGCACATCTTGTTCCGCGATTTTTCTGATCAATGGTTGAAAGACTATGCGGAAGGGACGCTCAAGCCTTTAACCCTCCGACTCTACCGGATTTTGGTGAGAGTCCATCTGAATCCTGCTTTTGGGGAGTTCCCGCTGACGAAAATCACTCCCCAGCTTGTCCAGCGTTTTCTTGCCGAGTGCCTGCGCAAGAAAGAATTATCTCCCAGGACCAGGAACTACCTGCTCTTTCTTCTGAAGATGATGCTGAAATATGCCCGATTGTGGGGATACCTAAAGGAAAACCCGGCGGAAGACATTAAACCCCTCCGGGAGGAGCAGAAGGAGATGGCTTTCCTTGGCCCCGAGGAGATCCAACTCCTCTTAAAACAAGCGGATGAACCTTACCGGACGTTGTTTCTGACGGCGATCTTGACCGGGATGCGTCGGGGAGAGCTCCTGGGTCTTCAGTGGGGGGATATTGACTGGCATAACAATCGCATTCATATCCGGCGCACCCTGTACTGCCACAACAAGAGTGAACTCGCCGAGCGGAATGAGAGCGAGAAGGAAAAGTGGCGGTTTTCAAGCCCAAAGACCAAGAGATCCGTCCGCGCGATTGAAATGTCTCCCCGGCTGAGAGAAGCCCTTGAAATGCATCGGCTCCAGTGTCCCGCAAGCCCGCATGACCTGGTTTTTTGCACCGGGGACGGCACCCCCATGGATGCTCAGAACATGGTCAAGCGTCAGTTTTTGCCTGCCCTAAGCATGGCAGGGTTGCGGAGGATCCGGTTCCATGATCTGAGGCACACCTACACCACTTTGCTGATCGCCCAAGGAGAGAACGTGAAATTCATCCAGTCCCAGTTGGGACATACCTCCATTGAGATGACCTTGGACCGGTACGGGCATCTTCTTCCCGATGCTCACCGGGGAGTGGGTCAGCGGCTGGACAACCAAATCTTTGGGGGAGGCGACCGGTTTCCTGCTAACACCATGCTAACAAAGCCAGCCAAAACAGCATGAAACAGGATAAACTATCCTGTCATTCCCTTCGACATAACCACTACGTGCATCAATGTATACGTAACAGGATGAACAACGGCGAAAAGGTTGGAGCAAAATGGGGTGCAAGAGGTCCCGAGTTCAAATCTCGGCGCCCCGATTTACTTCACGTGATGGTAAATCGGAAACGGATGTACGAAATCAATGCTTGAGTGGAAGGAAAGAGATTTGAAGAGAGG
>Ga0080064_1001575_pt1 | contig 45125 bp, 48 predicted proteins | sample Subgrocontami54m_FD_69260 | JGI IMG/M metagenome (GOLD analysis project Ga0080064, IMG submission 69260) | Subsurface groundwater microbial communities from S. Glens Falls, New York, USA - GMW46 contaminated, 5.4 m (SPADES assembly) (version 2) ...
CCAGCCGCTGCTTTCCTGGTAGTCGGCCTTGCCGATCACCAGGGCGAAACGATCCTCCGCCCCGGCGCCCGCCGGGACGGCCTGGGTGACCAGCACCACCGCCACATCCCGATCATGCCGCCCCACGATCCCGTCTGTCGACCAGCCCCCGGCCCCATCAACCGCAGCCGTTGAAGTATTCCGCCGATCGTCGCGACAATCAAGCGCGCCGTCGGTCAGGACCACGGTCGGCGGTAGCGGCAGCGATCTATCCGTCCCGCAGCGGGTCATCACAGCTACGGAATACGCTGCATCTTTGTCCCGATGAACATCGGGACAGCCCCGGCGGCCGTGGCCGAGAGCATGGCGATCAGGAAGACAAGCCCGGTCCGCAACGCCATCACCTCCAGGTGATGATGTACTTGCAGTCGACGAATTGCGGCACGATCCGTGCTGGCTGGAGCGGCGCGGGCTCCTCGATCCCTGGGGACTGCGGTTCCGCCTGAAGCCCCGGCGACGGCTGGGAGCCGTCACGCAACTGCACGTCGTGCTCGCCAGGTCCCAACTCACCCACCCCACGCGACCAGATTCGCCGACCCGCGATGTCGAACATCTCAAGCGACGCAGCCCGCGCCTCGGGCAGAGTGAAACTCACGATCGCTCCGGATGATGCGGGATTGGGGTGCACGCCGCGAAGCGCGAACACGTTCTGTCTCGGGTTGGGCGTGGGCACACCCGCGGGCTCGGCAGGCGTGAGCGACCGCTGCATGCTCGTCGGCGATGCTGCGGGACCATCGGGCGTGAGGAGCGTGGCGAAAGACAGATCGAGCAGAGTGACATTGTCGCCGGGCGGCGTTTGCAGTGCGGTCCAAGAGAGCAAGGCGCGGCGACCGGGCAATTGAACAAGATCGGGCGCACGTACGCATGGCTGAATATGATGCCGACGAGGAAGAAGATGAACGAGAGCCCGAACAGGTGGATATGCGACACCCGGACCAGCGTGAAGATATCGGTGCCCGTGTCCCGCTCGGTCACCTTCTTGATGTTGTCGTAGCCGTTGAGGTTCGCAAGGTGCGGGTTGCTTCCGTCGTGGCAGCTCAGGCAGCGCTTCTCTATCATCGGCTTGATGTCGGTCTCGTACTTGGTGCGGTCCGAGCCCTGCTGCACCCAGCCGATGACGACGTTGATCTCGTCCGGCGGCAGCATGCTGGACATCGGTCCGCGCAGGGCGGATTCGATGCGCGAGCCCTTGCCGCTGCCGCTGTATGCGATGACGAGGTCCTCGTAGGACAGGCTGCTCGGATTCCCGTCGCGCCCGGAGTAGGTGTGCACCACGTAGATCAACCCGAAGATATAGCCCAGGCCGAGTATGAGGAGCGCCGCCGTATACAGCACGCGCATGCTGTACGGCAACTCCGAATAATGAAGATAGTGGCGATGCAGTGGGGTGTCGCTCATGGTTTCGTTTCCGTAGACGTGGTTGGCGGGACGGTCATGCTCACTTGGAGGGGGCGGGGGCGGGCAGGACCACGTACACGACGGCGCGCGCCCTCTGGCGCGCGTAGTGTGCAGCGAGACCCTCCACCGCGGCATCGGTCAGCCCGTCGGACATCGCCGCCATTTCCAGACTCTTGCGCGCGCCTTTCTGATAAGCGCGCAGCACTCGTTCCAGGTAATCGACGCGCTGCGCCGCCAGCGCGGGCGAGCGCGGGTCTATGCTGTTGCCGTTCACGCCGTGGCAACGGTCGCACCGTTCCGCCCACTCGGCGGTACTGAGGGGTTTGCGCACCTTGGGCGCCTGCGGCGCCTGGCCGGCGTAGTAGGCGGCGAGGTCCTTGAGGACGGCGTCGTCGGACGAGCCCGCGGGGCCCCTCATCGTCTGGTCGGCGCGCGACCCGTCCTTGTAGGCGCGCATGGCTGCGATGAAGTACTGTGCATCCTGTCCGGCGAGGCTCGGCGCACTGCCGCCGCTGACGCCGCCTTCTCCATGGCAGCCCGCGCAGGCGGCAGCTGCGGCCTTGCCGGCCGACGTGTTGCCCGGCGCAGGCGTCTGTGCCTTTCCGGGCTTCTGCATGGCGTAGAAGAGCGCGATGTTGTTCATTTCCGCCTCGCTCAGCGCCGAGACCAGCGTCTTCATCATGTCATGCTTGCGCTGGCCGCTCTTGTAGGCGGTCATGGCCGTGACGAGGTATTTCGGATCGAGTCCGACGAGGCTCGGCATTCCCGCCATCTTGCTGATTCCGGCGTCGCCGTGGCATCCGCCGCAACCGGCCGCCGCAGCCTTGCCGGCACTGAGGGGATCGGACTTGGCAGGGGCCGCCTTGGCGCTTCCCGCCGCGGGCTGGGCGGGTTCGAGGCCGGCGTAGTAGGCGGACACCTTCATGAGCGCGTCCTCGCTCATGAACTTGACGGCGTTGCTCATGGGACCGTCGCCGCGCCCGCCGTTCTTGTAGACCCGCAATTCGAAGTGCATGTACGCCGGCCGCTGGCCGGCGATATGAGGCACGTCTTTCGCGGTCCCGACGCCGTTCATGCCGTGGCAGCGCGCACACGAGGATTCCGCCACCCGCTTGCCCTCCGCGATGTCCTGGGCAGTGGCGTACGCGGCCCTGAGGTCGGCCGTGCTGGCGGTGCCGATGGTCACGGTCGGCGCCGCGCGGGCCGGCGTAAGACCGCCGATCCACGCGCCGGCGATCATCGCAAGAAAAATTCGCATGCTTGGTTTCATCAACATTCCCTCGAACGATTATCCGAACCCCTCGTTCCGCCTTCCCGCGAAATGAGACGGCCTATCGGGCGGCCGCATTATAACCACCGTGGATCGACGATCCCGCAAGCGCCTAGTTCGCCGGCTGTTCGGCGTACCAGGACGCGAGGCTGTCGATGATGGCGTTGCTGTACGGGAAGCTCATGTTGTGCATGGTCGAGCTCACGCGCTTGCCGTCTCGATACGCCCTCAGGGCCATGACGAGGTAGTCCTTGTCCTGCCCCTTCATCTTCGGCGCCGCCATCGCCGCGGTCGGCTCGGCATCGTGGCAGCGATTGCATTTGGCGGCCAGCTCCTGGGTCGAGGTCGGCACCTTGTCGGCGGCCTGCGGCTCCTGCACCGCGTAGAAGGCCGCGAGGTTGTCCACGTCCTTGTCGCTCAGACCGGCCACGTAACGCTGCATGCCCCAGTTCTTGCGCGTAGTCCGGTACGCCTTGGTCGCCTTCACCAGGTACTGGGCGTCCTGTCCCGCGAGGCTGGGAGTGGCCGAGTCGATGCTCACGCCGTGAGCGCCGTGGCAACCGCCGCACATGGCGCTCGCCGGTTCGCCCGCCACCGGGTCGCCGCGGGTCGGCGCCGCGCGTTTCGCCGGAGTCTGGGACGCGAAGTACAGCGCCAGGTTCTCCAGTTCCAGCTTGTCCGAATCGCGCAGCATCGATTTCATCGAGGATATGCTGCGGTCACCCTGGTGATACTCCTGGATGGCCGCCACCAGGTAGTGGGGCTGCTGGCCGGCCAGGCTCGGCGTGCCCGGGGTATTGGCGTTGCCGTCCTCCCCATGGCACTTCGCGCAGGCCACGGCAAGCTTCTTGCCCTGCTCGTACGGGGAGGAATGCTTGACATCGACAGCGGCGGCACCGGCCACCGGGGGCAGGCTGGCGAAGTACGCGGCGACGTTGCGCATGTCTGCGTCGCTCATGTGCCCGGTCATGTCCTTGAGGGCGGCATGGGACCGCTTGCCTTCCTTGTACTCGAGCAATGACGCGAGCACGTAGCGCTCCCGCTGCGCGGCGAGATTCGGGACCGCGGGCGCGATGCCCTTGCCGTTCATGCCATGGCAGGTCTTGCAGGATTTCTCGACGATGGCCTTGCCGGCCTGAACATCTCCGGTGACCTTCTTCTCGGGAGCGGCCGCGGCGGTCGGTTCCTCCTTCTTCGCGCAACTGATCAACGCCAGCGACAACGCAATTCCTAGGATGAGAGTTTTCATTGGAAATTCCGAAGGTGAGTAGGGCAGCTGCGTGTATCCGATCGGGCGATTCGCGCAGTGCAAGGCAAGGACATTCTATTCCCATGAGGGCTGGAAAAACAGTCCGGCGCCGACTGCGCGCCGGGAGCGCGCGGGTTCGACGCTCCGCCGAGCCCGTATCGCCGCCGCGCCCGCAGGACCCGGTTCACCGGTCACGCAGCCGTGACATCGCCGAAGACGCCGACCATCACGAAGATCAGCAGGATCAACCCGAAAGCGATCAGGGTGAACCCCAGTATCTTGGAGCCCAGCGTCATGGGGCGGGACGGCGCGTCGACCAGGTACTTCGACAACTCTCCGGTCTGGACCAGCCGGTTGTATTCCACCGTGTGCTCGTGCCGGAACTCTTCCAGCGGCACGGCCCCGGTGAACATGACGATGTCCAGCGGGAACTTGTCCGGCCTGAAATGGTTGTTGAAGAAGTGCACGGTGAACAGGAACAGGGCGGCCAGGAGCGCCTCCTCCCCGTGGAAGATCGTGGCCACGTTGAACACCCAGCCCGGCAGCACCGAGCCGGTTGCGCTCGGGAACCACAGCATGACGCCGCTCGCGCCGATGATGGTGACGCCCCAGAACGGCGCCCAGTAATCGAATTTCTCCCAGTAGGTCCAGCGGTCGAAGACCGGGCGCGGTCCCAGGGCGAAGAACCACTTGAACATCGCGATGATGTCCCAAAGGTCCTGCCAGCGCGGCACCAGCGAATTGGGCCCGAACCAGTCGAAGTTTCTCCAGTTCTGGCCGATGCGCTTGACGAAATAGATCAGCTGCAGGAAGAACACCGTTCCGAAGATCACCGCGCAGACCCTGTGGATCACGGCCGCCACTTTCGGGCCGCCGATGGCCTTCATGACCACCGGCGCCCAAGCGGTATCGGCGTAGAACACCGACATCCCCGTCAGCGTCAGTATCATCAGGGTCAGCGCGAAGGTGAGGTGGGCGGCCCGCCAGATGGCCGGGAAGCGCTGGTAGTACTTGCCCTGGGCCTGCTGCGGCAGCTCGCTCGTCAGCACGTGCGGCCGCGACTTGCGCTGCTGGCGTTCCTTGTATTCCCGGTAGAACCACAGCGCCGTGTGCGTCCAGAAGAAGGCGAATGTGCCCGCAAGCAGCCCGATCATGAATTTCGACGCGATCCAGATGAAGGGATAGCGCTTGAAATTGTGGGGCGTGCCGTGAGGCTCGAAGCTCGCGAATCCCCCGGTCGCATCCTTGTGGCACTTCTGGCAGGTCTGGACGCGGTTGCTCGGGAACACGCTCGATTTCGGATCGTCGACGCGCTGGATGGTATGGCTGCCGTGGCAGTCGAAGCATTTGGCCGTGTGGGCGTAGCCCAGCGTATTCACTTGGCCGTGGTAGGTCTCGGTATAGGTCTTCAGGCTGTCGGCGTGACAGTTGCCGCAGTTCTTCGTGATGACCAGCCTGGTCGAATCCTTGGCCGGATCCTCGACATCGTGGGTGGTATGGCAATCGGAGCAGACGGCCGCATACGGGTTGCCGTTCTTCAGCACTTCATTTCCGTGCACCGAGGTCGCGTACAGCTCGCGCTCCTTGGCATGGCACTTTCCACAGGTATTCGGAAGGTTCAGCCGCCACTCCTTGCGGCCCTCGCTGTCTTTCGGATAGACGTAGTGCGCATCGTGGCAGTTGTAGCAGGTGGCGTTGGTACGCGACTGATCCGCCATGCTCGGCCGGGCATGGATGGATTTCATGTACCGCTCGATCTGGTCCACGACCACGCCCAGCCTTGCGTGTTCCTGGGTCGAGTTTTCCTTCTTGGCGGTCTCCCAGAGGGCTTCGTGGCATTGCACGCAACTGACCTTGTGCGCAACGCCCTTCTGGTGCGGGATCTCGGTGATGTCCTTGTGGCATTCCACGCAGAGCCGCTTCGCGTGGACGCTTATCGCGAACTTGTCCTTGTTGACGTGGAGCTGGCGCATCTGCCCGTCGGGGCCCGGCATCGCAAACCCCGCGTTCCCATGGCAGCCCAGGCAGGTCTCGTTCTCGATCTTCGGGGCGGCCGGCTCGGCTTCCTTGCCGACGATGGGCGCCCCGGGCTTGGCCTGGTCCGCTTCCGCGGCCTTGGCCGCGGGCGCCCCTATGGCCGATGCCCCCGCCAGGCAGGCTGCCATTACCCATGTTGCAAGCATCGAAACGCGCATGGCCGTCGATCCCTTTGTTAGATACACAACGTCCCCTTCCCGCCCTTGGCGGGAAGCCCCGTATTGTTATGGAAGAAGGGTGAGCGGATTTGACGAAAATCAATTCCCGACGCCAAAAAGCTACAATGATGCACACAGACATGCACACAGCACAGACCGGGGGAGGCGATGGGCAGCGCGCCCGCCGAATCGGTTACGCTTCCGACAGGGGATGTCGTCGACCCGCCGTGATTTCTTCAAGAAAGGAGCGAAAATGAAGTCGATGATAGTCGCAAGCCTGCTGGCCGCGGGTCTTGCCGTCGCGGGACCGGCGAATGCATCCGAGGACCTCGCCCAGAAGGCCGGCTGCACCAAGTGCCACGCCATGGCCGCCAACAAGATCGGGCCCGCCGTGAAGGAAATCGCGGCCAAGTACAAAGGCAAGGCCGGATCCGACGCGGCCCTGGTCGCCAAGCTGAAAGCGGGCAAGGAACATCCCCCGACCAAGGCGAGCGAAGGCGATCTCAAGAAGATCGTGGCGTGGATGCTTGCGACGTAGGCGGACCGCCCGCCGAAATAGGCCGACGCAAGCCCTACCGGCACAAGATCCAGTGCGGAGGCTATCTTGGCTTCCGGCGCACCGGAGACGGCGGCACATGGATAGCCCGCTGGCGGGACGAGCACGGGAGGCGCCGCTTTTCGAGCGCCTGAGCAAGGCAAAGCTTCCGGGCGCGTATCTACTCACCCGCGACGACGGGCAAACCCGGCAGCACCCCGACCAGGACAAGCTGATCTGGGCGGGACGAGTGTTCCGATGATCGAGAAGCACTACGGGAAATTGTTGCATTTCGGACGCGCGCGCGAAGCTGAACCGCATCGCTTTCGTTTGATCGCGCCTGACGGCGACAGCCAACCCGCTTGACCACCCGTCGTTTATAGACGACAATAACGTAACGTGACCCCGACATTCGAGGTCCTGCATTACCAGACGCGCGACCGGCGCGTTCCGTTTCAGGAATGGCTGGACAGCGTTACCGACCCGGTCGCGTTCGCTGCCGTCCAGACGCGCCTGGATCGGCTGGAACGCGGACTGTTCGGTGACTGCAAGTCGGTCGGCGACGGCGTAATGGAGCTGCGGATCGATGTGGGGCAAGGTTACCGGGCATACCTTGCCCGCAGTGGAAAGACCATGGTGTTGCTCCTGTGCGGAGGTGACAAGTCCACGCAGAAGGCCGACATCAAACGCGCAAAGGACTATTGGAAGGACTATGAAACGAGAATCCGTGCCGCCGGCGGTACCAGCTAAGGACTACCTGCTCAGACGCTTGCAGGATCCGGCAACCGCAGCCGCCTATCTGAACGCCGCCGTCGAGGATGACGACCCGGGCGCTTTCCTGCAGGCGCTTCGCAACGTGACCGACGCGCAGGGCGGAATCGGCAAGGTGGCGAACTTCGCCGGCCTGAACCGCCAGCAGCTCTACCGTACGCTCTCCGAGCGCGGTAATCCCGAGTTGCGCAGCCTGGTGAGGATCCTCAGCGCCGCCGGCCTTCGACTCGAGGTCACGCCCAAGGGGCAGCCTCGAGGCTCACGCCGCAGCCGCGGCGCGGCTTCCGGTTCACGGACATCCAAGGGAACAAAGACGGCATCGCGTTCGCGCGTGACCACGCCGGCATAGGGCCGGGCCGCTGGCAAGGTCGATCGGGAAATGGCGATGACTGAAAAGCCGAAGATCACGCGCGGCAGCGGCAACGTATTCCGCGACCTCGGCTTTCCGCCCGAGGAAACGCAGAACCTGCTGCTGCGCTCGGATCTGATGACGCGAATCGAGCGCTACGTTAAGACGAGCAGCCTGAAGCAGAAGGACGCCGCCGCGCGCCTGGGCGTGACGCAGCCCCGCCTGAACGATCTGCTGAAGGGCAAGATCGAGAAGTTCAGAATTGTCTGTGATCCTGGTTCGCGTTCACTACACCTCGTGGCGGACTTTGCGTCCGAGTAACAGGTTCCCTGCACACGCGTGCCAAGCCGAAGTGGGGGTGCAGGATGCGCCTTGGTCCGACCGGCCGGTGTTCATGTCGCGTCGGAATCGCTAGAATGGATTCAGAAAAGCGGAGAACAGCCATGCTCACGATCCACAAGAAAGTCCTGCTCGACGAAGCGATGAATCCTGTCGCGGTCCAGATCGATTACGCCGATTGGGTTGAGATCGCCCGACGCTTGGGAATCGAACCGAAGGACGGCGAAAGCGCTGCCCTGCAACGGTATGAAGGCGCCATTTCCATGACGGAAGACCCCATGGCGTTCCAGACACGCATGCGTGAAGAATGGCAATGAGGTATTGCCTCGATACAAATTCCGCGATCTATTTCCTCGCCGGGCGCCTGTCCGAGCCGCTTCCAGACGGCGAGTGGCTGATCTCCGTAATCACCGAACTCGAACTGCGATCCTATTCTTTTGCGACTCCCGCCGACGAACGCAAGGTTGCCGAGTTCATCGGGCAGATTCCTGTTGTCGATCTGACACCGGAAATCAAGACGTTGACAATCGCGATGCGCCGGGAAAAGAAATTGAAGCTGCCGGACGCCATCGTGGCTGCGACGGCGGACGCAGCACAAGCCATACTGATCACGAACGATAGCCAATTGGCTCAGGCATCGGGCGTTCGCTGCATGGTGCCTACGCTAAAGACGTAGGCCTATCCTTTCAGTTTCCTCGCCCAATGGTGCCGCGTGGGGCGTGCGGTTGGCCGGTAATAGCGAACGGTCAGCGAAGCTGGTGCGCCGGCTTGAGGTGGAACTCAACTTCATATTCGAAAAGACTCACATTCGGCATTACGGAAACCGCGTAACGAAGACTTTCGCTGATTTCCTTAGCGACAATGATTCCGTGGACTGCTCGGTCTTTCCCGATTGTTTGTCGCACCCATCCCATGTACCGAGCTAGCTGACCGATCGCGTAATCAGGACTTCGTGCACGCTTCAACTCCCACGCGAAGAAGGCGCCCGCATCATCGACGGAAAGAATGTCTATGGGACCGACAGCCGTTGGATATTCGATCCCGTCTCGGCCCGAAGGATCAACATAGACCCGCAGCCTTTTCCCGTTGACATCGATTGTGCCAATGTTTTGCGCGATGAAGTCTCGCAATTGAAACTCAAGGCCGAAGGATGCCTCGGCTGCTTCTGCCTCCTCGCTGTCGCTGTCCGAACCGAGAACAGCTTCAAGTGTCGTATCTGCGCCATGGCTACCCGGCAAGATGAGTCGCACTTCGTTGGGCGTTTCTTGCACTGACCAGCCCATCTTTCTTAGACCGTTTCGGAGTTGGTGCGACGTGCTCCCAGTTGCGTCCAGTCCGGCGGGCAAATGTTGTGGATGCTGACGCAGCCACTCTTTCATCGGGTATAGCTCGACGCCTCCGTCGTCTTTCGCAGGAAACTTTCGACTTGATCGGGTTGGGGTTTGGTCGTTGATCTTCCTTGAGCCTTACGCGAAATCGCTGCGAAAGATAGTTGACAGATTGGTCCGTTTGTAGGGCGCCGTTTGTGCGAATTCTGGCCGATAGGTCTTTCTGCAATATTTCCTTAGCTCGATCAAATCGCTCGGACTAAACGGATTATTACCAGACTTTGTTTTGGTACCCGTTGCATTAATGCGGAGGAAAGACAATACATGAAAAGATCTCAGGACCCGGGCAGTGGCGACTCGCATTCTGGCTTTGTCGCCTCTACTGATTGGCCGACGATGCAGGACATCGCAGCGGAAACAGGCGCACCGGGCCAGATGGTGCAGCGAGGCGGCGCCCCTAGACTTGACAAGAGGACATATCTCGACGGGGAACCGGGGCGGCGGCGGATCGTCCTGCGCAACTACGGGGATGGCCGCGGACTACGCTGTTCTTGCTCTCTGCAACCAAGGAGAGGAGGCCGGGCGAAATTCCGTACGGACGTCCGTACAGAAATCTCCGATTTATCTAACTCATTGATTCATTGGCGCGCCCGACACGATTCGAACGTGCGACCCCTGCCTTCGGAGGGCAGTACTCTATCCAGCTGAGCTACGGGCGCTTGGGGGCCGTAGGATACCCCGGATGCCTCGGGATGTCATTCCCTCCCCGCCCGCGCCATCCGGCTCACGCGTGACCGAACCTCTGGGCGAAGCTCCTGGCGAACCGGTCCACCTCGTCCCAATCGGTGTATTCGTAGTCGCGCGAGGTGTCGGTATCGCCGCCGCCGAGGCCGACGAAGACGATCATGAGCAGGCGCTTGAACGCGCCGTACTTGCTGAACTGCAGCGCTCCTGCAAAGCTCACCGCCTGCTCCGGCCGCCAGCCGGTCTGGCGCAGGAACTTCTCGATGTAGCGGCGCGCGGCCGCAGGCTTCGGATTGCGCCCGCCGGCGCTCAGGCTCACCGAGAAGAAAGCGCTGGGCCTCGCTTCCAGCGCGGCCCGGTGGTCAAGCACCAACGCGCGCAGATAGGCCGGATGGTGGCCGTAGTGGATCGAGGCGCCGACGATCACGCCGTCGTAATTTGCCGGATTCACGCGATCCCGGGCCGCCTGCGCAGGCTGTGTTTCCGCGGAATGACCGCATTCCCGGAGCGTGCGCGCGATCCGCTCCGCGATGCGCCCGGTGTGGCCTTCGGTGGTGGCGTAAAGAATCAGGACGCTTGGCATGGGAACGTACCCGGCGGATGATGCGCGAGCCCACGCATTGCGTCAATCGAGATTGTCTCCGTTGCGTAGCATGCGCATCATGGCGTGACCCTGGCGGTTAGCGCTACAATTCGCAAGTTTGCACAGGATGCGGAAAGGAAAATTCATGAGCGACCAGCCCGAGTCGTTCATCAAATCGCCCAGGCAGCTCATCGTTGCGGTCGCGCTCGGCATCGTGGTGCCCGTGCTTGCCGCCATGCTGCTCGCCTATCTGGCGGTGACCACCTTCACGGAAGCCGACAGGAACCGTCTTTCGCCCGATGCCGAGGCCGAAGCCGTCGCCAAACGCATCAAGCCCATCGGCGACGTGAGCTTCGCCGAGGCGGACGGCGCCGCCGCCCGGACCGGGGCCGCGCGAACCGGCGAGCAGGTCGTGCAGCAGATCTGCGCGGCGTGCCACACCACCGGCGCCGCGGCAGCGCCGAAAATGGGCGACGCGTCGGCCTGGTCGAAGCGGCTGGGCACGGGTCTGACCGGCATGCTCAAGACGGTGATCGCGGGCAAGAACGCCATGCCGCCGCGAGGCGGCGGCGCCGACCTCTCGGACTATGAACTGGAGCGGGCGATCGTCTACATGGTGAACCGGTCCGGCGGCAGCATGAAGGAACCCCTGGCACCGAAGTCGACTGCGGCGAGCGAGCGCAGCGGCGAGCAGATCGTGAAGGCTGCGTGCGCCAAGTGCCACGAGACCGGCGAGGGAGGCGCTCCCAAGATCGGAGACCGCGGGGCCTGGGCACAGCGTGTGTCGCAGGGCGTGGAAGCGGTGACCAAGTCGGCGATCCATGGCCACGGCAACATGCCCGCGCGCGGCGGGCTTGCCGATCTGACCGACGCGGAGGTGACGCGCGCGATCCTCTACATGTTCAGCCGCGCCGGGACGGCGGGCGCCGCACCGGCTGCAGCGCCTGCGCCCGCGGCAGCCGACAAGGCCGAGACCGGAGGCAAGGGCAAGTCGGTCTACGATGCGGTCTGCATGGTCTGTCACGGCGCAGGCGTCGCGGGTGCGCCTAAGCTCGGCGACAAGGCCGCATGGGCGCCGCGCATCAAGTCCGGCATGAGTACGCTCTACACGGTCGCGCTCAAGGGCAAGGGCGCGATGCCGCCCAAGGGCGGCAATACCGCGCTCGCCGACGCCGACGTGAAGGCCGCGGTCGATTACATGGCCGGTGCGGCCAAGTGAGGCCCTCCCCCAACGCATGCGGCAGGGCGCTCGTGCGGCCTCCTCGATAGGGCGGACATTCCGCACCGGGTTCCGGGCGTGCCGTCCGCGGCCGCAGGGGCTCGAAACGCATGCTCCCTCTCCAGGGCATTACGGTGGTCACGATGGAGAACGTCGAGCCGCGCATGGCCCCGATTCCGGAGGTCGGAGAGCATACCCGCGCGATTCTGGCCGAACTGGGTTTGGACGCCGAGGACATCGACCGTCTGGCCTGCGAGGGCGCCGTCTGATGGCGACCGCGCATTTGATTTCCTCTGCCGGGCCTGATGAAATGCGGCCCGGGAGGCCCGCGCCATGATCGACCATCTGGATCACCTAGTCATAACCACGGCGCACCTGGAACGGTGCATCGATTTCTATACCCGCGTGCTCGGGATGAAGCTCGAGCGCTTCGGCGCCGGGCGCCTCGCGCTCAAGTTCGGCGAGCAGAAATTCAACCTCCACGAGAAGGGCAAGGAATTCGAGCCCAAGGCGACCCTGCCTGCGCCGGGCGCGCTCGACTTCTGCCTCATCGCCGCCGTTCCGCTCGACCAGGTGATCGCCCGATTCAGGGAGCTCGGCGTTGCTATCATCGAGGGACCGGTGGCGAAGACCGGCGCGGCCTACCCGCTTCGCTCGGTCTACGTCCGCGATCCGGATGGAAATCTGGTCGAAATATCGGAGCGCGCCGCGCCGCAAGATGCAAGCTGAGGACGGGAGCGCCTGACTTGGGCAGGCGCATCCGTTAGAATCCCCAAATTCACCACAGGCTCCGCGCTCTGCGCGTCGCGCCATGAAGATCGGCATCATCCTCGACCCCCTGCCCTCGCTCAAGGTCAAGAAGGATTCCACGGTCGCGATGATGGCCGAGGCGGCCGGCCGCGGCCACGAGATACACGTCATGATGCAGGAAGGCCTCATGTGGAAGGGCGGTCGTGTCGTCGGCGAGAACCTGCGCCTGGAATTGACGGTGGGCGGCGCGCCCGGCGCGGAAAAGGACCACTGGTACCGCGCCGCGCCGCCGGTCGAGACGCCGCTCGCCGATTTCGACGCGGTGCTGATGAGGAAGGACCCGCCCTTCGACGGCGAGTACGTGACCAGCACTTGGCTGCTCGAGCAGGCGCAGCGCGAGGGCGCCAGGGTGTTCAACGATCCGCGCGCGATCCGCGACCACAACGAGAAGCTCGCGATCACGCAGTTCCCCGCCTATACCGCTCCCTCGCTGGTGACTCGGCTGCCGGAGCAGATCCACGATTTCATCGACGCCAATGCCGACGTCATCGTGAAGCCCCTGGACGGGATGGGCGGCGAATCGATATTCCGCGTCACCGACGCGGACGCCAACCGCTACGTCATCGTCGAGACCATGACCCGCCATGGCGCGCGCACGGTGATGGCGCAGCGCTTCATTCCGGAGATCCGCGACGGCGACAAGCGCATCCTTCTCATCGGCGGGAAGCCCGTACCCTACTGCCTCGCCCGCATCCCGCGGCCCGGCGAGACGCGCGGCAATCTCGCCGCGGGCGGCACCGGCGTGGCGCGGCCCCTTTCCCCGCGCGACATGGAGATCGCCGGCGCGCTCGGCCCCGAACTGGCGAGCCGCGGCCTGCTGCTGGTGGGGCTGGACGTGATCGGCGACTATCTCACCGAGGTGAACGTCACCAGTCCGACGTGTTTTCGCGAGATCGCCGACCAGACCGGATTCAACGTGGCCGCCATGTTCATGGACGCACTCGAAGCGGCCTGCGGCTGAAGCGCCGCCCGGACGCAGGCCTCATCCCCGCATTCCAGACAAGACCGACATGATAGGCATCCTCATCGTATCCCACGGCGCCTTCGGCGAGTCCTTGATCGACGCTGCGAGCCAGATGCTCGGCAAGCCCCCCTTGTTCGTGGACCAGGTCGGGGTCCGCGCGCATGACGACCCCGACGCGATCCTTCCCCGGGCGCGCGAGCGGATCCGCGCGCTCGACCAGGGCGAGGGCGTGCTGGTGCTCACCGACATTCCGGGCGCCACGCCGTCGAACGTCGCCCGCCGGCTCCTCGACCCCGGCAAGGTGGAAGGCGTGTCCGGCGTCAGCCTTCCCATGCTCATGCGCGCGCTCACCTACCGCAACGAACCGCTCGCCACGGTGGTCCTGAAAGCCTTGAGCGCATCCAGGGAATGCGTCGTCCAGATGAATCCGGACAGCTCCGATGCCGCAAACCGAAGCTGAAATCCTCAACAAGCTCGGCTTGCATGCCCGGGCCTCGGCCAAGCTCACCCAGCTCGCCAGCAGCTTCGCGTCGGAAGTCTGGATGTCGCGCAACGGCCGGCGCGTCAACGCGAAGTCCATCATGGGCGTGATGATGCTGGCCGCAGGCAAGGGCAGCCGCATCACGATAGAGGCCGAAGGCCCGGATGCCGAGGCGGCGATAGCGGCGATGCTCGCGCTGATCGCGGAGAAATTCGGCGAGAGCGAGTGAGGAGCGAGGAGGAAAGCGTGGGAAGCGATCGCCGCCGGAAACCGCGAGAGGAGACCCCTCGCTCCTTTCCCGTCGCCCCCCATTCCGGGGCGAGCTTCACCCTGCATGGCGCCGGAGTATCGGGCGGCATCGCGATCGGCTACGCGCACCTCATCTCCGCCGCTCGGCTCGAGGTCCCGCACTACGACATCGCGCCCGAGGCGGTCGGAGGCGAACTGCGCCGCTTCGACGACGCCATCGCCGAGGTCCGCGGCGAATTGATGGGCCTGGAGGCGAGCGCGCCGGCCGAAATGGCGGCGTTCCTCAATCTGCACCTCATGATCCTCGACGACGCCCACCTTTCGCGGGTACCGCTGGAGCTGATCCGCGACCGCCGTTGCAACGCGGAGTGGGCGCTTATGCAGCAGACCGAAATGCTGGTGCATCAGTTCGAGCAGATCGAGGACGCGTACCTTCGCGAACGCAAGAGCGACATCACGCAGGTGGTCGAGCGCGTGCTCAAGGCGATGCTCGGCACCGGCAAGGTGCCGGCCGCACCCACCCACGAGGAGAACGTCATCGTCGTCGCGCACGACCTGTCGCCGGCGGACATGATCCTGTTCAAGCAGCACCAGTTCGCGGGCTTCGCCACCGACCTGGGCGGGGTCACATCGCACAGCGCCATCGTCGCGAGGAGCCTCAACATCCCGGCCATCGTGGGCCTGCACCATGCACGAGGCCTGATCCGCGAGAACGAGCTCCTGATCGTCGACGGCCGCGAGGGCGTGCTGATCGTCAACCCCGACCGGCAGGTGCTGGCCGAGTTCCAGCTTCGCCAGGGCCAGATCGAGATCGAGCGCCGGAAGCTGAAGCGTCTCCGCTCCACGCCGGCGACCACGCTGGACGGGGTGCCGATCGCGCTGCAAGCGAATATCGAGTTGCCCCAGGACGTGGAAGCCGCCAAGGAGGCCGGGGCCGCCGGGATAGGCCTGTTCCGGAGCGAATTCCTGTTCCTGAACCGCGACGACCTGCCGTCGGAGGACGAGCAGTTCGAGGGCTACCGGCAGGTGGCCGCGGCGATGGGCGAGCTTCCGGTCACGATCCGCACGCTCGACCTCGGCGCCGACAAGAGCATCAACGGCGCCGACCGCTCCGGCCCGAATCCGGCGCTCGGACTGCGCGCCATACGCTTCTGCCTCGCCGAACCCCAGATGTTCCTCACGCAATTGCGCGCGATCCTGCGCGCTTCGAACTACGGCAGGATCAGGATCCTCGTGCCGATGCTCGCGCACGCGCACGAAATCGAACAGGCGCTGGCGGCGATCGCGCAGGCGAGGGAACAGCTGGACGACGCGGGCGTTCCCTACGACCGCGACATCAAGGTCGGGGGAATGATCGAAATTCCGGCCGCCGCGCTGTCGCTGGGAATATTCGTGAAGAAGCTCGACTTCCTGTCCATCGGCACCAACGACCTGATCCAGTACACCCTCGCCATCGACCGTACCGACGACACCGTCGCCCACCTCTTCGACCCGCTGCACCCTGCCGTACTCCAGCTCATCGCCCAGACGATCCGGGCGGGACACAAGGCGGGCCGGCCCGTCGCGGTCTGCGGGGAGATGGCGGGCGACCTCGCCGCCACGCGGCTGCTGCTGGGGTTCGGGCTGCGCGAGTTCTCGATGCACCCGGCGCAGCTTCTCGCGGTCAAGCAGCAGGTGCTGCGCGCGAGCATAGGCGAAGCGAGCGCCGTTTCGAGCCGGATCCTGCGCAGCGACGATCCGGCGAAATGCCGGCGGCTGCTCGATGAACTGAACGGTTGACGCGCCGCCGCCCCGGTTGACACGCCCGCGGCTTAGCGCGTATCTTTGCTTCCGCGCCGATTTGACGATCAGCTTGCGGGCGCTGGGAGAAGCAAGGCCTCCCTAAATCCGGCTAAAGCGAGGGCAACCCGTTCGAGCCGCGCAGGCCGAGCGGGTTTTATTTTTTGGCGACAGCATGGAAGAGGAAGGATCCGTCGGAGAGGTCAGGCCGCAGACCATGCGCTTCGACGCACCGCTGAAATTCCGCAGCGGCGCGGTGCTCGACGCGTACGATCTCATGTACGAGACCTACGGCACGCTGAACGCGGCCCGGTCGAACGCGGTGCTCGTCTGCCACGCGCTGAACGCCTCGCATCATGTCGCCGGCTACTACGCCGACCCGGACGGCAAGGGCGCGAAGAACGTCGGCTGGTGGGACAACATGGTCGGCCCGGGAAAGCCGCTGGACACCGGGAAATTCTTCGTCATCGGCGTGAACAATCTGGGCGGGTGCTTCGGCTCCACGGGACCCGCGTCGCTCAATCCGAGAACCGGCAAGCCCTACGGGTCGTCGTTTCCGGTGGTGACGGTGGAGGACTGGGTCGCCGCCCAGGCGCGGCTTGCCGACCGCCTGGGCATCGCGAGCTTCGCCGCGGTGATGGGCGGCAGCCTCGGCGCCATGCAGGCGATGCAATGGGCGATCAGTTACCCCGAGCGCATCCGCAACGCCATCGTGGTCGCCGCCGCGCCCAAGCTCTCGGCGCAGAACATCGCCTTCAACGAAGTCGCGCGCCAGGCGATCACGACCGACCCGGACTTCCATGGCGGGGACTTCTACGAGCACGGCGTGGTGCCCAGGCGCGGGCTGCGCCTGGCGCGCATGATCGGCCACATCACCTATCTGTCCGACGACGCGATGATGGAGAAGTTCGGCCGCAGCCTGCGCTCGGGCGCGTTCAATTTCCATTTCGAGGTCGACTTCGAGATCGAGTCCTACCTGCGCCACCAGGGCGACAAGTTCGCCGAGTATTTCGACGCCAACACCTACCTGCTCATCACCCGAGCGCTCGACTATTTCGACCCGGCGCAGGACTACGGCGGCGACCTCGCCCGCGCGTTCGCCCATGCGCAGGCCCGCTTCCTGGTGATCTCGTTCACCTCGGACTGGCGCTTCTCCGCTTCGCGCTCGCGCGAGATCGTCAAGGCCCTGCTCGACGACCGGCGCGACGTCTCCTACGCCGAGATCGACGCCCCGCACGGTCACGACGCCTTCCTGCTCGAGGACCCGCGCTACCACGCGCTCGTGCGGGCGTGGTTCGACAGCGTCCACAGGGAAGCGGCGCCGTGACCGAGCACGAACTGGAGAAGCTCGCGCTCTCGGGACGGCCCGATTTCGAGGCGATCGCGGGCTGGGTGCGTCCGGACTCGACCGTGCTCGACCTGGGCTGCGGCGACGGGCTGCTGCTGAAGTACCTGACGCATACGCGCGGCGTCCGCGGCTACGGCATCGAGATCGCCGACGAGAACATCCTCGCCTGCGTGAAGAACGGCGTCAACGTGATCCAGAGCGACCTCGAGCGCGGGCTCGCAGGGTTCGACGCGGGTTCCTTCGACCACGTGATCCTGTCGCAGACGCTGCAGGCGATGCGGCACACCGAGGAAATCGTGCTCGAAATGCTGCGCGTCGGACGCGAGGGCATCGTGTCGTTTCCGAATTTCGGCCGCTGGGACCAGCGGCTTCAGGTGCTGGGAGGACACATGCCCGTGTCCGACGCCCTGCCCTACCAGTGGTACAACACGCCCAACGTGCACCTGTTCACGATCGAGGACTTCGAATCCTTCTGCGCGAGCCACGCGATCCGGGTGCTCGAGCGGGTTGTCATGGACGGGAAGCGCCGTGTCACCCTGCTGCCGAACCTGAGGGGCAGCCTCGCGGTGTTCCGCTTCGAGAAGCTGCGCTGAGCGGGCACGGCCGGAGCCCAACAGCTTGCCGTGTTTTGCCATCCAAAATCTTCGCCAATTCTGTCAACATCCGAGTGATAAGAGATCAATCTCGCGCCGTCTCGACCGAATCGATCTGCGCGCGCATGCGCCACACCAGCCACAGCCCGGGCAGCGCGGCGACGAAGGTGACGACGAAGAACTCCGCCCACCCGATCCACGCGACCAGGGCCCCGGTCACCGGCCCGAACAGCACCCGGCCGAGCGACGCCAGCGCGGACAGCAGCGCGTACTGAGTGGCCGAGAAACTCACATTGCAGAGCGCCATCGCGAAGGCCACGAAGGCCGCGGTCCCCATGCCGCTCGCGAGGTTCTCGAAGGCGACCGCGAACACGAGCAGCGGGTAGCTCTTCCCGGCCCAGGCGAGCCAGGCGAACGAAAGATTCGAGACCGCCTGCAGAACACCGAACAGGAGCAGCGCGCGGTACAGGCTCATCCGCGCGAGCACCACGCCGCCTGCGAGCGCCCCCAGGAGCAGCGAGGCAAATCCGAGGAACTTGTTCACCACGCCCACGTCGGTCGGCGAGAAGCCCACGCCGCGGATCAGGAACGCGGTGGTCAGCGTGCCCGCGAGGGCATCGCCGAACTTGTACAGCATGACCAGCGCGAGCAGGCTCAGTGCGCCGGGGCGCGAGAACAGGTCCCTGATCGGCTGGACCACGGCAGCGGCGAGGCTGGACGGCGGCGCGGCGGCCGCCTCGGGCTCCGGCGCCAGCAGGGAGGTGACGAAGCCCACGGCCATCAGCGCCGCCATGAAAAGGTAGGCCGTCCGCCAGCCGACCTGGTCGGCAAGGATCAACGCCAGGCCCCCCGAGATGAGCATGGCGACGCGGTAGCCGAATACCCCGACGGCCGCGCCCATGCCGCGCTCGCGCGGGTGGAGCACGTCGGTGCGGTAGGCGTCGATGACGATGTCCTGCGACGCGGAGGCGAACGCCACCCACAGGGCGAGGACTCCCAGCAGCGCGAGCGATTCCGCCGGCGGCGCGAGCGCCATGGCGGCGATTCCCGCCAGCAGCGCGAGTTGCGTCAGCGCCATCCAGCCGCGCCTCCGGCCGAGGAACGGCGGCACGTAACGGTCCATCAGCGGAGACCAGGCGAACTTGAGCAGGTAGGGCACGCCGATCCACGAGAACCACGCGATGGTGCGGATGTCGACCCCCGACACCGTCAGCCAGGCCTGCAGCGTGCTCCCCGTGAGGGCGAGCGGCAGCCCCGAGGAAAAGCCGAGGACGAGGATCGCCGCGACGCGCGGGCTCCGGAAGACCTCGAGATAGGGGGAACTGGGCAGGGGGCGGGAAGACATCAGGCGCATTCTAGCGGCAGAACGCGCCCGATACCGGTTACACTTGCCGGACTTGCGGCTCTTAGCTGGGACGCGCCGTTCAGGCCGACCATGAGGGTTGACCGACGCGGTTGATTTTGCTCTGAAGAAGCGGTAGCTTTGAACGCAGTACCAGGATTGATGCAGACCGTCTGTTCCCTCTGAGAGGCTCCCATGGAAACCACCGATGTCAACACAGACAAGCTTGTCGCCGACATGAAAGTCGTCATCGCCGATGCCGAAGAGTTGCTGCGGGCCACGGCGGGCCAGGCGGGCGAAAAGGTCGCTGCGGCCCGCGCCCGGATCCAGGACAACCTGGAGACCGCGAAGCTCAAGCTCTCGCAGCTCGGCGAAGCGAGCGCGGAAAGGGCGAAGGCCGCCGCGCGCGTCACCGACGATTACGTGCACGATAATCCCTGGCACGCGGTGGGCGTCGCCGCCCTGGTGGGTCTGGTGCTCGGCACGCTGATCAGCCGGCGCTAGGGCGCGCTGCCCGACATGCCCGAAGCCGCCGGGGAGGCGGGCAGCCAGACAGGCGGCCTGCTCGATTCGCTGAAGGCGCTGTTGCGCTCGGCGATCGCGCAAGTGCAGACCCGGCTGCAGATCCTCGGAACCGAACTCGAGGAGCAGCGCGCGTTCCTGCTGCGCGAAGTTCTGCTCGCGGTGATGGCGGCGTTTTGCCTGGGACTGGGCGCCGTCTTCACGGCGATGTTCTTCGTCATCTACTACTGGGACAGCCACCGGCTGATCGCAGTCGCCCTGTGCGCAATGTTCTTCTTCCTCGCCTTCGCCGTCCTGCTCGCCGTCCTGCGTGCCCTCGCCCGCGACCGGCCGCGCAGCTTCTTGACGACGATCGACGAACTCGGCAAGGACAGAGACTCCCTGCAATGAGCCAGGCGGCCGACCTGCGCGACAAGCGCGCGCGCCTCGTGGTGCGCGCGGCGCTCGAACGCGAGCGGCTTTCGGCGCAGCTCGACGCGTTGCGCGCGCCGGTCGCGCTGCTCGACAAGAGCATCGCCGCGGCGCGCTATGTGCGCCGCCATCCGGAGTGGCTGGTCGCCGTCGCCGTGGTCATCGCCCTGATCCGGCCGCGGCGCGTACTGGCCTGGGCCCGCCGCGGCTTCGTCCTGTGGCGCACCTGGCGCTGGATCTCGGACGCGGCGCGCGGCCCCGCACAGCGAAAGTCCGCATGAAGCGGCAGCGGGTGTTTCAGCGGTTCTACGAAACGATGGACCGCGAGCGGAAGCATATGCTCGCCGAGATCATGGAGGTCAGGGGCCTGATGCCGCTGCTGATGAAGCCGCGCAACCGGCAGAAATGGACGCCGCAGGAAAAGCAGGAGCTCAGGGAACATCTCAGGCACCTTACCAAGGTCAGCCCCTACATCGCGATCATCATGCTGCCCGGCGGCTTCGCCCTTCTGCCCGCGCTTGCCTGGTGGCTGGACCGGCGCCGGGGGCGTCGCGCGGCGCTTGTCGCCAAACGCCTGGAGTGATATTCGGGCCAGGTGCCTGCGGCGTGACCTGATGGTCCGCGAGGCCCCCCCAAGGCTTGCATATGCTCAGGGTCATTACAGCCAACCTCAACGGCATTCGGTCGGCGGCAGGCAAGGGGTTCCTGCGCTGGTTGGAGGGACAGAAGGCCGATTTCATCTGCGTGCAGGAACTCAAGGCGCAGGCCGGGAATATGACCGCCGAGATGCTCAATCCAGCCGGGTACTACGGTTACTTCCACTACGCGGAAAAGAAGGGCTACAGCGGCGTGGGCGTCTATGCCCGGCGCCAGCCGGACAGGGTCATCGAAGGCCTGGGCATCAAGAGCATCGACGCCGAAGGGCGTTACATCGAGCTGGTGACCGGAAATCTGTCTGTCGTATCGGTCTACCTGCCCTCGGGTTCCAGCGGTGAGCACCGTCAAGCGGCGAAGTTCAGCTTCATGAGGCGGTTCTTTCCGCACCTCAAGAAGCTGGCGCAGTCAGGCCGGGAGGTGGTCCTGTGCGGCGACTGGAACATTGCCCACAAGGAGATCGATCTCAAGAACTGGAAATCCAACCAGAAGAACTCGGGCTTCCTTCCCGAGGAGCGCGCCTGGCTGACGCGCGTGTTCGACGAGCTGGGTTGGGTGGACGTATACCGGCGTCTCCATCCGGATGCGACGGGTGAGGGCTATACCTGGTGGTCGAGCAGAGGGCAGGCATGGGCCAAGAACGTCGGCTGGCGCATTGATTGTCAAGTATCGAACGGGCGCATGGCCGGGAAAGCCGTTTCGGCAAGCGTCTACAAAGCGCAGCGCTTCAGCGATCACGCGCCCTTGATCGTGGATTACGACTGGAAGCAGCCGCCCAGGCGCAGCTAGACGACGCCGAGCCCGCGCAAGCCGCACCCGATCGAATCGCAGTCACTTCGGCAGCACGGTGTCGACGTTCTTGGCGTCGACCAGCACGTGCTTGATGAATACCTGCTGCTTGTACTTCTCACCTTTCAGATACCCGGCAAGCACGTCGACGCCGAGCCGTCCCCAGGTGACCGGATTCAATTCGACGGTGAGGCCGATCGCTCCGTCCTTGACCCCGCGCAGTCCGGGCGGTACCCCGTTCATTCCGGTGATCACGACTTTGCCCTTCTTGCCCGCTGACGCGACCGCCTGCGATGCGCCGAGTGCTATGTCATCGTTGGCGGCGTAGATCGCGACCAGGTCGGGATTGGCGACCAGCGCGTCCTCGGCCTGTTTCAGTCCCCGCTCGCGGCTGAGCGCCCCGAACTGGTTGAACACGACGGACATGCCGCGGTTCTTCGCCATGACTTCGGTGTAGCCGTCCAGCACGTTCTTGAACGTTGGCGACCCGGCGGGTCCGGCGAGCAGCGCGACCTTGCCCTTGCCGCCGACCGCGTTAATTGTCCAGTTGGCGACGTCGCGGCCGATCTGCTTCTCGTCCATGGCCACGTGCAGCGTCTGGTTCGGCGAGGTGGAGGCGCGCGCCACCGAGATGATCGGCAGCTTCGCCGCGGCGGCCGCGTCGTAGGCTGCGTTGACGGCGGTCGCGTCGATGGGCGAGATCAGGATGCCTTTCACCCCGCGCGCGATCATGTCCTGCACCCCATTGATCTGCTTCTGCTTGTCTTCCTGCGAGCTCACGTAAATGACGTCCCAGCCGAGCTCCTTGGCGCGCCCGTCGATACCGCGCCTCAACGCGATGTAGAACGGGTTGTCGTCCTGCGGCAGCGAAACACCGACGGTGATCTTCTGCTGTGCGATGGCCGGCGCGCCCGCGAGCAGCACGACGGCGACCGCGATTAGCGTTGCAATGCGTTTCATGGTTCCTCCTCCCTATGGATGTCGAAAAAAATGATGCGCTTCGGTCTCCGGCTTGTCCAGCCTGTCAGCGCCGGTGGCGCAGCTGATCGGCCGCTGCAGCGGCGATAATCACGAGCCCCACGGCCACCCGCTGCCAGTACGAGCTCACGTTGAGCAGGTTCATTCCGTTGCCCAGCACCACCATGATGAAAACGCCGATCACGGTCTTGTAGAGTTTGCCTTCGCCGCCCTGCAGCGCCGTTCCCCCCAGTACGACCGCAGCGATGGCCGTCAGCTCGTAGAACTCCCCGGCGGTGGGCTGGCCCGACTGGAGTCTCGAGGCGAGCATCACGCCGGCGACTCCGGACAGGGCGCCACACCAGACGTAGGTCGAGGTGATGACCCGATCGACGTGTATGCCGGAGAGAAACGCGGCCTCGCGGCCGCCGCCGGTGGCATAGACGCCGCGCCCGTAAGGCGTCTTTGCCAGCACCCAGGACAGCGCCACGAGCAGCACGGCCGGCAGCCACACCAGGTAGTGCACGCCGAGAAACCGCTCGACGCCGAAGTCGAGGAAGGGCTTCGGCAGCGTGCCGTCGAGGGGGACTTGCTCGCTGCCGGTGAACAGGTAGACGATGCCGCGCACCATGACCATGGAGCCGAGGGTGGCGATGAACGGATTCACCCCGAGCACCGTGACGACCAGGCCGTTGACCAGGCCAACCAGCGCCCCGACACCGACGCCCGCCGCCACGCCCGCCGCTATGCCCGCCTTCATCATCGCGGCCGCGGCGACGCATCCCGATAGCGCCACGGTCGAGCCCACCGAAAGATCGAAGCCCCCGCCCAGGATCACGAACGTCATTCCCATGGCGACCACGGTGATTACCGAAGCCTGCACCAGCACGTTGGTCAGGTTGAGCGGGGTGAGGAAGCGGTCGGTAGCGAGCGCGATCGCGGCACCGAGCGCGAGGAGCGTGATCAGCGGTATCTGCCGGACGAAACTGTCCTTGTTCATCGCTGCCCGTGCATGGCGTCGCGCAAAACGCGCTCGGTAAGGCCGGAGCCGCGGTCGAAGCGCCCCTGGATGGCGTTGTCGCGCAGGGCGAGCACGGCATCGGCAAGCGACAGCATCTCGTGCAGCTCCGAGGAGGCGAACAGCACGCTGTTGCCCCGCGCGGCGAATTCGCGGATCAGGCGGTGGATGTGGGTCTTGGCGGCGATGTCTATCCCCTGCGTCGGTTCGTCCATCAGGAGCACGCTCACGCGTCCCGCAAGCCACTTGGCGAGCACCACCTTCTGCTGATTGCCGCCCGAGAGCGAGCGCACGACAGCATGCGGCACCGCAGGCCGGATGTCGAGCGCCTTGATCAGCCCGCGCACCACGTCGTCGATCGCCCTTTCGTCCATGCGCGCAAAGGCTCCCTTGCCGAAGCGTTTCAGGTTAGGAAGGACGATATTGTCCCGGATCGAATGCGAGAGCACGAGCCCCAGGGCACGCTCGTTCGGCACCATGCCGATGCCTGCGGCGATCGCCTGCGATGGATGCAGCGGCGCGAATTCCTCGCCGCGCAGCGTGTAGCGGGCGCCGCGCTCGGCGCCGAACAGCCGCCGCAGCAGTTGCGAGGTGCCGCTGCCGAGCAGGCCCGCCAGACCGAGGATGTGCCGCTCCCGCAGTGCGAGTCGCTCGTCGGTCACGTCGTGCAGCAGCACCGCTCCCGCAGTCTCGCCGCTGCCCGGGCGCTCGAGATCGATTTCGCGGCCCGTCATCTCCACCACCAGATCGTGGATGCCGAACTCACCGCGCCCATGGCCCGCGACGACGCGGCCGTCGCGCATGACGCTGCATCGATCGGCGATCGCCGCGATTTCCTCGAGGCGGTGCGTAACGTACAGCACCGCGACCCCCTGGGACTTGAGGCGCCTGATCACCTCGAACAGACGCTCCACTTCGCGGTCCTCGAGCGCCGCAGTGGGCTCGTCGAGGATCAGGACGCGAGCGCGGCGCGAAAGCGCCCGCGCGATGGCGACCGACTGCCGCTCGGCAAAATTGAAAGAGCCGACCGGGGCGTCCAGATCGAGCGCAAGGTTCAGCCGCGCCAGCGCCTCCTTCGCGGCCGCGCGGGTGCGCTCCCAGTCGACCGCCCCGTAGCGCGTCGGAAGGTGCCCCAGCATCACGTTCTCGGCGACAGAGAGCGAGGGCACCACGCGCAGTTCCTGCGCGATCACGGCAATGCCGGCCGCGAAGGCGTCCGCAGGAGCGTGAAAGCGCGCCTCGCTGCCATCCAGGAGGATGCGTCCGGAATCGGGACGACAGATGCCTCCCAGGACCTTGATCAGCGTCGATTTGCCGGCGCCGTTTTCGCCGACGAGCGCGTGTACCTCGCCCGGTGCGATCGCAAACGTGACGTGGTCGAGCGCCTGGGTGGCGAAATAGTGCTTGGAGACGTCCTCGGCGACGAGTATCGGAGTCATCGGAGGTCAACGCGATGGATCATGGGCGCGTTCATGGGGCGAATAGCATATCCGGCGAATCCCGGTTGTCAATTGCTAGAGGCCGAGATAGGCGCTGCGCACCGCCGCGTCACCGAGCAGCGCCTTGCCGCTTCCGGACAGCGTGACGCGACCGTTTTCCACCACGTAAGCCAGGTCCGCAAGCTCGAGGGCCCGCCGCGCATCCTGCTCGGCGAGCAGGATGGTAAGCCCCGAGCGCCGCAGGCGCTCGACGGCGGCGAAGACCTGATTGCACATGGCGGGCGCAAGCCCGAGCGTGGGCTCGTCGAGCAGCAGCAGTTCCGGACGCGCCATCAGACCCCGTGCGATCGCGAGCATTTGCTGCTCGCCGCCGGAGAGCGATCCGGCGGCGAGGCGGCGGCGCTCCTGCAAGCGTGGAAATTGTTCGAACATCCGCTCGAGGCGCTCCGCGGCGCCGGCGCGCGCCCGCAACGAGATCGCGCCAAGCCTGAGGTTTTCCTCGACGCTGAGCGTCGGAAAGACGAGCCTGCCCTCGGGCACCAGCACGATCCCCGCCGCCACGCGAGCGCTTCCGGTGTCCCCGGAAATATCGCTGCCGGCGAAACGCAGCGTTCCGCTCTCCACGGGCAGCAAGCCGGCAAGCATGCGCATGATGGTCGTCTTGCCGGCGCCGTTGCCGCCAATGAGCGCCGTGACGGTGCCGGGCGCGACCGTGAAGGAGACGCCGTGGAGTACCCGCACGCCTGCATAGCCGGCCTCGATCTCCCGCAGTTCAAGCAGCATCAGGACTCCGCACCGAAGTAGGCGCGCAGCACGGCGGGGTCCGCGGCGACCCCGGCGGGGGAGCCTTGCGCGATCAGCCTGCCCAGGTGGAGCACCAGGACCTCGTCGCAGAGCTGCATCAGCACGCGCACCACGTGCTCGATGACAAGCAGCGTGAGGCCGCGCTCCCGGCGTATCTCCCGTATAGCTGCCAGAAGCTCCTCGACTTCGGGCGGGGTCAGCCCGGCCATGACTTCATCGAGCATGATGAACCCGGCACCGGTGGCGATGGCGCGCGCGATTTCGAGGCGCTTCTGACCCGAAAGCGTGAGTGATCCGGCCGGCGCGTCGGCGCGGTCGCCGAGCCCGATCTCGCCGAGAACGTGGCGCGCCGCGCCGGCGGCCCTGCCGTGGCTGGCATGCTGGCCGGCGCCGAACAGGGCCGCGATGGTCACGTTTTCCAGCACGCTCAGCCCGGCGAACGGCCTCACGATCTGGAAGGTTCTGGCGACGCCGCGGCGGCAGATTTCGTCGGGGCGCCGCCCCACTATGGAGCGTCCGCGCAGGCGTATATCGCCGGAACTCGGCCGCTCGTTGCCGGCCACCAGCGAGAACAGGGTGGTCTTGCCAGCCCCGTTCGCACCCATGATGCCGACGACCGCCCCTGCGGCGATCCCGAAGCTCACCTCGTGCAGCGCCTGGACGCCGCCGTAGCGCTTGCTGACGCTCTCGACTTCGAGCAGGTTCATCGCGTTGCGGGCCGCGCCGCGAGCAGCCGGCCGCAGATGCCTTCGGGAACGAACAGCACGAATGCGACCAGCAATACGCCGAGGACCATCATGTAGAGTTCAGGCGCGTTCGCCCACAACAGCTCCGACAGCAGCGTCAGGGCTGCGGCGCCGACCACCGGCCCGCGCAGGTCATCGCTGCCGCCGATGATCGACATCGCGATCATCGAGAACGAGACCATTGGATCGAACACCTGCAGAGGTTCGAAGTAGGTCGCCCGCAATGCCATGACCCCGCCGACTGCGCCGGGGACCGCCGCGGAGACCACGAATGCCGTCAGCTTGTAGCGGGCCACGGGGACACCCAGCGTTTCCGCCGCCTCCTCGTCCTCTCTTATGGCGCGCAGGCCGTGGCCCAGGCGGGTGATGCGTGCGCCCCAGGCAATCAGCGTGGCGAGCGCAGCCAGTCCCAGCATCAGGTAATAGATCGTGTTCAGGTCCGGCGTGTCGAGTATCAGGCGGCTGGCATTGCCCTGCCCGGCCTCGACGGCGATCACCACGAATTTCACCAGTTCCGCGACGCCCAGGCTGAGGATCACGAAGTAGGGTCCCCTCACGCGCAGCACCGGCCATCCGGCAAGGAACGCGAACGCCGCCGCGGCGAGCGCGGCAAGCGGCAGCGCTGCGGCGAGCGGCAGCGCGTTCCAGCTGGCCACCACGACGTAGGCGCCGAGGCCATAGAACACGACGTGTCCGAGCGAGACATAGCCCGACAGCGCCGAGAGCACGCTCCAGCTCTGGGTGAGCGCGATCCACATCGCAAGCGAAATCCCGATGCCGACCCAGTATTCGCCGGCCGCGGCCGGCAGCAGCGCCGCAAGGGCCATCACGGCGAGCAGGACGCACAGGTCGCGGTGCGATCTCATCGGACGATCGAGCGCCGTCCGAACAGCCCGTGCGGCCGCGTGACGAGCACCAGCACGAACATGCCGTAGAGCAGGATCGAACGGTAGCTCGCGGAGGTCAGCGCCACACCGTAGGTTTCGAGCGCGCCGAGCACGAACGCGCCCGCGATGCCTCCGCCTATGCTTCCGAGCCCTCCCAGGATGACCACCACGAACGCGGCGACGGTAAAAGGGAAGCCCATGAAGGGCGAGACCTGCTCGGTCATCGACAACAGCGCGCCCGCGACCGCGGCCGAACCGAAGCCCAGGGCGAAGCAGGCGAGCTGCACCCGATCGACATCGACGCCCACAACGGCCGCGGCCTCGCGATGGTCGATCAGCCCCCGCATGGCAAGGCCGAAGACATGCAGCTTGAGGAACGCGACGATGGCCGCGAGCAGCGCCGCTGCGACCAGGAGGGCGGCCAGCCGGTTCCCCGTCAGGGCCACGTCGCCGAAGTGCAACACCTCGGTGAGGGTCTGATAGCCGCGCGGCGTCGCGGTGAAGGCAAGGGCAGCGGCGTTCTGGACGATGATCGAGAGCCCGAAGAACAGCAGCAGCGAGTTCGATTCGAGACGCGCCGCGGCGCGCGAACGGGCCAGCATGCGACGGAACAGGCCGCGGTAGGCGCCCATCCCCAGCAGGGCGCCGACGAGCGCGATACCGGCGAGGGAGGCGAGCGGCGGGATTCCCGCCAGGCTGACGCACCAGTATGCGGCGTAGCCCCCCAGCATGACGATGTCGCCGTGCGCCACGTTGAGCAGCCGCATGGTGGCGTAGACCAGATTGAGCCCGAGCGCCACGAGCGCGTAGCTCGCGCCGGTGGCGAGGGCCGCGAACAGCAGCTGTCCCGAAGCGAGTGTCTCTGTCACTTCGGGTCGGTACGCGCCCGCGCTACCATGAAGTCTTGGGCCGGAACTTTGCGGTGGCCAGCGCCGCCGGCCAGACGAGTTGCGGAACGCCGGCCTGCAGTTGCAGGAACCCGGTTTGGGTGACGACGTTCTCCACGCCCTTGAAGCGCACCGGCCCGTTGATGGTCTCGAAGGAGCCCTTGGAGATGGCCTCGCGAAGCTTGTTCCTGTCCAGGCCCGCGGATTTCACCGCCTGTTCCAGGATTTCGCAGGACAGGTAGGCAAGCGCGGAGTCCAGGTAATCCGGCCTCTCCTTGAACCTGGCGACATAGGCGTCGTGGAAAGCCTTGGCGCGGGCGTTGCGGGCGGGCGACCACTCGCCCACGGTGACGATGTCGTCGGCCGCGGATCCGAGCAGCTTGGGAAAGAAATCGATGGCGGGCCCGATCAGCACGAACTGGAATTTCGCGCCGATTCCAAGCTCCTTGGCCTGACGCACGTAGATAGGCGAGTCGCCGGGATAGGAGAGCGCAATTACGCCGTCGGGCTTGGCTTGCTTCACCTTGGAAAGCAGCGCGGTCATGTCCTTGATGTCCGGCGGGTACTCCTCGTTCACCCTGATCTCGATGCGCGCCTTCTTGAGGGCGGGCTCGAGGAAGGTCTTGATCTCCTTTCCGAACGGCAGGACATTGGTGAGCAGGGCGACTGATTTCACGTCGTTCGCCACCAGCATCGCGGCCAGTTCCTTGCCGATGCGATCGGGGATCGCCGCGGTAGTGAACCAGATATTGCCCGGCTTGAGTTCCCGGAGCTTCACCGACGCCGCCGTATTGCCGACCATGGGGAAGCGGTACCTTTCGAGCACCGGCGCCACCGCGATGTGGGTCGGGGTGCCCCAAGGCGCGAGCAGCAGGTCGACCTTGTCCTGGGAGACGAGCTTCTCGTAGATCTTCGCCGCCTGGGAGGGATTGCTCTGGTCGTCGTACATCACGAATTCGACCTGGCGCCTGTCCTTGCCGATCTCCAGCCCCCCGCGGGCGTTGACCTGCTCGCGCCACAGCTCGTAGGCGTTGAGCTGCGAGGGCGCGGCGGCGGCGAAAATACCGGTCTTGGCGATGGAAAACCCGATCCGCACCGGATTGGCGGCCGGCGCGGCGGCGGTCCATTGCGCCGATGCGATGGCCAGCGCCGAGGCGGCGATGCCACGAACGAACTTGCGCCTGGTGGTCATGAGTCAACTCTCCTCTAGAAAGACTGGCGCCCGCGTTCGGGCGTCTATACGGTGTGATGCTGCGCGCGCGGCAGGTAGTGCAGGACGCGCGCCTCGGCAAACGCGACCACGCCGTAGGCGGCGATCCCGATCAGCGTCAGCAGGATGATGGTGACGAACACTGCGGCGGTATTGCCCTGTCCCTCGCCGTAGGTGAGCAGATAGCCCAGGCCCATGTTGCCGCCGACCAGCTCGCCCACCACCACGCCGATCACCGCGAGCGTGGCGCCGATGCGCAGGCCGGAGAACAAGGGCGCCATGCTGCTCGGGTACTCGATCATGCGGAATATCTGCCAGCGGGTGGCGGAAAACGTGCGTGCCAGGTTCACCATGTCCGGGTCCACGGTGCGCACGGCCGTGAGCACGTTGACCATGATCGGAAAGAACACGATGAGGATCGCCACCAGGATCTTGGGATACACCGTGTAACCCAGCCACATGACGAACAGGGGCGCGAAGGCCACCTTGGGGGCGATCTGCAGCGCAAGTATGTAGGGTGAGAGCACCAGCTCCGCCCTGGGCGCGGCACCGAGGACGAAGCCGATGATCGCGCCCAACAGCGAGCCCAGCACGAAGCCGACCGCCACTTCGGCCGTGGTGATGCCCGTGTGGTGCAGTAACCTGTCGTTTTGCAGCATGCGCAGGAACTCCGACCACACCCGGGACGCCGGCGGCAGGATGAACTCGGGGACCTTGAGCAGATGCGGCAGCGATTCCCATGCGAGCAGGAACGCGATCAGCACGGCGACGCTCGCGGCGAGCGTCGCGCCGCGCAGCCCCTGGGCAGGTTTCGCCATCGGCTCTGCGGCCCTGGAGACTACTGGACGAATTGATTGGTATAGAGATCGGCGAGCGGCGATTCCCTGGTCACGACCCCTTCCTTGACGTAGAACCGCTGCACGGCCGCGAGGCGCTCGGGGTCCATGGCACCGAGCTGCCTCTGCCCGGGATAGACGTAGGTGTTGTACATCCCGAACACCTCCTCGATGTAGGCTTCCCTCCCCTTGTGCTGCGGCATGGCGGCGACGTAGTCGCGCGCCGCCCCCTTGGGATCCTTCATGATGTCCTGCATGCCCTTGAGGGTGGCTCGCACCAGCTTCCTGATCAGCTCGGGGCGCTTCTGGATCATCTCATCGGAGGCGAGTATTGCCTGCGCCATGCTCTTGAAGTAATCGTCGGACGAGAACAGCTTCATCTTGGCCCCGGCTTCCTTGGCCGACGCGACCCACTCCGGCACCGCCACCATGGCATCGGCCTTCCTCGCCGCGAACAGCTGCCATACTCCCGCGGGCCCCGAGGCCTGGGCATCGACGTCGTTCTTGGTGAGGCCCGCGCTCGCGAGCATCCCCTGGAAGGCATAGAAAGTCGTGTCCTGGTAGGCCCATACGCTCACGACGCGGCCCTTCAGATCCTTGGGACCCGTGATGCCCAGGTCCTCGTGCACCGCGAGCTGCGTCAAGGAGCGGCCGCCCAGTACCGCGACCGCCTTGATCGGGACACCGTTGGCGCGGGCTATGATAGGCGTGTCCCCGATGGCCCCGCCGATCGGCGCATTGCCGGCACCGACCTGCTTGGCCACGTCGACGCCGCCCTTGGCGGTGACGAAGCTGACCTTGAGCCCCTCATGGGCGTAATAGCCGCGCGCCTGCGCCAGCATCCAAGGACCGAAGGCCGGCAGGAATGCCGGCGCGGGCAGCAAGTAGGTCACTTCCTCGAGGGGCTGCGCACGAACCGATGTGGCGAGCGTTGCGGCGCCGGCCAATGCCGCAATGACCTTCAGAAACCCGCGTTTGTCCATCATAGGGGTACTCCTTTGAGAGGATTGAACTCACTTTTCGCTCGCAAGCATGCCTCGCAGGATCCGCTCCGCCGTGAACGGCAGCTTGAAATGGCGCACGCGAGTGGCGCGCTTGATCGCATTGCCGATCGCGGCGGCAACCGGGGACAGGCAGACCTCGCCGACGCCTTTGGCGCCGAAGGGGCCGTCCTTGTCGTGGGACTCGACGATGATCGGGTACAGCTCATAGGGAACTTCACGGGTCGTCGGGATCTTGTAATCCATCAGCGTGGGGTTGGCCAGCCGTGCGCCGTCCCAGACCATCTCCTCGAACAGGGCGTAGCCCAGTCCCTGGGCGAAGCCGCCCTCGATCTGGCCCTCGACCAGCATGGGGTTGATGGCGCGCCCGACATCGCAGGCCGACCAGGCGCGTTTCACGCTGGCGGAACCGGTGACCTCATCGACCTCCACGTCGACGACCATCGCGCTGAAGCTGTAGGCCCCGATGCGCGGGAACGGCAGCCCGATCGCCGCAGCGCGCTTGGGATCGAGGGTCGGACGGTCGTACACCCAGGTGTGGCTGCCGATGATGGGGCCGCCTACCATCCAGTGCGAGCGCTTGGCAATCTCGAAGAATCCGATTTTCTTCTCGGGGACGCCCTTGACCGCGACCGCCCCCCCGTCGACGAGCTCGAGATCGTCGGCGGCGCACTCCAGCATTTCTGCCGCATGCTGCTTGAGCTTCTTCTCCACCTCTGCGGCGGCACCGACGACCGAGCGGCCGGTCATGAAGGTCAGCCGGCTCGCGGTGGTCCCCCAGTTGAAAGGCGAGCCGTCGGTGTCCGGACTGACGAACGCGACTTGCTCCACCGGGACCTTCAAGGATGCGGCGCACATCTGGCTGAGGACGGTGTCCGATCCCTGGCCGATGTCGTTGGCCCCGACATTGAGCAATACCGACCCGTCTTCCAGCACGCGGATGATCGCGCCGGTACCGAGCAGGCCGCTTTGCTGCCCGCACAGGGCGAAGCCCAGGGCGCGTTTCTTCCCGGGCCCTGAAGGCTCGGGCGCGCCTGCGGCCCAGGCCGACGCGTCGCGTGCGCGCTCGACGCATTCCTTGAGACCGTTGGAGAGAAGCACCTGGCCGCCAAGCCAGCGGTCGTCGTCGCGAATGATGTTCTTCAAGCGCAGCGCGATCGGATCCATGCCGAGCTGCTCGGCGATTTCGTCGATCTGCGATTCTCCGGCAAAACTCACCTGTGGATTGCCGAAACCCCGGTACGCTCCGAATCGCAGCTTGTTCGTGTACACGAGCTTGCCGTGGCAACGGACATTGGGAATGCGGTAGGGCCCGCGCGCGCACAGCAGGCCGAAGCCCAGCACCCCGGGGCTGTCGTCGGCGTATGCCCCGCAGTCCAGCAGCACCTCGACTTCGCGTGCAACGAAGGTCCCGTCGCGCCTGACGCCGGTCTTGATGCGGATCTTGAACGGATGGCGCGCCCGGACCATCTCGAAGTCCTCCTCGCGCGTGAGGATGATCTTCACCGCTCGCTTCGCCTTGAGCGCCAGCGCCGCGGCGATGGGCTGGACATGCGGCTCCATCTTGTTGCCGAAGGCCCCGCCGATCTTGGGCGTGAGGCAGCGTATGCGCGTCATCGGCAGTCCCAGCGCCTCGGACACGCAGGCCTGCACCCGGAACACCCCCTGGTTGGCCGACCACAGGGTCAGGCGGCCCTGCGCATCGACCTCGGCCAGCGCGCCGCAGGGCTCGAGCGCGACATGGGCCTGGGCCTGGGTTTCGAAACGGTGCTCGAAGACGAGATCCGCCTCCTGGAAGCCCTTGTCGATATCGCCCTCGGAGAACTCGGTGCGCGAGCAGAGGTTGCCGCTGCTGCCCGCATCGAAGATCTTGAAATACTCCTCGACGTGCTCGTGCACGAGCACGTTCGAGGCGAGCGCCTCCTCGGGCGAGAGCAGCGCCGGCAATTCCTCGTAATCGACGCTGATCGCCTGCGCCGCGGCGCGCGCGATGGCCTCCGTCTCGGCGGCCACCGCGGCGACGGGTTCACCGACGTAACGCACCTTGTCCTTGGCGAGCGCATGCTCGTCCTTGATGAAGGCGCCCATGCGGTTCGCCGGCGCGAAATCGTCGCCCGTCACCACGGCATGCACGCCCGGCATGGCAAGCGCCTGGGCGACGTCGTAACTCCGGATGCGCGCGTGCGGGTAGGGACTCGCCAGGATCGCCCCGTGCAGCATGCGCGGCCGGTACAGATCGGCGATGTATTGCGCGCGTCCCTCGACCTTTTCGCGCGCGTCGACGAGGGAGACGCGCCTGCCGACCGGATCGGACACGCCGTTCATGGGTGCAGCCTCTGCGCCGCCTTGCGGATCGCGTCGATGATCTTGTGGTAACCCGTGCATCGGCAAAGATTCCCCGACATTCCCTCCTGCACTTGCTCGATCGTGGGGCGGGCGTTCTGTTCCAGCAGGGCGCGCGCCGCAATCAGCTGGCCCGGGGTGCAGAATCCGCACTGCAGCCCGCCTTCCTCGATGAAGGCCTGCTGGAGCGCCGCGATGGCGGGATCGCCGCCCGCGCCTTCGATGGTCTGCACCGCCTGCCCCTCGCACGCGGCGGTGAGGGAAAGGCAGGCGCGCACGGGCACCCCGTCGATGGTCACGGTGCAGGCGCCGCACACACCCTGGTTGCAGCCGCGCTTGGCGCCGGTGAGCTGCAGCCGGTCGCGAAGCGACGTGAGCAGGGTTTCGGTCAGCGCCACGTCAAGCGTTACGGCACTGCCGTTGACTTCGAGTTGGACGTGAAGGGCATCGCTCATGTCTGGGTCCCGGCGGCGGCGCGCGCCTCGGCGAAAGCACGCGCCAGCATTCTCGGTATCAACATGCGGCGGTATTCGGCCGAGCCGCGAACATCGTCGATGGGATCGGCGGCCGCCTGGAGCAGTTCGCCGGCGCGTCGCACTTCGCCGCTGCCCGGCCTGCCGGAGAGCAGGCGATTCGCCTCGTCCACCAGGATCGGAATCGGCCCGCAGCCGCCGATCGCCGCACGGGTGACGATGCCTTCGCCAACGCGCGCCATGGTCAATGCGACCGACGCGGTCGCATAGTCGCCGGCCACCCGCGCGAACTTGTGGTAGACACCGACTCCGGGCCGGGCAGCCGGCAGGTGGACCGCGGACACCAGCTCGCCCGCCTTGAGCAGGGTGGTATACCAGTCGACGAAGAACTGTCCGGCCGGCACCTGCCGCCGGCCCGCCTTGGAGGCGATTTCCACCCGAGCGTCGGCGGCGACCAGTGCGGGCGGATAGTCGAGGCCGGGGTCGGCGTGGGCCACTGCGCCGCCCATCGTGCCCATGTTGCGCACCGTCGCATTGGCGATCACGGACGCGGCCTGCGGGAGGACTTGGAGGGTTCCGGTGAAACGCGCTTCCGCGGCGACTTCGCGGTGCCGCGTCATGGCACCGATGCGAAAGCCGCCCGCGGGCAGTTCCGCGACGCCCTGCAACTCCCGGATGCCGGCGAGGCTCACCAGCGCCTCGGGTTCGGCGATGCGCGCGTTGATCATGGCAACCAGACTGGCGCCGCCGGAGAGGATCCTCGCATCGGGCAGCCGGACTAGCAGTGCAAGCGCCTCTTCGACCGATGCCGGACGGAACAGGCCGGCGTTCACGAACGGACCCCCGGTGCGGGTCCGGGGTCAGTGGAAGCCGCGGTGTCGGCCTCCGCAGCCGCATTCGCGCGGGGCGCGGTCTGGAGCTGGATGCGCTCGCGCAAGCGCTCGGCGAACTCCTGGCCCATGGCCTGGGCCTTCTTCTTCATCACCCCAAGGGCGAACTTGCCGAGCCTTCCGGTGATCGAGACCTCCGAGACGTAACTCACGCGCGTGGTGTTGGCGTCGACCTCGACCAGGATCACCTCGTTTTCGGCGGCGAGGACGCTGGCGCGCGAACCTTCCTCGCCGCGGGTCCGGGACAGCACCAGGTCCGGGGCCTGCTCGCGGACGACATCGACGACGAGATTGAAACGGGCCTTGATACCGCCGAGGCTGACTGCAACCAGGGCGCGGTAGCTGGTGGGGGACAGGCGTTCTATCGTCTCGCAACCCGGGACGCATAGTGCCATCAGCCCGGGGTCGGTGATATGGCGATAGACGGCGGCGCGCGCCGCGGAAATATCGAAATTGCCTTCGATTCTCACGCTGCCTGTCTCCTCCATTCGGGCCGCACGCGGCTTGGCGCGCCTGGTTTTTGTTCGGCCCGGCCTGCGCCCGGCTCTCCGGCTCAGACGCCGGATCGCGCAAGGGCTGCTGGCGGCGCCGCCGATGCGCCGGCCGTGGGCCGTGGCAGGGGACGCAGCGCAACGGACCCTATACTAAACGTTGTGACTCGCTTGTCAATACCGATTATGATTCGATAATCATGGCGCAAGTGAAGAAGCCCGCGGTACGCGAGGCGATACTGAAATCCGCGTTCCGCTTGTTCAGCCGTCGAGGCTACCAGGGGACGACGTTGTCGCAGATCGCCGCCGGGGCCGGCGTCTCCACCGCCAATGTCTACGTCTATTTCGGCTCGAAGATCGACGTCCTGTACGCCATCTACGACCCGTGGCTGCGCGGCAGGCTGAAGCGCCTGGGCAAGCGGCTGACCCAGGTGCGCGACCGGCGCCGGCGGCTGCGCATGCTTCTGACCGCGCTCTGGCGCGACATTCCATCGGAACGAAACGGCTTTGCAAACAACGTGATGCAGGCCGTATCCTCCTCCACCCCGGAAGAGGGTTACAACCCGACGCTGCTCAAATGGGTGGAGGAGAACGTCGCCGCCATGATCCGCGACGCCCTGCCCGCGGAGCGGCGCGAGGCGCTGGGCAGCGCGCTCTTCACCCATGTGCTCATGATGGCCTTCGACGGTTTCGTCATCAATTACCACCTGCTCCCCGGGAAGCACTGCAGCGAGGAAACCATCGAGCTCATGTGCGAGCTGATACTCGGCACGCCGGCGCGCCCGGATCGCCGTCGCTGAACGCCCGGCCGGGCGATATTGCAGCGCCGCAATTCCACCGCCGCTTCAATTTTCGTTGACAAGGCCGCCGCAAAAGTGAATATTATTCGTTAATGAACGGCCTCCCCGGGCAGGGCCGGGGGGCGGAAGCGTCGCGCAAAAGGAGGGGTTCGGCAATGGCAAGCAAGCGCAGCTGGGTGGTGGGCACCGATATCGGCGGCACCTTCACCGACATCATCGGCGTCAATATGGAGACGGGCGAGCAGCGTCTCGGCAAGGTGCCTTCGACGCCGCCGACATATTTCGACGGCGTCATCAACGGCCTGGAGCGCGCGGGACTGAAGGGCGAGGAGGTGCTCTCGTTCCGGCACGGCGCGACCGTTTCGACCAATGCCATACTCGAGCGCAAGGGCGTGAAGACCGCGCTCATCACCACCGAGGGGTTTCGCGACGTCCTGGGCGGAGGGCGGGCCGAGCGGATCTCCGCATTCGAACTCGATTGGGACCCGCCCGAGCTGATCATTCCCCGGCGCAACGTGCTCACCATACGCGAGCGCATCAGCCCTTACGGCGAGGTCGTGACCAAGCTCGCCGAAGCCGAGGTGCGCCGCGCCGCGCGCATGATCCAGAAGCGCGGCATCGAGTCGGTGGCGGTCGTCTACATGGATTCGTTCATGAACCCGGTGCACGAGAACCGCACTCGCGAGATCCTGCACGAGGAGTTGCCCGGGCTCGACATCACGCTCTCGCACGAGGTGCTGCCGCAGATGCTCGAGTTCGAGCGGACCTGCACCACGGTGCTGAACGCCTATATCTCGCCCATCCTGAAGAACTATCTCGGCGGCCTGTCGCGCCGCCTGAAGAAGGACTGGAACTACTCGGGCTCGATCCTGGTGACGACCTCCGGCGGCGGGGTCATCGGCATGGACGAGGCGGTAAAATTCCCGGCGAAGACGTTTCACTCTTCGCCCGTATCCGGCGCGGTGGGCCTTGCCGGATACATCGGCTCGCTGGCCGGCTTCGAGAACGTGATCGCGTTCGAGACCGGCGGCACCACCAACAACGTCTCCATCATCTACAAGGGCAAGCCCGCGATCACCCACGAGTGGAAGATCCTGTGGAACGTGCCCTGCTGCCTGCCCTCGGTGGACACGATCTATATCGGCGCGGGCGGCGGCTCTATCGGCTGGGTGGACAAGGGCGGCATGCTGAACGTGGGGCCGCAGAGCATGGGGGCGGTGCCCGGGCCGGCCTGCTACGGGGCCGGGGGCACCGAGCCGACCAATACGGACACGCAGATCGTGCTTGGCCGCATCGACCCGGACTACTACCTCGGCGGCGAGATGAAGGTGGACGGGCGGCTGTCGCACAAGGCGCTGAAGGAAAAGATCGGCGACCGCTACGGCTGGGACGCGCAGACCTCGGCGGCCAACATGTACATGGTGGCGATGACCAACTTGATGATGGCGATGCGCCTGCAGACGGTGTCCCGCGGCTGGGACCCGCGCGACTTCGCCATCGTGCCCTACGGCGGGGGCGGGGCCATGTACGGCTGCGATCTTGCGCGCGAGATCGGCGCCACGTCGGTGATCGTGCCGCCGCTGCCGGGCTATGCCTCGGCCTTCGGCGCGATCCGCGTCGACGTCAAGCACGAGTTCACCACGCCCCTGCACAAGATCGAAGCCGAGCTCGATTTCAAGAAGCTCAACCGCGAGTTCGATGTCCTGGTGAAAAAGGGCATCAAGACCGTCGAGCGCGAAGGCATGAAGTCCGACCAGATCACGATCGAGCGCTACGTCGACGTCAAGTACTTCAGCCAGGCCCGCTTCTTCACCGTGGAGATCGCGCCCGGACCCATACACGATCTGGCCACCATCACGGAGAACTTCATGACCGCCATGCAGGCGGCCTACGGCTACACGCTGCCGCCGGGCTATGCGCCGGTGGAACTGGTGAACCTGCGGGTCATCGCGCGCGGACAGCTGGAGAAGCCGAGCCTGCCGGAAATCAAGCGCGATACCACGCTCGAGCAGGCCAAGAAGCCCGCTCGCAAGGTGTGGTTCCGCGACAGCGGGTTCGTCGAGGCCGCGATCTACGAACGCGAGAAATTGCCGGTCGGGGCGAAATTCGACGGCCCGGCGATCATCGAGCAGCCCGATACCACCACCGTGATGCCGCCGCGCACGCACTGCACGGTGGACAAGTACGGCAATCTGATCATTACAGTCGATCGCTAGGAGGGGACATGGCACGAGCACCTGGAAAGATGAAGCGCGGCATGGCCTCGGCACCGGTCGTGGACGTCAAGGAGCGGCTCGCCAAGCCGGCCGACATCGGCATGGACCTGATCACCTTCGAAGTGATGAGGAACGCCTTCGTCGCCGCCTGCTACGAGGCCTCGACCACCATCGAACGGGTGGCCTACCACCCGGTGGTCGGCATGGGGCGCGACCGCTCGAACGCCCTGCTGACGCGCGACGGAAGGCTGGTCGCGCACGGCCATACCGATGCTGCCGCGCACTATGCGTCCTTCGGTCCTTCGGTGAAGGAACTGATCAAGGACATGCCGCTGCATACGATGAAGCCCGGCGACACCTTCCTGTTCTCCGATCCCTACCGTACCGGCTCGCATGTCAACGACACGCGCCTCATCCGCCCGATCTTCCACAAGGGCGAGATCGTCGCCTTTGCCTGTACGGTGATTCATTGGGCCGACATGGGGGGCCCGATGCCGGGCACGTTCAACCCGGAGGCGACCACCTGCTATGCCGAGGGGATACGCATCCCGCCGATCCGCCTGTTCAAGGAGGACAAGCTCGACGAGGAGCTATTTTCCTTCATCGCGATAAACATACGCTCGTCGACCGAGCGCAGGGCCGACCTCCAGGCGCAGTACGAGGCCTCGCGCCTCATCGACCGGCGCGTGAAGGAGCTTTGCGAGCGCTACGGCAAGGACACGCTCTATCAGGCGTTCGAGGAGCAGTTCAACTACACCGAGCGGCTGATGCTCGCGGAGATCGCGACGCTACCCGACGGGAGCTGGGAGTTCGAGGACTTCGGCGACCAGGACGTGATGTCCCCGGGCAAGCCCCCGATACGCGTGCACTGCAGGATGACCAAGAAAGGCAGCAAGCTCAGCTTCGACTGGACCCACTGCGGCCCGCAGCCGCGCGGTTCCTGGGGCTGCAGCTACGCGACCCTCACCGGCGGCAACTACCTCGGGTTCATGATCTGCTTCCCGCAGCTGTTTCCCCTGAACGAAGGCATCATCCGCAACCTGGAGATCATCTCGAAGAAGGGCACTTGCGTGGACGTGATCGAGCCGGCACCCACCACGGGCTACGCCTCGGGAGCGTTCGACAAGGTCGAAGCCGTCACCATCGCCTGCCTCGCGGGACCCTTGAGCAAGGTGCAGCCCTGGCGGGTCTACCCCGCCGCGGTGAGCCTGACCAACCTGTGCATGGGCGGATTCAATCCACGCACCAAGAAGCAGTTCGTCCAGTACACCTACGCGGTGGGCGGCGAGAACGCCCGTACCTACAAGGACGGCAAGTCGCTCATCTTCATGCGCTTCTGCAACGCCCGCACCATCCCGCAGGAGCTCGAGGAGCGCTGGTTTCCCGTGCTCTACACGAGCTACGAGGCGCGCACCGACTCCTGCGGTCACGGCAAGTTCCGGGGCGGTTTCGCGCTGCTGCGCCAGCTCACCGTGCTGACGGACGTGACCATGACCATACACGGGGACCGCGAGAAATTCACTCCGTTCGGCATGTCGGGCGGCCTGAATGGAGGAGGCTGCAATCTCTACATCAACAAGGGCACGAAGAAGGAATTCAACGCGGGCATGTACGCGACCGGCATCGAGCTGAAGGCAGGCGACAAGATCTACTACGCTTCCTCCGGGGGCGGGGGCTTCGGCAATCCGCTCGATCGCGATCCCAAGCACGTGCTCGAGGACGTCATGGACGAATGGCTCACGGTCGAAGCGGCGAAGAAGTATTACGGGGTCGCGGTCAAGGTCGTGGACCGCGAAGCTCTCGATTACCGCATCGACGAGAAGGCGACCCGATCGCTGCGCGCGAAGCTGCGCAAGAGGGGTTTCCCGGAAGGACGCGGCTCGCACCAGCTCCACCCGGTGACGAAGAAAATCAAGATCGCCTGGACCCCGACGGAAGAGGAAGTGGCGCCGCACATCACCATATCGCGGCCTCCCGGCTGGTAGGCGCAGGAGGGCAACATGGCCGGGAGTCTGGACGCCGGCGCTCTTCCCAGGGTCCACCCGACGGTGGTCCACATGCTGGCCGACGCGGCCGCGCGCGCGCCGGAGGCGATCGCCCTCGCGTGCGGGGACAGGCGCCTGGGCTACGCGGCCTACCTGCGCTGCGTCGCCGGCTTCGCGCGCGAACTCGTCGCGCTCGGCGCGCGCGGCGAGCGCGTGGCGCTCGTTTGCGGCAACTCGATGGACATGCCGATCGCAATGTTCGGCGTGCACGCCGCGGGAGCGCAGGCGGTTCCGATCAACCCGACCTATACCGCGCGCGAACTGTCGCACATACTCGCCGACGCCGACGTCCATGCGGTGGTCTACGACGAAAGCGTTGCGGCGACGCTGGAGCCCCTGCTTGCGGCGCTCAAGGTGGCGCACGCGATCAAGATCGGCGCAGCCGGCGGCCGCTCGCTCGATCAATGGGCCAAGGACGCGCCCGCCGCATTGCCCGAGCCCCTGCCTGCACCCTCGGACCTGGCCACGCTCCAGTACACCGGCGGCACGACCGGACTGCCCAAGGGCGTCAATATCGCCCATGGACAGATGGCGGTGAACATCAGCCAGCGGGAGGCGGCCCTGCCGACCCGCGCCGACGACGAATCGATTTTGTGCATGATGCCGCTGTTCCATGTCTTTGCCGTGGCGATGTGCCTGCACCTCGCGGCCTATTGCCGCGGCAAGCTGGTCATCATGCCGCGCTACAGGCCCGAGCTGCTGCTCGATCTGATCGAGCGCGAGCGGATCACCCGGCTTCCCGCCGGTCCGACCGTGTTCATCGGGCTGCTTGATCACGAACGCTTCTCCGGGACCGACTTCTCCAGTCTGCGCACCGCCTATTCCGGCTCGGCGCCTTTGCCCGAGGAAACGCTCAAGCGCTGGCAGAGCGCGACCGGCACGCCGATCCTCGAGGGCTTCGGGCAGACCGAAGCCGGGCCGGTGCTCACCTATGTGCGGGACGGCGGGGCGCTCAAGGCCGGGTCGGTCGGGCCGGCGCTGCCGCTCACCGAACTGCAGATCGTCGACGTCGAGACCGGCACGAAGGTGCTGGGCAAGAACGCGATCGGCGAGATTCGCGCGCGCGGTCCGCAGATCATGTCGGGGTACCGCAACCGGGAACAGGAGACGGCGGAGGCGCTGCGCGACGGATGGCTCTACACCGGGGACATCGGCGAAGTCGACGCCGACGGGTACTTCTTCATCCGCGACCGCAAGAAGGACATGGCGATCGTGGGAGGCTACAACGTCTACCCGCGCGAGGTCGACGAGGTCCTGTTCTCGCATCCCGAGGTGAAGGAGGCCGCGGCCGCCGGTGTGCCGGACGCCTACTATGGCGAGACCATACGCGCCTACGTGGTCCTCAAGCAGGGGGCGAAAGCGACGGTGGAGGAGCTGTTGGCGTATTGCGCGGCCAACCTTGCACGCTACAAGGTCCCCTCGAAGATCTGCCTCGTAGCCGAGCTGCCGCGTACCACCGTGGGCAAGATCGACAGGATCGTCCTGCGGCGGCAGCTCGCGGCGGAAGCCTGAGCCGCGTCGCCTCACCCCTTGCGCCCCGTGACAATCGGATGAGCAGCCGGCTGGAATTCAAGCGCGTCACCAAGCAATTCCCCCCGCGGGAGCGCAACGCGGAGGCGACGGTGGCGATCCGGGAGACCACGTTCAAGGTGCTGGCCGGAGAAGTGGTATCGCTCATCGGCCCGAGCGGATGCGGCAAGAGCACGCTCCTCAATCTGGCGGCCGGGCTGACGCGACCCGACGCGGGCAGCGTATTTCTGGACGGGGTCGAGATCACCGGCCCGAGCCTGCACGTGGCGTTCATGCTGCAGAAGGACCTGCTGCTGCCCTGGCGCACCATCATCGAGAACGTGGAACTGGGACAGGAGATCCAGGGCGTGGAAAAACGGGAGCGCCAGCGCCGCGGCCTGGCCCTGCTCGCCCGTTACCACCTCGCCGACTTCGCCAACAGCTACCCGCACCAATTGTCCGGCGGAATGCGCCAGCGGGCGGCGCTCGCCCGCACCATGGCGCTGGACCCGGAGGTGCTGCTGCTCGACGAGCCTTTCTCGGCGCTCGACGCGCAGACCAAGATGGTGCTCCAGAAGGACCTCGCGCAGGTGCTCGCCGAAGACGGGAAGACGGCGCTGTTCATCACGCACGACATCATCGAGGCGATCGCGCTCTCGGACCGGGTGCTGGTCATGTCGCGCCGGCCCGGCACGATTACGCGCGAATTGGCCATAGAAATGGGCGACCGGAACAACCCGTTCGCGCGCCGCGCGCATCCCCGCATGGGCGAATACGTGAGGACGCTGATGGACTTGCTCGACATCGGGCACAGCGACCTGGCGGCCAGTTGACCGGTCCGATCGCAGGACCAAGATCGAAAGGAGACAAGATGGGCAAGCAGAAGTGGTCCGACATGCGCGAGTTTCTCGCCTTTCTCGAGACGAAGAAGGATGTCCTGCACATCAAGGAGGAGGTCCATCCGGACTGGGAGATCAACGGCATCACCCGCCTGGGGCTCCAGGAGCACGGCCCGGCGATCGTCTTCGACCGGATCAAGGGCGCGGACTACCCGATGGTAACCAACCTCCTAGGCACGGACCGGCGCTATCTCTGGGCGCTCGGCATCGACAAGTGGAGCGATTTCAACCAGGAATGGATCCGGCGCACGGAGAAGATGGTGCCCTGGCGCGTGGTGAAGGACGCGCCCTGCCAGGAGGAGGTCGTCAAGGGCAAGGACATCGACCTGCACCGCATCTGCAATACCCAATGGCACCAGTACGACGGCGGCGAGTTCCCCGGAACGCTGTCGGTGTCGGTGACGCGCGATCCGGACAGCGGCGTGCTCAACGCGGGCATCTATCGCATGCACACGCTCGGCCGGAACAAGCTCGGCTGGGGCGCGCCGGAATACACCCACGGGCGCCAGCACTACATGAAATACGAGCGCCGCGGCGAGCCGATGCCGATGGCGGTGGTCACGGGCTACGATCCCACGGTATTCATCGTTGCCAGCACGCGCACCCCGCCCGACGTGGACGAGTTCCAGCTGGCGGGCGCCTTGCGCGGCGAGCCGCTCGACATGGTGAAGTGCCAGCTTTCCGGGATCGTCGTGCCGGCCACCTCGGAGTTCGTCTTCGAAGGCGTCGTGAGGCCCGGCGTGCGCAAGATCGAGGGCGGTTTCGGCGAGTACACGGGTTACTACGGCGAGTCCCGCTCGAACCCGGTGTTCGAGGTGCAGCGCATCACCCACCGCAAGAAGCCCATCTACCTCGGCGCGCGCGAGCAGTGGTATCCGTCCGACAGCGCGCTCTCGGTCGGCAAGTCCTCGCAGGCGGTCGCGTTCAAGACCCTGCGGGAATTGGTGCCGGGGGTGCTCGACATGCGCTGCGATGTCACCTACGAGGCGATCGTCAAGATCGACAAGCTGTTCCCCGGCCATGCGCAGCAGGTCATGGACGCCGTGTGGGGCGCAACCTACGCCCGCTACAAGCATGTCATCGTGGTCGACAAGGACATCGATATCTGGGACTACGACAGCGTCCACTGGGCGCTGTCGACGCGCGTGAAGGCGGATCGCGACGTCAATATCCTGCCGCGCCGGGCCGGACAGTGGCTGGACCCGGCGGTGTCGCTGCGCGAGAAGGGCTGGCAGACCGGCTTCGGCATCGACGCCACGATGCCGGATGACGAATACGGCTTCTGGGGCGAAAAACCGCCGCGCACCGTCGACGACCCGGAGATCATGCAGAAGGTGATCGCAAAATGGGGAAAGAAACTGACCTGGCGCAAATAGCAGGACGCCGGGCGTATGCCGTTGAGATCGGGCGTGATAATGCGTAACATCTGCTGCGGTTCCCTCCCCAGGCCCGCACCGTGTCCGCGCCCTCCTCCGACTATCGCAGGGACTTCATCGCCTTCAGCCTCGCCCAGGGCGCGCTGAAGTTCGGCGAATTCGTCACCAAGTCGGGACGCACGACGCCGTACTTCTTCAACGCCGGCCTGTTCAACTCGGGCGCGAGCCTCGATCGGCTGGGGCAGTTCTACGCCAGGGCCATCGTCGCCTCGGGGTTTCCCTTCGACATGCTGTTCGGCCCCGCCTACCAGGGCATTCTGCTCGTCGGCGCGGGGGG
>Ga0080064_1001576_pt1 | contig 45101 bp, 25 predicted proteins | sample Subgrocontami54m_FD_69260 | JGI IMG/M metagenome (GOLD analysis project Ga0080064, IMG submission 69260) | Subsurface groundwater microbial communities from S. Glens Falls, New York, USA - GMW46 contaminated, 5.4 m (SPADES assembly) (version 2) ...
CGCATTGCGTTTGCGGGATCCGCGACGCTCATTGGCGCCGGTATTCTTATCTGGGGAACGCTATATTTCAATGCCCACACCCGCTGGGTGCCGGCAGAAGGCGGCTCTTATACCGAAGGCATTATCGGACAGCCCCGATATATAAACCCCGTACTCGCCGCCTCAAATACGGCCGACCGGGATGTTACCCAACTTGTATTCGCCGGGCTCACAAAATATGACGAGGGCGGAAATATTGCGCCTGATCTGGCGGAGCGATGGGATATTCTGGAAGACGGAAAAATATATGAATTCCATCTGCGCCCCGACCTTATTTGGCCTGACGGCGAAGCCCTGACCGCGGAAGACGTAATATTTACCATACAAAAGATACAAAACCCCGCCATCCGCAATGCGCTTATGCCAAACTGGCTTTCGGTAAAAGTGGAAGCCGGAGCCGACGGTTCAATCGTGCGCTTTATATTGCCGTCCGCATACGCTCCTTTTTTGCACAACACGACCGTGGGAATTCTTCCGAGGCATCTGTGGGCGGATGTACAAAACGAAAATTTTGCAGGACACGAACTTAACTACAAGCCTATGGGAAGCGGGATGTATACTGTTTCAAAAATAGAACGCACCCGTCCGTCGGGCTCCATAAGCTCCCTGATCCTGAAACCGAACGATAAATATTGGGGTCAAAAGCCATATATTCAAACATTGAAAATAGAATTTTTTGATACAGCTGCGGATGCCGTCAACGCGTATAACAGAAAAGATGTCGACGGCGTCGGGGATTTGGATGCTACGACTATCGCAACGATCCGCCCCAATAGCACTATTGAAGAAAGCAGAATGCCGCGCTATTTTGCCGCATTCTTCAACCAGACACAATCAAAGCCGCTCGCGGATAAAAATGTCCGCATTGCGCTTTCTCATGCAACGGATAAAAACACTCTTTTGAGCGAAATATGGGCAGACCATGGAGATGTCATACATTCCCCCATACTACCCGACATGCTTGGCTATGACCCCAATACGCCCGCATACCAATACGACCAGGAGCGCGCCAAACAACTTCTCAATGAAGCGGGATGGACCGATAGCGACAATAACGGTGTACGCGACAAAAAAGGAGTTCAACTTGCTTTCACACTAACAACTCTGGATACATCCGAACTCACACGCACCGCAGAAATGCTCAAAGCAATGTGGGAAACCATTGGCGCAAAGGTTGAAATCCGATCGCTTGATGGTTCATCGCTACGGGAACAAGCCATCCGGCCACGCTCATATGAAATACTTCTGTTTGGCTATGAGCTCGCACCGGATCCGGACCCATTCTCGTTTTGGCATTCCTCACAACGCTTCGACCCATGGCCGAATCTTGCCCTCTACAACAACAAAGAAGCGGATAAACTGCTTGAGGAAGCCCGCCAGAAAACAGACCCGGCGCGACGCGCAGAACTCTATAATGCATTTCAAAAAACATTGGTCCAGGATGCTCCCGCTATTTTTCTTGTTTCTCCACGCTTCCTCTATCCAACAATATCTTCGCTCAAAGGAGCCGATTTCAAATTCCTTCCGAACCCCTCATGGCGCTTCGGCAACGCTAATTTATGGTTCTTAAGAAGCACAATACAATGGGAAAGATAAAACAATCATACGATATAATCCTTGATTTCCCCGAGCAATTCAGGCGCGGGTTAAATGCCGCAATGCTCGCTTCGGGCGCCAAACGACCAAAACGCACAAAGACCATACTTATATGTGGCATGGGCGGCTCGGCGTTGCCGGGCGATATTCTTGCGTCTTGGAAAGCGCGTGGCGCCGCCATAGGAGCAAATATTCTCGTGCACAAAAACTATCGGCTACCGGCAAATATTGTTCCGGATGAAACCGTTGTCATCTGCATTTCATATTCCGGTAATACAGAAGAAACCGTAAGCGCCTGGGATAGCGCGAATAAAAAACATATTCCAACGACGGTCATTACTTCCGGAGGCATTCTTGCCGAACGGGCTCGCGCAAACCGCAATTTCCTCATTGAAATACCTGCGGGCACGCCGCCGCGCTTTGCTGTCGGATATCAATTCGGTGCGCTTGCTGGCGCATTAGCCCGTCTGGGACTGCTTTCCGTGAAAGACGCCTCGCGCATTACCAAAATAGGGGCGTCTATCGCTCCACGAACATATAAAAATGCCGGCACGCGTATTGCCGCGCGTCTTGCGAACAAAATACCCGTCATTTATACATCGGAGGCAAATGCTGCGCTCGGCTACATTATGAAGATCCAACTGAACGAAAACGCAAAGATACCGGCTTTCATGCACCAATTCCCGGAACTCAACCACAACGAATTCAATTCATACACACGCCTTTCCGCAAAACAATCATCGCTTACCCGCCACCTTCATGTACTGATGCTTGAAGATGCGGCCGACGCTTCCGAGATACGGACCCGCATGCGGGTAACAAGCACGTTCATCAAAAAAAGCGGTGTTGGTGTAACCACCATACAACTGAACGGAAATGATTTTCTGACAAAACTTTTTCGCGGCATATCACTTGGACAATGGATATCCGTTCTTCTTGCGGAACGATACGGCATTGATCCTTTGCCGACAGAACTGATAGAAAAATTCAAAACTTCGCTACGATAAACCCGCCCGGGTGGCGGAATTGGCAGACGCGCTAGGTTCAGGGCCTAGTGAGAGCGATCTCATGGGAGTTCGAGTCTCCCCCCGGGCACATATACATAAAAAATTATTAATACGGTATTTTACGCATCGCCCGCATGGGGCCGCCGCGAGAAACCGATTTTTTAGTTACACAGTCATACTATATGACACCACAACAGTACCGCACGCAGCGGCATAGCCGCCCTCGCGTTGCACATCAACAACCGCAAAATCGCGATTTTCGCGATGTTTTGCGCATAGTTCCATTAGGCGGCTTTGAAGAGGTCGGCCGCAACATGATGTATCTTGAATGGAACCGCAACATCATCATCGTCGATGTTGGCCTGCGCTTTCCCGAAGAAGATACTCCGGGCATCGATTATATTATTCCGAATGTTTCTTCACTTCGCGGACGCGAAAAAGATATTTTGGGCATCTTCATTACCCATGGCCACCTCGACCACATGGGAGCGATCCCCTACATCGTAGGACAGCTCGGGAACCCGCCAATTTTCACTACACCGCTGACGCGTGCCATGATACTTCGCCGCCAGGATGAATTCCCAAGGGCGCCAAAACTTGAAGTGAATATCATGAAAAAAGACGAACGCCGCCCCATACATTTGGGTCCCTTCACGGTTGAAGGATTCCACGTAAATCACAACGTGCCCGATTCAATTGGTCTCTCGATCATGACGCCGATAGGAACCGTCGTTCATTCATGCGATTTCAAATTCGACTTCAAGCCCGTTGCTGATATTCCGGCAGACCTGGGACGCATGGCCGAAATTGGTTCGCGCGGAGTGCTTGCCCTTCTCTCCGACTCCACGGGCGCGGAACACCCGGGACATTCCCTTTCCGAATCCGTCATCATGGAAAACCTTGATGAGCTGTTCGAAAAAGCAAAGGGCCGCATTGTCGCCGCCACATTTTCATCTCTTCTGAGCCGCATACAGGAAGTTTTTATCCTTGCCGAAAAACACGGACGAAAAGTTGCGGTAGACGGTTTCAGTATGAAAACGAACATTGAAATAGCCCAAAATCTTGGCTATATGAAAATACCCAAGCACATGGTTATCTCGACCGCCGAAGCACAAAAAATGAACCCCGAACGGGTCGTCATTATGTGTACCGGCGCACAGGGCGAAGAAAGCGCGGCTTTAATGCGCATTGCCACTCACGAGCATAAGAGCATACACATCAAAGAAGGCGATACTATTATATTTTCGTCTTCAATAATCCCCGGCAACGAGCGCCAGGTCCAATACCTCAAAGACGCACTAATGCGTCAGGGTGCCGATATCTACCACTATCGCATGATGGACGTTCACGCGTCGGGGCACGCATTCCAGGAAGACCTCAAGCTTCTATTCAACCTGATGAAGCCGAAATTCTTTATTCCCATCCACGGGCAATACTCGATGTTAAAAGCCCACGCAAAGATTGCGGAAGGCACCGGTATCAAAAAAGAAAATATCGCCATTGCCGCCAACGGGAACATTATTGAGGTAACGAAGGATTCTATTGGCATCTCAAAAAGTGATGTTCCTGCCCAATACGTATTCGTTGACGGACTGGGCATCGGAGACGCAAAAGACGTTGTATTGCGCGACCGTCAGCACATGGCGGCGGACGGCATGGTCATTACGGTTATTACGATCGACACAAAAGAAATGAAGATACGGGGTGAAGCGGACATCATTTCACGCGGCTTCATGTACGCCAAAGATTCCCAGGAAATACTCAAAGAAGCCCGCAAGCGCATAAGCCACCTTGTTGAAAGCACCGCGCATACCAAACCGGTCAACTGGACATATGTCCGCGATACGGTACGGGAGCGCCTGGGTGAGTTTTTCTTCATCAAGACAAAGCGGCGCCCCATGATAATCCCCATCATTATTGAGGTGTAAATACGCTATACTGGAAATAGGAATAAACTTCTCTTACCTCACCATGCGAATTGTCTCGGGCATACAACCTTCAAGCGACGTGCTCCATATAGGAAACTATTTTGGAGCCGTTCGCCAGTGGCTTGACCTGCAAGAAGAAAGAAAACACAAGCTTTTCTTTTTTATTGCAGACCTTCATGCGCTCACGGAACCGACAAGCGCCGAAGAATTTCGGCGCCGCATTATACATATCGCCCAGGATTATCTTGCGCTGGGCCTTGATCCGGAAAACTGCAATATATTTTTGCAGTCGGCGGTGCCCGAACACACACAACTCATGTGGCTCCTTACCACCACCACCGCTATGGGAGATCTTGAGCGCATGACACAATTCAAAGATAAATCCCAGCGCGTTACCAAAGAAGAAGGAGTTAATGCGGGACTATTTTTATATCCCGTACTTATGGCGGCGGATATTCTTTTGTACCAGGCCAAACAGGTCCCCGTTGGCGATGACCAATTCCAACACCTTGAGCTTGCCCGTGAAATCGCACGGCGCTTTAACCACAAGTTCGCAAAAAACGGATTTGCATTCACAATACCCGAACCCCACCGATCCCTGCTTGGAGGCAAAATTATGTCGCTAACTGACCCTACCAAGAAAATGTCGAAGTCGCTTGGACCAGATAGCTATATCGGTATTTTTGATGATGCCCAAACTATAAAGAAAAAAATTGCCCGGGCCGTAACCGATTCGGGAAACGAAATTTCGTATGACCCCACAACAAAACCAGGTCTCGCGAACCTGCTTGAGATCTTTTCAATACTCGATGGTGGTCCTTCTCCGCAAGACATCGCAAAAACGTACACAAGCAAAAACTATTCTGACCTTAAGAACGACCTTGCGCAAAAAATTATTGATTTTTTTGCAAACGCAAAACTGAGACGGGAAGAGCTGGAACGCGCTGATCCCCAGAAAACACTTGATATTCTTGCGGATGGAGCAAAAGATGCAAGAAAAATCGCGCAAAAAACTCTGACAGAAGCATATAGGGCCGTAGGTCTTATATAAAACCGCGGGGTCTGCCCCCGCGGTTTTTTGTTTATCGCATCCAAAAAACTTCTATCCGCTGTGCCATTCACTGCCCACCTCGGGGAATTTTGCGAGCTTGTCGCGGAATATCTGCTCAATGCGCTTTAGACCTTCTTGCGTCTTTGATTCGAACACCAATACCAACACCGGAAGATTCGATGAGGCACGCACCAGTCCCCACCCGTCCTCAAAATCTACCCGCGCGCCGTTTATGTCCAAAACCTTATCCGCTCCATACTCTTTCTTAAATTCCGCAACGAGCTGTTCAACGATCCCGTATTTCTTATCGTCGGGACACGACGGTTCCCACACCGGAGAACTTACATACTGGGGAATGGTTTTGAGCAATTCCGAAAACGATTCTTTCTGCTGCGAGAGATACTCCAAAAACTTCAATGCCGCGAACGGAGCGTCGTCATACCCAAAATAGTCTTTCCGGAAAAAGATGTGACCGCTGCGCTCACCCGCCAGGGGCGCATCAACCTCTTTCGATTTTTGCTTAATATAAGAATGACCTGTTTTCCATATGATCGCATGCCCGCCGTGTGTTTCTATATCTTCGGCTAACGCACGCGTCCCCTTCACATCAAAAACGACCGAAGAGCCGGGATATTTCGCCAAAACAGAACGAGCCAAAAAAATAAGCGCCTTATCCGGCCATACGATGGTCCCTTCGTTATCAACAAAACCCGCCCGATCGCCGTCATCATCGAACCCAAAACCAATATCCGCGCCCGTCTCCAGCACGCCTCGGGAAATATCTTCTGCCGCCGCAAGCGCGCTTGGGTTTGGCTCGTGATGCGGAAAGGTCGGGTCGAGCTCGCAATGGCGCTCAATAACCTCGCATCCGGCCCGGCGAAAAATAGCAGGCACGATAGGGCCCGCGGTCCCATTCCCGGCGTCGATAAGCACCCTGAGGGGGCGCTCAATGTTAACCCTGGAAATAATATCCGCGGTATATTCTTCTATCGCGGTGGTTTCCGTCCGATATGTCCCGCTCCCGTCAACGAACTCTTTCGCTCCCGCCAAACGCGCAATTTCTTTTATCTCATCTCCCAGTATCGTGCGGGAAAAATCATTCGCTATTTTCATGCCGCTCCAACCGTTGGGATTATGCGAAGCAGTTATCATTATTCCTGCTTTTTCATGAAGCTGGTATTGCGCGTGATAAAAGATCGGCACCAAAACCTGTCCGATATCGGTAACATTAATTCCCGAATCGCGCAGAGCACGAACAACTATATCTTTTATGCCCGCAGAATACGCACGGGCATCATGCCCGACAATAGCAGAACTAATTCCCTGGGTCTGAAAAAATGCCGCGGCGGCGCGCGCCAGATCATATACATTCGCATCTGAAAGCTCATCAGGCTTATCTATGCGGCCGCGGATATCGTATTCACGAAAGATGTATGGATTGATTGGCATATTTATTCTTCGTTTATAAGCGAACGTATTGTATCATGCGAACTTCCATTGCTTCCAATTATTGATATCGGTTCACCTGAAAATAGATTTATAGTATCCCCCGCGGGCGTACTTACCGTACCGCCCGCCTCTTCAATCATAAGAACGCCGGCGGCAATATCCCATGATTTAAAAGAGAAGCCGATCGTTGCGGCCGCATGCCCCTCTGCAACCAAACACATATTCAATGCCGCGCCCCCCAAAATACGGATTCGGACAATGCGTCGCACCAACGACGATACGACGTCGATATCTTCTTTTCTGTTACTTGCGACAAGCCCAAGCAAGATCAATTTATCTCCCGGGACCCCGCTTTTATCAACCGAAAGCCGTACATTATTCTTAAACGCACCCTTCCCGCGCTCGGCATGATATACGACTCCAATTGCCGGGGCGCCGATAAGGCCGAACTCAATATTCTCACCGCGCGCATACCCGATCGAAACGGCAAAAAATGGTATACCGAACGTAAAGTTTCTGGTCCCATCGATCGGATCAATGAACCAGGTATAGCCGCTTGTCCCTTCGCGCGAACTTCCTTCTTCCGCAATTATCGCATCTGCGGGAAAGTATTTGTTTATTCCTCCCACAATTAGCGCTTCTGTTTGCCTATCGAGCTCCGTAACGATGCTTAAAACTCCTTTTTGCTGTGCCTCAATTCCCCCTTGGCGGAACGCTTTCGCCAAACGGAAAGATGCCTCCTGGTTCAATTGAAACGCAAGTTCTCTTCGTTCCATACCCTCAAAATAACACGAAAACCACAAAAATCCCTAACATTGACTGGGTTTTGGCCTCTTGCTACCATAGCTGGAGGTAGCGGAACAAAGAATTGCAGTTCCGCGGCAACATATACGCCACCTTCGCCCGAAGAAATACCTATATACTTAACTTTATCGATCCCTTATGTCGGACGACCAAAAAATATACGATCTAACGTGCCTTATTTCTTCCGAACTTTCCGAAGAACAAAACCGTTCTTGGGTTGAACGTTTACGGGGGTCAATCGAAGCAAAAGGCGGCTCTCTCATTGAAGAACCCGAACTGCGGCAACAGGCGCTTGCCTATCCCATAAAAAAGAAAAAAACCGCAACACTTCTTTCAATTGCTTTTTCGGCGCCTCCTTCCACTCCGGAAGCGGTGGGAAATGAACTACGGCATGAAGCGGCTATTTTACGTTATCTTATCATTGAGATACCGGAGAATCACCGCGAAGCAGCGACCCCGCGTGTGGCGAAAGAAATTGTTGGACCGGATACCGTCTTTGCGGGAGATGCAAGCGTCAGCACCGGCGATAACCTCACTGAAATAGACAAACGAATCGAGGAAATACTTAAATCGGCTTCATAAAATATGAACCTCAACCGCGTTTTTATTCTCGGTAATATCGTTGCGCCACCCGAAGCCCGAATGACCCAATCGGGACAAACCGTAGCCACGTTCCGCATCGCAACAAACAGGGTATGGAAAGATCAGGGAGGCAATAAACAGGAAGCTGCAGAATTCCACACTATCGTTGTTTGGGGGCGCCTTGCGGAAGTTGCGCGCCAATACCTCACGAAAGGACAGCTTATTTTTGTGGAAGGACGCATCCAAACCCGTTCCTGGCAAACACCGGACGGCCAAAAACGTTACCGTACAGAAATCATTGCCCTTAACTTCCAGATGGGCCCCAAAAGCATGGGAGGTGGCGGAACCGCACCTTCAAAGACCGGAGGACAATCTGCTCCTCCGCCCGCAGAAGAAATTCCCGTCATCGATGAAGAAACACCCGTTTCGTTCAATGATGATAAAAATGATGAAATTAAGCCCGAGGATATACCATTTTAAATCCTACAATAACCACCTATCTCACATATGATCACAGAAGAAAAAAATTGTTTTTTCTGCTCCCAAAGCATTGAATACATAGATTTCAAAAACAGCGAGCTGCTACGGAAATTCATATCAGGACACGCAAAAATGGTCCCGCCACAGCGCAGCGGAACGTGTCGGCGGCATCAAAACAAGCTCTCGCATGCGATCAAGCGGGCGCGCTTCATGGCAATCCTTCCGTTCACAACCCGCTAAATATCCCACCCGCCACCCGCACCCCGTAAGGAATATTCCTTGCGGGCGGGTTTGCGAAATTTTCTTCACCGATATTCCCGCTGGGCCTGTAGCATAGTGGCAGTGCACCCGGTTTGCATCCGGGAGGTAGGGGTCCGATTCCCCTCAGGTCCACCTCCGCGTATTAATTGACACACGCAACGAATTTCATTAAAGTAAAACGGTCGTTCTTTACAACAAGGCGGTGAGAAATGAAAAATCTGGGATTTTTTGATTTTGCGGCGATTGTTTTCCTTTGGGCGGTTGCCGGAACCATCTCTGTCTGTCTCTCCGTTTTTGCGGATCCGGGCGATACTTTTCTCATCAGCATCGGCGCACTCATCGGCGCTTACTATCTTTCCAAAGAAATCCTTCTAAAACGCTAAACTATTAAAAACAAACACCCGCTCGTTCGCGGGTGTTTTCACATTCCAACATTTCAATTGCCTTCGGCCATCGCTACTTTTAACCTCTTCTCGATCTCATTGGCAAGCTGCGTATCTTTCTTAAGCGTTTCTTTTGCGGCATCCATGCCTTGTCCTAATTTTTGACCGTCATATGTATACGACGCTCCGCTCTTGGTAATTATCCCGTATTTTACGGCAGTATTTATAACATCTCCATAATGAGAAATTCCCTCGTTATACATAATATCGAATTCAGCGGTCCTGAACGGTGGCGCAACTTTATTTTTTACAATCTTTCCGCGAACACGGCTCCCCACGATTTCCTCACCCTTTTTCACTTGCGCTATCCTTCGAACATCAATACGCACGGATGAATAAAATTTCAATGCTTTCCCGCCCGGAGTAGTCTCGGGATTCCCATACATCATGCCTATTTGCATGCGTATTTGGTTAACAAAAATAACCACTGTCTTGGTGCGGGAGATAATACCCGTCAATTTCCGCAACGCTCTGGACATGAGCCGTGCCTGCGCACCAATCTGCTGATCCCCCATTTCTCCTTCTATTTCGGCCCGCGGAGTTAGTGCCGCAACAGAGTCAACAACTATCACATCAATAGAACCCGTGTGCACCAAACTTTCAACGATATCCAATGCCTGCTCTCCATTGTCAGGCTGAGAAATAAGCAATTCATCGATCTTTACACCTATCTTCTTTGCGTATTCGGGGTCCAAAGCGTGCTCGGCGTCCACAAACGCCGCCAATCCGCCCTTTTTCTGCGCCTGCGCAACAATATGCAACGCAAGAGTAGTTTTTCCCGATGATTCCGGGCCGAATATTTCAATAACCCGCCCCCGCGGAACACCACCTACGCCCAACGCCATATCCAAAGAAATAGAGCCCGTGGGGATCACATCAACATCAACCTTCCGGACTTCCCCGAGCGTCATTATGGCACCTTCTCCGAATTTCTCTTTGAGCTCGGAAACGGCTATCTGAAGCACTTTTTCTTTTCCATCGCGCACGGATGCTTGTTCCTGTTTTGTATCCTGTTTTTGTTTTGCCATAGTATAAAAATTAAATATAGCTATCGCCTCTCCTGTTATACCTCAAACTGCTCCGGTACGACAACCTTATTATTTATATTCATCTCCCTCATCAAGCTCATCCGCGTTGCGATCTTCGCCGCCCATGGCAATTCCCCCCATAAGGATCTCCCGGGGTTTTGCTCCTTCGCCCGGACCAACAACTCCCCGCTCCTCCAAAATATCAATGAGCCGAGCCGCGCGGGCGTATCCTATGCGCAAACGACGCTGCAAATAAGAGGCGGATGCCTTCCGCGCCTGTATCACAAGAGATTTTGCTTCCTCATACAACGGATCCTCATCTCCAAAAAGATTGTCTGCGCCGCTTCCGGCATCCCCGCCTCCGCCCGGATCCGAATAAAGCTCGACGATACCTGTATCATAATCGAGCTCTTCAACTCCTTTTTTAAGAAAATCAACAACGCGTTTTACTTCTTTATCGGAAACATATCCTCCCTGCAAGCGACGGGGCTTCGATGATTCGGCCGACATAAAAAGCATATCACCGTTACCAAGCAATTTTTCAGCGCCGGCATTATCAACAATGGTACGCGAATCTATCTGCGATGCGACCTGGAACGCCATGCGACTCGTTATATTCGCTTTAATAAGACCCGTAATAACCTCGACGGAGGGGCGTTGTGTTGCAACAACAAGATGAATGCCGACAGCTCTTGCCATTTGCGCCAATCGCACAATAACGGCCTCAACTTCTTTTCCACGCGCAGCCATAAGGTCGGCTAACTCATCGATAACAATAACAATATACGGCATCGGATCCTCTCCTTTTTTCAACTCACGGTTATAAATGCCTATATCGCGTGCCTTTGCTCCGGCGAGAACATCAAATCGGCGGTCCATTTCCCGAACCGCCCATTTCAAGGCGTTAATGGTCCGCTGAACATCAACGATAACCGGTGTGAGTAGGTGCGGAATCCCATTATAGATGGGAAACTCGACCCGTTTGGGATCAACCAACAAAAATCTCATGAGCGACGGCGGGTTGCGGTACAAAAGACTCATCAGAAGAGAGTTCAAAGCGATGGTTTTTCCGGTACCGGTCGCACCGGCAATAAGCAAATGGGGCATTTTTTCGAGCGCAGCATACATGGGATTACCCGCGACATCCCGACCCAAAGCAAACGCCAAGCGATACGAGCTTCCCTGAAATTGCTCGTGTTCAAGCAAATTCTTGAGACGCACCAACGTTACCGCGTGGTTCGGTATTTCTATTCCCACCAACGACCGTCCGGGTATGGGCGCCTCAATACGGATAGGATGAGCCGCAAGCGCAAGCGCAAGATCATTTGCCAAAGCGGTGATCTTAACAAGCTTTACTCCTTCGGCCGGCTTCAACGTATACTGAGTAACGGTCGGTCCGACAGCAACCTCTCCCATTTCTACCTCTATCCCGAAATTGGAAAGCGTGCGTTTAATAATATGCATGTTCGCTTTTATATCGCCGCTTGTCGGTTTTCCTTTATCTTCATCTAAAAGATTCACGGGAGGGGGCGTATAGGGAACGTGTATTTTCTGCGGTTTTATTTTTGTATCACGCGCAACAGTATTATCAAAAATACGTTCCTGCGGAAACGCATCCGACTCTGATTCTAATTTATGCACCTTAAACGCGGGCCCATTCGTATCGTTTTCTGAAAACAAAGACGGTCGTTGAATTTTTTGACCGCCTGACGTTGAACGCCTCAAGAAAGAAAGAGGGTATGCGAGCATAGAAATAATCGCCCGCACCACACCCGCAATTTTTGTTTTCATTCCGATTTGTTCATCGGAAGCATACAAAGACGATGCCGGATAATTAAACAACATCAAAAGTCCGACCACCGAAAGCGCGCCAAAAAAAATGACTGATGCGATAGGACCAAACCCCTTCAACGGCATATAGGCGGCCCAATAACCGATTGTGCCGCCACGACGCAATTCTTCTTCCCCGACAACATCAAGTATTGCCGTTAAACCGATAATGAAAAGAATACTCCCCGCAATGCTTGAGGCCCATATCGCTCTTTCTTTTGACGAGAACAACACGACCGCAATGAGCAGCAATATAAGAGGAAACATGGGTGCGGTCCATCCAAATAAACGAAATGCGTTCGTCTTAAAAAACGCTCCGACCGGGCCGGCAGCGTCAAAAAACCCCAAAAACAATATAAACGAAAGCCCGAGAAGCAAAATTCCACCGATCCATTTTTTGGTTACCGGATGTAAGTCAAACGAAAACCGGCCTTTTCGGCGCGACGGTCGAAAAGAAGAGCGCTCTCGACGGTTATTTTTCTCATTTTGCCGGTCTTTTTTGCCCGAAGCCATACATAACACGCATAAGCACGCCCCCGACATTATTTAATCCCAGGGCGCGCGCTTGTGCGTTATTTTCTATACGAACAAAAGAAAAATCGCAGCTTGTCTGTTAAATATCTATTCAACAGCCTCGCCTACGCTTGAATCTATTGTAACATTTTCCTGCGCCAATCCCCTAACTACCGCATCTTTCCTAAAACCGGTTCCTGCGGGAATAAGCTTACCGATAATAACATTTTCCTTAAGGCCACGCAGATTATCCACTACGCCATCGACAGCGGCTTTAATAAGAACGCGCGATGTTTCCTGGAAAGACGCGGCGGCAAGGAAGCTTTCTGTGGCAAGGGATGATTTTGTAATTCCCAGCAACAATTGCGTTGCGGTAGCGAGACGCTGACCCTTTTCTTTTGCCTCTTTATTAATCAACTCAAATGTCGCCTTCTCAACTATTTCACCCGGAGTAAGAGTTGTATCTCCCTCTTCCTTAATACGGACCCGACCGAACATCTGACGGACGATTATTTCAATATGTTTATCATTAATGCTAACACCCTCAGTAACATAGATCCGCTGAATTTCCTTGACGATCATACGCTGCGTCTCTTGAATGCCCGCAAATCTATATAATTCTTTCAAATTGATGCTGCCCTCAGTGAGCGGTTGGCCGGCGGTGACTTTCTCATTTTCTTCAATAAGAATCGGTCGTCCCCGGGGAACCCGATATGATTTCTTCATCTTCTTTGCCCTTCCACTTGAAGGACTTTTCACCGAATGCTCTATAACAATAATGCGCTCGCCCTGATCCTCCGCAATTTCTTTAACCTGCCCGATATCTTCAGAAAGTATCGCTTCGCCTTTTGGCGGCCGTGCCTCAAATATTTCTTCAACGCGCGGCAAACCCTGCGTAATATCTCCGCCGCCCGCAACACCACCCGTGTGGAACGTACGCATTGTAAGCTGCGTTCCCGGCTCACCGATCGCCTGCGCCGCAACAATACCAACAGCATCACCAATCGCAATAAGATCATTCCGTCCGAGATCCCAACCATAACACAACTGACATACGCCCCGTGGCGTTTTACAGGTAAGCGGACTGCGGACCAGCACTTCTTCTTCGGCGGTTGCGACAATCGCAGCGGCAACAATATTATTTATTATAGTATTTTTCTTCACCAAAACTTTTCCACCGGCAGCAATATCTTTCAGCGCAGTGCGCCCGAGAAGACGTGTCGCAAAATTCTGTCCAAGATCATCCGAATCTTTCCTGACTAATGAAACGCCTTTTCCCACCTTGCAATCATGTTCCGAAACAATGATTTCCTGAGCAACGTCTATTAAACGCCGCGTCAGGTATCCTGCTGTCGCAGTACGCAATGCGGTATCCGACGCTCCTTTTCGCGCGCCGTGAGTCGAAATGAAATATTCCAATACGTTAAAACCTTCCTTAAACGATGACGTAATCGGCAGTTCCATAATCTGTCCGGACGGGTTTATAACCAGGCCTTTCATGCCGGCCATTTGCGTCGGCTGGGACCATGAACCGCGCGAACCGGAGTCCACAATAGCAAAAAGCGGACCGGATGGATCAAGCGTCTTTGGGACCAACTTGGCAAGATCATTTTTAACACGGGTCCATATTTCAATAATGCGCGCGCGCCGCTCAAGTTCTATAAGAAGTCCTTGCTGATATTGCTGTTCGATGCGTTCAACCTCTTCAAGCGCCTTTTTGAGTATGCCGGGCTTCTCATGCGGAACCACCAGGTCGTCCATACCGAACGTGATACCGGACAACGTTGAATATTCGAAACCGAAAGATTTTATTTCATCCAGTATTTCCGCAGCAATTTTATCGTCATAGCGAAGACGGATCTCAGCCGCAATACGCTCAAGAACTTTTGAATTCAACAGTGCATTTACGAATGGAAAGTCAGCCGGTAATTTTTCGTTGAACGCGATGCGCCCGATGGTCGTCTCAACTTCCCGAAAACCGGCCGTTTTTGCGGCATTCGTGAACCCCGCAGCAATATCATCAACAATCGTTTTCGCAACCGGCACCACTATCTTTGAATTCATCGCGATATGGCCGAATTCAAGCGCAAGTCTTGCCTCTTCGATGCTTGAAAATCTTTTGCCCTCACCCTTGCTTCCAGGAATAACCCGTGTCGCCCAATACGCCCCAAGAACAATATCGTGCCGAGGCACGGCAATAGGAGCCCCGTTTGCGGGTTTCAACAAATTGCGCGCAGCGTTCATGAGGCTTGCGGCTTCTGCCTGCGCTTCCTGGCCTAGCGGAACATGCACCGCCATTTGATCGCCGTCGAAATCGGCATTGAACGCGGGACACACAAGCGGATGTATCTGAATTGCCTCACCCTCGATAAGGATCGGCTTGAATGCCTGAATACCGAGACGATGCAATGTGGGAGCGCGATTCAACAAAACATATTTTCCCTGAATGACCTCCTCGAGAGCCGCCCATACAATATCGGGAGTATCTTCAATAAGACGCGATGCCCCACGTATATTGAACGCATGCTCATCCCTCAGAAGCACCGAAATAACAAACGGTTTAAACAACTCAAGAGCCATTTTCTTCGGGATACCGCATTCATTGATAGCAAGCTGCGGACCGACAACGATAACAGAACGTCCGGAATAATCAACGCGCTTGCCCAAGAGATTCTGTCGGAAACGACCCTGCTTACCCTTCAACATATCCGCCAGTGATTTTAACGGACGCCGAACGGCCGCCGCCTGCGCTCCGTGTCCTTTGCGGATAGAATTATCTATCAAAGCATCAACCGCTTCCTGCAACATGCGCTTTTCATTCCGCTGAATAACTTCCGGCGCATTAATCTCCTGCAAGTGTTTCAACCGATTATTCCTGTTTATAACGCGACGATACAGATCATTAAGATCGCTTGTTGCATAACGACCCCCATCCAGTTGCACCATCGGACGCAAATCCGGAGGCAACACCGGCAAATGGGTCATAATCATCCACTCCGGACGCATATGCGCCTTGATCATGCCGCGATAAAATCGCAACTGCCGCAGGTATTTTCTCTTTGCCAAAGCAGTCGCCTTTTCCGCTTTCTCGCCGATCGTTCCGGCAATCTCTTCAAGATCGACTTCCACTAACAGTTTTCGAATTGCTTCCGCACCGGAACCGGCCTCAAAAACCTCTGCATACCTAAGAGATAAGTCGAGATATTCCGCCTCGGTAAGCACCTGATATTTTACCAGTCGTCCCACTTCGATCTTTGCGCGGTCATATGCGGTCTTAATATTCGCCCGCACCTGTTTTGTTTTTGCCTCCCTCGTCTTTTGCTTAAACTCATTCTCGATAGCATTCATTACCGCATCGCGCGCTTCCGGATATATGCGGGTAATGATGTAACCATTGAAATAAATGACCCGCTCAAGCTGCTGCACGGACAGATCCAACGCCATGCCAATGCGCGAAGGAACCCCACGCAAAAACCATATATGCGCGACCGGAACGGCCAGCTCAATATGCCCGAATCGCTCACGACGAACGGACGCTCTGGTAATCTCAACGCCGCACTTATCACACACAACCCCCTTATAGCGGATCCGCTTATATTTTCCGCAATAACATTCCCAATCTTTTTCGGGACCGAAAATGCGTTCGTCGAACAAACCGTCTTTTTCAGGACGTTGCGTCCGATAATTTATTGTTTCCGGTTTTGTAACCTCGCCATACGACCAGGTTAAAATATCGTCCGGGGAAGCGACCCGAAGTGCCATTCCGGAGAAATCTTCAACTTTTGTCAGTAAGTCAGAACGTTTTGTTTGTATAGTGTTTGTGGTCATATGCGTGAACTATTTTTGCAATCCCGAAAAACCTCCGGAAGCCGACTCATCTTCCGTTTCTGCAGGAGCAGCTTTCAAACCGAACAGCTCCACTCCCAAGCCCAGGGCTTTTAGCTCCGCAAGCAACACATTGAAAGAAGCGGGCAAATTAGGACTTCGTATTGGTTGGTTTCGGATTATCGATTCGTATGCTGCAGAGCGCCCCAACACGTCATCGGATTTTATGGTCAGCATTTCCTGTAACGTATGAGAAGCGCCATATCCTTCAAGAGCCCATACTTCCATTTCTCCGAATCGCTGTCCTCCGAATTGCGCTTTCCCGCCAAGCGGCTGCTGCGTAATAAGCGAATACGGGCCAATAGAACGCATATGGATCTTATCCTCCACCATATGGATAAGCTTCATCATATATATGTAGCCGACCGTAACCGCCTGCGGAAATGCCTCACCCGTATATCCGTCATACAGCGTAAGTTTTCCGTTCTCGGGGAATCCCGCTCGTTTCAGTTCACGCTTAATTTCCTCTTCGGTTGCACCCGCCAATGCCGGCGTCTTCGCGTAATAACCAAGTTTATGCGCCGCAAGACCCAAATGCGTCTCCAAAATTTGTCCGATATTCATACGAGACAAGACACCAAGCGGGTTCAATACGATATCAACCGGCGTTCCGTCTTCAAGATACGGCATATCCTGAACCGGCAACACTTTGGCGATAACGCCCTTATTTCCGTGACGTCCCGCCAATTTATCGCCAATAGATATTTTTCTCAGCTGCGCAACTTCAACCTGAATCGATTTGATAACTCCAGGCGGCAATTTATCTCCCTGATCTCTTGAAAATACACGGATACCGACAATACGTCCCCGCTTACCGTGCGGCAAGCGCAATGATGTATCTTTCACATCTCTCGCTTTTTCTCCGAAGATCGCCCGCAAGAGGCGCTCTTCCGCCGTCAGATCGGCCTCACCTTTCGGTGATATTTTCCCCACCAGAATATCGCCCGGCCCGACTTCCGCTCCGATCCGCACAACGCCTTCTTCATCAAGATTCCTAAGCTTATCTTCTCCAACGTTGGGGATATCGGGCGTTGTTATCTCGGGACCAAGTTTTGTATCCCGGACATCGCAGATAAAATCTTCAATGTGTGCAGATGTAAAACGATCTTCTTGAACAACGCGCTCGGAAATAACGATAGCGTCCTCATAATTAGCGCCTCGCCACGGCAAAAACGCGACAAGTAAATTCTGTCCCAACGCCAGCTCTCCGTTCGATATTGCCGGCCCATCGCTCAGGACATCACCCTTCTTAACTTTTTGTCCTTTCGCGACCCTTGGTTTCTGAGTAATGGCCGTATATTGGTTCGAACGCATAAACGCTTTGAGATTATAGCGTTTTTCCGCGGCTTTTCCGTTTTTTACGGAAGCTTTTTCCCGGATAGTAATATGCGCCGCATCCACGGATGCTATTTCACCATCGGTTTCGGCTAACACAACCTGTCCCGAATCGCGCGCTGTCCGGTGCTCAAAACCCGTCCCGACAAGGGGCGGATCAGGAACAATACATGGTACCGCCTGGCGTTGCATATTTGAACCCATCATTGCGCGGGTTGCATCGTCATGCTCAAGAAACGGGATAAGCGACGTTGCAATACTAACCGCCTGCTGCGGAGCAACATCGATAAACTGAACTTCGTCTCTTCGAACGGTCGTCGGCTCTCCGTGAACGCGCGCTTCAACCCTCTCGTCCTTAATTCTTCCGGCGCCATCGGTTTCAACGCCGGCATGCGCAATGCCATATCGTTGTTCCTGGCTTGCATCCATCCATATTATCTCACCAGTTATTTTTCCCTTCACTACTTTCATATATGGCGTCTCAATAAATCCATACGGATTCAAACGCGCAAAACTCGCAAGATGGCCGACAAGACCGATGTTTGGACCTTCCGGACTTTCAATCGGACAAATTCGTCCGTAATGGCTGGGCTGCACATCGCGCACGTCCAAACCGGCACGCTCGCGGGTAAGACCGCCCGGACCCATGGCAGAGAGTCGCCGTTTATGTTCCAGCTCCGCAAGCGGGTTTTCGTTATCCATAAATTGCGAAAGCTGCGAAGACGTGAAAAACTCACGGACAATGGCCATGAGCGGACGGGAATTCACCAACTGAACGGGCGTCAATGTATAAATATCCAATGTCGACATGCGGTCCTTAATGATGCGTTCCATGCGGACAAGACCGACACGAAGCCGATTCTGCAACAATTCACCGAATGCCCGAATACGACGATTGCCGAGATGGTCAATCTCATCAGGACGGGCGTGCGGGTCATTATTCATCTTAATGATCTCACTTACGATGCGCACAATATCATTGACCGTAAGGACGCGGGCCGACTGCGGAATATTCTTCAGATTTTCACCGCTTAAGCGACCCTCCATTTTCCATCGCCCCACCGCAGAGAGATCATATCGGTCAAAATTAAAGAACATCGCTTCTATCAGCTGCCGGGCGTTATCTATAGTCGCCAAATCCCCCGGCCGAATGCGCTTATATATCTCAAGCAGCGCCTCACCCTTGTTTTTCGAAGGATCGCGCTTAAGTGTTTCTTCTATATATTCAATGTCGCCGGTGTCCGCGCCCTTAAACAGGGCCTTAATATCCTCATTATCCTCAACCCCGAATGCACGCAACAAAACAGATACGGGAGCGCGACGCTTTCGATCAATTTTAACTCCAATAACGCCATTGAGATCGGTATCAAATTCAAGCCATGCGCCGCGGTTCGGTATTATTTTTGCACCGAAAAGACGCCATCCGCGAGTTTGCTGCAATGTAAAAAAGACGCCGGGAGAACGTATCAATTGCGAAATAACAACACGCTCAACTCCGTTCACAATAAATGTGCCGCGGGGCGTCATAAGCGGAAACTCGCCCAAATACGCGGATTGCTCTTTTACTTCACCGGTTTTTTTATTCACTAATCGAAGTTTCACGCGAAGCGTTGCCTCATAGCTCGCATTATGCGCCCGGGCTTCATGCTCATCCCAACGCGGCTCTTCCAACATATAATCCAAAAAATATAGCTCGAGGTCCTTTCCGGAAAAATCACGTATGGGCGAAACCTCATCAAAAAGTTCCCGCAACCCTTTCTTCCAAAACCACTCGTATGACTCGAGCTGTGCGGAAATAAGATTTGGCAGATCAACTTCATTCCGTGTATAGCGTGTAAATATTTTTCGCTCGACTTCTTTTGCCATAAAAAAGAAAATTAGTTGATATGCGTATACATTCCACCGATTTTATTTTTGAAAAATGCGAAATTTATATCGCATCGCCCGCTCCGTACAACAAAAAGAGCCCCAATCGGAGAATAAAGATTGAGGTTCTGGTTCTATAAACTCTTTACACGGTATGCATGAGGTTTAGCATTTGTGCTTTATACGCGCGCCCGAACTGTATACAAAAGAAAGGGTTGATGCGATCGCATTAGCGATATCGCATGATAAAGATGATGAGCCGGGCCGACAAAGGCTAAAAAAGCCTTTCCTATATGCGGGGGGTATTATAGCGTTTGGGAAGATCTTGTCAATGCCCGCCACCGCGTCATGTTCCCTTCCGACCGGAATGGTGATTTTTCCTTTATAAACAACCACATATGCATCATGATATTTGCTCATACTGTCTCAATATCAACTTCCTGTCCCAATAGCAACTGCGCCTGATGACGACGCAAACTTTCCAATATCCCAAGCAAAACAAATCCACTAATGATGTGTGAACCACCATACGACATAAACGGCATAGGAAGGCCGGTAACGGGGACCAGTCCCAAATTCATACCGACATGAATGAATGCATGGGCAAAAAATAACAGCGCGGTTCCCGCGGCAATAGCACGAATAAAATTATTAGTCGCACCGGACGCAATACGAATAATGCGCCATATAAGAACCGCAAATGCTCCCAATACTACTGATATCCCCGCAAAACCGAAACGTTCGGCGAAAGCCGCAAAAATAAAATCAGTCGTACTTTCGGGCAAAAAGTTTTGACTTGCCTGGGTCGGTTCATCGAAACTCTTGCCAAAAAAACCGCCCGATCCCACGGCGATAAGCGCCTGTCTCGCGTGATAGCCGGTTCCCTGCGGGTCCTCGCCCCGCGCAAAAGACGTGATGCGACTTTTTTGATATGGCGCAAGAACCGCTACCCACGCGAATGCGGCAACTAAAACCCCCGAACCGATCAAAAATATCGTTTGGCGTTTTGGCAATTCCAAAAACAAAAGGATTCCAAACCATATAAAACTCAAAACAACGGCGGCGCCCATATCCGGTTGGAACACTGCGATCGCAACGGGAATTCCCACGTATGCGCCGGAAATAAAGACGTGTCGAAACTGCTCGAGCTCCGCATGACGCAACGAAAAATATTTTGCAAGCAATAGAATAACTGAAATTTTTACAAACTCTATCGGCTCAATAGTGAATGGTCCGATATGGAACCAACTTGCCGCACCCCGCACGCGAACCCCGAGAAACAAAACAATAAGCAGAGAAACGATTGTCACAATATACGGAAGCAACACCCATACGGAACGCGTTCTTAAAAATCGCAGATCCAGACGCGAAAAAACAAAAAAAATCGTAAACCCAATAACCAAAAAAAGCGACTGCTTAACAGCCTGCATCCAAATAGATTCGCTGCGCAGCCCTTCCAGCCCCATTAGAACAATGCCCGCAACGGTTAAAACCGTAACCGCCCCCAACAATATAAGATCGGCGGATCTCAAAAAATTAACTCGCATATAAACATTCGTAAGCTTAAACCGGTTCACCTGGTGTCGCAACCCACCACAACCCTATCGGCCGGTTTCTTGAAAACGTTCGTGTGTGCCGTAAATTTCTATAAAATTATCGTTCAAAAAAACATTAGTATACGCGATCATCTCAACCGAACGCACGGATTCGATAGGAAAACGCCACGAAACCCGAAATTCCCGTCGCTCGCCCGATTTAATTGTTCGTGTTTCTGTCCGCCGCACCGCCAAAAGACGGTCATCTTCACCGAAAAGAAGCACAACCATTTCAATAAGATCGAAATTATACGGTGAATCATTCTTTACGACACCCTTTGCCTCACTAAATTCCAAACCGGATGGAAGAACAGAATATGAGCGGTTTATAACCGCAAGATCCGGATACCGAAATGTTTCCGTCGTCCCTTCCCACATAATATCACCGAGCGAAACGCTCACATCGCCTCCCGATTCCCCGCGAACACCGTGTTCAATGACCCACTTTTCTCCGGCCGCTGCGCGTATCGTTCCGTCAACAAGACGCGGAGCAATAAATGCCTCGCCTTTGCGTATTTCCACCACCTGTCCGGATACTGTTTTTGTTTCAATCGTATATTGAATGCTGCTTGCCCCAAAATCTAAATTGGGATTCGTGATCTTAAACGCGACGTCAAAACGTCTGTTCTCCGCCGGGATCATTGCTATGTCGGAAACCACCAGCACCTCCGGTTCCGGCCGGCATGCCTGACACGGTCCGCCGCAATCAACATCCTCTTCTCCCTGGTTCCGTATGCCATCAAAACATGATGCGACGGGTTGCTCGCCGGGACGAGTAACCATAAAAATAACGCCCACAACAAGCGTCAAAAAAATAATTGCGGCAATGGTGCGTTTTGTATCACGTACGGCAAAGCTCATGCTCTATTACGCTGTTCACCGAAATATCTCGGGAGGAATATCCGACAAATGCCGCTTCAACGGGGCAAGATTCTCTGTTTGAAAACGAATCGAATTTTCGCTTCCTATGGGCGAGGCAAAAAGCGTATCGGTAATTGCTCCTATAAGGAACTTCAAAGATAAAGCAAAAACAAGAAGCGATGCGAAAACAACGCCGGCAAGCAGGATCGGATACAACAATTGCTGCACCTTCTTCTTATCTATTGTTGTTTTGGTAACCGCCATAAATTTATATTATTTCAAGAAAAGAATACCACTCGCCTGTACCGTTGTAGTTCCTTCAAGACCGCCCTGGGCATCAAAAACAAGACTGTCCAACCGAATAAAATATGGCATGGCTGAGAGGTCGCGCAGAAATCCGGTATACGCAGTCCCGCTGCCGGACACGGTAAGAAAGATCGTTATTTCTTTGAGATTGGCGATCGCCGAAGACGGTACGGATTCAATACCGAAACGGAGCGACGCCTGAACGGTATTCTTTTCGGCTATCACGGAAATATCTTCGCGGAAACGGGCAAGATCGAGCTGTGAAGGAAGAAAATTCTTCATGCGGGCCACAAGAGGATACAGCATTTCCCGTTGTTGCCGCAGCTGCGCCTGCCTGGCGAGCTGATCCGTTTGCAAAAAGATCGCGGCACGGTTTTGTTTTGTTTTTTGTGCAATATCTTCAATTTGTCCGCGCAAGACGACAACCATAAGTATTAACAGCAACAAAACGCCCACACGGACAAAAAATAACAGACCGAGATGGCGGAGAATTGCAATGAAAGCTTGAGGGGTAATTTTCATATCCTAATCGAATAAAATATTCCTGTCGGGAAGCATAAATGAAAGCTGAAAATCAAAATTTTCTTTTGCTTCAAAAAGATTCGCCGGTATCTTAATATCCTGTCCAAGATTATTCTTCATAAGTTCGGTCCTAAACGCAAGAAGGGCGTCCGAATGCGTTGCGGTACCGGAAATCTGAACCGCAAGAGATGAATTCAGCGTCAATTTATATATCTTAATACCCTCCACACTTGATGCCAGTATTTTACGATACACATCATCCCAGTGCGGCGTTGCTCTGGCAATCATGGCGGATTCTGCGGAAACAATATTGAACTCGTTTACTTCGTTCACGAGCATCTGCAATCCCGCCGCGTTGCCGACAAGACCGGATAACTGTGCGGTTGTTTGCTGCTGCTGACTGCGGACAAACGCCCACGTGCCGGCAAACGCAATACCGATCGCGAGCGCAACAACCAACGAAAAATTAAAAGCGAACTCCACAAATAAAGCGGCCCGACGTCGCGTATACGATTCTTCGGTGCCAAGCGGCATTAAAGAAATAAAATTATCCTTATCGCGGGAAATAAGGCCGCGCAATGCAGCTCCCCACGGCAATGAAGAAATATCGAAAACTTTCTCCCCCAAGCCGGCACTTTGCGATATGACAGAAAAGCCCTTCAGCTGCTGAGGAGAAAATGAACCAAGAAAGAATATTTTCATCGGACGGGGCATGCCCAAGGGCTCCGTAACAGCATATGAAAAAAGCCGCTTCAATTCGGAAGTTATCTGTTTATCCAAGGCGCTTGCATCTCCGGCAATGTGCGCAACAGAGACTATCCGTCCAAAATGGATCTCGCCTTTCCACACAATCATTTCCTGCAAAACGGCACCGTCAAAACCGAAAACCAGCGCGGGGTCTTCTGCCTCAAAGTGCGCAATGGCACGAATCATACTTACCGCCTCCGGCTCAACAGCAAGCGCTGTCCAGCCGGCCTTTGCCAACGCGGTTATATACGGATCAACGGACTCCATTTTTGCCGCAAACATTATGGAAGCGCGTTTATCCGCTTCATTCACGGTTATTTCGCTCCAATCCGCATATACATCTTTCGCCTCCCAGGGAAGATCCAATGTTTTATGAAATTGCATCGCGTCCTCAAATTGAGTATTCGTCAGCGCTGCAGGAAAAAAGAAAATACGCGCCCACCAACCTTGTCCGGGCAACGAAAAAATACAGAACGGCGTTTTTACTTTCGCGCGCAATTTTTCAAGCGCCGAAGAGAACGTCCCGATATTTGCAAGTTTCCCGTCCACAATAGTTCCTTCCGGAAGCGGGATCTCAACGTTCGTTAAAACTTTTCCGGTATTACCCACCGGATCCAATATGATCGCGCGAAGCGTGTTCCCGACCACAGCAATCCCGGCAATGGGATTGTGCCCCATTAGCACGAAGAAAAAACGCGGCAAATGTATAGCCGTACCTTTTTTCTGCACAGACGCGTGCGTTATTGTTTTCTGCGGAACACTATTTTTCTTCCCGAGAGAAACTTTCATTTTTTGGTTAACTTGTTAATTCTGACCAGGCGGTCTGAGTAATGCCGCCATTACAATCCATATCGAATGTGATCTGGATCTTTCGGATCTTATTAACGACCGTTCCCCGAGCCTTTATCGTATTACCGGTATCGGGACAACTTGCCGGATTGGTTATTTTTACGCACACCGTTCCCCCATCAACGGTTATCTGATAACCATCCGAACCAGAATCAACCGTGCAACTCGTAAACGTACTAAAGGTGCAATTCACCCCGGTTCCCGTGCATTTGAAATCGGCATCTTTCAAAAGTTGGTTCAGCGCATCCTGGGCTCCCGCCTCTGCCGACCGCAACGCGGCCTCCGAGCGCGACTCTCCTATGCCACTCGCGCTTTCCAAAAAACTTGTCGTCGCAACAGAAACAGCGATGATAGCCATTACCGCAACGATCACAATGACCATTGAAAGCACGGCAATACCGCTTCGCCGTGTAATACGCGAAGGAGTTTGGTTGATATCTTGGAACGATCGAAAACGTATCATGTATGCCATTGGACGAATATGATTGAGTGTCCCACCCCTACCGTAACGTCGCAGATGTCCTCAATTCCTGACTAAACGCTCTTTCCGGAAGTCCATTATCATTATAGCTTATTTTGAGGCAGAAACGCACGGAATCTTTCGCCGGAGGCGAGTTGAAAAGCTTGAAGAAATAGCTTGTTTCTTCTGCGCATTTGGCCACCGAAACCGAACTTCCCGATAACGCCTGCCCGGGAAGCGCATCTGTGATATCGTCGTCATACGTCAAAACCCCGGAATTCACCGAAAAGCGCGTTGTTTTCCCCGCGATCGCAAGGTCAAGCGCGTCTGACGGATATGTTCCCACCACCGCAGACGCATTATTTACCCGATCCGTAATTCGAGAAAGCGCAAATGATACATTTTGCCGGACATCCGCCTGCGGCGCCGTTCTGTTCCAGGTACGCATCAAAACCAACAGCAATGATACAAGTACAGCAAGCACCATTGCGGCAATAGTCGTATAAATAACAAGTTCAAGCAGCGTAAAACCTTTTTCTTTTTTTCGCATATAACGCCGGGAGGCCTATGGAGTCCATCCGACTATCACATCATCAACCTGCGGAATAAGATCACGGGTCCCGTTGGCGTCCAAGGTTACCTTATACCGGAAATATCGTTTATTGTTCAACGTCGCAACGCATCCTTTTAGTTTCTGTGTTGTATTTGTAACGGGCGTGTAATATTTCGTTGTGGCGCATCCCGTTCCGTCATCTCCCACATAATCCGAGCCCGAACCCCATGAGCCGGAATTACACGTCGGATAGTTCGTCGCGCCGTTGGCACAATTCGACGTAGCAAGCTGCAGCTTCACATTTGTTCCGGTGGGCTTCGTTCCCTTCCAGCTTATTGAGGAAAACCCTGCGCCATTCGAAGTATTGGTATCAAATGTCCGAGAAATAATGTAAGCAGTCGAGCGATATGTGCCCCACGAGATCCTGTCCGTACGAAGCGTCTGTCCGCCCGAATTCTGATATGCCCGGATGTATGCCCAAGTCGAGCCGTCGAAGTATTCCGATGCAGGGCCGGCGGGCGTCCATCCGGTCGAGTTCAATTCAAAATCGGTATCGGCAGCACCGGATGAATTGGATGTTATGGTTTCCCATGCATTCGTGGCGCCAAAACGATACGCCTGAACGGTAACCGCACGCGTGAGCGGCGCGACAGAACTTTGCCCGTCCCACCTGATATCGGGCGCTTCATTCGTGTTGGGATGTTTTCGTGCGAAATTGAAAACAGCATACGTGGTAGACGATGTAAGAGGATCGCGCGTCGCATCATCCGAGGCCGCGGCATTATACCCCTTAAGGTCGAAATAATATGTGAGGTCACCGGATGTCGTACCGAGTGAACCAGGAATATCTTTTGAATAACGGATGTCTTCCGCAGACGCGATAGTGAGCGTGGGATACTGTGAATACGCGTCCAACACGGTTGCGCCAGACGTCTTCACGATACGAAAACGATATTCTTTATTCAGCGTTGCGGCTCCCGTATGCACGGCAAACGACATTTCATTACATTTGTTGTTCGTAATAATAATGGAATTGGATGTTCCGGTATTCTCGTACCACTCCGAGGTGTTCGCGGTAACGTCGAACGTAGGGCCTGCCTGAACGCAATCCGTACCCGATGCGGTCGTATTTATGGCGCGGTCGGCGCCCGATGTTGTGAGGTCATCACCGGAACCCGCCGAAAGCCCAAGGGACGGGCGAATGTCCGTGGAACCAGAAATGGTCGCCCACTCGGCGGGAATATCGCATGCGGTATCGGTAAAATTACAGACCTGCAGATCATATGTGGCCGCAGTAGAAGGACCGGTCCCGGTATTGTCTACCTGTATACGCACGTTTAACCGCTCGCCTTTTTTCACTCCGGTGCGCGAAGCATTGTTGGCTACCTGCGAATTATTCGTATTGGAATTAGTGCCGTCATCATCCTCAAATATATACGCGCGCTGTGTAAGCGTGGCGGTGCCACCAAATATCCAACAAGCACCGTTATTGCCGCGGTTTGTGGAATCGGTTGTCGTAATATCAGAAGAAGAAACACAAGAAGAATTCTTCACACCGGCCCAGTTCACGGCCTCGGTCGCGGTCGCATTGTGGGTGATGTTCCATGTAGTTGAGCCGCCCGTGTTGGAATCAAGTTCAACCAAATTCGTACCATCAAAACCGGTTACGGTAAGCGCGCCGCTGGCAGACGTCGTCAATGTCGTGGCGTCACCGAACTTCACAATCTTAGTGAGGTTTGCCGGTGAGTTCACAAACGAGACGCTATAGAACGTAGTTGACTGACCGACAAGTATTGTGGGACACGAGGCCGCAAGACAATTGAACGTCACCGTACCGGTATAGCCGGTAAGATTGAATGTACCGTTGCGCGTCCAGGAGCCGGCAATAGTGAACGGAGCGCTGGATGAGGCTTTCAACTCGCCCTTCGACTGAATATCAACGGAACCGTCGACATCAATAGTTTCATCGTTTGTTTCAACATCCACAATTGTATTGAACGAATCGGTCGATTTTCCTATCTGCAATGTACCGGTCACAACGATGGTGGTGCCGGCATCCGTATTAACTACGGTCACTGTTCTGTTTGACGCACCGGATGAATTGGAAAACGTTAGATTATTAAATGTCCACGTATCGGTGAATGTGGCTATTGTTGACCCGATGCTGGCGGCGCCCGAGCCTCGCATTTCAAACGTTCCGCCGGTCAAGGTAATGCGGCCCGCACCGGTAACCGTAGCTCCCGCAACAATATTCTTTGTTCCATCCAAAATATAATCATTATTCACGGCAAACGAAGCATTAACCGTAAGAGTTCCCGTACCGATCGTAGTTATGGTAAGAGTACTTCCAACCCCGTTCCCGAATGATAGACCGGAGAACGTCCAATTGGAATCACCACCAAAACCGATGGTGCTGCCAGCCGTATCCATGGTAACCGTACCACCCGTCATAGTAATCGTCCCATTCCCGGTCATATCCCCTCCGTTCACGGTCACATCCACCGTTCCGGACAACGTTCCCGCAGTCACCGTAAGATCACCATCAACAGTATTTGATGCATCAGAGAACGACCAACCGCCGTTCACTCCATTGAAAATAACATCCTGAAGATTGCCGCCCGTACCGTTATCTATCCCGAAACCCGTTCCCGTAGCGGTAAAATTGGTATCCTGACCTGCCGATGCCGTAAATGTTCCGGCATTGATAAAATCGCCTCCAACCGAAAGGACGTTTGCAACCATGCTCAGTACCCCTTCAATATGCACATCCGCTCCCACGCCCGCCTGCGTTGACGTTGCCGAGGTCGTAACTGTTCCTCCCGGCGCATATGTCTTGCCGGCTAAAATATGCAATTCTTCGGTGTTATCCCCGACAAAATTATTTGTATTGGAGGTAAACTTAATGTCGGCATCATTATCTTTATCCCACGAACCAAGATCGGCGTTCGTGATTTCGGTAACGGAACCTTCGTGTCGCAATAGTATTTCACTCGTCACTAAATTTATAGATGCCAGGTTCCCGTTCGAAAATATTTTTGTAACGGTCACGGCATTATATGTTGCGTCCTCATCGGTCGCGGCCGTGCCTCCCACATATATATGGAAAACATCATTTTGCCCCGCACCTTGAATGTTCGAGATGGTATAAGCCCCCCCGGCAATAGTTGTCGTGGTACAGGCGCCGGAACACGCGTCGGCTCCGTTCTTCTTCAACACGACCGTAATGCCCGAGCCGACATTCGTCGAACACGCCTCATTCGTACACACCGTTCCCGAAACCGACATACTGTTTGCCTGTACCTTAAAATCGATTCCCGCCGTTGGCACATCGGAGTTGCCGCCGTATGTTGTTTTGGCGCTGTCGCCACTCGTGCTGCCCGTTGCCCATATCTGCCAGTGATAATCGCCGTCCGCGGGCGCCACGCCAACGGTAATAGGAACTGTTTTACGAGGATTCAAATTCTTCCAGTCTTCACTTCCCGACGACGTATCAAACGCCCACGTATCATCATAAAAATCCGTGTCATGGCGGCCGAACGCAAGAACGAAACGGGTATTCACCGGGTCATAAAACCCTTTGGTTGAGCGACGTACGGCGGGTCCTGCTGTTGCAGGATTAAATTTTGTCCATGCGGGCGTTACACCAAGCGTCAACTGCCAGATATCTCCGTAGTGTGCGGTGCCGTCATACCCACCGAACGTTATCATACGGTCGTTTGTGGGATCATATATGGCGATATGACGGTCGCGGTCACATGTCGCGTCACAACCCGCGGGTGATAATTGTGTCCAAGCCTCAGACCCCGGCGTTCCCACGGAAAGCGACCACACATCTGCGATATATGTAGTTGCGTTGGAGCCGCCGTAAATAACCATTCTGCTGCTGTTGCTGTCATATACGGCTTGTGCGAATTTTCGTCCGCCTGCGGGCCCACCGCTTCCGGGGGTCCGGTTAGTCCAGACAAGAGAGCCACTCAAACTCAATTCCCACACATCATTGTAATAATTGCTTGTGTTGCCTTCACCGCTCCAGAAAAGCATGCGGTCGTTCACGGAGTCATATATGGCCGCGGCGCCCCACCGCTCGCCCGGCGCGGTTCCCGTGGGACTTATATGCGTCCATGAGGCTCGCCCGCCGGCCGAAGCGGGGGGAGTTAATTGCCAACAATCTATGGTCCGTCTCACTATATTCAAACCGCCGCAATAAATACCGCGCCCGCCATCATTTGAGCCGCCGGCAGTATCAACCGTGTCCCATATAAATATGCCGGCCTCACGCGCAAACGGAGCGAAATCTGCACCCGCATTCTCCCACCGCTCCGAATTGTTTGTTATCTGAAAACGCCACGTTTCATTGAGATGATGCGCAAGACCAATGGCAGCACGTCCGGCGCCGCCGTATCCATATGCGACCTGGGCAACGGGATCGTATACCGTCATCATCTGATCACGTTTTCGAATATATGAAACACCATCCGCTCCCTTAATTCCCCATACGCCCGTATTGGCAAGATCGTCGAATACCTGCAACTCATAATTATAAGTCGTCGTATCATATCCCCACCCGAAAAACATTGCATTGCGGTTCGGGTCGAACACGCCTTTAACAGAACCGTATCCGCGCGCGTAGGGCAACTGTGCCGCGGGTGGCGTGTGATTAGTGCATGCCACATTACCGCTTGCGGGCAACGTAAATGTATAAACATTCGCCGTATACGTGCTGGCATTAACACCCGCCCACACAACCGCCTGGTTATTCGTTGAATCAAAGCCCATTCCGTGAGCAGCAATAACCGCATTTGGCGAACATGACGCCGGAGATGCATTCTCCCACACCGGGGTCGTATCGAGATTTTTTAAGCGCCACGTATTCATGCTCGTTACGCACGCCGCCACCGTTGCGCCCACGCATCCGCCATGCACCCACACATAATTATTCGTCGTGTCATATATCATTCCGGCAAGTTCGCGCGCTCCCGCGGTGGTTCCCGTACCGTCATGTGCAATTCCCCACGCTTCGGTGCCGCCGTTCATTTCGAGTTTGTACATAACGCCACCCAAGTTGCTGCCGGAATCGCGTCCGCCAAACACCAGCATCTGATCGCGCACGGGGTCATATACGGTATTGTGCTGAAGCGCGAATGCCGGAGCAGTGCCGCTTGTTGTAAGTGTGCTCCACGCCTCCGAGCCCGCTGTCATTGAAAGCGCATACACGCCGGTGCTGTCTATTGTTCCGGTAGTACCTCCGTACACAATAACGCGTCCGTTATCTACCGAACCACCCGCCGTATCCACGCTGTCATAGATGAGCTGGAGACCACGACGCGCGCTTGGCGCAGTTCCGCTTGGCGACAACTGTTTCCATTGCGGCCGGCCGCCTATCGCAAGCGATAACACCCACACATCATTCATGTTCGCAAGAGCCGAATCGCCGCCGTAACCGCCGAACAACACCAATTGTTTATTTGCGGAATCATACACCATATCGGTTGAACGGCGCTGTTCCGGACGGGCTGCGTCATATATGACGGGCGCTCCGGTACTTGTTGAGGTTCCGGTAAACGATGTTGCTGTCGTGCGAACTTCAACTTTCGGCGTGAATGTTTCGGTTGTTGTGCCGCTTGAAACATTCGCATCAAGATATGCGGTTTGCCCGGACGTGATGGTGCCACCCGTTGCAAGAATAGTGCTGTGGTCGTTGCCGTATTGAATAGCGCCGTCCGTGGGAGCAATTATGGTGGTGGCGCCGGTTACTGCCGCAGGCGCACCGCTTATTGTGGAGGCACCGGAATCCGTGACATCGCCGTTCGCCGTTATTTGAAACTCAATGGTATCTCCACCCGGCGCATTTCCTGAAATATCATAGATAAGGTACCCGCAGAACGTCTGCGTTGTGGTTATGGCCACTCCGGCATTCGTGAATGAAGCTTTCTCGGATACGAACGACACGCCGGCTTGAAATGTTGATTCTGTTCCCGCGTAGGTTTCCCCCGCACAATCATACGGGTTACTGATATCCAGATCATATTTCAGCGTTGCATTCGACAATAGAGAGCTGGCAGAAAACGTAGCGTCTGTTTCGGATATTCCAATATCGGTAATATTTGTCGAGGGACCGAATGTGCGGGTCAAAATAAATTTGCCGTCCGCAAAATTCGCGGTCGTGCCTGCGCTCACGGGTGTTGCCTGCGTTCCGCTCACCGAAATCGCAACGGTACTGGCCGGCGGAGCCGCATTAATAATGAACATGCGGCCGGCTCCTGTCTGCGCAGTACCGGTCGTCGAGATCGTCTTTGCGGTTGCCGTCTGGTTGGTGCCTGTTGAATTGAGACCGTTCTGCGTAACGGCACCGGCATCAAGACCAAGAGATGAATTGTTCAACGTTCGTGTTGCCCAGGTTAAACTATCTCCCGAAAGCACGGTTTGGCCGGTCACATTTTCAAAGCGGCCACCGAACACAACGACCATGTCGCCATCGCCCACGGTTGCCGCGGAAGGCGCCCCTATGGAACCGATATTCAATGATGAAGCCCAGGTTGAAAGCGCCGCGGTAAATGAGAGAACAGGAGTAGATGTATCAACGCCGCTATATGTTTCTATCCATTCCAATATCGTTTCGCCGGAGTTGCCCGACGTATAGTTAGTAACGGTCGCAGTATAGGTTGAATCCCCCGCCTGCCGAAAACGATATTTTACCGCAACATGACCTTGGTTGGCGGTCACACTATCAAATACATTCGTAAAACCGGTTAACGATACGGTTTCGTTACCGCCAGTTGCGCGGCCATAATGATAAAACACGAGCAAATCACCGTTTGCCGTTGATGCATGAGGTGTAATAGCGCCGGGCGCACCACCGTTCGTTGCAATAAGGTTTGAAACACCAACATAGCCCACCGCGGCCTGTGCGGAATTGGGTTTAATAAAAATACTGGAAAACGCAAAAAAACCAACGGCGATAAAACTGAGCACGAAAAGCAGTGCTGTCCCCAGTTTTATCTGTCCGGAATTCTCCTGCCAAAATTTCTTGGCTTGCACGCGACGATGCGGAGGAATAATATCGAAGATTAATTTGGTCATAGTATTTTAATTATACTCGCGCATTTATTAATGGTTGCGTCACTTAAAAATTACAAAACAGAAAAATCGCTATCCGCCGGAGGCGCATCCGTATTTCCTCCGTATGGCGCCGCCGCACTATCACCGGTCGAGCTGCCCGTTACCCACATCTGCCAATGATACCCGCCGCCCGCGGGTGATGCACCCACAGAAACGGGAACGGTAAGCCGCGGGTCAATATTCTTCCAATTCTCCGCACCCACGGTCGTGTCGAACTCCCATGTTTCGTTATACATTTCAGTAGCTATCCGTCCTCCGAAAATAACGAACCGCGTATTTATGGGATCATAAAATCCTTTTGCGGAACGCCGACCGGACGGGCCGGATGCTGATACACTAAACCGCGACCACGTCGGGGTATTCCCCAACGTAAGTTGCCAGACATCGTTGTAATGCGCGGTGCCATCGTATCCACCGAATGAGAGCATGCGGTCGTTGACGGAATCATATACGGCGATATGGCGGTCGCGGTCACATGTCGCATCGCACCCTGCGGGCGACAATTGCGTCCAAGTTTCGGAGCCAAGCGTCCCGGTCGATAGTGACCACACTTCGGCGCTATATGCGGTGCCGTTTGAGCCCCCGTACACAACCATACGGTTGCTGTTGGCATCAAAAACCGCTTGTGCAAAACGCCGTCCTTGAGCAGGGCCACCTGATACTATCCGTCTCGTCCAGGCGACAGTTTCGCCAAGACTAAGTTCCCATATTTCATTGAAATAATTTGAGCTATTCCCTTCACCCCCCCAGAACAACAATCTGTCGTTTGCGGGGTCATAGATATGAGCAACACCCCAGCGACCCGAAGGTCCGGTTCCCGAAGGACTCAAAAGTGTCCACGCTACCCGACCGCCCGGCATTTGCGGAGGCGTCATCTGCCAGCAATCCATGACCCGCCGCGTCAGGTTCAAACCGCCGCAATAAACTGCGCGGTTGCCATCCTGTGTGAGCCCGACGCTATCGACGCTGTCCCACACAAACGCTCCTGCTTCACGCGCGAATGGAGCAAAATCCGCGCCCGCATTCTCCCACCGCTCCGCGCCGTTAGTTGGTTGAAAACGCCATGTTTCTGAAAGATGCGACGAAAGGTTGGGAAGATTGCGACCCGCGCCGCCAAAACCGTATGCAACAGCGCCAGTTGGGTCATACACGACCTGCATTTGATCGCGTTTGCGCATATAGGTAACTCCATTTGCTTCCTTTATTCCCCACACACCGCTTGCGGCAAGACTATCAAACGCGGTGAGGTCTTTTACATATGAAGTACCATTGTAGCCGAACCCGAAAAACATTGCGTTGCGATTCGGGTCAAACACGCCTTTCGTGGAACCAAACCCGCGCAAGAACGGCATGCCATCCGCAGACGGAGAATGATCACTGCACGTTACAGTACCGCTTGCAGCTACATTGAATGTATAAATATCGGCAGTATATCCAACACCGGTCTCGGCTCCCGCCCAAACAACGGCTTGTCCGTTCACCGGATCAAATCCCATCGCATGTCCGGCAAGACCGCCATTTGTATGCGGTGAGCACGATGCGGGCGATGCATTTTCCCATACGGGAACGGTATCAAGATTTTTAAGCCGCCACACATCGTTTACCTGCGTACATGATGTCGTTGCGCCAACACACCCGCTATGCACCCACGCATAATTATTCATCGTGTCATAGATCATTGTTGCGGCCTCGCGCGCTCCCGGAGCGGTTCCCGTACCATTGTGCGCAACTGCCCACACTTCTGTACCACCGTTCATTTCAAGCTTGTATACAACACCGCCCAAATTACCGCTTGCGTTGCGTCCGCCAAACACCAGCATCTGGTCACGCACGGGGTCGTATACGGTATTGTGCTGAAGCGCAAATGTCGGCGCAGTACCGCTTGTTGTAAGCTTACTCCACGCCTCAGAACCCGGCGTCATGGTTAACGCATATACGCCGGTTGCATCTATTGAGCCGTTTGTGCCTCCGTAAATAATAACGCGCCCGCTATCAACAAAATCTCCAGGAGTATCCGTACTATCGTATATCATTTGTAATCCGCGCCGCGCGCTTGGTGCAGTACCGCTGGGACTCAACCGCTTCCACTGAGGCCGGCCGCCGGCCGCAAGCGAAAATACCCATACATCATTCATATTCGCGAGAGACGAGTCGCCCCCGTACCCGCCAAACAGCACCAACTGCTGATTTGCAGAGTCATATACCATATCGGTTGAACGTCGCTGTTCCGGCCGTTCCGCATCATATATCACCGGCGCACCGGCAGCAGTAAGTGCTCCGGTAAACGGTGTAAGTGTATCGCGAACTTCAACTTTCGGAGTAAAAGTCTCGGTTATAACACCGCTTGAAACATGCGCATCAAGATACGCGGTGCTTCCCGTGGCGATCGAACCGCCGGTTGGGAGAACTGTACTGTGATCACTGTTGTACTGGATTTGCCCGACAGGCGTTGCAGCAACCGTTGTTGCGCCGCTCATTGCCGCGGGAAGACCAATTATTGTTGAAATACCCGAATCAACAACGTCTCCGGGGGCCGTTATTTGAAATTCAATCGTGTCGCCCGAGGGCGCACTCGCCAAAAGATCATACGTCAGATACCCGCAGAGCGCTTGGGTTGCGTCTATTGCTACACCTGTATTTGTAAAAGTCATTTTTTCTGACGCAAACGATCCTCCACTTTGAAACACAAATGCGCCCGGGAAAGATTCCGATGCGCAATCATACGGCAGGGTTGGGTCAATATCGTATGTAAGAGAAGCATTCGTGATATGCGCATCGGCACTGAACGTGACGTCGGTCTCCGATATCGAAATAGCTGTAATATTCGTGACGTCGCCGATGGTACGGGCAAACCTGAATACACCACCGGCATAATTTGCGACAGAACCTGCGCTTACCGACGGGGTCTGAAGTCCCACCGCATCAACCGCAACGGTATCGGAAAGCGGCGCAGGCTTTAATGCAATAGTCATCATACTCTTAACTGAAGGTTTCAACTCCGCGAGAATATTATCTGTCGTGCCGTATATCCCCGCCAATACTTTTTCGCCCGTAACAACGGCGAGACGCCCGTCGTTGCCGGCCGACGTCGCAATATTCTGCCGCTGCGCGATGTTCGCAAGGTCGGCATTGATCCATGTTGAACCAAAATTTTGATCATTATCCATGAGCGCAGAGGCAATAACAACAAAGGTATCCGCCGCTGTTGTTGTGGCCCCCGCCGCGTTAAGGCTTGTATCTGAAATTTCATCCACATTCCCGCTCGTTGTGTCCCACGGAATTCCCGATGTAGTTACGCCGCGGAATGCGCATATGGTCCCAAGCTGATGATTGCCCGAATCGCTTGTTGTGGGAGCGCCCTGCGTGCCGTTGAAACGCGACCAGAAAGCCGTGAGACGTGTTGCGGTGGTACTGCTAGCAACACCCGTTCCTTGCGCAGAATTGGTTACCTGAGCCCACGAACCGCCGTTGGGAGCTGAAATGCTGATATCCTGATTAGCGGTTTCTAAGAACAACAGAAGAATATCATTTGTTTGTAGCCCCGAGGGAAGCGCGGGAGTAATGCCGGCCGGACTTCCTACCGAGGTTGCCGTGCAACCAACGAACGTGGGGGTCGCGGCTTGCGTCGATTGAGCCGAAATAAATACAGAAAGCACAACCGCAACAAACACAAGCGAGGTTGTCAGCACAACACCACGTTTCATTTGTCCGGAATTCTCACTCCAAAATTTTTTAGTCCGGTTATGGTATTGCGACGGAATCACGTCGTATAAAAGTTTCGGCATATATTTCTTAGTTAATTCGAATAAAAATTATTATTGCAACAATATCTTAATGCTTCCTGCCGTACCTGTAGCATCGGCATTGTTATCGTCCGCACAATACGTTGTACCAAACGACGTTGTTACCGTAGCGCATGTGGGCGTGTCGCCTACTTCGCCGCCGGACCAATCGCTTTGCACTGCCGGTGCGGTTGCAGGAGACGATTGTTTGTTGAGCGCACGGGCGATATACGTTGCCGATGTGAATTGCACTCCGTTCGGCGGCGTTATTTTCACCGTAAGTTTCTGCGTAAGCGGGTCTTCACTTGAGCCGCCACCGCAGGGCATCACGCCCGTAATACTATTATCCGTATCGCTGCGACACACATTCTCTATATTAATTGCGCGCGTATACGTTTCGCTGCTCAAGGAGACCGCCTCGGAACCTTTAAATAATTTCCAGATATTTCCGACCGCTTCAACTCGATAATCGGTCGCAGTCCCTTTAGCGCCCGCGGTAGTGCAATCCCCGCCCTCGTCCGGCTCAACCTGATCGGGCGGACAATAAATACGGTTCCACCCCTGCGATGTCCCATCATTTGCGACCGCAACAACCTTCAAAGCCTCTATCGCCTCCTGGGCCAAACTGGTCTCAAGCGTCGCCTGCCGCCCTATTTCAGAGCCGCGTTGGTTCGCATAAAAAATACCCCCTATAGTACCGGCAATAACGCCGATAACGCCTATAACCACTATCATTTCCAAGAGCACCGAGCCTCTGCGGGAAAACGTGTTATAAAAAGTGTTTTTTTGCATAAAATAAAAATACAAAACCAGGGATTTTCCCGATTTTCATGACTACCTATTTAGTATACCCCAGATGACGGCAAAATATTAGATGCCGCACCCAACTCATACACATCGGGCACGTCCCCGCCGTCCAAAACAGCTTTATCTTCCGTGCCACCCGGGCCGAATTCATTGGATTCAAAACGAGTATTGAGCTCAAATTTCGAGTCGCTCCGCCGGCACGCATAACTGTAAAAATATCGCTGTCCGGGAAGCGTTGAAATAACATTCCTGGGGTCAACGGGTAAATTAAATATAGGCGAGCCTCCCGAGAACGACTGAAAATTGACCGGTACCCATCCCGCACCATTGGTAGCGGCAAGAGAATTCTTCACCGCCTGGCGCCACGACCATCCGGTGGGTGCCGCATACATCGTTGTTTCGGCAGGAATACTCACATACACGGATTTTGAACCCTCATCGGAACAGCTACTGCTGTTGGCACCGTCCAGATCCGCCGTGCCACCGCTACTTACAATATTATACGTGAGCGCATCACGGATAGCCGAGAGGTCCGCCATGCGGCGGGTATCGCGGGTTTTGCGGAATATTTCTGCCGGATCTATCAGCACTACAATAATAGTAATAATAATAGCGAGCATCGTAATGGTAACGAGCAGCTCAATGAGCGTGAAACCTTTCGTCTTCTTTTTATTTTTTCCAAAATATCCCGAATGCATGACCGCGCGCTATTTAACGGCCTCAAGCGTTACCGTTCCCTCTTTTGCAACGCTTATTTTTTTCTTCACCGCCGGATTTGCCGTTGAATATAAAACAACGGATGTGTCCCCCAAGGCCCGGTATCCCGTATGCACATCAAAAAGAATATCCAGGGTGGACGCCTGCGGCGGCGACTCGAATCGCACACTTGACGGCAAACTCACATACGCATATTTTGCCGCACCGCTCCATTCGGCGCCCGCGAACAGCTGATAAAATTGCGTAAGCCCGTTATCGAAATGCACTCCCCACGTTATGAATCCCTCCCCCGTCTTTGCGTTTTCCTGTGCGCGCCGGAGCGTATCAACGACATCAATAGTTACCGCATCCATATCCGTTGTCGCCCGATAATCCCGCCAGGATGAAGAGCCCAGCACAAATACAACGCCCAATACCATCAACGCCAACATGACTTCAGTAAATGTAAACCCTTTGGATTTTTTTTGGATAAGGCGCATGTCTTTTTCTCGCGCTATTGTTTTATTGAATATTTATCGTTCCTTCCCCGGAAACCGCTATGGTGCGGGAAACATTCTGCTGCGCTGTTGAGCGGACCGTTATCACAAAAGAACCAACCAATGATCTTCCCGTCCGCTGTTCAAAAACCATTTCTGCCGCGTTTCCGGATAAAGGCGTCGTGTATTCGATGCCGGAAGAAAGAGAAAAATAATCTTTCTTCGTACCACTACCCCACGATGGGCCCGAAAAAAGTTGATAAAACGGCGTTGAAACATTGTCAAAACGGACCCCCCACATCGCAAAATCCTCACCCGAAACCGCATTCGCCTGAGCCCGGCGCAACACATCGGCTATGTTACGGGATGTAGATTCAATATCCGTTGAATTGCGAAAGTTAAAAAACGAGCTGATACCAAAAGCCGCAACGACCGTGAGCAGAGCCACGGCCATTGCAACCTCCAATAACGTGAAACCTTTTTTCTTTTTTTCAATATTCATCCCACTTTTTGTTTACTTGATACTCACAGTCCCCTCGGGTGAAATGGTAATGGTGCGGGTAACGCCGGGGTTGTAGTCGGAACGGATAACAATGGATTGCGGAATGCCGGAGAGCGACAGAGAACCGGAGCGCTGGCTGAATGTAACGTCATTGGTGCCCTTGTTCACGACATCGAAGACAACATAGCCGCAGAAGGTCTGAGAAGTAGAAATAGAGACGGTACCGGTAAATTCTGCGCGTTGTGCCGTGTCATCGAATGAGGCCAGCGTGGAACCATATTGAGGTTCGGTAGGTGAGGTTTCGTTTGACAATGAGTGAAGAGAGCAGTCTATGCTTGCATTGCCGTCAGAAGTTGTGTCTAAATCATAGAAAAGTTTAACATTCGTGAGGGACCAGCGTGCGTTGGTGGTGCCTTTTTCGTTAATGATGATCTTGGTGATGTTTGTTGCGGCCCCCGCGGTGCGCGCGATACGTATGGTACCTCCGGCATATTTGCTTGTTGACGGGATGTTGAGGGTTGCGGTCTGAGAGCCTGTTGTTGAGACCGTAACCGTGCCTCCCGCAGGGAAGTTCCAGCAGTCGCCGTTGGTGGCGGGGGTAGCATCCGTTGAGTTGTTGGTATCAATTGAGGTCGATGCGATATCACAGGCGGAGTTGCTGAGATTGAGATAATTCACTGATTCGGTGCCCAAATGTTTGATGGTCCAGGGGGTTGGTGCGTTGTCGGAGTTGAAGTAGACCTCGTTGCCGGAAGCGCCGGTGACGGTGAAAAGACCATTGACGGTCTGAGTGGAGGCGTCATCGAATTGCACGATCTTGCCTGCCGTGGCAATGGTGAGCTTGTTCCAGGTAATGGAGCCGGTAATGACGCTTGTCGCGGCGGTGTCGAAAGTTACTTCTCCGGTGTTGGCGGTGAAAGTGCCTGCAGCGTCCTTTGTGAAGGCGACGGCGATGGTAAGAAGTTTTATGGAGGAAGCGGAAAAGATACCCTTACTCGTAATATTTATGGAGCCGTTCACGTCAATAGTGCGGTCAAACGTTTCGTTGTCGAAAGTAGTTGCAAAACCATCCGTTGCCTTACCCACCTGCAATGTACCGGTCACAATAATGGTGGCATCTCCCGTGGTCCATGAGCGAATCGTGGTGCCGGCGGAGCCGGACGAATTCGAAAATGTGAGGTTATTAAATGTCCAATTATGAGTCGCCCATGACTCTTGTCCAAAATACGTATTTGCGGATGCGCGCACCTCAAATGTGCCGCCAGTAAGATTAATGGTTCCGTCGCCAACAACACCGGTATTCCCTATCACAAAATTTTTACTGCCCGTGAGTGTGTGCAGATCGCTAATGGTCATAGCGGTGGCGGTTAGAGAACCCGTACCGGCCAATGTTGTTGTTCCGGTTGCCGCACCATCTCCAAAATTCATGGCCCCAAACGTCCAATCCGCATCGCTGCCGAAGTTTCCTGTTCCGGTAATATTCACTTGTCCGGTCATATTAATAATACCCGCGCCGGACGCGCCGCCAGCGGTTAGTGAAAGTTGACCGGCGCCGGTCAAGGTTCCCGCGGTCATGGTAAAACTTTCTTGTGCCCACAATGCCTTACCCGTGGGAATATCCCAACTTCCGCCAATACCATTGAAAACAACGTTCTTGAAAATACCACCGTAAACAGCGAATCCCGCGCCGGTTGCAGTAAACGTTGTTACCTGTCCCGCACTAATAGTAAATGTAATTGTGCTTTCGGCAGTAAAATCGCCACCAACAGATACGGCATTGCCTTGCATGCGGAAAACAGCGCTTGTACGCAGGCGCACATCGGCACCGGGACCCGCGGCGGTTGACGTGGACGTTGTGGTGAATGTTCCGCCGGGTTGATATGAATTATTGGTCCATATATGAAACTCTTCCGTATTGTCTCCGACAAAATTATTTGTATTGGAGGTAAACTTAATATCAGCATCATTGTCTTTATCCCAACTTGCAAGATCGGCATTGGTTAATTGCGAAATACCGGTTTCGTGACGGACAATGATGCGCGAGGTGATGAGATTAATGCCGGTCACGTCCCCCGCTGCATTTATTTTTGTGATGGTAACTGCGTTATATGTGGGGTTATCATCCGTGGCAGCCGTTCCTCCTATATATATGGTAAAGACATCGTTTTGTGCCTCACCCGTAATGCCGGAAATCGTGTATGTGCCTCCCGCGATCGTTGTTGCGGTGCAGGCGCCCGAGCAGGCGTCTGTTCCGTTCTTTTTGAGAACGATGGTTACGCCGGAGCCGACATTGGTGGAACACGCCTCGTTGGTGCAGACGGTGCCACCGATAGAATTGGTTGCGCCGCCTCCGAATGTGCCGTTTGGATAATCATTTCTAAGTATGGTTTGCCCCGACGTTGATTCAAATTGCCATACACGCCAGTAGACCTTACACGTCGTACCGCATGAGCCGGAATTCTCGTAATATTCACCGGCGGGACCGGCCAATGCGCCATTCGTAATGGTACAGTCCGTATCTGCCGAACACGTTGAATTAGTCACAACCGTTTCCCAGGCATTGGTGGAGCCGAAACGAAAAATGTCCATTTTAATATTCTGTGTCCCTGCGGCTACTGACGATTGGCCTATCCAGGTAAATGTTGGAACACTCGTATTATTATTATTTATATACGCAAACGTTTGTATGGGACGTTCATACGCATTTGCGATGATCGTATCCGATGTTGAATCGTCCGCGGTAGCATTCGAGTAACCTATAGAATCAAGGACGTACCGAGAATTGCCGGATATTCCGGGAAGCAATAATTTACCGACCATTAAAGACGTGGCGGCGTCATTTCTCATGCTGATCCAGGCCGTACCCGAAGGATCGAAAATTATTGAATTATATACACCCAAGTTATCAACGTCGTCATATGCCACAACACACGCCCATTCAGCTGAACCCAACGCTCCGCAACCCGTTCCGCCCGAGCCGACATATTTTGCGATCATAAGTTTTGCTGAGCTCGCATCGATATAGGCAACCCACGCATTACCGGACGGATCAAACGTAATGGATGTATACCATCCGGTACTATCCGCATCGTCATCGACAACGGTACATTCCCAGGCATCCGACCCCACAGAGCCCGCGAGGTATGTATCGCAATCTCCACCCGAACCAACATATTTTGCGACATTCAGGCTGGTGGCCGTAATATCCCAATAACTAACCCAGGGATTCCCGTTCGGAGCAATCGCAATAGACACAACATCTCCCGTACTATTGGTGTTGTCATCCACCATAGTGCACGACCATGCAGCCGAACCTCCCGCACCACATCCTGTTCCGCCCGAACCAACATATTTTGCTACAGCAATTCCGGCGGCAGGAGTTACACGATGAGCCACCCAGGCAGTTCCTAAAGAATCAAAATCGATCGAATTAGTAACTCCGTAATCATTTGTGCCGTCATCAGCCACAACAACACACGTCCAGGCACTCGATACATTACATCCGGTGCCTCCGGAACCAACATATTCGGCGACCATTAAACTTACGGCTTCAACATCCTGGAAACTTATCCACGGATCATTTTGAGTATCGAAATCAATTGACATCTTGAGGCCAGGCGCGTTTGTTGTAAATGAAGTGATTGTAGTACATATCCACTCGGAAGAACCCGCCGACCCACAACCGCTTCCACCGGAACCAACATATTTAGCGACCATCAACGCTTTGGCCGTGAAATCGCGATATGCCACCCAGGCGGTACCCGAAGAATCGATATCTATATCAGCAGCAGTACCTACCTGATTGGTTGCATCGTCCGCAACCTTGGTGCACGACCATGCGACCGAGCCGGAAGCCCCGCACCCCGAACCGCCCGTACCGACATATTTTGCGACCATAAGCGCTTGCAACGTAGCGTCGCGATACGCCACCCACGGCAAGCCAAATTGATCGATAGCTATAGAGTTATACGTTCCGGTATCATCCGTATCGTTGTCGACTGTTACACAACCCCACGAACCGGAGCTCCCCGCGCCACATCCGGCAGACCCCGCGCCAACGTACTGATTCTCTTTTGAATAAATTTTAGTTGTCGACGCTTCCGTTGTTAGTGTTGCGTATGCGGATATGGACACGGGCCCGCGCCAGTATCCTTTATCTTTGCGGAAAGAGTCGTTTGAAGCGACCACGAAACGATAGGTTGTGTTTTGTTGTGCTTGTGAGAGATCAAGGTTCCAGGATATTTCGGTGCATTGTGCGGTACCGCTTCCGGCGGGCAATGCAACGCCTGTTGCCTCTTCACTTTCGAACCATTTACCCGCGTTCCATGTGCCGCCACCGATACAATCTGCATCATCCCGGTTCGTAGTGTCGCTTGTAGTGGTCATGTCGGCATGGGATTCACTGTGAGCGTTACCGTTGGCACCTGCGAGACCCGAGGAAATACCTATTTCACCGCCACGTTTGACATTGGCTACTTTAAGACTTCCGGCAGTGGAATCATAATAACTTACCCAGGCTTTACCTAAAGAATCAAAAGCGATGGAGGTGAAATAATCAACGTTGTTTGCCGAACCATCAACGGTTGTACAATTCCAAGCGGTTGATGTGCAGTTGCCGCCCGAACCAACATAATATGCAACCTTGAGATTTAACGCCGTAAGATCTTGATAGCTCACCCACGCTTTTCCTGTCGCGTCAAACGCAATAGAATTGTACTGTCCAACACTGTTTGCTGTATCATCAACAGTTACACAATTCCACGCGGTTGATGTACAATTTCCTCCTGAACCTACGTAATTGGCGACTTTAAGCGAAGAGGCGGTGGTATCTTTATAGCTCACCCACGCATTGCCCGAAGGATCAAAAGCAATAGAAGTATACTGTCCTATAAGATTTGCTGTGTCATCAACAGTTACACAATTCCAGGCGGTTGAAGTGCAATTTCCTCCTGAACCTACGTATGTAGCGACCTTAAGGCCTGCGACATTAAAATCCCGATAACTCACCCAAGCATTACCCAAAGCATCAAAAGCAATTGAAGTGCCTTCTCCAACAAGATTCGCCGGGTCGTCAACAATCGTACAAGTCCAAGCAGTTGATGTGCATCCTGTTCCGCCAGAACCCACATAATTAGCTACTTTAAGCACATCGATACCGGCATCCTGATAGCTCACCCACGCTTTTCCTGTCGCACTAAAAGCAATAGAGGAATATAACCCAACGGCATTTGCCGTATCTTCAACGACGGTACAATTCCATGCGGTTGAAGTGCAATTTCCTCCTGAACCTACGTAATTGGCGACTTTTAAATTAAAATCGGCTACGCTGTCATCAATATAGCTCACCCACGCATTACCAGAAGGATCAAAAGCAATAGAAGAATATAACCCGACACTTACCGCGTCTTCAACAATAACGCAATTCCAGGCGGCTGAGGTACACCCAGCGCCGCCAGAGCCCACATAATTAGCTACTTTAAGCGCACCAATAGTGGCATCTCGATAACTTACCCACGGATTGCCTGAAGAGTCAACCGCAACGGAAGTATACCACCCGACATTATTTGCGGTATCTTCAATCGCTTCACAATCCCATTTCGTATCCGTGCAATTCCCCGCCGCAGTTACCGCCGCCTTGTCCTCTACCTTCGTAAAATATCCGTCATTGCGGTCATAGAAGAGCGCGAGATTTTTTGTTGATTCCAACG
>Ga0080064_1001579_pt1 | contig 45061 bp, 32 predicted proteins | sample Subgrocontami54m_FD_69260 | JGI IMG/M metagenome (GOLD analysis project Ga0080064, IMG submission 69260) | Subsurface groundwater microbial communities from S. Glens Falls, New York, USA - GMW46 contaminated, 5.4 m (SPADES assembly) (version 2) ...
TTGGCCTTCGCCGCTTGCCGCTTGAGAGAGTTGGCCTGACGGCCCACCTCTTCCAGAATGTCGAACACGCGGGACAGGTTTTGCTTGGCGCTCTCCAGTTTGGCTTCGGCCAGCCGCCGGCGCGTCTTGAATTTGCTGACGCCGGCCGCCTCTTCAATGACGGCGCGGCGGTCAGCCGGCTTGGAGCTGAGGAGCTGCCCGATGCGGCCCTGCTCGATGATGGCGTAGCTCTCCGGTCCCAGCCCGGTGCCCAGAAACAGGTCCTGAATGTCGCGCAGACGGGAGTGTTTACCGTCCATCAGGTATTCGCTGTCGCCGTTGCGGAACAGGCGGCGAGTAATGGTGACCTCGTGCGGCTTGCTGTGCCCGTTGACGTCGGTATAACTGTTCCCGTTGGCTGTACCAGCGGCGAAATGAGCCGCGTGATTGGGGTCCACCAACGTCATGGTGACCTGGGCCATACTCAGCGGCTTGCGGTCGCGCGTGCCGGCGAAGATGACATCTTCCATGCGCGAACCGCGCAGTGACTTGGCGCTCTGTTCGCCCAGCACCCAACTGATGGCATCGCTCAGGTTGGACTTGCCGCAACCGTTAGGGCCAACGACGGCGGCAATACCGGCACCATGGAAACGGAGTTCGGACCGCTCCAGAAAGGACTTAAATCCTTGAATCTCAACGCGCTTCAGTTTCAGCAAAGGGAGGACCCTCCACTACAAAAAGTTACGGGGCGCAAACGCCCGCGTCTCGGGGGAGAGATTGAATTCATAATATCCGGTTGAAGAGAGAAAGTAAAGGAGTCGCACCACAGAATTTAGTAGCGTCCAGAAAAACACTACTACATGTAGTACCCAACTTTCAGATCGACGAGCGAAAGAGCACAGACCGGAGTCGAACGGGCAATTGGGTACCACTGAAAACTGCACTCCTTCCATGGTAAGCCATTTCCGCCACTGCTGGGGTCCCGCGCCTGTTGAACGACTACCGGCTAAAGCCGGTAGAATTTGATTGCGACTGAAAGTCGCCTGAAAGGCGGTGGGCTTAGACCTGGAGATAGAGCTAAAATGGACGGACCTGGACCCCTCGTGTGGTATTTTGGGTCTTCACACCTGCAATGTCGTCCTCACCGCTCAATGTACAACTGGAAAGCTTTGAAGGTCCGCTGGACCTTCTGCTGGATCTGATACGCAAACACCAGATCGACATCTACAACATCCCGATCGCGCAGATCACTTCGCAATATCTGGAGTACATGGCGCAGGCGGCAGAGCTGAACTTCGAATTGGGCGCCGAATTTGTCTACATGGCGGCGACGCTGATTCACATCAAGTCGAAAATGCTGCTGCCGCGCGATCCGGAACTGGAAAAGATCGACCCGGAAGAGGACCCCCGTAAGGAATTGGTGGACCGCCTTCTGGAGCATGAGCGTTTCAAGAACGCGGCCGAGATGCTGCATCAGAAGCGCATGATCGAGGACGCGATCTGGTCCAACCCGCAGGTGCAGGAGTTCATCAGCCAGGGCGAGGAGCCGGAGCTCAAGGTGACGCTGTTTGACCTGGTGCAAACGCTGCAGACCGTGCTGGACCGGGTGCGGAACCGTCCAATGTATGAGGTGGGGAAGGAGGATGTCACGGTGCCGGAGATGATTTCCTATCTCCGTGACGTGCTGCGGGAAGGCGCGCGCGGCGAATCCTATTCAGCCGTGGTGCTGTTTGAACGCCAGCGCAGCCGGCGCGCGATGATCTGCCTGTTTCTGGCGATTCTGGAAATGGTGCGGATGCAGGCGGTGACATTGGTGCAGACCGAAGAGTTTGGTGAGATTGGCCTGAAAAAGGCCAAACAGTTTGACGATGTTTTCGCCAACGAGGAAGCGCTCACGGCGATCCAAGAGGAATACAGTTAAATTGATGAAGCGTGAAAAAGAGGAAGTGGTGGAGATGGCGGAGAACGGAGCCGATGCCGGGGGAACCATTTCCGATCAGGTGGCGGAACAGCTCGGGCTGGTTGAAAAGGCGGACCTGGGCGAGACGGAAGAGGCCAGGCTCCGGGCGATGGTGGAAGCCGTCGTCTACGTCACAGAAGATCCGCTGAATGCCAAGCAGATTGCCGAGGCGCTGAATCAGCCCTTGGAGCGGGTGGAGCAGGCGCTTGAGCAGTTGATCGCCGATTGCGCGCTACCGCACCGGGGCTTGTCGCTGCGAGTGGTGGCCGGTGGTTACAAGCTGGGCACCAAGCCCGAGTTTCACGACGAGATTCGCGTCTTTGTCAAGAAGCTGAAGCCTCCGTTCAAGTTGTCGCTGGCGGCGCTGGAAACCCTCGCAGTGATCGCCTACAAGCAACCGATCACGGCGCCCGAAATCATGGAGATTCGCGGTGTGCAAGGCGCCGGGGTGGTGAAGACGTTGTTGGACCGCAAACTTGTGACAGCCGCCGGACGCAAACAAGTGGTGGGACGTCCGGTCCTCTACAAAACAACCAAGGATTTTCTGCTGCAGTTCGGCTTGAAGGATCTTGCCGAGCTGCCGACACTGAAGGAATTTGAGGAACTGGGCCGGCTCGCGTTGGGCGAAGGTGACGTGGAAGAGAACTTCCCGGAAGAGACCCCGGCAACCGAGGCGGTGGCGGAAACTGTCGAGGCCACCGAGGCGGGCGCCACACAGGGAGAATAGCCTGGACATGGCCCAAGCTCCAGATCCATTCCGCATTGGATTGGTGCAGATGTCCTGCTCTTTGGACAGGTCTGACAATCTGGCCAAAGCGGTGGCTAAAGTGGAGGAGGCCGCGCGGGGCGGCGCACAGGTCATCTGCCTGCAGGAACTTTTTCAATCTCAGTATTTTTGCCGCGAAGAGAGAGCCGAGTGGTTCGACTTGGCCGAACCAATGCCGGGACCTGCCACGGCCGCGTTGGGCAAAGTTGCCGCGGCTTGCAACGTGGTGGTGGTGGCTCCGGTGTTTGAGCGCCGCGCACCTGGGGTCTACCACAACAGTGCGGCAGTCATTGACGCCGATGGCGCCATGCTGGGCATCTATCGCAAGATGCACATTCCGGATGATCCACTCTTTTACGAGAAGTTCTACTTCGCGCCGGGCGATCTCGGATTCCGGAATTTCGACACGCGCCATGGGCGCATCGCCGTGTTGATTTGTTGGGATCAATGGTATCCGGAAGCGGCGCGCCTGGCCAGCCTGGGCGGAGCCAGCGTACTGTTCTATCCGACCGCCATCGGCTGGCATCCGCATGAAAAGGCCGAGTTCGGAGCGGGACAGCGCGATGCCTGGCTCACCATTCAACGCGGGCATGCCATTGCGAATGGCATCTACGTGGCCGCCCCCAATCGCGTCGGTTTTGAGGGAACCCAGGAATCGGGACTCGAGTTCTGGGGCTCCTCATTCGTCTCGGACCCGTTCGGGCAGTTGATCGCCGAAGCCTCCGTGGACCAGGAAGAGATTCTGGTGGCCGAGTGCGACCCGCGCAAGATGGAAGAAGTCCGGCGCCACTGGCCGTTCTTGCGCGACCGCCGAATCGACGCCTACGGCCCGATCCTGAACCGGTGGCTGGAGTAATGCCGGCCCGTTTGCGCATGCCGGCCGAATGGGAGCCGCACAAAGGAACCTGGCTGGCCTGGCCGCATGAACGCACCGATTGGCCGGGCAAGTTCACGCCGATCCCATGGGTCTATGCCGAAGTGGCGCGGCACCTTTCCACGCGGGAGCGGGTCCGGCTTCTGGCGCAGGACCGTGAAACAGTCCGCACCGCAACGCGCGTGTTTGCGAAAAGCGGCGTGAACCTGGCAGCCGTGGATTTTATTGTCTGCCCTACAGACCGCAGTTGGACTCGCGACTTTGCGCCCATCTTCGTGCGCAACCGCCAGAATCAGGTGCTCATCACGAATTGGAAGTTCAACGGCTGGGGCAAGTACGCCAATCACAAACGGGACAATGCCGTTCCCGGCATTCTCTCGCGGCGGATGCGGATGGCGCAGACGCAGCTGGACATCGTGCTGGAGGGCGGCAGCATCGACGTGAATGGCCGCGGCGCCATGCTGGCCACCGAGGAGTGCCTGTTGAGCCCGGTGCAGGCGCGCAACCCCGGACTCTCCCGGCAGGATCTGGAACGCATCTTCGCCCAGTATCTGGGTGTGACCAAGGTGTTGTGGCTGGGGCGCGGCATCGCCGGCGATGATACCCATGGCCACGTGGACGACTTGGCGCGCTTTGTGAATCCCACCACGGTGGTGACGATGGTGGAACAGGACCCCTCTGATGAGAACTATGCGCCGCTGCGGGAAAACCTGCGGCGTCTGCGCAAGATGCTGGACCAGGATGGACGGCCGCTGCGAGTGGTAACTCTGCCGATGCCTCGCCCGGTCTATTTTGACGGGCAGCGGCTCCCGGCCAGCTACGCGAATTTCTACATCGCCAACGGCCTGGTGCTGGTTCCACAATTCAATGATCCGGCGGACCGGCTCGCGCTGAATACGCTGCAACGCCTGCTTCCGGATCGGGAAGTGGTGGGCATTTACTGCCGGGACCTGGTCCTGGGACTTGGCACGCTGCATTGCATGACACAACAGGAGCCAGCCGCATGACGATGGAAGAACGCCAAGACTTCGCCTGTCGATATACGGCCGCATGGTGCAGCCAGGACCCCGCGAAAGTGGCCTCATTCTTCTCGGCGAACGGCAGCCTCAAAGTGAACGATGGCGCACCGGCCGTGGGACGCGATGCCATTGCCGAGACCGCGCACAGCTTCATGGCTGCGTTTCCGGATCTTTTGGTCATCATGGACGGCCTGCTCGAGGAAGGTGACCGCACCGTTTATCAATGGACATTGATTGGGACCAACACAGGTACCCGGGGCGGCGGGAAAAAAGTCCGCATCAGCGGATTTGAGCAGTGGCGGATGGGAGAGGATGGACTCATCGCGGAGTCCCAGGGGCAGTTTGACAGCGCCGACTACCAGCGGCAACTGGAACACGGCGCTCTGGAACAATCCTGAGATCAGGGCCGCAGCAGGACCTTCAACGCGCCTTTTTCCGCTGCCCGGGCAAACGCCTTCGGCGCGTCGGCCAGCGCAAACTCATCCGACAGCATCGCGTCCAGGTGCAGCTTGCCGGACCGCAGCAGCCGGAGCGCCGGTTCAAACCGGCCGCAGCGTGAGCCGACGAGGGTGAGTTCATTCACAATCACCGGCGCCATGTCGATTCCCACCGTCCCATGAACGGTGGACTTCATGATCACCGTGCCGCGCGGCCGGGCCATGCCTGTGGCCGCGCGGAGGCCCCCGGGCGAACCGGTCGCGTCCACCACAAAATCAAACTCGGCCTGGGGAAGATTGCTGCCTGCCATCGCGGTACTCGCCCCAATGGAGGCGGCAATCTTCAACTTTTCCGGATGATGCCCGAAGAGGCACACCTGCGCCCCGCGCGCCTGCAACACCTGGGCGATTAGCAAGCCGAGCTTGCCGTCGCCCAACACCGCGACGTCTGTGCCGCGCGGAATCCGAACCTGGTCCAGAATTTCGCAAGCCGCCGCAACCGGTTCAGTGAACACGGCATGTTCGGTGGACACTCTTGCGGGTACGATCCGCAGATTTCCATCGGGCAAAGTGAGGTATTCGGCGAAAGCACCGGGGTGCCGCACGATACCGAGCACCGTGCGCGCGGGGCAATGGCGGCCGAGTCCACGACGGCACCAGGCGCACCGGCGGCAAGCGAGATTGATCTCGCCTACTACGCGCCTGCCCACCAGCGATCGCGTATCCGATTCCACTACCTCGCCTACAAATTCGTGACCAGGCCGGCCCTCAAAGCCGTAGTAGCCACGCTGCAGTTCCAAATCCGTATTGCAAATGCCGCCGGCCAGCAGACGGATTAGAGAGAAGCCGTCGCGGCGGCGAGGTTTCGGAACGCGCCGCACACTCACTCGGCCTGCTGAAAGATGGACGGCTAACATAGATGCGAACCAGAGACCAGTATAATTGGAGATTCATGCCTGCTGAACTCGCCTGTTTTGAACCTTCCTGCCGCGCCCGCTACGGGGTCACCGAAGTCATCTACAACTGCCCCCGGTGCGGAGGATTGCTGGAGACTGTATATGATTTCTCCTCCATCGAGGCCGGCGAATGGAAAAAAATCTGGCGGCAGCGGCGGACCAGCAACGCGCCGCTGGACCAATCGGGCGTGTGGCGCTATCGCGAGTTGATTCCATTCCTGGATGACTACGGTCACGCGGTCACGCTGCGCGAAGGCAACACACCGCTGCTAGACGCCGGCGGCGCCGCGGCCTATGGAGGATTGGAACGGCTCACCTTCAAGCACCAGGGATTTAACCCCACCGGCTCGTTCAAGGACAACGGCATGACGTGCGGCGCCTCGCAGGCGCGCCGGCTTGGCTTGCGGCGCGTGGCGTGCGTGTCCACGGGTAACACGTCGGCTTCGATGGCGGCCTACGCGGCGGCGGGCGGGTTGCAGCCGGCCATTTTCATTCCGCATGGAAACATCAGCTATGGCAAGTTGGCGCAGGCCCTGGAGTATGGCGCCAAAACTCTGCAGGTGGAGGCCAATTTTGATCAGATTCTCAAGCTGGTGCGTGTCTTGGCGGAAAAGCTTGGGATTTATTTATTGAACTCCATCAACCCATTCCGGATTGAAGGGCAGAAAACCATCATCATCGAGATGATGGATCAGCGCGACTGGCGGGCGCCGGATTGGATTGTGGTACCGGGAGGAAACCTTGGCAACGTGTCCGCTTTTGGCAAGGCGCTGCGCGAGCTGCGCGAATTGGGATTCATTGACCGTACACCGCGGCTTGCGGTAATTCAAGCGGCCGGCGCGGCGCCTTTCTACGAATACATGCGCAATCCCGGAGCAAGCTTTCCCGCCGTCGAGCATCCCGAGACGCTGGCAACCGCCATCAAGATCGGGGATCCGGTGTCCTGGCCCAAGGCAAGGCATGAGGTAAACTCGTCGGGCGGGCTGGTGGAAAAGGTGACCGAGCAGGAGATCGCTGACGCCAAGGCGCGGATTGGGCAATGCGGCATCGGTTGCGAGCCGGCCTCGGCAGCCACCCTGGCCGGGATTCGCAAGCTGACGGCGGCCGGAAAGATGGACGCCGGCGCGGACGTTGTGGCGGTTTTGACAGGGAACCTGCTCAAGGATCCGGATTACATTTTCCGCTATCACACCGGACAACTCGAGGCTCCCGGCGGCGTCCGCATTGAACCCACTTTCGGGAATCGTCCCGTGGTCGTGTCTAACGACGCCGACGAAATTGCAGCATTGTTAGGATAATCCTCCGCCTTTTATGTACAATAAGTCAGCTCGACGTTAGTGGGGCACCGGGCAACGCGCGCCGCCGCGACAGAATTTAGTCAAAGGTGAGTATGTTCCATTCGGCTTTTATACTGGCGCGATGGGAACTTGCGGGCATTGGGGTGGCCGCGGGAATCGCCTTGCTGGTCTGCCTGCGGCAAGGCATCATTCTTGCAAAAGCGTCAAAGCGCACCCAACAGGAGCTCGATCAAATAAAGGCCCGCAGGCGCGATGACTTGGAGGTGGTGTTGGAGTCGCAGCAAGGGCTCCAGGCGAAGAATCGCGAGTTGGAAGAGGCCTTGCACACGGCCGAGGAAGTCACGCGGCTGAAGAGTTTGTTTCTGGCCAACATCAGCCACGAGATCCGGACACCGCTGAACGGCGTAGTGGGCATGACGGAACTCCTCCTCACCACCGGACTAAATCCGGAACAACGCGAGTATGGAGTGACGCTACGAGAATCGGCTCAATCCCTAATGGCGATTCTGAACGACATACTGGACTTCTCCAAGATTGAGGCCGGGTGTTTGAAGATCGAGTCCATCCCCACGCATCCCAGGGAAATCGCAACCAGCGTGATGGCTCTGTTGTTGCCCCAGGCCCGCGAGAAGGGTTTGGAGTTCAATCTGGCAACCGACGACGCAATGCCAACGGAGATACTCAGCGATCCGGTCCGGCTTCGGCAGCTCCTCACAAATCTGATTGGAAATGCGATCAAGTTCACGGAAGCGGGCAGCGTCAAGGTTAGTATCGAACAGCAAAATACCACGAACCGGCCCATGCTCCTGTTCGCCGTCACCGACACCGGCATTGGAATCACTCCGGAGCAGCGGGAGAATGTGTTTCTTAGCTTCACACAAGCCGACCAGTCCACCACCAGACGCTATGGCGGCACTGGCCTCGGATTGACCATTTGTAAGCAATTGGCGGAAGCCATGGGAGGCGAAATCGGTTGCACCAGCACGCTACGGGTGGGTTCACGCTTTTGGTTCACGCTGCCCTGTGAAGCGGTGAATAGGGATGTTGCATCATGACAGCAGAAATTATGATGCTATGATAGCAAAATGAGGACAACAGTCACCTTGGATCCGGATGTGGAACGGTTGATTCGCGATGCCATGAGAGAGCGTTCCATCTCCTTCAAGGAAGCCCTGAATGAGGCCGCGCGAACCGGATTGCAGGGCAAAGAACGCAAGGTTAGGAACAGGTTCAATCAGCAAACGTTCCGGATGGGCGAGGGGCAAATGTTCCGTTGGGACAAGGCTCTTGCCGTGGCCGAGGCGATGGAGGACGAGGAGCTAAACCGTAAGCTCTCGTTGCGTAAATGATACTGCTGGATGTGAACCTCCTGATCTACGCGACCAACGAGGACGCACCTCTGAACCGGAAGGCGAAGCCTTGGCTGGAATCGGTCTTGTCTGGACAGGAAACCGTCGGGTTTTCGTGGAGCGTTCTCCTTGCCTTCGTGCGGCTCACCACGAGGCCGGGCCTGTTCCGGCGCCATCTCACCGTGGAGCGTGCGCTCGATCTCGTGGGGCGCTGGCTCGATCAGCCATCCGCAACGATTGTGCATCCCGGCCCCCGTCATCTCACGATTCTACGGGACCTGCTGACTCCTTTGGGCGCCGGTGGAAATCTCACATCCGACGCTCATCTGGCCGCCTTGGCCGTCGAGCACGGAGCCGAGCTCTGCTCTTCCGATACCGACTTCGCCCGGTTCGGTGGCCTGCACTGGCGCAACCCCATCGCCTGAATCCGCGGCTTTCCGCACCTGCAATATTCCGTACGCGTACAATAGTGGCGTGGCTGGTCGACCTCTATTTGCAGCGCTCGGGCTTCTTGCCGTTCTTTCCGCCTCCGCTCAGCCATTCTTCCCGCTCTCTGAAATCAAGCCAGGACTCCGAGGCACCGGACGAACCGTCTTTTCCGGCACGCTCGTGGAAGAGTTCCAAGTGGAGATTCTCGGCGTCCTCGAAAACGCCGGGCCCAAGCAGTCCATCATTCTGGCGCGTTTGTCCGGAGGGCCGCTCGAAAAGACGGGTGTCATGCAAGGCATGAGCGGCAGCCCCGTATACATCAACGGCCGCCTGGCCGGCGCTGTCGCCAGTTCCTTCGCATTTTCCAAGGATCCCATCGCGGGCATCCGCCCAATCCAGGAAATGCTCACAGCCACGAATCCCCCGCCAGCCACGCGCGCCTCCCGAGACCCGGCCGGTTCCGGATCATCGCGCCTGGTTGACATCGCCACGCCCATCTCTTTCGGCGGATTTACCACTGGGGCGCTGGAACATTTCGCTCCTCAACTCCGGGCATTGGGCCTCGAACCCAGGCAGGGCGTCCTGGGAGGCGGCAATGCAGGACCGGGTCTCGGGGATCCTTCGCAGCTCCAACCAGGCTCTATGATCAGCGTGCAACTGGTGGCGGGCGACCTCAATGCAGGCGCCGATGGAACCCTTACTCACATCGATGGCAAACGCATTTACGCCTTCGGCCACCGGTTTCTTGCAGCAGGCCCTACGGAGATGCCGTTTGCGCGAGCCGAAGTGCTGGCGCTGCTTCCCAACCTCTCTACCTCTTTCAAAATTTCCTCGGCCCGTGAATGGATGGGTGCAATTACGGTGGACCACTCCACGGGCGTTTCCGGGGAACTCGGCCGCTCCGCACAAATGATCCCGGTCTCGATTGCTGTCAATTCGCCCAACGCCCCGCGCACCACCTACCAGATGCGCATCGTGGAGGATCGGTTCCTTACGGCCTTCCTCCTGCAGATGGCCCTTTTCTCCACCATCGATGCCACCCAGCGCGCCGTCGGCGTGGAAACGGTACAGCTCCGAGGCCAAATCGATTTTGCCGATGCCCCACCCTTGCGGCTGGAAAATGTCTTCTCCTCGGAGGCTGCCGTCGCCGCCACAACATCCCTCGCTGTCGCCAGCCCCCTCAGCTACGCACTCCAAAGCGGGTTCTTGAAAGTCCGGGGAATCACGTTGCAACTCGACGCCACCCACGACAAGCGGCAGGCCTACATCGATCAGGTGTGGACGTCGCGCCAGACCGTCCGCCCTGGCGAATCTCTCGACCTTCTCGTTTCTCTCCAGACCCAAGGCGAATCGATTCTGCAAAAAACCGCGTGGCGTGTTCCCCCCGGAGCCGCCGCCGGACCCCTGCTGATCACTGTCGCCGATGCCGCCACCGCCAACATCACTGACTATCAGCACTTTCTCTCTCAACCTCCCAGCACGCAGCAACAGACGCTCGCCTTTCTCAATGGACTGCGTCCGGCAAGCTCCACCTACATCCGCATCGGCCGCGCGGAGCACGGCTACCAAGTGCGCGGCTACAATCTGCCCTCCCCACCGCCTTCTCTCGGGCTCATCCTCGGACGTACTCCCGGTGCCGGCACGCCATTGCAAACCGGTACGCTGCTCGCCGAAATTCCGCTCCTGGCGAACGGCCACGCCGTCACCGGCGCAAAAACCATCCAGGTGGAAATCAAGGAATGAACCGTCGCCGATTGGCCCTCATGCTGTGCGCCCCGCTCGCGCTGTACAGCGCAACTCCTACCGCCTGGGAGATGACTTCGTATGAGGATTTCCACAAGGGGTCATTCCTCGGCGTCGCTCTACATCAGGACGGACGCCTTCATCTGGCTTCCAAGCTTGAGACGCTGCAGGAAACTCCTGAACCGGCTGTGTGGGCCATGGCGGCAGGAGCCAATGGCGCAGTCTATCTGGCAACTGGCCATCAGGGCCGCCTCTACAGGCTCGATCCTGACGGCAAGTCCACACTCCTGTTCACGGCGCCGGAACCGGAAATCTTCGCCATCGCCCTGGACGATACCGGTCGAATCTATGCCGGCACCTCCCCCAACGGCAAGGTCTATCGCATTGAAAATGGCAAGGCCTCGGAATTCTTCAATCCCGGCGCGGCCTACATTTGGGCTTTGACCTTTTCGCGCGACCACTCCCTCTTCGTCGCCACCGGAGGGGAAGGGAAATTGTTTCGGGTAACCCCGGATGGAAAAGGCGAACTCTACTACGACACCGGCCAGTCACACATCACCAGCCTCGCCTTTGACGCGCAGAAGAACTTGCTGGCCGGCTCGGACCCGAACGGAATCCTCTACCGCATCACCGCCAAGGATCGCGCTTTCGTGCTTTATGATTCCTCACTTCCCGAGATTCGCTCCATCGTCCCAGCTCCCGATGGATCCATCTACGCAGTGGCGATGGGCGGCTCACTAGCACGGCAGATCCAGCCGCCCGAGGCCAATCCGGGGGCTCTCCCCTCCATCAATACGTCTACTGTAACCGCCACCGTTTCCGTATCCGAGGCTGCCGCCGCCGCTGCCGTGGAGCTCCAGCCAAAGCCTGCCGCACCCGGCGCCGCCTCTCCCCAAACCCCTGCCGCGCGTCCCCCTGCCCCTCTCGAATATTCCGGCGTTGAGAAGTCCGCCATCTATCGCATTCACGCGGACCATTCCGTGGAAACCGCCTGGAGTTCGAAGGAAGAAAACGCCTACGACGCCGTTCTTACCGGACAAGGGCTCCTGTTCTCCACAGATCAGCAGGGGCGGCTTTACCGGCTCACCTATGGCAGTGCCAGTGTCGGTAAAATAACGCTGGTTGCCGAAACCCGGCAGGCCGACGCCGTGCGGCTTCTCCCCACCCCGCGTGGAGTACTCATCGCCACCGCCAATCCCGGCAAGCTCTGGCGGCTCGGCGACGCACCATCGCAACAAGGATCATTCGAATCTCCTGTGCACGACGCAGGAGCGGTTGCCCGCTGGGGACGACTTACCTGGCAGTCCGCGCAGTGCTCCGGCTGCCAGTTGCAACTCCAGACCCGGACCGGCAACTCCGCCCGGCCCGACAAGACCTGGAGCGATTGGTCCGCACCGCTTTCCACCGGCAATCCAATCCAATCCCCCAATGCGCGCTACATCCAATGGAAAGCAGAATTCCAGGCAGCCTCCTCCCCAGGACCTGAACTATCGTCGGCACGGCTCGCCTACCTGCCGCAGAACTCCATCCCAGCCGTCAAGAGCATCCAGGTCTCCTCGCAGACCGCCGCGCCGCGGACCAAGACACAACCTGCCGCCAATGCCACCTACACGCTCACCGTTTCAGAGACACCCGATGCCGGCGTCTCCTCTCTCAGCGGAACACCTTCCCAGCCGGTCAACCGGGCCACCTCGGAGCTGATTGTCATTACCTGGCAGGCCGAGGATCCGGATGGCGACCGCCTCTCCTACTCGCTCCACTACCGCGGTGAGCGGGAGACGGAATGGAAGTTGCTCAAGGCCGACCTCACTGACCCCACTTACTCAATTGATGCTGAGGCGCTCGCCGACGGACGCTTCCTGTTCCGCGTCACCGCCTCGGACGCGCTCTCCAACCCCGCCGCCACGGCGCGCCAAGGGGAACTGGTGAGCCCGCCGGTTCTGATAGACCGTACTCCGCCGGTGCTCACGGTGCAGGCGCCGGCCCGCGTTGCCGGTGCGTTCGAGATCCGATTCTCCGCCCTGGACGCGGCATCGCCTCTCCGGTCTTGCGAGTACTCGCTCGACGCCGGACCCTGGTCACCGTTGGCCCCCGAAGACGGAATCATCGATTCCGAACAGGAGAACTTTTTGCTACGTGTCAATCCGGCAGCGGAGGGCGAGCACGTCCTCGTGATTCGAGCCTTCGATTCCGCGGGCAACGCAGCGCTGGCCCGGCTGCTGCTCAAGTAATCCGGCTTTGCTTCAACAACTCCGCCTGTCAGCCGGCCAGCAGTCTTCATCGCCACGAGATCGACACCAACCACAAACTCAGGAGTGATATCTTGTCCTGGAGGTCCCCAAGCCATGACAACCTGCCAATTCCGAATCTTTTCCCTTGTTGTCGCATGTTCCGCCACATGTCTCGCCCAGCCGCTATCTGTGAAATGGGAAGAGTTAACCGCTTCCGATTTTGCGCAAGCGGTACGTCAGTCGGGAGGCGTATGTCTGCTTCCATTCGGCATCATTGAAAAACATGGCCCGGCCGGTCCCCTGGGCACTGATCTCATCAACGTGCGCCATTCGACGGTGGAGGCGGCCAAGAAGGAATACGCGGTGGTGTTTCCCGAGTATTACTTTGGCCAGATTTTCGAGGCGCGGCATCAGCCTGGCACTATCGCCTACAGCACCCGGCTGCAATTGGATCTGCTGCAGGAGACGGCCGCCGAGATGGGCCGCAATGGCTGCTCGAAGATCGTCATCGTCAACGGGCACGGAGGCAACACGATGCTGCTGCAGTATTTCGCGCAGACGCAACTGGATTCCGCCAAAGACTATGTCGTGTACGCATATGTGTCGCTGGGGGGACCTCCTGGCGCCTCGGCTCCCGCTGCCGCCGCTGCTTCCGGACCCAACGTGGACGGGCATGCCGGTGAGGGCGAGATTGCCAACGTGATGGCTTCACGGCCGGACCTGGTCCGGTTGGACCGGTCGGGCTCCCAATCCGGAGCGGATCTGCGGCGGCTTGATCTTCCGGCCGGTGTCATGACGGGCATCAACTGGTATGCGCGATTTCCAAATCACTATGCGGGGAACTCCACGCGGGCAACTGCGGTACGGGGAGAGGCAACCATGCAGATGCGCATCGATAGCATCGCCAACGTGATCCGCGCCGTCAAGGCCGATCAAACCGCCCCGCGGCTTCAGAAAGAGTTTTTTGACGCGGCGCGTCAGCCGCTCCAGACCAGGCAGTAGGTTTCGGGTTGTTGACCGGTTACCGGAATAGCCCAAAGGCGAAGATGTCCGTAGCCGTGGCGATGGCGACAAACTGCTTGCCGTCCACCATGTAAGTGACCGGAGAGGCAAACAGCGTGTTGCCCATGGGGAAGTGCCACAGGTCCTTGCCGGAGCGGGCATCGTAGGCAACCAGGTTCCCGTCATCGTCGCCCGCAAACACCAGCCCGCCCGCCGTGGACGCCGTGCCGGCCCACATCGTGGCTGGGCCGGGCATCGGCGCTTCCCATTTGCGCTCGCCGGTCAGCGCATCCAGTGCGCGCATGTACATTTTTCCGGGCTCGGCGGGGATCTGCTCTCCAGCCGTGCCGCGAAAACCGCTGGACGGGACAGGCTCTTTGGCCGATCCGGAATAGATGTCGCATTGCTCCAGCGCAACCACATAGAACAGCCCAGTCTCGGGATTGTAGCTCGGCGACATCCAGTTGCTGGCGCCGCGCACCGACGGGCACACCTTCACGCCGCCCGCCGATGGTTCCTTGCCTGGCACCAGAATCGGGCGGCCTTTGGAGTCGATGCCCTTGGCCCAATCCAGACGGTCCACGAACTGGCGGGCGTGCAGAAACTCACCGGTGGCGCGGTCCAGCACATAGTAGTAACCGTTGCGGTTGGCCTGGAACATGAGTTTGCGCGGCTTACCTTTCCAGTTGGCGTCGGCGAGCACAAGCGTTTCATTGGCATCCCAATCCCAGACATCGTGCGGCGTAAATTGGAAGTACCATTTCATCTTGCCGGTGTCCGCATCCAGAGCAAGAACGCTGTCGGAATAAAGATTGTCGCCCTTGCGGCGGCCGCCGTAGAAATCCGGCCACGGATTCCCTGTCGGCCAGTAGATGAGGTTGAGTTCGGGGTCGAAGGAGCCGGTGGTCCAGGTGGGTGCCCCTCCGTGTTCGTGATTGAAGCCGCCCCAGCTTTCCGAGCCGGGCTCGCCGGGACCCGGCACGGTCCAGACGCGCCAGAGTTCTTCTCCAGTGGAGGCGGATAGGGCGGCGACAAATCCGCGCTGGCCGGAACCGCCGCCGGCCACACCGACCATCACCTGATTCTTAAGTGCCAGGGGAGCAAGCGAGGTGGTGTAGCCTTTTTCCGACGACTCAAACGCCCGTTGCCAGAGCAGCGCGCCGGTGAGGCGGTGGAGAGCGACGATATGAACATCGCTGGTGAGCAGATAGACCCGGTCCCCCAGGATCGCCACCCCGCGGCTGGCGCGCGCGTTCTTCACTCCCTCCACGCGATGACGCCAAAGCAGACGGCCCCGTGCGGCATCTATGGCGCGAACCTCGTTGGTGTCGTTGAGGTACATGATGCCGTCATGGACCAGCGGCGAGACCTCCAGATGGCGCGCCCCTTCAAAGTGATAGACCCACATCGGCACCAGCGAGCCCACATTGGTCGTATTGATCTGTTTCAGCGGGCTATGGCGCTGCGAGGCGTAGTCGCCGGAGTAGGTGAGCCAGTTCTCAGCCGGGCTCTTGAGGATCTCTTCGTAGCGGACCTGCGCCTGGCTTGAGGCCACCATCAGCATTGCAGCCAGCGTCGTTCTTGTCATTGGATTTCCCCCTAGCGCAAAGGGCCCGGCGCGGGCCTCATCGTTGAGAGTAGCACGCAGGCACAGACGCGCCGAGGCTCCGTTTTGCGCGTGTCATCTTGTCGTCAGTTGACTGAGGAAAGCGATCAGGTCCTGCATTTGCACTTTGGTGAAACGCTTGGCGAAATCGTCCGGCATGGGAGACTTTTCAGGAAATTCCAAGCGCGCTATTTGGCTGGTGTCCAGCAGGTGCAGTTTGCCGTCCGCTTCGAGCAAATGCAGCGAGTAATTGTTGTAATTCTTGGCCACGCCTGTCAGGGTTTGTCCATTTTGAAGAACGGCCTTGACCGGCTTGTAGCCTTCCGGGATGCGGACATTGGGGTCCACGATGGCTTCTTTGAGAAGAGCAAGGCTCATGCGTGCTCCGGCCTCGGTGAGATCGGGGCCAAGGGAGCCGCCTTGCCCGGCGATGCTGTGGCACTGCTTGCAGTTAGATTCGAAGATCTGCCGGCCGGCATCGCGGTTGCCGGCGACGTTCGCACCGGCAGCAGGCGCACTGAGGCTGCGTACGAAGCTGACCAACAGCCAGATCTTCTCCGGTGCCTGCGGATAAGGAGGCATGTCTGTGCCGCGTATGCCGTTGCGGATGGACTGGAAGAGCTGGGTATCGTTGGCGCGCCGGACTTCACGCCCTGTAGTAAGGCTGGGACCCCTACCGCCTTCCCCGTTCGCGCCGTGGCAGGCGCCACAGACTTCCACGAATAGCTTGCGTCCGCTTTCGATAGCATCGGGTTTGCCCGCAAACGGGTTCCTGGTCTGCGCATGCACAGACAAAGCGATCAGAAATGGTAGACAGAGGGCCCGCAAAAGAGCATAATACTACGACTGGCTGACAGCTGGCAGGGTTGACGCTGGTTTCTCCAAGATATATATTTCCATTGAACGAGGGGTCTCCCAAGAGGAAGGATACTTATGACGGGCAAATCTATTTCTATAGTGATGGTTCTCTGCTCCGCCGCCTCCATGGCGCTGGCGCAAACTGGGATCGGCGTGGTGAAGGGCACGGTCAAGGACGCAACTGGCGCACTGGTGCCTGGCGTAAAACTGACCATCACCAACTCAGGCACGAACCAGGCCAGGGGAGGGGTGAGCAACGACACGGGATCGTACTATCTGACCAGCCTGCCGCCTGGCGGCTACAACTTGGTGGCTGAGGCGAGAGGTTTCAAGAAATGGTCGGGTACGCTCGCGCTGCAGGTCGGCGAAACCGCCGTAGTGGACATTGCGTTGGAGGTGGGTTCAGTGGAAGCGGTGGTGGAAGTGGCGGGTGTGGCCCCCATCATTACAACCGAGGGAGCGGCCATCTCCGATGTAAAGGACGCTCTGCGGATTCGGCAGCTGCCGCTCAATGGCCGCTCCATCGTGAACTTGTTCAACCTGACGCCAGGTGTGGAGGGCGGCGGTAACCCACGAGTGAATGGGTTAAAGGTCGGCTCGGTGGAGATGCTACTGGACGGGGTGTCGTTGGTGGACCGGTTCGGAGGCGGGGTCAACCGCGTGCAGCCGGGGCTCGACACGATTGAAGAGTTCCGCATTGAGACCACCGGATCGAATGCGCAGTACTCGCGGCCGGCGACCGTGGAGATGGTGACCAAGAGCGGGACCAACCAGTTCCACGGCAGCGCATTCTTCACGCACCGCAACAATTTCGGAGGGCTGCGCGCCCGGCAGCGGCAGGACGGCAACACTCCCGCCAAACTCATCCGCAACGAGTTCGGGCTGTCGGCCGGTGGACCTGTTCTTCTGCCAAAGATCTACGATGGCCGGAACAAAACGTTCTGGTTCGCCGCCTACGAGGGCTCGCGGCAGCGTCAGCTGTCCTTCATTCGCGATACGGTGCCGACGACGGCGATGTGGGGCGGCGATTTCAGCCAGATTATCAATACGGCAGGGCGGCAGACGAACATTTTTGATCCGTTGACCACGGGGGCCAACGGAACACGGACGCCATTTGCCGGGAACCTGATTCCGCGGACGCGGCTCAATCCGATTTTCGCGACTATGGAGGGTGTCTCGCACCTCCCAACTTCGGCCATCAATCCCTTTCAGGGCGCGAACATGGAGGAGTATTATTCGTCAATAGTCGACACTGGATCGACCACGGTTAAGGTCGACCATCGCTTCTCGGACAAGGACAGCATCGCAGGCCGATTCACGCGCACCACGCGCCACAACGCGCAGACCGGAGGCCGATTCGGTTCGCCGCGCGCCGGGCTGAGCAACGGTTTCGGCACCGGCAGGGGCGACGTTCCCATTCACAGTTTCTCTCTGCGCCACACGCACCTGTTCTCGCCCACTCTGTTTCACGACCTTCTGCTGCTAAGCCACCGTACAGCCAACTCAGGGGGTACGCTCGCCGATTTCACCAACTGGGCCTCCACGCTTGGCCTTCCAAACCCGTTCGGAGTGACCGGCTGGCCGACGATCGGCGCGAGCGCGTACGGTTGGGATTCCGACAATAAGAAGGACGAGCGGCTCACCGCGCATGGGGTCGAGAGCAACTCGACCTGGATCAAGGGAAAGCACACGGTCAAGTTCGGCGGAAAGCTGCGCTTTGAGTACAACAACGTTCGCGAGTTGCAGCAGGCGCAGGGTTCACACACCTTTGGCAATGCCTGGACCGCGAACTACGACCCTGCTTCCGACGCTGCGGTTCCCTTCACCGGCGACGGATTGGCCTCGATGGCGCTGGGGCTTCCGACATTCCTTTCCAATCAGTACAACCGCGGCTACTTCTACTTTGAACAGAAGGAGGTTGGGCTTTATGTGCACGATACCTGGAAAGTGACTCCACGCTTGACGCTCGACCTCGGCGTGCGTTGGGACAAATGGACGGCCTACCAGGAGAAGTACAACCGCCTGGTGAATGTCGACCTGAACACGTTCCAAAACAAGTTTGAAGTCATTACCCCGGGCAACGTGAAGATGGAGGAACTGCAAGGGATACCGCCGGCGGTGCTGGCTAGCTGGGCCAAACGGGGCCTTCAATGGCGGACGGCGCAGGATGCCGGCTTCCCGAGCAATCTGGTTCCAGCGGATAACAACAATTTCGGCCCACGGATCGCCGCCGCGTTCCGCCTGACCGAGAAGTTCGTATTGCGCGGCGGATACGGGGAATATTTTTGGACGATGCCGCTGTCGCAAATACTGCAAACCTCGCGGACGAACCCGCCGCTGAACCTTCGTTTCACCAACCCGCTGGGGACGCTGGACGGGACAAGCACATTCGCAGTACGCAGTCTGCCGCGGCCGGAGTATTACGTGGGCCGCGCGACGGTGGACACGGAAGGGATCATAGCGCTGCCGGTGAATGCCCAATCGATCATGCCTTGGGACGTGCGAGCCTGGCGCGACGGGCGTGCCCGCGCGTTCAATCTTTCCCTTGAGCGCGAGATGATGAGGAACACAGCATTGCGATTGAGTTATATCGGAAACCAGGGCCGCGACCTGGAGCAGCGCTTCGCGCTCAATTCGCAGGAGGCGGAGTTTAACTACGTTGCCCGCACGGGCCAGAATCCGCCCAGCAACCGGGACCTTTTGCGCCTGAACAATAATTGGAACCTGAACCCGGCAAACCACACCGGATACTCGAATACCCATTCATTGCAGGCGGAAGTGGAGCGCCGTTATTCCAACGGCCTGGCCTTTCAGGTGTTCTATGTTTTCAGCCGCTCCCGGACGACGTCCGATGAAGGGGGGTTTTCAGCGGGCAACGGCAACATCAACGCCACGAACGGAATTTCGCAGGTCCCGGAGAATATTCTGTTGTTGGGCGGCGGCAGCAACAGCTACGACCAACTTCTCAAATTGGTTCATTACAATTCTGCGAACGTACCGGCGCAGCGGGTCCGCTGGAACGGAGTTTACGACCTTCCGTTTGGACGGGGCAAGAAAATCGGGTCGAATGCGCACGGTCTCCTGAATCACTTGATAGGCGGCTGGCAGATCGCCACTATCGGTGAATGGCGTGGTGGGAACTGGCTTAGCGTGACGGCCGGCGAGTACCTGAGCGGAGATCCGACCCTGAGCGCTGATCAGCGGCTCTTGTTGACCTTTGCCGGACGACCGCAGCGGCTTTGGTTCCGGGGCGATTTCAACCCGGCGCTGGCATCCAACGTTGACGCGGGGGCTTTGCTCGCGCTTGTTCCTGCGAATCAGGCGGACCGGTTGCTGCGTCCGGCCGGTCCAAGGCTCGACAATACGCTACCGCAAACGCTGGCGAACGGGACCACGCGGTTCACCCCGATCGGGGCTACGGTGAATCCCAATGCGCGGGCGTTCTTCCGCGGGCCCGGCGCGTGGAACCTGGACTTGTCGCTCTTCAAGAACTTCCAACTGAGCGAGAAGGCGCAACTGCGATTCACGGCCGATTTCTTCAACGCGCCCAACCATCCGCTGGACGGTAATCCGAACGCGACCACCGGGCTACAGGATCTCAGTGCGCAGCCGAATGAGCCGAGGATTATTCAGTTCTCAGCTCGTGTAAGCTGGTAGCCTATGCCAACACGCTTCGCCCTGGTTTGGGCCGTCATGGCTCTTCCATTGACGGCGCAAGCGCCGAACGATCTGAATTTCCTCACCGGCCAATCGGATGGACGGGATCTGCGCGGGATGCTCTCGCGCTGGCTGCACGAAAGGGCGGTGACCCAGATCGACCAGCGCCGCGAGGCGGTGGCGAAGATCACCAGCGCGCAAGGCCTCCAGGCGCGGCGTCAGTACATCCGGGAGCGGATGACACGGGCGCTGGGTGGATTCCCCGAGCGCACTCCTCTCAACGCCCGCGTCACGGCGGTCATGGACCGCGGCGATCATCGCGTTGAGAAAATAGTGTTCGAAAGCCAGCCGGGTTTTCATGTCACCGCCAACCTGTATTTGCCGAAATCGGGACGCGGGCCGTATCCGGCGATTCTGTTCCCATTGGGCCATGAGCAAGGAGCCAAAGCGCACGCCACCTGGCAGCAATTGCTGGTTACCTTCGCGCGCAAGGGCTATGTCGCTTTGGCCTGGGACACGATTGGACAGGGCGAGCGTATACAACTCTGGGACCAAGATGCCGGGGAGTCCAAAGTGGTTCGGTCCACCACGGAGCACACCATCAACGGACTGCAATGCCTGCTGGTGGGCGATGCGCTGGCGCGCTACACCATCTGGGACGGGATGCGCGCGCTCGACTACCTGCTGTCGCGGCCGGAGGTGGATCCCAAGCGGGTCGGGGTAACCGGGAATTCCGGCGGCGGGACACATTCGGCATACCTGGGGGCGCTGGATGACCGCATACAAGTGGCCGCTCCCTCTTGCTACCTGACGAGTTGGAAACGGTTGCTGGAAACGATTGGACCCCAGGATGCCGAGCAATGCATTCCGCCCATGTTGGCTGATGGTCTGGACCACGCCGATTTCGTACTGGCTTTCGCGCCAAAACCATACTTGATGTTGTCGGCAATCCGTGACTTCTTTCCGATTTCTGGTGCGCGCGAGACATTCGCCGAAGTGCAAAGGGTCTACGACACTTTGGGGATGGCGAACCGTATGAGCATGGTGGAGGCTGACGATGGTCACGGATATTCTGGTCCGCGGCGCGCGGCTGCCTACAAGTGGTTTTCGAAATGGCTGAAGAATGAGGAGGATTCCGCACCGGAGTCGCCCGCGCCGATTGCGAGCGAAGAGGAGCTGTGGGCCACCAAGAGCGGACAGGTGGCAACCGAGTTTCACGCGGAGACCGTATTCAGCCTGAATCAGAAGCGGTTTGCCGAGGTGCGTCAAGGTGGGGCGACGGTGGATACGGCGCGACAGATGACCGGATTCCGGCGCGGAACGCAAGCTCCTCCGGTGCGGAACTACGGCACCGTGACAGCGGCACAGTACCGTTTAGAAAAGCTGGTATACGAATCCGAGCCTGGTATCAGGATCCCGGCGCTGCTGTATGTGCCGGAAGGCTCCGGAAAACGTCCGGCTGTGATCTTGGCGCATGGAGAAGGAAAGTCTGCTGCGCACACAAAGGCCGCGGAGATGGCTGGTGGCGGGCAGGTGGTGCTCTCCGTGGATCTGCGCGGGCTGGGTGAGACGCGCACGGAGAGCGGGCGGAATGGTTCGGACTGGCCGCGCTATTTCGGCGATTTTGAGAGCGCGATGACGGCGCTGCTCACCGGGAAGCCGCTGGTAGGCATGCGAGCCGAGGATGTGAGCCGCGGAGTGGATCTGCTCGTCTCTCGCGCAGAGGTGGACCCGGGGCGCATCAGCGCCTTTGGTGTAGACCTTGCGGCAGCGCCGGTTCTGTATGCCGCGGCATTCGATGATCGCATCGGCGCAGTAACTCTGGAGCGGATGCTGGTGTCCTACGAAAGCATCATCCGCGGCCGTCTGCACCGCCAGCAATGGGAAAACGCGGTTCATGGCGCGCTCCGGCATTATGATTTGCCGGACCTGGCGCGATGGATGGGTTCGCGCCGGGTTCGCCTGGTGGAACCGGTGAACGGACTCGGCCGGGCGATCCCGCTAGGTGAGGCAAAGCAACGCTACCCCGCGGCGGACATCGTAGCCGGTAGTCCGGCCATCCCCATGCGCTGAGAGCTCGGCGCTGAGCTACGATATGAGCCGAGGCAACAGATGACAACCAATCTTGGAAGACGAGCGTTTCTCGGTGCCGCTGGGTCCGCTTTTTCATTCGGGCAGGCTTCTCAACGCCCCAATATTCTGTTGATCAGCACGGACCAGCAGTCTAACGGTGTGATGTCGGCCGACGGGAATCCTTTTCTCAAAACACCGGCGATGGATTCCATCGCAGCTAACGGCGTGAGCTTTTCTGAATCCTACTGCACTTATCCTGTGTGCTCTCCTTCGCGCAGCAGTTGGTTCACCTCGCGGATGCCGCATGAAACAGGGGTGCGCGTCAACTCCCTGCCGATCAAAGCGGGCATGCCCACCATGGGCGAGTTGTTCCGGGAAAGCGGTTATCAGACTGTGTATGCCGGTAAATGGCACCTGCCCGATAATTCCACCAGGATTCCGGGATTCGAAGTGCTCGCGGCAAAAAAGGGAAATGGGGGATCGGGCGATCCGGGTGTCGCGGATGCCTGTTCAAATTTTCTCGTAAGCAAGCCGTCGAAGCCGTTCCTCATGGTCGCCTCGTTTGTGAATCCACATGATGTCTGCGATTGGATTCGCGATCACGAAGGCTCTCGCACCTACCCCAACCTTTCCGGCTACCCGCCTGCTCCAAAAAATATGGCCTCAGACCCGGACGAGCCGGAGTACTTGCAGTACCATCGAACCGCCAACAAGGGCCGCATGTCGAATGCGGTTTGGATCGCGTCGAAATGGAATCGTGATGATTTCCGTTTCTATCTTCATTCCTACTACCGGTTGGTGGAGAAGGTGGACAGTCAGATCGGCCGCGTCCTGGAAGCGCTGAACAGTTCCGGACTTTCCAGCAATACTCTTGTTGTTCTGACGGCAGACCATGGTGAAGGAATGGGAGCGCATCGTTGGACGCAGAAGGCCGCCTTCTGGGAAGAGACCGTGAAGGTGCCGTTGATTTTCGCAGGCGCAGGAATCAACCGTCAAGGGGTGAGGGACGAAAAGAGCCTGGTTTCCGGACTCGATATTCTGCCCACTATCTGTGACTACGCCGGGGTCAGCGCGCCATCCCTCATCCGCGGGGCAAGCCTGCGCGGAGCCTTGAGCGGGACTCCGTTGGAGCGGCCATTCGTGGTCTCCGAGATCTCCGACTTCGTCGAAGAGGGAAGGCAAGGACGGATGCTCCGCACATCCCGGTACAAGTATGTTGTCTTCAACGGCGGCCAGCGGCCGGAACAGCTCTTCGACCTTCTATACGATCCTGGCGAGACGGAAAACCTTGCCAGGCGGCAGGATGCGGCGGAGGCTCTGGGGCGTCACCGGCAGATCCTGCGCGATTGGATCGCAAAGACTCAGGACGATTTCAGACCGCCCGGAAGCGCTTGAACCCCCTCGCGAGGGCTACCGATAGAATGAGAGAGTGCATTTCAGGCTCTATCCGCTACGGTTTTCCTTCCTCGCGCGCGAGCCTGTTCACTTTCCGGAAGGGCAGCCTGGTAATCTGCTCCGCGGGGCGTTCGGCTCTCTTTTCCGGAAGCTCGCCTGCGCGCCGGAGTGCCCGAGCGCCCGCGAATGCCCATCCAGAGGGACATGCGCTTATGCGCGAATGTTCGAGCCGTCAGCGCTCGGCCGCGGGCCGAGCGGGCTGGCCGACTGGCCGCGTCCGTTTGTGTTCCGCGCCACTCATCTGGACGGCAGGACCATACCAGCGGACGGCGCATTTTCCTTTGACCTGAACCTCTTTGATATGGGCAGTCCGGCGATTGCTTATCTGGCGCTAGCGTTCGGGCAGCTAGCGCGGGAAGGACTGGGGCCGAGCCGTGGGTTGGTCGACTTACGGAGCGTGGAATTATTGGACGAGGAAGGGATGAGTACCGCGCGAATTCATGACGGCAAATCGTTCCTGATGAGCGATCCGCCGCTGCCGCTGCGATTGAATCTCCTGCCTGCCGGTGAACAAGTGGAGCGTTTGGTGGTGCGGTTTGTGACTGCGACGGAGTTAAAGGGCGGGCAACAGTTGGCCGGGCGCCCCGAGTTTGGAGTACTGGCTTCACGAATTCGAGACCGGCTGAGTACGTTAAAGGAGTGCTACGACGACGGTCCGTTGGAAATGGATTTCCGCGGCTTTGGAGAGCGCGCGGAACGCGTGCGGATGACCCGGTGCGAACTCCGGCGATTGGATGTGCAACGGCGGAGCAGCCGCACCGGTCAAGTGCACTCCCTGGGAGGGTTCCTCGGAGAAGCCGAGTATGAGGGCGCGCTGAGCGAATTTATGCCCTTCTTGAAGGCAGCTCAGTGGACTGGAGTTGGACGGCAAACGGTGTGGGGGAAGGGTGAGATCCGCTACTTTTCGTTGTAGAGGTCAGGCAGGTCGTTCTCAAAAAGGATCACGTCACCAGGGCGTATCATGCGCTGGAAGAGGACGGTGGCCTCGGAGAGATCTCTCACGATGTGAAGATTTTGACTGGGGAACCCGCCTCGCCGCAGGCCTTCCGCAAGTGGGCGTGTCTGTTCCGGTCCCACCAAGACCACAACATCACAGGTCTTCGATGCCTGAAACCCCAACTCTTCGTTTTTCTCGTGCTGCAGGACTCCGAGCTCGATCATGCCGGGTGTAACCAGGACTCTCTTTCCTGTAGTGAATTCGGAGAGTACGCGCAACGCTTCGGCGGCCCCGTCCGGATTTGAGTTGTAGGAGTCGTCGATGATAATGGCCCCGCCCTTACCCTTCTTCACTTCCAGACGGTTGGGCGCTGGTTTCAGCATGGCGACGCCGGCGGTGATCTGTTCGGGATAGAGACCAAGGTGGAGTGCGATTGCAGCTGCGCCCAGAATATTGAGGACGTTGTGGCGGCCCACCAGAGAGGTGACGGCGGGGATGCGCAAGCCTTGGCGCGTCACAATGGCGAACTCGAGGCCATCAACTGAATGCCGCATGTCTTCCGCCCAGATGTCGTCCCCGTTGAGAGAGTAGCGTATGACAGGGACGTGCCTGGTGCGATCGGCCAGTTTGCGGCAGTGGGCGTTTTCGCAATTGAATACGGCGAGCCCGGAAGGCGGCAGCGGGTCGATCACTTCGTAGTTGGTATCCTCGATGTTCTCCATGGTGAGGAAGCGCTCGAAGTGTTCCGGACCAATGGCGGTGATGATGCCGATGTTGGGCGGGGCAACATCAGCGACATCCTTCACCTCGCCGCGCTGGTAGGCTCCCATCTCGACGATGAAGACCTCGTGTTCGGACGTGAGGGTGTCATTGATGACTCTCGTGACGCCGAGTTGCGTATTGACGCTGCCAGGCGTCTTGAGGGTGCGGAACCTCTGGCTCAGAAGCGTGTCAATGAAGTACTTGGTGGAGGTCTTTCCGTAGCTGCCGGCCACCCCGATGACCGTAGGCTGCAACTGTCGGATCTTCTTCCTGGCGGCTATGACGAAACCGCGGTTGATATAGGCCTGGACCGGCCTGAGCAGTTGATTGGCCACCAGTACGGCGGCGGGCGCCAAATGCGCGAGAAGGAGGGCGGCGGCCACAGCGGCCGCTAGCGAGGGTTGCGCCACGGCGATCCCGATGGCGGTCAGGGTGAGCAGGCATCGCGCCGAATACAGGATGCGTTTGGCGCGCGAGGTATAGTCGAGCTGCTTTTTCGCAGGCCCTGTCTCGCGATGCCAGGGTGGGGCGAACAGGCGCTGCATCGGCTTGGCACGGAGCCATTGCCAGTAGCGGGCGCTGGAGTAGCTATCCATCTGGAACATGTGCAACGCGGTGGTGACGCGATAGAGCGCCAGTAGCAGAGCCGGGACCAGTAACAGCGCGGCCGCCATCAGTTGGCCTCGCGGAAAAAGCGCATGGCGTGCATGTGAAACTTATTCATTTGATCGAGGAAGGGAAAGTGGCCCGCCCCGGGCAGAACGATCAGTTCAGCGTTGGGAATGAGGCTGGCCATTGTTTCCCCGCTGGATAGCGGCGTTTCGCGGTCCTGGTCGCCCCAAAGGAGCAGTGCTGGCGATTGTATGGAGGACAAGTAGGAGGTGAGGTCTTCGGAGACAACGTTGATCAGGGTTTCGCGCAAGGGCCCGGCTTGCAGATAGTCCCGCGAAGCGAGCTTGGGCAGCAGGCGGGCATTGATCCTGCGGATGAGTGGCTCCGATGCGGGAAACCGGGTGCGGGCCGCCCGTTGCAGGTTGCCGGCAGTGGCGCCCAGCAGTTTCCGGACGCGGGTGCGGAGCCTTTGCCGTGTTGGGACGCCGGCGGAGGCGGTGAACAGCAGTTTGCCGGCACGATGTGGATGCGAGGAAGCCAGCTTGATGGTGATGCGGCCGCCAAAGCTGTGCGCGACGATATGCGGCCGATCCAGGCCTGTGGCATCCATGAACTTGAGGACCAGGTCGAGATAGTTCGAGACATGCCACGGTTCGGGCGGCAAAGAGCTTTGGCCGTGACCAGGGAGATCCAGCGCGATGGCGCGGAAGCCGTGTGAGAGGGCTTGGAAGAGCGGCTCAAAGGTTTCCATGGACGCGCCCCAACCGTGAAGCAGCAGAATCGGGACGCCTGATCCAGCCGATTGATAGCGGATACTCAGACCGTCGATTTGGAGGAGTTCCGTGGGCATAGCAGGTTGACGTCAAGCGAGAACATGGTGGCCGCCTTGTGCCGGAAGCGTTCGAGACCGTTCTCGACCAGGATTGTGACGAGCTGGTCAAAGCCCAGCCCGGAGGCCTCCCATAGATAGAAGGATAGAGAGCCAGGCATGGTGTTGATCTCGTTTACATAGACCGTCTGGCCGTTTTCGGCAAGCAGGAAGTCGATGCGGGCAACCCCTTCGCAGCCGAGAGATTGAAATGCGCGCGTGGCAAGTTGTTGCACTTCCGTAGTGAGTTCGTGACTGATGGGCGCGGGGATAATGCGGCTGAGGGAAGCCATGCCGGACTTGCCCATGCCGGCCACGGGACCCTTGGCACCGGCTTTGGAACCGGTCTTGTACTTGGCATCGAAGGTGAGCAGATCTCCATCGACGGAAGGCATCTCGCATACGGAAGCCTGGTAGGGTGGCCCGATGATGGAGCAGTTCACCTCCTTGAAATTGACCAGCGCGGGTTCCACCATAACGCGATCATCAAACTGCATGGCGAGGTTGATGTTCTGACCGAGTTCATTGGAATTGAGAGCACGGGTGACACCAATGGAGGAGCCCAGCGACGCGGGTTTGACGATGACAGGATACGGGAAGCGAGCCTCGACGGACTTGACGAAGGCTGCCCCGTTGGCGATCCACTCCTGACGGCTGGTCCAAAGGCAATCGAGAACGGGAAGTCCGGCGGCGCGGTAGATCTCCTTCTGTCGGATCTTGTCCATGCCGACGGCGGAGGCCTCGACGCCCGCGCCGACGTAGGGGACGCCAGCCAGTTCAAACAGGCCTTGCATGCGGCCATCTTCGCCATGAGAGCCATGGAGGACGGGAAAGAAGATGTCGGCCCAGAGCACCGGAGGTTTGTAGAAGAAGCCCTTGGCGCCGTTGGGATGAAGCACCAGCTGGCGGGTGGAGGTGTCCGGGGAGAGACTGACGCGATGGGAGTCACGGACCCGGTCCGGGTCAAAGCCGGGAGCGGAGTACTGCTTGAGGTTGTAGAGGCCGCGTCCGGCAAACCAAGCGCCGGATTTGTCAATAAAGATAGGGAGCAGGGAGAAGCCCGCCACCTCGAGCGCATCCATGACCTGATGGGCGCTGATGACGGAGACTTCGTGCTCGACGGAGCGGCCGCCAAAGAGGACGGCAACGGTGGTGTTAGGCATTGAGTGGGAGACGATTCCATATTGTAACAAGCGCCCGGATCTTCAGAAATTCAGGCGGCCGGAAACCACGATGATACGATTACCGCCGGCTCCGGTGATGCGGCCGAAGTTCAGAGAATTGATATCTGTGTTGGGATTGGAAAATTGCGGTTTGTTGGTAATGTTCTCGGCATCGGCGCGGAGCAGGAACTCGTAGCGCTCTGTAATTTTGATGCGCTTGATGAGGTTGATATCGAGCCGGAATGAGCCCGGGCCTTCGAGAAAGCGCGGAGCAAGGCTGCCGAGTTCGCCCGGGGCGGGGTTGCGCACCAGAAGCCGGCCGGATGAATCAGCCAGGGCCAGCATAGTGCTGCGCGAACGCAGGCCGGCGTCGGCGGTGATATTGGAAAGGTAGGGGTCCGGGATGGATCGTAGGCCGGAGAAATAGATTACGCCGTTGCCGGTCTTTTCCACCTTGCCGAGACTCTTCGAGATATCCGTGACGGCCACCGGCGTGTTGGCGCCAAAGTTGTTGAACGAGCTGACGGCGCTGAAGCCGATGGGCGAACCCGAGAACACGTTGAAAATTCCGCCCGTTTGCCAGCCTTCCAGGATCCTTCCGGCGATGCCTTTGCGGGATGCGAACCAGGTACGGCCCGGCCCGAAGGGGAGTTCCCAAATGCTGTTTATCCTAACTGTGTGCGTCCGGTGATAGGAAAGCAGTTTCTTGTCGATGGCCCTGTTTCTGAGCGTGCGGAAGTTACCCGAGAGATCGATCGCGTCGCCTTCCTCCTCGCCGAGGGTCTTGCTCCAGGTGTAGTTGCCCTGGAAGAGCCAGCCTTGCGCGAAGCGCTTGGATAGCTCCACCTGGAGTGAATGATAGGTGGAAGAGGCGAAGTTCGAGGTGAGAGTGGCGGCGGCAAATTGAGGATTTGGAAAAACGAAATTCTCAGCAAGTCCAACGCGCCGCAGGAGGCCTCCGTTTTGACCGGTAAATTGATTCGAGTTGCTGAGGTAGGAGGCGATGGATCCGGGGTTGTTATTGACCAGCGCGCCTTGCGTAGTTGGGTTTTGGCGCAATACCTCAGAGCCGGTGAGGCGGACGCCGTCGACCACGCCGAGACCTGGAATGTTCATTCCCTGGAAGATGGTGTTGAACAAGGGCGCGGTGCCACCGGCCTGGGTGATGCGGAAGGCTTCGAGAATGCCATTCTCGAAAATGTTGGCTTCGTTGATATTGGCCTGGCGCACGAGCCTGGTGGCTTTGCTGCCGACGTAGCGAACGTCCAGGACAAAGTCTTTACCGATGGCGCGCTGGAGGGAGAGGTTAAAGTTCTGTATGTAGGGAGTGCGCAGGTTGTCGTCGTAGGTGTTCACGGTTTGGGTGCGGTCCGTGACGGGAATCAGATCCAGGGGCTTGCCGGTGGGCGTAAGGGGCAGCTTGAAATTCGCGGTACTGATCAGGGAGGCACTGAGAAATGTGGGCGCGGTAAGGTAGCCTGGCTGGCCGCCGGAGACGTCGTGGACGAGATAGATCGGCGGGCGTTCATACCCGATACCATAGCCGGCGCGCAGAACTGTCTTGTTCTTCCCGAGCCAGGGGAGGGACCAACTGATGCCAGCCGACGGAGCAAGATTATTCCAGTCGTTGCTATAGAGCCTTGCGCCGGGATTGGCAGTTCCCGGGCCCACAGGAATGATGCGCGTGAGTGAACCAGCCTGGCGCGCAGGCTGGAACATGTCGGCGAAGCTGGATCCTGTGATGCCGAAGACCCCCGCGGCTCCGCCGGCCAGGGCGAGCCCCTTGCCTTGCGCCTCATGGGGAACGGCATACCACTCATAGCGCAGACCGATGTTGAGGGTGAAATCGCGATGCAGCCGGAAGTCGTCCTTCAGGAACCAGCTCATCTCAGGCTGGCGCCAGTTGCGCTGTTTGTTCTCGCCAGGGACGAACTGAGGATTGGAACCACCCGGCGAATGGAAAGCTTGACTGGCTCCATTGAGGGAACCGGCCAGCTCGTACAGGAGCTGCTGGACAGAACCGAGGTTCTGGCCGATGCCGGGCAGAGTTTGAAACACCTGCGTAGGTACCGCCCCAGCGCCCAAGGTGGCGCGCGCCATGACGAGATTGGCATCGTAGCCGGCAGAGGAGACAAAGCGCACCTCTGCGCCGCCCTTGATCGAATGCTTGCCGCGGGTGTAGGACAGTGTGTCGGAGTATTGATAGACGGGAGTGATGCGGAAACTCGGGTCGGCCGTGATGGCCGGATAGAGTGGGCTGGTGACGAGATTGAAACTCACCAGATACGGATTACCGCCGGAAGCCGAGGTAGGCAGTGTACTGGTGCCGCCGTTTTCCCAGGGCGCCATGAGGCGCTGCGCAGGGCGGAAGATTCCCGCGCGGACTTCATTGAGCAGGCTCGGGCGGAGGAGGCTGATGAAGGTGAGCGAGTAGGTCTTGGTATCGTTGGGGCCGCGGCCCGCCGGAGACCCAGGGAGTGCCTGCGGACCCGTGACGTTCAGGCTATCGTAGGCTTGCGATCCGAAGATAAAAGTAGCCCGGTGTTTTTCGTTGAAGTTGTGATCCAGGCGGACGTCGTATTCTTCGAAATCGATGGGAACGCCGCGGATCCAGGAATAGCCAGCCGTGTTGAGACCGTCGCCGGCCATGAAGTGATTGGGCAGCGGCATGAGAGCCATCTGTTTTTGGATGACGCCGCTCGGGTCGGCAGCCGGGCGAAGCGGGTCGCGGCCAAACACGTTGACGGACTGGAGTTCTCCGGCGCCGGGCGGGCGGACAGGGTTTCCCTGGAGATCCACTGTGGGAATGCTGGCAAGAGCATTGGCGTTTCTGGCGTTTGGAAAGTAGCGGAACAATCCGCGGCGCGCGGTGTCAGTGTAGACCGTGCTGTTCACCGAATTCCGGGCACGCTGATAGCGGCGCTCATAGTTGAAATTAAAAAACGTTTTGTTCTTCCTGACCGGACCGCCGATGCGGCCTCCGAAATAGTTTTGGAGGAGGATGTTGCGCGGCGAAATCGGAGCGCCGGTCCGGGCGTCGTTGCCGCGCTGGTTATTGAACCAGGTGTTGGCGTTCAGGACTGTGTTTCTGTGTTGGTGGAAAACAGCGCCGGTGTAGCGGTTGGTGCCGCCACGGGTAACAGCCTGGATCTGGCCGGAACCTCGTCCTAATTCGGCGTCGGTTGGGGAGACTATGACGCGAAACTCTTCAATGCGATCCACGGTGATGGTGGAGGCGATCTGGGCGAAGCCGGCGCCATTGAGGAGATTGTCCTGTTGGTTCACACCATCGAGCGTGAAGTTGATGGAGCCGGAGCGGTTGCCGGCGAAGTTGTCCCCTTGCACGCCGGCCTGGGTGGAGACAAGATCGTAGGCGTTGCGGCTGGTGAGCGGCAGCTCCAGGATTTTTCTCCCAGTGATGACGCTGCCGACCGAACTGGTGAGGTAGCCGAGTTGCAGATCGGCTGCGGACGCCCGCACCTCGACGGTCTCGGCAGTGTTGCCGATCTCAAGTTTGAAATCGAGATTGATGCGCGCACCCACTTCGATCAGAACCTGAGCGTAGAGGACCCGGCGGAAGCCCGGCTGTTCACAGGCAATCTGGTAGTCGCCCGGCTGGACAGCCTGAAAGATGTAGACGCCGGATTCATTAGTGGTGGTCCGCTGGAGGATGCCTGTGCGGGAATTGGCGGCTGTGACGGTGGCTCCGGAAACCAACGATCCCGAGGCATCCGAGACGGACCCCGAGATCACTCCATCCGTGCTCTGTGCGAAGGCGCAGACAGCGAGCAGAAAAAAATACAGTAGGCGCATCACCCCTCCCCAGATCAGGACTGTATTCTATATGGAATTCTCATGGAAGGGAAGCTTGTTCGCCGCCAGTTCGTTTCGTGAAACTGGAATTGTCCTCCTGTCCTGGCGTTCCGAAGAGAACAGGCCGGGAGGCTCATGACCGGCCAGGAGGCCGGTCCCACTAGCATGTTAGGCTCAAGCGATGAGGTTTCTGGACTATCTGCACCGTGCCGCCGATGGGCACCGGTTCAGCGGAGAAGAGGCGGCCGAGGCGATGGGGCTGCTGCTGGAAGGCGAAGCGACGGCGGCACAGATTGCCGCGTTCGCGATGGCGCTGCGGATGCGCGGGGAGACGGGCGAGGAGTTATTTGGATTCGCGCGGGCTTTGCGGGAGCGGGTTCGCCGGGTGGATACCGGGGGAATGGCGGTGGTGGACACCTGCGGCACAGGCGGGGATGGACAGGGTACGTTCAATGTTTCCACTGTGGCGGCGTTTGTGGCGGCGGGGGCGGGGGCGCGGGTGGCCAAGCATGGGAACCGGTCGCTGTCGAGCCAGTGCGGGAGCGCGGATATTTTTGAAGCGCTGGGTGTGAAGATCGCATTGGAGCCGGAGCAGATGGGGGCGTGCATTCGAGAAGTGGGGATCGGGTTTCTGTTTGCGCCAGCGCTGCATCCGGCCTTGAAACACGCACAGACCGCGCGGTTGGAGTTGAAGATGCGGACCGTGTTCAATCTGCTGGGTCCGCTGGCAAACCCGGCCGGAGCGCGGGCGCAACTGGTGGGAGCGCCGTCGGCACGGGCGGCGGAGTTGATGGCGGATGCGCTGGCACGGCTGGGTCTGGAGCATGGCTTTGTCGTACATGGGGACGACGGGATGGATGAGATTTCGACGACGGCGGAAACGCTGGCGCTGGAGGTTCGGTCTGGCGTGGTGACCAGGCGGCGATTGCGCCCGGAAGATTTTGGCGTGGAGCGGGCGCGTCTGCAGGATCTGGTGGGAGCGGGCAAAGACGTGAATGTGGGAATTGCGCGCGCGATTCTGGGCGGCGAGAAGGGCCCACGGCGGGACGTTGTACTGGTGAACGCATCGGCGGCGCTGGTGGCGGCTGGGCTTGCCACCGGCTTCACTGAGGGGATGAAGATGGGGGCGGCGTCGATCGACAGCGGCGCGGCGGAAGAAAAAGTGGCTCGCCTGGCGGAGTTCACGCAGCGACTATGAGTATTGCCGCATGGCGCCGGTACCATGAGGCGACCAAACACACGCCGGAGAAACTGCGCAACAACCGGCATTTTCTGGATTGGAAAAACATGCCGGAGCCTTTCCGGCATTACGAAGGCGTCCCGGTGTTGGACCTGCCCGCGGATGCATCTGCTCCCAAGGAAGGAGCGCTGGAGGTGTTGCGGGGCGGGTTGGGCGTCCGGGTAGCGCGTGAAGGCGCCGGGTTCCTGTCGCAACTTCTGTTTCACGCAGCGGCTGTGAGCGCCACCAAGTCTGTGCCATCGATGGGGTATAGCTATGCGCTACGTGTGAATCCGAGTTCCGGCAATCTGCATCCGACCGAGTTCCACTTCGCGACGCGGGGGCTGGCCGGCTGGCCGGATGGGCTGTATCACTACCGGCCTTCCTCACACATGGTGGAGCAGAGGGGGCGCGGCGATTTTACTACGGGGTTAGGCGTAACTGGGCGCGTGGTATTTATACTGACCTCGATCGGGTGGCGCGAGGCTTGGAAGTATCAGTCGCGGGCCTACCGCTACTGTTGCCATGACATAGGGCATGCGTGGGAGGCATTGGTTCAATCCGCGCGGGCTTGCGGGTATGAGGCGTGGGCGCAGGCGGGCTTTGCCGACGATGCGGTGGCGGAGCTGATGGGCGTGGAGGATGAGTGGCCGATGCTGCTGGTTTGCATGGATGGTCCGGCGGGGGAGGCTGGTTCAGGTGCGAAGGAGTGGTTGGGAGGACGCGCCAACCGGTTGTCTGAAGAGGTGGTGGAATATCCGTTGATCGATGAGATTCACAGAGCAACGAAGGTTTGGACACAGGCGAGTTCCGGCATGGTTCGCAGTGAACGTCTCCCGGGCCAGAAGGTTCCGGGCGAGATGCCGTTCGCGGTAGCGGTGCGGCAGCGGCGGTCCGCGCTGGATTTTCGCGGCGGCGCGGAGAGCATCACGCGAGAACAGTTCGAGACCTTGCTGGCGGTGGCACAGCGAGGCTTGGATGTGGATTTCGGCGGCGGTTTCATCGAACTCTGGGCCTACGTGCACCGGGTGGATGGAGTGCAGCCGGGACTCTACCGGCGCGGGGTGGAGATGGTGCTGAGCGGCGACCAGCGGGTGGCGGCGGCGGGCTTGAGCCTTGGTCAGGACCTGGCGGGGAACTCGTGCGTGACATTTTCAATGATCGCGGACCTGGAGCGGTTGACCGCGTTACATGGGGATCGCGGATACCGGTATGCGCATTTTGAGGCGGGAGCGATCGGACAACGGCTGTACGTGGCCTCGGAGGCGATGGGGTTCCGTTCGACGGGAATCGGGGCGTTTTTTGATGACGCGGTGCACCGGTACCTGGACTTGGAGGACGGGCAGGTGGTGTATCATTTTGCGTGCGGGCATCCCGTGACGGATCAGCGGTTGAGCGGGTAACTTGGAAGGATGACAGGCCAGGAGGGATAGATGACGTCCGACCTCCGGTTCGCACTGCGCATGATCGGGTCCCATCGCTGGTTTTCCGCGGCCATTGTCGTAACGCTGGCACTGGGGATCGGGCTCAACACAATGGTGTTCACGCTCGGCTACGCGGTACTGTTCAAGCCGGTCCCCATACCAGGGGGCGAGCGCCTGGTGACCATCAGCAACCGGAATCTCCCGCAGGGAATCCGCGATTCCGGCGTATCGTATCCTGACTTCCTGGAGTACCGGGCCAACACGGCATTCCTGGAAGCCATAGAGGCCTCCTCGGGCCTGGGGGCCACGTTGAGCGAGCAAGGGAACCCGCCGCAGTTCTACATCATGAGCCTGGTGACCTCGGGCCTATTCCCAATGATGGGCGCGCGTCCGGTGATGGGACGCGGATTTCTGCCCAACGACACCAAACCCGGAGCCGAACCCGTAGTGGTGTTGGGGTATGGGGTATGGAAGGACCGGTACGCAAGCACTCCGAACATTGTTGGCCGCGTAGTGCGGGTCAACTCGAAACCCGCCACCATTATTGGGGTGATGCCGGAGGGGTTTAAGTTTCCGAGCAACCATGATCTGTGGATGGCGCTGTCGCCGACGCCGGAAATGGAGGATCGCACGCGGCGTCCGCTGCAGGTATTTGGCATGCTCAAACCAGGCATACCAATGAGCCGCGCGAGCGCGGAACTGCAGGGTGTTGCGCGCCGCCTGTCGGTTCAGTTTCCCAAGGAAAACAAAGATTATGAGGCGGTGGTGCAGACCTTTCATGAGCGATTCAATGGCGGGCCCATCCGGATAGTGTTCGGTATGATGCTGGCCGCGGTGGGCTGCGTGATGCTGATCGTGTGCGCCAACGTCGGGAACATGATGCTGAGCAGGGCGCTGGTCCGGCGGCAGGAGATCTGCATACGGGTGGCGCTGGGAGCCTCCCGCTGGCGAGTGATTCGCCAACTATTGATCGAAAGCCTGCTGTTGAGCGCCCTGGGCGGCGCGGTTGGATTGGGGCTTTCCGCGCTGGGCGTACACGCCTTCACATTGGCGGTGGCGGACGTCGGCAAGCCTTATTGGATCGAGTTCACGATGGACTATGCCGTGTTCGGCTATTTTGCCTTGATCTGCATTGGCAGCAGCCTGCTGTTCGGCCTGGCCCCGGCTTTCCGCGCCTCGCGTGTGGACCTGAACGGCGCCTTGAAGGACGGCACACGAAGCGCAGGGACGCACCGCGGCGGTAGAATCTCCGCGATGCTGGTGATGTTACAGTTCGCACTCACCGTGGTGCTGCTCACCGGGGCCGGCGTGTTCCTGCGCGGTCTTCAGGACCGCCAAAGGTTCAACCCCACGGTTCCCGTCGATCAGATTCTGACCGCACGGATACAGCTTCCCGAGCTAGCTTATGCGAAGGACGAGGCCCGGGTGCGGTTCTTCGAACAGCTATTGCCTCGTCTGGAGGCGCTGCCCGGAGTGGAGAGCGTGGCGATCGGTTCCAATTTACCGGGTCTGGGCGCCGGACAACGGCGTATCGAATTGGAGGGTGCGCCGCTACAGGATCCCGCGCGGGGGCCTTCGGCGTCAGTGGTGATTCTTTCTCCCGGATACCTGAAAACCATCCGTCTACCGGTTTTGGCTGGGCGCGATTTCAACGAACTCGATGGAACTCCTGGGCGGCAGTCCGCGCTGGTGACCAAAGAATTCGCCGACCGGCATTGGCCGAGGAAAACCGCTACCGGAAATCGATTCCGGTTCTACGTGGACAACAAGCCGGGAGAGTGGATCACGGCAGTTGGAGTTACGGCCGATCTGGTCCAACGGCCGAACGAGGCGGCCTCCGATCCACTGCTGTTCCTGCCCTACCGGCAGGACGCATACAGTGGAATGAACCTGCTGATCCGGCAGGCCAGAAATCCATCAGGCCTGGTTCCCGCAGTGAGGGCAGCGGTGCAACAGCTGGACCAGGACCTGCCGCTCTTCAGCGTGCGAACCTTGACGCAGGCGATTGAACGGCAGACCTGGTTCATTACTGTGTTTGGGACGATCTTCCTGGTCTTTGCGCTGATCGCGTTGTTGATCGCCTCCGTCGGCATCTACGCAGTGATCGCGCAAGCCACGGCGCGCCGCACACAGGAGATCGGGGTGCGCATGGCACTCGGCGCGACCTCGAACAACATTCTCCAACTCATCCTGGGGCGCGGCTTGCGGCAGGTGATCCTCGGACTTGGGATAGGGCTTGGGACGGCCTTGCCGGTGGTCCGCGTCCTGACCACGAACATCCTAGTGCGGGTTTCCCCCTACGATCCGGTGGTCTTTGCCGGCGTGAGCCTGCTTCTCTGCGGCGTAGGTTTGTTTGCCTGCTGGATTCCGGCGCGAAGAGCGGCGTCGCTGAATCCGGTGAAGGCGATCCGGTACGAGTGAACGGAGGATAAAGTCTCCTCATGCCGGAGCGGACAGGGTTGAAAACGTCCTCCCCGGCCTCAAGGGCGGGGACCACAAAGTTTACGCGGTTAATTAGCAGTAGTACCAAGGAAACGCCGGTGTCGGCGGCATGCGTGTCACGGCATGCGGACACACGCTGCGCCCTCACAGCGTCATCCATGGCGTCACGCCGAGCGGACGTGCTGGCCAACGAAACACACTGCCGGAGCAAACGGCATGAAGATGCGGGCTACAATGTTTTTGCCATCGAGGCGATGTTCACGCGCGCGGAAGGCCGGCACAGACGATGAACCTGCGAAAAACGATCCGGAGAGCAGTGGTAGTCAGCGTCTGCTTGCCTTTCGATGGCAGCGGGCGTGATGCGCACGGCGGCCCGCTCCATCATTTTGGGCTCCAGCACGCGCCACAGTTCGCAGATGCGCGCCGCCTCCTCGGGCGTCAGTTGGATGACGGAACAGCCGCAGTTGTGACGCCTCGTCACCAGGCCGCGGCTCTCCAGTTCCAGCAGAGCTTCCCGGATAGGGATCGAACTGACGCCGAAGCGCTGAATCAATTCGCGTTCCACCAGGCGCTGACCAGGGTGAAAGTCGCCGCCGATGATCTCACGCTGTAAAACCTCAACGATCTCCTCGGCCAGGGATTTGGGCCGAATCGGGCTGGATCGGGTCTCGGTCGCAGATTTATATATAAACTATTATTTGGCTTACGCTGGAATAGAACGCTCCCGCCAGCCAACCAGCGAACGAAAGGAAACTATGAGGCTTTCTTGGCTCGTGGCCCTTTGTGCGGCCTTAATGAGCGTGCCCTGCGCAGTGCACGCCCAGATGAATACCGGCACCGTGCTGGGCACGGTGCGTGACCCTCAGAATTCAGTGGTCCCAGGGGCGGCCGTATCGCTCGTCAACGCCCGGACCAAGGAAGTCCGCACAACAGAAACCAACCAGGTCGGGGAATTCGTCTTTCCGGCCCTGGCGCAGGGTGACTACACGATCAAAGTCGAAAAGCCCGGGTTCCGTCCGGCGGAACGGCGCGGCCTGTCACTGAGCACCAGCCAGGTTCTCTCGGCCGGAGCGATCATGTTGGCGGTAGGCGAAGTAGCCGAAAGCGTCAACGTCTCCGCCGAGACGACGACGGTGCAGACCGCGAGTTCGGAAACCTCCGCGCTCATCGAAGCCAAGCAGACGGAGACCATGCTAGCCCGCGGACGGGATGTGATGAGCTTGATGCAAACGCTGCCCGGTGTCTCCTCCAGCACCAATATCACCTCCATGGGCGGCGCTACAGGCACGCCGCTGCCCAACATCAACGGGACGCGCTGGATGCTCGGCCGAATCTCCGTGGACGGCCAACAAGGCACCGACGACGACTCCGGCATCGGCTTCGTCGGTCCGGTGAGCATGGACTTCATCCAGGAGGTGAAGGTGCTGGCCAACAACTACCAAGCGGAATTCGGGGGCAACTCCGGAGCGCTCATCAACATCGTGCAGAAAAGCGGCGGCACCGACTATCATGGCGCCGCTTCGTGGTTCGGGCGCAACGAAGTCCTGAATGCCAATGACTTCTTCAACAATCGGAACCGGCTCAAGAAACCCCTGTACCGCTTCAACACCTTCACCGGATCCATCGGCGGCCCGATCGCGATTCCCGGAGTGTTCACGCGCATGCGATCCAAGATGTTCTTCTTCTACGGCCACGAGACGTGGCGGGTGGCCGAACCGGCGGCCGTCAACAGCGTGACTATGCCCACCGCACTCGAACGTGCCGGCGACTATTCGCAGACTCTCGATGTGGGGGGGCGGCAGGTGCCGATTCTTGACCCCACCGCCGGCCGCCAGTATCCCGGCAACATCGTCCCGGCCAGTGCCATCAACAAGTACGGCCAAGCCATCCTCAACCTGTTCCCGCAGCCCTTCCTGCTCAATCGCGCGGTCACCGGCGGCTCCTACAATTACCAGTTCCAGGACATTCTGCGGCGGCCCAAACACCTGGACACGATCAAGGGCGACTATATCGTCTCCAAAGCCGACCACCTCTCCATCCGCTACCGTCACTGGAAACAGGCTACGGTGAGTTATACCGGCAGCATCGCGTTCAGTTCCAACTGGCCGCAACTTCTGTTCCAATACCGCAAGGCGGAAGACGGCGCGGCGCTTCATTACACCCGTATCATCAGCCCCTCCATCGTCAATGAGTTCACGCTTTCGGGACGCAAGATTCTGGAGGGTGTGCCTGACATCGCCGACTTTCCGCTTACCGGCGTGCAGACCACCAGCGCGCCCGGCATGTCAGGCTTCCCGCAGCTCTATACCGCAGCCAACCCGTTGAACATCGTACCCTCGGTCAACTTCGCCGGCGTCCCGGGCGCACCCAGCATCGGTTATGACACACGCACACCCATCGGCGTTGGGCCTGACGGCAAGACGGCGCCCACCGGAGACACGCGCTTTTCGTGGGGGGACAACATCACCTGGACCAGGGGGCGGCACACCGTCAAGGCAGGTTACTACTATGAGTTCCACCTCCAGGACGAGGGGCACACTTCGCCCGCTTTCGGGGGCAGCTTCAACTTCTCGGTGGACAGGAACAACCCTGGCGAAACCAACTACCCGTTCACCAACGCGCTGACGGGTGCATTTCAGTCCTACTCGCAGTCCAACCGCGTAGCCATCCGGCTGGCGCAGATGCAGTTCAGCGAGTGGTTCGGGCAGGACTCCTGGCGTGTCACGCCGCGCTTCACCTTGGAGTTTGGCATTCGCTTCTCGTATTTCCCTCCCTGGAACCCGCAACCCAACAACCTGTCCGCTGCGTTTGTTCCGTCGAAATTCGACCAGGCCCAGGCGGTCCGTCTATACCGGCCGGCCCTAAACCCCCAAGGGCAACGCTCCGGATACGATGCCCGCACCAACGTCTACGTTCCGGCCACTTTGATCGGCGCGATCGTTCCGAACTCCGGGAACCTCTTCAATGGAATCGTCGATTCTGCAAACTACGGCGGGTATCCGCCCGGCTGGCAGACGCATGCGCCCGTGCAACCCAAACCGCGCGTGGGTTTCGCCTGGGATGTCTTCGGCAACGGCAAAACGGCCATCCGTGGCGGTTTCGGCATGATGGTTCAAACCGTGATCGGATCCAATCTGGGTAATACGGTGTCCACAGTACCTCCCGCCATCCTGACGCCTGTCATCTATTACGGCAACATTGCCACGCTGAATTCGCAGGGGGCTGGATATAACTTCCCTCTCTCGAATGTTTACGGCTTCCAGAAGGACTACAAGCCGGCAGAAGTCTACAACTACTCGTTTGGTATCCAGCAGGCTCTTCCGGGCCAGATCGCGCTGAGCGCGGCCTATGTAGGCAACCAGGGAAAACACCAGACGATGTTCCGCACCATCAACCAGGTCCCGTATGGCTCCCACTTCCAGGCGTCGAACGCCGACCCGGTCAATCCCGCGGTCTCGATACCCGACAGCTTTCTGGTGCCATTCGTCGGCTTCTCTCCCAGCCTCTACCTGATCGAGTTCTCCGGTAAGTCGAATTACAACGCCTTGCAGGTGAGCGCAAAACGCCGCTACAGCAAGGGGCTGTTGTTCGGCATGGCATACACTTGGTCAAAGGCCATGAACCTCTCGGACACCGAGACGGGTAATATGCCGATGTTCCAGACAGCGTCCTGGGTCTACGGAAAGGCCGGCTATGATCAGACGCACGTGCTCACGCTAAACGCCGTGTGGGACGTGCCCAAGGGCAGCCGGCTGGTTCCGGAGTCCGGCAGAAAAGCAATCGGCATCGTGCTGGACAACTGGCAGGTATCAACCTTCACGACCTTCGCCAGCGGCACCCCGTCGGGCATTGGGTATTCCACCACGGATAACGCGGACATCACCGGTGGCGCGGGAGACGGCGCGCGTGTGATTGCCCTAAGCAGGGCGCAGTTGAGCTCGGGCGAGCGGACCTTCGACCGCTGGTTCGACACCGCGGCTTTCGCGCGGCCGCCCAAGGGCAGTCCCGGGAACGCACCCAGAGACGTTTTCCGCGGGCCTGGCACAAACAACTGGGATCTTTCCCTGTTTAAGAACTTCCCGCTGGGTGGTGAAGGCCGGATCGTCCAATTCCGTTCGGAGTTCTACAATGCCTTCAACCATACCCAGTATTCCGGCGTGAACACCGCGGCCCGTTTCGACACCGCGGGCAGGCAGACCAACACGCAATTCGGGCAGATCACCGCAACGCGTTCGCCGCGCGTGATCCAACTCGCGTTGACGTTCCGATTCTAGTCAAGGACTACCAATGCAACGACGCAACTTTCTGAAGCTTGCGGGCGCTGTACCCGCCGTGGGCTCCGCAGCCACCCGTACCGAGGTATCCATCCGCGGCGATCAGTTCTACATCAATGGCAAGCCCACCTACGCGGGCCGGTCGTACAAGGGAATGAGGATTGAGGCCTGCTGATGAATGTGCGGCACCGTACAGGCCACCTTTGACGATCTCAATCCGGAAACGAGGTCCCGTTGAGCGTACCCGGACACCGGCAAGTGGGACGCCGAACGTAATGTTCGCGAGTTCATCGCGGCACTGCTGGAATGGCAGCCCCGAGGGCTACTCGAAGTTGCAGCCCTGGGAGAACACTGCCATCGACCCGGACGGCAACTTGCGACCCGCCTATATGGACCGCATGGCGCAGCCAATCGCGCCGACGAACCGGGGATGGTGGCAATCGTCGGCTACTTCTACTTCGGGCAGGACCAGCGCGTGAAGGACGAAGCGGCTGTGCGGCGCGCAGTCACCAACGCCACTAAGGGTCCGTCAGGAAATAACAGTTTCTAGATCGACTTTTGTTTATTGCAGCTTGCGGGGGCATAGCTCTTAATTCCACTCGCCATGAAAGGTGTCGCGGTGGAGGTTCAGGAGTGCCACGTCTTTGTCCGGCACCTTGACGCCTGGCCGATAGGTGCCAGTGTTCAGTTTGGAGTGCAGGTGAAGTCCCGCTTCGGCTGTCGTAGCGGCGATGAGGTTCACGATTACCGGGTAGTTGAGCAGCGGCTTGCCGCGCCAATTCTGGGTGATGAAGGAGAACAGGCGGTGCTCGATCTTGTTCCACTTGCTGGTGCCGGGGGGCAGGTGGCAAACGCCGATCGCCAGCCCGGTTTCGTCAGCCAGTTTCTGCAACTCCAGTTTCCAAAGCCGGACGCGCGATCCATTGCTGCCGCCGGAATCAGCGGTGATCAGCAGGCGTGTCGCCGTCTTTGCCGGCGTGATCCTGCTTCTCTGCGGCGTAGGTTTGTTTGCCTGCTGGATTCCGGCGCGAAGAGCGGCGGCGCTGAATCCGGTGAAGGCGATCCGCTATGAGTGAACTGAGCATGCCGGAACGGACAGGCCGGGAGGCCTGGCCGGGAGGCCTGTCCTACTTGCGCACGAGTCCCTCTGCATGGTCAGATAGGCAGTTCGGTTTTCCATATCCTGATGCTTACCAACACCTCCTCCCAAACACCAACGCGCGCCCGTTATTGGGTGATCGTATTCGCGGTCACGCTGGCGATCCTGGCCTACATCGACCGGGTTTGCATTTCGATGGCCGCTCCGATCATGTCCAAGGATCTGGGCCTGAGCAAGAAGGAGATGGGAACGATATTTTCCGCATTCGCACTCGCCTATGCTTTGTTTGAGATCCCGGGCGGATGGCTGGGCGACTACATGGGACCGCGGAAAGTATTGATGCGCATTGTGCTGTGGTGGAGCGCGTTCACGGCCGCCACGGGCCTGGCAGGAGGCCTGTCTTCGTTGTGGATCATCCGTTTCCTGTTTGGGGCAGGCGAGGCTGGATGCTTTCCAAATCTCACCAAGAGCTTCACGACCTGGCTTCCTGTGCAGGAACGCGTACGCGCACAGGGCATCATGTGGACCTTTGCCCGATGGGGGGGCGCGTTCACCCCGCCGCTGGTTCTGTTCGTGTTCAAGTTCATGGACTGGCGATCAGCGTTCATGCTGTTCGGCGGAATCGGTCTGATCTGGGCGTTCTTCTTCTACAACTGGTACCGCGATAACCCTAAGGATCACAAAAGCATCAATGCAGCCGAACTGGCTCTATTGGGTGACGCCGCTGACATGGCCGGCAGCCACGGGAATGTGCCTTGGGCAAAACTGATCCGCTCGCGTACGGTCTGGCTGCTGTGGGTGCAATATTTCTGCCTCTCCTTCCCGTGGTATTTTTTCATCACCTGGCTGCCCACGTATTTGAAGGAGGCGCGGCACTTGGAAGATGCCGAGGTGGCTACCTACGCGATTCTGCCGCTGCTGCTGGGCGGGTTAGGTTCCTTGTTTTGCGGACTGGTCTCCGCTCCGGTGGCGCGCGTGATGGGGTTAAAGAACGCGCGGCGAACGCTGGCCACTGCGGGGTTTCTGGGCGCGAGCGTGTTGCTGGTTGTTTCCATCAATACGGCAAACGCATTGCTCGCGATGATCTTCATGGGCCTGGCCAGTTTCTGCAACGACCTGGTGATGCCCGGTTCCTGGGGCACCTGTATGGACATTGGCGGCAAGTACGCCGGCACGCTTTCCGGATCGATGAACATGATGGGCAACATGGCCGGCTTTGTGGCCCCGACGCTGGGCGGCTACATCATTCAGGAAACCGGCGGGAATTGGAACATGTTCCTCTACACGATGGCGGGCGTCTACCTGGTAGGGACGCTTTGCTGGCCTCTCATCGATCCGGTCACCCCGATCGATCATGACTGACAGTTCACGAATACACGCTCATTACTGGATAGAGACCGGCGTCGATCCGCGGCAAGCCGCCGAAGCCATGGCGGGCGAACAGTCCTCGGGCACCTTTGTAAAAATTCCTGGCGAGACGGCGGAACTCAAACGGCGCTCGGCCGCGCGCGTGGAATCGCTGGTGGAGCTGGAGAGGGTGGCCGCGGCTTCCCTGCCTGGAGCGAAAGGATCAGGACCATTCCAGCGTGCCAAGGTCAGGCTTTCCTGGCCGCTCGACAACATGGGCACGTCGCTGCCCAACCTTCTGGCGACGGTGGCAGGCAATCTTTTCGAGTTGCGGCAGTTCTCCGGATTGCGCCTGCTCGATATTGAGTTGCCGGAGGCATTCCTCGATGCCTACCCCGGGCCGCAGTTTGCGGTGGAGGGAACCCGTCGTCTCTCGGGCGTCCACAACTCGCCGCTCATTGGCACCATCATCAAGCCAAGCGTTGGCCTTTCGCCGGAAGCCACTGCGGAAACAGTGCGTCAACTGATCGACGGCGGCATCGACTTTATCAAGGATGACGAGTTGCAAGCCGACGGCCCGCATTGCCCGTTTGAAGAGCGCGTGGACGCGGTGATGCGCGTGATCCGGACGCAGGCCGACCGAACCGGGAAGAAGGCGATGTTCGCTTTCAATCTCACCGGGGAAATCGACCAGATGCTTACCCGTCATGACATTGTGGCGAGGCATGGCGGGACCTGCGTCATGGTGAGCCTGCACAGCGTGGGACTGCCGGGCCTGGCGCATTTACGGCGGCACAGTGCGCTGCCCATTCACGGGCATCGCAACGGCTGGGGGCTCTACTCACGCTCGCCGCACATCGGCATCAGCTACGCTGCCTGGCAGAAGTTCTGGCGCCTGGCGGGCGCCGATCACCTGCACGTGAACGGACTGCGGAACAAATTTTGCGAGCCCGACGAATCCGTGATCGCCTCGGCGCGCGCCTGCCTTGCGCCGATGTTCGCGGCTCCGGGACGCGGGTGCGAAGTGATGCCGGTGTTCAGTTCGGGGCAAAGCGCATGGCAGGCGGCGGACACCTACAAAGCGCTTGGGTCCACCGACCTCATCTACGCCTGCGGCGGAGGAATCATGGCGCATCCGTCGGGTATTGCCGGAGGCGTGCGGAGCATTCGCCAAGCCTGGGAGGCGGCGGCGCAGGGAATCCCGCTGGCCGATCATGCGCGGGACCACTCGGATCTGCGGCTGGCGCTGGAGGCCTTTCCAGCATGACGCCGGGACTCCTGCTCAGCTATTACGGGGACGACTTCACCGGCTCGACCGACGTTATGGAAGTGATGCACGTGAATGGACTGGACACCGTCTTGTTCCTGCAGCCTCCGAGCGGGGACCAACTGGAACGCTTTGCGCATTG
>Ga0080064_1001580_pt1 | contig 45034 bp, 33 predicted proteins | sample Subgrocontami54m_FD_69260 | JGI IMG/M metagenome (GOLD analysis project Ga0080064, IMG submission 69260) | Subsurface groundwater microbial communities from S. Glens Falls, New York, USA - GMW46 contaminated, 5.4 m (SPADES assembly) (version 2) ...
TGAAGCGATTCTCGGTGCCTTTGGAGGGCGAGTGGTTGGCGGTGAAGTCGAACTTGCCGCCCCCAATCTGGCTCTCGCCGCCCATCGCGTAGCTCTGGGTGTTGATGTCACGGAACCGGTGGTTCTGGTCCAACGTGAGCGTCTGGTTGACGGTTTCCGTGATGTCGTTCGTGACGAGCCGCACGTTCACCGACTGGTTTCCACCTGCGGGGGCCGCGGGCGTGTTCAAGCCGGCTTGGCGGCGGTTGAGCTGGTCCTCGTAGCGCGAGAACATCGTGTTGAAATAGATCTTGGTCGTCGGCGTGAACTTGTAATCGAACCGCACGCCGAATCCCGCGCGCTTGTGCTTCAGCCGGTCCTCGCCCCAGCTGCTCGCGCTGAAGAACGCCGGCCGGTCGGTCGCCGTGGTGCGCTCGTAAACGATATTGCTGCGATCGCGCGGTTTGTGCGACTCGTTGTAACTCGCGGAGACGAGGATGCCGAGTTTGTTCTGAATCAGCACATCGGAGTAGCTGACGCTGGCCAGCGGCCGAAACGACTTCTGGTCGAGGTTGTAGGTGTTGCCGAACTGGTAGGTGATGCGGCGGCCCTTGCGGTCGAGCGCGCTCTTCGTCTTGAGGTTGATGTTCCCGCCAATCGAGTCGGCGTCCATTTCCGGCGTCGCCGCCTTGGTCAGCTCGATCGTCTCGATGAAATCGGTCGGGACCTTGTCGATCTCGGAGCCGCGATTGAAGTCGCGCGTGGAGCCGTTGGCGGCGCGCGTGCCGTCGATGCTCAGCGCGTTGAGGTTCGCATCCACGCCGCGCACCTGGATGCGGATGATCTCGCCCTCGGACTCCTCCTTGCTGACGCCGGGGAGCCGCAGCATGAAGTTGCCCAGGTTGAGATCGGCAATGGAGCCGAACGCGTCGGACGAGATGACTTCCTTCACGTTGCCGGCGTTCCGCCGCTGGGTGATGGCGAGGGCGTTGCCTTCGCGTTCACCTTCGACGACGTATTTGTCCAACTGGTACACGCTGGAACTCAAGCCGAGATCGTGGTTCGACACGGTGCCGGCCGTCACCCGGGCCTCGACGCTCTTCGCATCCAGCCCGGAATACGTCGCGGTTACCGTGTAGAGTCCGGGCGCGAGGTTCGGCACGATGAACCGGCCGTCGCGCATCGCGAACACGGAGAGGTTGCCGGGCGAGACGGTGATTTCCGCGCCTTCGAGGTTCTGGCCGGTGGCGGAATTGCTGACCGAGCCGGCCAGCGCGCCGACCGCGGCGTTCTGCGCCCGGGCGATCGGGATATTCAATGCTGACGCGAGCAGGAGCAGCGCGAGCACCGGACGGCCAGGTGCGAACAGGCGATGGTCATTGGGGGTAGTCATGGTGTGGCAAGACGGGCTGGGCCGCGATCCGGCAAAACAGGAGCTGGGACGGAGGGCGGCAGAGCGGCGGTCGCAAGAAACGGCGCTTGAGGTGCGCCGAGCAAACCACCTCGCGCCATTCGGCGCAAGCGAAAGGGCTGGCGCCGCGCCGCGCCGATTACTTTCTCGCCGATTCGGAGGCCGCGCGGGCGACGGCGAGATTGTCGCGCGCATCCGCATAATTCGGTTGCACGCGCAACGCGGTCTCGAACGCCGCGATCGCTTCCGGGATCCGGCCGGCGCGCAGCAACGCGGCCCCGTGATTATTGTGCACTTCGGCGTCGTGGGGCTTGAGTCGCGCGGCGGCGGCAAAATGGGCAATCGCCTCGTCGAGCCGGCCGGCTTCGAGACACGCGCTGCCCCCGTTGTAGTGCGCGTCGGCGAGAGTGGGATCGAGCCGGACCGCGGCTTCGTAATGAGCGATCGCCTCCGCCAGCCGGTTCAGCTGAAAACACGCGTTTCCCAGCGCGTTCTGCATCGGCGCCGAGTCTGGCGCCAGTTGCACCGCACGCGAGAAGCGTTCGATCGCCGCGGCGGCTTCGCCACTGCGCAGCAGCGCGGTGCCGTAGTTGTACCAGGCGGCCGCATGGTTCGGGTTCAGCCGCACCGCCTCGGCAAGAGAAACGAGGGCCTCGCGGGGCCGGCCCAGTTCGAGCAGCGCGTTGCCCAGGCTGTGGTGGAACTTGGCGTCGCGCGGCTTGCGCTCGATCGCGCGCTGGAAGCAAGGCACCGCCTCACCCGGCCGCCCGGCCTCGAGCAGGCAGATGCCGCAGTTGTAGGCCGCCCGCGGATTCTCGGGCCGCTTGCGCACGGTATCGGCCCACAGGCCGATTTCGCTGTGGTAAACCCGATTCCGCGCTGCCGTGCCGAGCGCGAGCGCCGCGGCGGCGGCCAGCAGCGCGAGGCTTCGCGGCCGTCGCGGAACGGCCGCGGTGGCAGACACGCCGATCGACACGAGCGCCGCGAGCGGAAGGTACATCCGGTTTTCCGCCATGGGCTGCTCCGCCACCGGCACGAAACTCGACGTGGGCGCCAGCAGCACGAAGCACCCCGCGGCCGCGAAACCGAGCGGTGAGCGCCGTCGCACCGCGCGCACCGTCCAAACGACGAGCAGTGCGAGCACGACGAAGGTGCCGAGCAGGCGCGGGATCGATGCCGGGTGGACGGGGCCGTAATCGAACACCAGCGGCGTCGGCCAGATCGCCAGCCGGAGGTAATGCAACAGCGCGCGCGCCTCAATCAGGCCGTAATCGAGCGCCGACACCCCCAAGCCGAACCCGACGCTGCGCTGGCTCAGGCCGGTGGTCAAAACGCAGCCGAGCACGGCCCACGTACCGGCCAGCGCGAGATAGTAGCTGCGCCGCTGCGACCACGCCGCGCGGCAGGAACCGGCGACGAAGGTGCGATCGTAAAGGAGGATCAGCACCGGGGCGGTCACGATGACTTCCTTGCTCAGCATCCCGAGCGCGCAGGCCGCCACCGAGGCGGCGAGCCAGCCTCGAGCGCCACCCGGACCCGCGCCCCGGAGGAATGCGTAAAGGGAAAACAAATACAGGAATCCCATCAGCAGCTCGGTGCGTTGCGATAGCCAGTTCACCGCCGCGGTCCCGAGCGGATGAACACACCAGAGCAACGCAGCGGCGGCCGGCCAGACGGCGCCCTGGGTCGCGAACGGCGGGGTTCGTCGCAGGAGGCCAAGCAGCACGAGCGTCGAGCCGAGGTGCAGGAGCAGGTTGCCCACGTGGAATCCGCGAACGTCGAGCCCGGTCGTGGCGTAATTCAGCGCGAAGCTGAGGTTGGCGAGCGGTCGGCCGCCAATCCCGGTGTTCGCCGGCGGTGACAGCGGCGCCAGCGGTGGCCACAGGCGCCGAATCGTCACGTTGTCGCGAATCGCCGGCAGGTCGTCGAACACGAACGCCCCCGTGAGACTGTTCGCATAGGCGAGGATCCCCGCCCCGACGAGCAATGCGGCGGCGAGGTAGACCTGCCGCCGCGACGGTCCGCGGGAGTTTGCGGGGGCGGGCATCGCGCTGGCGTTTCGCCCGAAAGCCTCGCGCCTCCACCCCACTACCCGCGCGCCAGCGCCGTCAGGTCGACCGTGCGCCACAACGCCGTGCCGCTGCCGGCGAACATCTTCACGGTGACGCGAGCGCCGTCGACCGTGACGACGGCGTAACCGGGCAGGTCGGCATATTCGAAGGCGCGGACGAAGGGCCGTTCGACTTCGTAAATCGCCCGGCGCTCCGCTTCGTTCGCGGGGGAGAAGGTGGGCTCGACCTTGATTTGATCCGGGTTGTACGCGGCGACGCCGGTGAGGACGTCCTTCGGCTGGGCGGCCGGCGCGCTCAGCACACTGCTCAGCGCAAACTGGGCGAACCGCCCCTGGCCGGCCGTGCGGGCGAGTGAATTGTATTTGTGGATATGTCCGCCGATCACGAGCGCCTGCTGCCCGCCGAGCAGGGCCAGGAATTTTTCGCGGCGGCTCGCCTCCTTCGGATGGGCGAACACGTGCCAGTTCGCGCGCGCGCCGTACGGCACGACGGGGGGATGCACGATCACGAAGAAGTGCTCGGCGGTGCGGCGGGCCGCGACGGCCTCGAACCACTCCAGGCTGCGCGCGGACTCATAGGCGTCGAAAAAGGCGAATTGCACATTGCCCCGATCGACGGTGTAGCTGGTGTTTTTCAACTCGGCGGCGCCGGGCGTCAGCGCGCGCACCTGTTCGGTCAGGAAGGGGTGGAACACGCCGGTGAACGCGGCCACCGCGCCCGGGCCCGTGATGTCATGGTTGCCCTTGGTGAACAGCAGCGGGACGCCCAGCCGCGCACCGCGGAGGAACGCGAGCGCCTCGGTGTTTTGCCGGACGGAAAGTTCTTCGCTGCCGCACAAGCCCTCGACGAGATCGCCGGCCTGGAGGACAAACGCCACCCGCGTCGCCGGAGTTTGATTCAACGTGGCGATCGTCGCCCGCACGCGGTCGAAAAGGCCGGGCATGACGTCGCGGGTGATTTGGCTGTAGTTCTCGATCTGCCGGACATCGTTCGGCTTGTCCTGCCGCACCCACGCCATGTCGTGGTGCTCGAGCTTGTCGTAGTGCAGGTCGCCGAGGAGCACGAAGGAAAAGGGCTGCCCCCGGTTGCCGGGGGCGGCGCGCGCCAACTGCGGAGTCAGCGCGAGACCGGCCGCGGCGGCCGTGGTCGTCTTGAGAAACTCGCGGCGGGACAGCACGGGGTTCATGGCGCCGATTCTCCGTCCGGCGCCGGCGGTCACCAGCCCAAAATTCCGCCGCTCCCGGTTTGTCACGTAATACGTGACAAACGAGACCGCGGTTCCAACCCGCGCCGACGCGGAAAGGGCCGGCAGTGGCCCGTCGCCGCGACCGGCACTTGTCACGTAATACGTGACAAAGCCACGCGGCGAAATGAGCTCGCGGTTGTGTCCCGCATAAGCCGGCTATTTTGTCGTGTAACGTAATACGTTACACTCCCTCTGAAGATGAATGAAGGTTTGAGCCGCGCCTGAGCGAAGTAATGTTAGGCGCCATGGAAATCATCGCCCATCGCGGCGCCTCGCACGATGCGCCCGAGAACACGCTCGCCGCCGCGCGGCTGGCGTGGGCGCAGCATGCCGATGCGCTGGAAGTCGACGTGCACCTCACGCGAGACGGGCGGCTGGCGGTGATCCACGATTCGGATACGCAGCGCACCGCCGGGATGCGCCGGATGGTCCGTGAGTGCACGCTGGCGGAACTGCAGGCGCTCGACGTCGGCCGCTGGAAGGATCCACGGTTTGCCGGGGAGCAGATACCGTCATTGGATGACGTGCTCACGATGCTGCCGGCGGGCAAACGGCTCTTCGTCGAGTTGAAGGGTGGACCGGAACTCGTGCCGGCCTTGCAGCGCAGCCTCGCCGCCCAGCACGGCGCGATCATCGCGCAGCCGGGGCAGATCGCGATTATCACCTTCGATTTACCCGCCGCGACGGCGGCGAAACGCGCCGGGCGGCGTCATGAAGTCTGCTGGCTCGCGGCGGCCGGAGCGGAGGCGCCGTGCGCCACGGTGGCCGAAATCGCGGCGACTGCGCGCTCCGCCGGCCTCGATGGCGTGGACCTCGATTGGCAGTGGCGGCTCGATGGGAAAATTCTGCAACAAATTCGTCGCAATGGGTTCAAAGTCTACGTCTGGACGGTGGACGATCCACCGGTCGCGCGGAGCCTCGCCGCGATCGGGATCGATGGGCTCACGACCAACCGTCCGGGCTGGTTGCGCGCGCAAATGGCGGCGCCGTAGATGTCCGGCCGGGCGGAGCTCGCCTGCGTGAGTAGGTAGTGGCCCCAGGAGCGGGTGGGTTAACAGCCGTGAAACCTCCGGCGGTTTCGCGCGGTCATTAAGGATGGCTCGGTCTGCCGACCGAGTGCTGCCATGAACTACAAATCCCAACACCCCATCAGCGGCGCCCGGCCACCACGCATGGCGCTCCTGCTGACCGGTGGTGGCGCGCGTGCGGCCTACCAGGTCGGCGTGCTGCGCAGTTTGGTCCGCGTGTTCCCGGAGCTTCAGTTCCCGATTCTCACCGGCGTTTCGGCCGGTGCGATCAATGTCGCCCTGATGGCCAACATCACCGACCGACTGCCTGTCGCGGTCGCGCGGCTGGCTGAACACTGGGAAAGCCTCACGCTCGATCAGGTCTTTCGCACCGAATTTCGCGCCCTCGGCACGAACATCGCCCGTTGGATCTTCCGGCTGATGTCCGGCGGGGCCGACCTCCTGCCGCCAATGCGCGGCATGGTCGATACCGCGCCGCTCCGCCGCTTCCTCCACCGCGTGCTCGAGAGCCCCGACGGCAAGCTGCAGGGCCTCGCGGAAAACATCCGCTGCGGCCGCATCTCCGCCGTCGGCATCACCACGACGAAATACCCGACCGCGCAGTCCGTCACCTGGCTGCAGGGTGACGACGTGCGGCCGTGGAGCTCGATGGATCGTTGTGGGATCGCCGATCCGCTGACCGTCGAGCACATCATGGCGTCGTCCTCGCTGCCGCTGGTGTTTCCCGCAGCGAAGCTGCACAACGCGTGGCACGGCGACGGTGGCGTGCGGCTGACCTCGCCGCTGTCCGCCGCGGTCAATCTCGGCGCCGACAAGATCATCGCGATTTCCACCGCGGTCGAACTCGGGCAATCCGAGGCCAACCGGCCCACGGTGGAATACCCGCCGCCGGCCACCGTGCTCAGCGTCATGCTCGACTCCGTGTTCCTCGACATGCTCGACACCGATGCGGCCGAGCTTCGCCGGATGAACCGGCTGGTGGCCGAGTACCCGAAGAGCCGCGAACTCGGGCTCCGGCACGTCGATGCCCTCGTGATTCGTCCATCGCAGGACCTCGGCGTGATCGCCACCGAGTTCGAAAACGAGCTGCCGCGTGCGTTGCGGCATATCATCCGCGGGCTCGGCAGCCGCGACACGAACCGCTCGGACCTCATCGCCACGCTGCTCTTCCAGCCGCTCTTCATCCGGAAGATGATGGAAATCGGTGAGCGCGATGGCCTGAGCCGCAGCGCCGAAATCGCGACCTTCCTCGGCTTCCCTCACCCCGCCAGTGCGCCGCGTGAGGAAGCGCCGCTCACCCGCGCGGCCTGACGCCCGCACCGCCCAAATCAGAGATTTCCCCACCCCCCACTCCGTAACCGCGCTGAGGAACGCGCGCGGCAATCGGCGAGTCCAAGTTCCCTGGTCCTTCACCCCACCACACCCACGGGTTGGCCAGTAGTCCGAGCAGTCAACGGGTCCACCTCAACCTCGGTCCGGTTTCCTCCCCATGTCGATCTCCGTGCTTTCCCACCGCTGGCACAACCTCGACCGTGCGACGGCACGCGCGTTGCAAGGCCGCAAGTTGCATCGGTTTCTCCGCGACTGTGTCCTGCCGTTCTCCGCGCACTACCGGCGCGTTTTTGCCGACCACGGTCTCAGTGCCTCCGACATCCGCACGATCGAGGACCTGCGGAAAATCCCGTTCTCCTCCAAGCAGGATCTCCTGCCCACGCCGCAGGAACCGCGCCGCAGCATGAATTTCGCGCTGATCCCGGATGCGAAACTGCTCGCGCGGCGTCCCGGGGTCATCGCGCGCGCGTTGCTGCGCGGGCGGGCGCGGGTGAAGGACGAGCTCGATCGCGAGTGGCGGCCGACCTTCATGACCGCGACCACCGGGCGGTCGACGGATTCGGTGTCTTTCCTGTACACGCAGCATGATCTGGAAAACCTCACGGTCGGCGGCGGCCGGATTGCGGAAATTGCCCGCGTGACGCGGGACGAGCGGATGCTGAACATGTTTCCGTTCGCGCCGCACCTCGCGTTCTGGTGCATGCACTTCGCGGGCCTGAACCGGAACACCTTCGCGCTCTCGACCGGTGGCGGAAAATGCATGGGCACCGAGGGCAACATCAGGGCGATCCTCAAGCTGAAGCCGCAGGTGCTCGTCGCGATGCCGACGTTCATCTATCACGTGCTGCAGCAGGCGCTCGACGAACACGCACGGATCGAAGGCGTGCGGCTGATTTGCCTCGGCGGCGAAAAGGTGCCGGACGGCATGCGGCGGAAGCTCGCCGGGATGTGCGCGCAGCTCGGTTCGCCGAACGTCGAGGTGATCGCGACCTATGGCTTCACCGAGGCGAAGCTGGCGTTCACCGAGTGTCCGTTCACCCCGGGAGAGGAGCCGACGGGGTATCATCTTTATCCGGACATGGGGATCGTCGAGGTGATCGATCCCGAGACTGGCGTACCGGTCCCGGACGGCCAGGGCGGCGAGATCGTTTGGACGCCGATCGATGCCCGCGGCACCGTCGTGCTGCGCTACCGCACCGGCGATCACATCGAGCACGGCCTCACCTGGGAAAAATGCCCCTGTTGTGGCCGCACCCTGCCGCGGCTGATGGGCCGGATCTCGCGTGTCTCGGATTTTCGGGCGATGCGGTTCCAGAAGATCAAGGGCACGATCGTCGACTTCAACGAACTCGAGCACGCGCTCGACGACGTGCCGGGACTCGGCGCGTGGCAAATCGAGCTGCGCAAGGCACACAACGACCCGCTCGATCTGGACGAAATCGTGCTGCACGTCGCCCGGATGGACGGCGTGATGGAGACGTCGCTTGATGCCACATTGCGCGAACTGCTGCAGGCGAATTTCGAGCTGCGGCCGAACAAGCTGGTCTTCCACACGGCGGAGGAGATGAAGGCGCTGCACCAGGTTGGCGTCGCGCTGAAGGAGCAGAAGGTCGTCGATCACCGGCCGAAAGCGACGCCGGTTTCGCCGGTCGTGGTGGCAACCAACGGCGCGACCGCGCACGTCGACACCAAGCCGCCCGTGCTGCCGCGCCGAATGCGTCACCCGCAGGCGGCGAACACATGAGGGCAAGCCGGGCACATTCTGTGGTAGCACGGGCAACCTGCCCGGGCTTCAGCGCGGCCAGATTGACCGCGCTACACTTTCTTCCATGAATTCAACTCTCTACATCGTCGACGGCGTGCGGACGCCGTTCTGCAAGATGGGCACGGCGCTCGCTGGCGCCGATGCCATCGAACTGGGACGCACCGCAGCGGCCGCCGTGCTCGCCCGCACCGGACTGGATCCGGCCCAAATCGACGAGGTGATTTTCGGCTGCGTGGGCCAGCCGGCGGACGCGGCGAATGCGAGCCGCGTGATCGCCCTGCGCGCCGGCGTGCCGGATCACGTGCCGGCCCTCACCGTGCACCGCAACTGCGCCTCCGGCTTCGAGGCGATCACGCAGGCGGCCGAGAAAGTCGCAGCCGGCCGCGGCGATATTTTCCTGGTCGGCGGGACGGAAAGCATGACGCGGTATCCGCTGCTGTACAACGAGCGCGCGACCCGCAAATACGGCGACCTGGCCAGGGCGAAGACGCCGGTGCAGAAAATCTCGAGCCTGCTGAAATTCCGGCCCGCCGATTTTGCGCCACGCGTCACGCTGCAACTCGGGCTGACCGACCCGGTCGTCGGCCTGAACATGGGCCAGACCGCCGAGACCCTGGCGCGCGACTGGCGGCTCACCCGCGACGCGCAGGATCGGTTCGCTTTGCAGTCCCACCAGCGGGCGGCGGCGGCGAAGGCCAAACTGGCGGAGGAGACCTGGCCGGTTTACCCGCGCGGCGGCAGCAAGCCGGCGGCCGTGACCTCGGACAACGGCGTGCGCGAGAACCAGACGATGGAGGCGCTGGCCAAGTTGAAACCTGTCTTCGAGAAGCGCGGCGGCACCGTCACCGCGGGCAACGCATCGCAAATCACGGACGGCGCGGTGGCGCTGCTGGTGATGAGCGAGGCGGGATTGCGGCGGACCGGGCTGACGCCGATTGGCCGGCTGATCGACTACGCGTATGCGGGTTGTGAGCCGGCCCGGATGGGGCTCGGACCGGTTTACGCCATCGCGCGCGCGGAGCAGCGGACGAACCTCGGCCCGCAGGATGCGGACGTGATCGAGATCAACGAAGCGTTTGCCGCGCAGGTGTTGGCGTGCCAGGCCGCGGCCGCGTCCGCGGAGTTCGGGCGCAAGCACCTGCGTCGGGCGGGGGCGCTCGGCGAAATCCCGCACGAAAAACTCAACGTCAACGGCGGCGGCATCGCGCTCGGCCACCCCGTCGGCGCGAGTGGTGCCCGGCTTGTGCTCACGGCGTTGAAGGAATTGCGCCGTCGCGGTGGCAGGCGCGCGCTCGTGTCGCTGTGCGTCGGCGGTGGGCAGGGCGGGGCCTTGTGGCTGGAGGCTGCATGAAAATCGCCAAGATGATTCCGAAATTGCACGACGTGACGCCGCGGCGGCGCGCGCTGTCTCCGCCGCGGAAGCACGCCGCGGCCGTCGTGGCGCGGCCGGCCAGGCGCGCTTACGTCCACGGACCGCCCGGCGGCCGGGCGCTTCGTTCATCGCATTCCCCACGCCATTCCCTTCCGTCATGAACATCTCCCGCGCTTCAACGCCCGACGGCCTCTGCGTCCTCACCTTCGATCGTCAGAACTCCTCGGCGAACGTTTTCGATCGCGAGACCCTGCTGGAACTCGAGAGCCATGTCGCGGCCGTCGAAAAAGATCCGTCCGTGCGTGGCGTGATCCTCGCCAGCGCGAAGGGAAAAATCTTCATCGCGGGAGCGGACCTCAACGCGTTTTCGAAGAACGCGGAAGACCAGGCGCTCGGCGAAATGGTCAGCCTCGGGCACCGCGTGTTCGAGCGCCTGCACCGGCTGGGAGTGCCTTCGGTGGCCGCGATTCATGGCGTGTGCCTCGGCGGCGGCCTGGAGGTCGCGCTGGCGTGCGATTGGCGCGTGGCGACATCGGACAAGGCGACGAAGCTCGGGCTGCCGGAAACGCAACTCGGGATCCTGCCGGCATGGGGCGGTTCGACGCGGCTGCCGAAATTGATCGGGCTGCCGGCGGCGCTGGGACTGATCCTCGCGGGCAAACAGGTTGTCGGCGCCCAGGCCCTGAAGCTTGGGTTGGTCGACGAAGTCACGCATCCCGAGTACTTGCTCGAGGTGGCGGGCAAGTGGATCGGCCGCGGCAAACGGCACACGACGCCCCGTTTTTGGGCGAACCGGCCGCCGCTCTCGCTCGTGGTCGGCGCGAAGGCGCGTCGCGATGTGCTGGCCAAGACGCGCGGGCATTATCCGGCGCCCCTGAAGGCGATCGAGGTGTGCACGAAAGCCGTCAGCCTCCCGCTCGAGGCAGGCTTCGCCTTGGAGCGGGCCGCCTTCCTCGAGCTGTTTCGCACGTTGCAATGCCGAAACCTGCTCAACGTGTTCTTCCTGCAGGAACGCGCGAAGAAACTTCAGGTTTGTAGGGCGGGGTCTCCCGACCCCGCCGCCGTCGGGCCTCAGCAACCCCGGCGGGGTCAGGAGACCCCGCCCTACAGGGAGGCGCGCCCGATCCGCCACACCGCGGTCATCGGCGCCGGCACGATGGGCGCGGGCATTGCCCAGTGGATCAGCGCGCGGGGCATTCCGGTCCGGTTGAAGGACGTGAGCCCGGACGCGCTCGCGCGCGGGCTGCACGCGATCGAAAAAGTCTACCACGACGCGGTGAAACGGCGCGTGTTCACTGCCTCCGAGGCCACCGCCGGGATGGATCGCATCACGCCGCTGCACACGAACGTGCCGATGCGCGATGTCGATCTCGTGGTCGAAGCCGCGTTGGAAAAACTCGACGTGAAGCAGCGGGTTTTCCGCGAGCTGGAGCAACTGGTCGGGCCCGAGGCCGTCCTGGCCACCAACACCTCGGCGCTGTCGATCGATGCGATTGCGTCGGTGCTGGCGCAGCCGGATCGCGTGGTTGGCATGCACTTCTTCAATCCGGTGCATCGCATGCAACTGGTCGAGCTGGTCCGCGGCGCGCGCACTTCGAACGCCGCACTCGACGTCGCGCTGCAGTTCACGAAGGCGATCGGCAAACTGCCGGTCATCGTGCAGGACAGCCCCGGTTTCCTGGTGAATCGAATCCTGCTGCCCTACATGGTCGAGGCAGTGTGGCTGTTCACCGAAGGCGTGCCGGCGGCGGAGATCGACCGGTTGATGCTCGATTTCGGCATGCCGATGGGCCCGATGCGGCTCGCGGACGAAGTGGGCCTGGATGTCGCGCAGCATGTCGCGAAGGATCTCGAGCGGCGGCTGCCGAACGGCGTGCCGATCAATGACACGCTGGAGAAGATGGTGGCGAAGGGCTGGCTCGGCAAAAAGTCCGGGCGCGGTTTCTATATTTATGAAGGCAGGAGGGAGCGGCCGGCGCCGGCGTCGGAGATTGGTTTCCTGCAGCCGGAAAAACCCCGCGCAACCGACGCCGCGACGCGGCGCGATCGGCTGGTGCTGATCCAGATCAACGAAGCGGCCCGCGTGCTGGCGGAAGGTGTCGTCGAGTCGCCGGAGGACGTCGACTTCGGCATGATCATGGGCACGGGCTGGGCGCCCTTCCGCGGCGGGCCGCTGCGCTATGCCGAAACGCTGGGCGCGGCCGAAATCGTGCGTCGGCTGCAGGCGCTCGCGCGGGACACCGCGCCGCATTTCACGCCATGCGAAGCGCTCATCGCCATGGCGCGGGAAGGCCGCGCATTCTATTCACCGAAAACGAGTCCGTCCGTTGTCGGACAAGCACACCCCGCCGCGGACGCGGCACCCCTCTCAAGAGGGGACCCAAGCCCACGACCGCCAATGGTTGATTCCCCTCTAGAGAGGGGTGGCCCGAAGGGCCGGGGTGTGTTGGTCCAATCGTAAGCCACCGCACCCATCGCCACGTTCTCCATCTTCACCATGAAATCCTCCGACCTGCTCGAGCCGCCGACCTCGAAAACTGCCGTGCCGCCGCCTGCCGCCGCGAGCCCGAAGCCGCCGCCTTCCCCCGAGCGCGAGCCGGAGACGGTCATCGACACCTCGAAGATGAGCGCGGCGCAGCGCGAGGCGCTCGAACTCACGGAGGCGGCGCGCACGGTTACGAATTACCGGAGCTTTGTCGGCGATCTGTTCATGGGCCGGATGGCGGTCGACCACGTGTATCCGTTCCCGCTGCAGCCGGCAATCGATGTCCAGGCCGGGCAGTCGTTTCTCACCGAGCTGAACCGCATTCTCAAACACGAGGTCGATGCGGACGAAATCGATGCGACCGGCGAGATCCCGGATGCGCTGATCGCGCGGCTCGCGCAGCTGGGGGCGTTTGGGATCAAGGTGCCGAAGGAGTATGGCGGCCTCGGACTTTCGCAGCTCAACTACTGCCGGGCGGCGATGCTGCTCGGCAGTGTCGACGGCAATCTCACCGCGCTGTTGTCGGCCCACCAATCGATCGGCGTGCCGCAGCCCGTGAAGCTGTTCGGCACCGAGGCGCAGAAGAGAAAATACCTGCCGCGCGTCGCGCGCGGGGAGATTTCGGCGTTTGCGCTGACCGAAAACAGCGTCGGTTCCGATCCGGCGAAGATGACCACCCGCGCCGAGCCGACGCCGGATGGAAAGCATTTCGTCATCAACGGCGAGAAGCTGTGGTGCACCAACGGCGTGAAAGCCGGCGTCATCGTGGTGATGGCGCGCACCCCGGGCGAAGTCGTCAACGGCAAGGAGAAGAACCGCATCACGGCGTTCATCGTCGAAATGAACACGCCGGGCGTCGAAGTGGTGACGCGCTGTCACTTCATGGGGCTGCGCGCGCTCTACAACGGCGTGATCCGCTTCACCAACGTCAAGGTGCCGCGCGAGAACATCGTGGGTGGCGAAGGGCGCGGCCTGAAGGTCGCCCTGACCACGCTCAACACGGGCCGGCTCACGATCCCGGCCGGCTGCGTTGGACTGATGAAGCGCTGCCTGGCCTACGCCCGTGACTGGGCGGCGGAGCGCACGCAATGGGGCCAGCCGATTGGCAGGCACGCGGCGATCGCCGACAAGATTGCACGGATCGCGGCGAACGCGTTCGCGACCGAGGCGATGACGGTGCTGACGGCCGCGCTGGTCGATCGCGACCACGCCGACATCCGGCTCGAGGCGGCCATGTGCAAGATGTTCGGCTCGGAAGCCGGCTGGCGCGCCGTCGACGAGACGATGCAGATCCGCGGTGGCCGCGGGTACGAGACGGCGCAATCGTTGAAGCAGCGCGGCGAGCAGCCGGTGCCGATCGAGCGCATGCTGCGCGATGCCCGCATCAACCTGATCTTCGAAGGCTCGTCGGAAATCATGCGGTTGTTCCTGGCGCGCGAGGCGCTCGATCCGCACTTGAAGGTGGCGGGGGCCGCGCTCGACACCCGGTTGCCGGCCGGCAGGCGGGCGGCGGCGGCGGCGAAGGCCTTCGCGTTTTATGCGCGCTGGTATCCCGGGCTGCTGGTCCCGCGCGGCGGCGTGCCCGCGGATTTCACGCCGGCCTTCAAACCCGCGCTGGCGTATGTGGAAAAAACGAGCCGGCGCCTCGCCCGCACGCTCTTCCACGCGATGGTGAAGCACGGCCCGAAACTCGAGCGTCAGCAGCTGACCTTGGGCCGCATCGTGGAAATCGGCACGGAGCTGTTCGCAATCGCCGCCACCGCGCTGTATGCCGACGCATTGCGCAAGGCCCAAAGTGCCGAGTATCCGCCGGTGGAACTCGCCCAACTCGTGCAATGCTTCGTGGCCGACGCGCGTTCGCGGATCGCGGCGAATTTCACCGGGCTCGCGCACAACAACGACGGTCGCAATTACCAGCTCGCGCAGTCCCTCCTCGAGGGGAAACACCGCTACCTGCGGCGCGGCATTGTGGAGTGAGAGAGTGTAGGGCGGGGTCGCCTGACCCCGCCGTCACCGCATGACGAACCACGGCGGCGACCGCGGCGGCGACCGCGGCGGCGGGGTCAGGCGACCCCGCCCTACAATGATCCGGGCGTTGCGGATCGCATTACACATCGTACGCGATGGCGACAATCTCGAGTTCGCGCATTCCGCGCGGCGCCTTGAATTGCACGCGCTCGCCGACGCGGGCGTTGCTCAACGCCCGCGCGATCGGCGAAAGCCAGCTCACCCAGTTGCGGTCGAGATCGGTTTCGTCGACGCCGACGATGCGGTAGCGCGTTTCCGTGGCGTTCTGCTCGCGCACCGTCACGGTGGTGCCGAAGCGCACGGTGTCCGTCGGGCCCGGGATAGTGGCGACGAGTTCCGCCGTGCGGAGGCTTTCCTGCAGATAACGCAATCGCTGATCGAGCACCTGCAGTTCACGCTTCGCATCGATGTCGTCCGGCGCCGCGGAGGCGAGCCGGGGCCGCTCGGCATCGCGCAGCCGGGCGAGTTCCGCGCGCAAACCTTCGGCGCCGGCGGCGGTGAGGTAGTTCTTCGCCCCCGGCGGCAGCGGCGAAAGCTGCGGTGGCAATTCGGGGAGTTGGGGAACATCCGATTCGCGAACAAAGGCCCGGCTCATGCTGAAAGATAGGCGCTGACCGGCGCGCCGTCAAAGCGCCGCCGCGCATCGCGTGACATCGCCACTTCGACCTTTCAACCCGCCGGCTTCGGCTCTCAACTCGCCCGATGCTTCCCGCGCCCTCGAACTCCATTCCGCTGTTCCGCGCCGCCGGCATCCAGGTCTCGCTGCACTGGTGGTGGTTCGTCGTGGCGTTGATCGAGATATCGTATCGGCGCGGCGCGTACACGTCGGTCGCCTGGAACGTGGCGGAGTACCTCGCGTTGTTCGTGATCGTGTTGCTGCACGAGTTCGGCCACGCGCTCGCCTGCCGGCAGACCGGCGGGCAGGCCGACCACATCGTGCTCTGGCCTTTCGGCGGCGTCGCCTTCGTGAAACCACCGCAACGGCCGGGCGCGCAGTTGTGGAGCATCGCCGCCGGCCCGCTGGTCAATGTCCTGCTCGTGCCGGTGCTATCCGGGCTGATTTGGGCGCGGATGCGTCTCGGGTGGGGTGCGGGCGACGCCGATTATGCGCACTTCCTTCTCGCGACGTGGTGGATCAACGTCGGTTTGCTGCTCTTCAATATCATGCCGGTGTATCCGCTCGATGGCGGCCAAATCGTGCGCTCACTGCTCTGGTTCGTGTTTGGGCGCGCGCGCAGCCTCTACATTGCGAGCGTGATTGGGTTCATCGGCGTGGCGGCCCTGCTGGTCCTGGCGATCCTCCGGATGGATCTCTGGCTCGGCCTCATCGTGATTTTCATCGGTCAGCAGTGTGTCCATGGCTACCGCCAGGCCCAGGCCCTGCGCCTGCTGGAGAAATTGCCACGGCACGCGGGGTTTGCCTGTCCCACCTGTCAGCAGCCTCCGCCCAGCGGCGCCATTTGGCTCTGCCCGGCGTGCGGGCACCGGTTCGACGCATTCCTGACGCGCGGGATATGCCCGCATTGCCAGACGCCGCTCGCGACCATCCCGTGCGTCGACTGCGGTGCGCAGCATCCGATCGACCGGTGGGACTCGGCGGCAGCGGGCGGCAAGTCCCCGGTGATCGACATCTGAGGGAAATTGCGTTTATTCGCGTCCATTCGCGGGCTCCTGCATTGATCCCGCTCAGCGATCCCTCCCAAAGGCGAGGGCACGCAGGGCCCCGGGGCGCCACGCAAGGTATTGCCGTTCGGGGACCCTCGCGCCCGGTCAGAAATTACAATCGTTTCGCCAGCCGCGTCGGAACCACCCCTTGGCCGCGCGGACAGTGGTGGTGTCCGCCATGGGCCCGAACGACGACATCGCCGCACGCATCTTCGCCTCGATTGCCGCCCTCCCGCTGCACGAGCAGGCGGATGCCATTCACGCGCTGATTGGGAGCGCGCTGAAGCAGATGCCACTGGAAACGATCCACGAGATTCGCGCGGAAATTCGCGGCCAGTTCTCGGACGACATCCCCATCGTCCGCTCCACGCTGGATTTGATCGACGGCCAGCTCGCGTTGCGGGAAATCGCGGGGGCGGCCATCTGGCGCTGACGGGGCGGCCGGGTTGATTCGCTCCGGCGGCTCCGACCGCGGGGTTTGCATCGGCCGCGGTCGTCGAACCGCGCCGACGCCACTGAAGCGATTTACTTCGCTTTCCGTTTGGCGTCCGCCGGCCACGGCTCGCCGGGCGGGAGCTTTCTGCCCAGTGCGTGATCGTCCGGGCGCAACCCGCGGCGATAACCACGAAACGCATACGCGGCTGGTTCGTACGGGTCGACATACTGGACGTCTGTGGCGGCCGGCACCTCCAGTTCGAAACCCCACAGGACCGCGTTGATCACGAGTCGCCGGAGACTTTCGTTCGCCAGGTCGGTGGCCGCGCCCATCGTGGTGCAGAAGACGCGATTGGTATTCCCGTTGGAGTTGCGGTTCAGCCGCGTCCAAGCCACGGGCATCATGGGGTCGTTGATGCCTTGTTCGCCACCGTCGGATTTTCGCGTCTTCCGTTGCGCGGTGTCCGGTGGATCGGTCGGGCTCATCCCCTGCAAGACCTGCCCCCGGAGGAGAATCTTCGCATCGGCGACGGGGTGGGTCTCGTAGACGCCGGAATCGCCGAAGACATCGCGCACGCCGCGCAGGAGGGGATCGTTTTCCGCGCCCGGTTCGATGATTCCGCGGGTGGCGCCGCGGCGATTTGCGCCCCAGTGGCTCACCCAGTTCTCCCCCAGGACTTCGCGCCCAAAGTTGTTGAACCGCTTGTAACGGCTCGCGCTGTTCTCGGGAAATCGGAACGCGTGAGTGCTCGTGCGCAGCGCCACAATCGGCACGCCGCGTGCGACCGCGTCCGCGAAGCGCTTCATCGCGTCGTCCGGCCATTGCCGGAAGCGCAGCAGCATCACGATGCCGTCCGCTGATTCCAGGGCGGCGCTGCCCGGCACACTCGTGTTGTTGTCGGGGTTGATCGTGCCGTTCGGATCGAGGGCGAAAAGCACGGTGCATTTGAACCCGTGGCGCTGGCTGAGGATCTTCGCGAGCATCGGGAGTCCTTCCTCGCCACGGTACTCCTCGTCCCCGGTGAGGAACACGAGGTGCCGGCCGCTGCCCGGCCCGGGCCGGGGCGGGTACGTGATCGCAACGGAATCCGCGCGCAGGGCCGTTCCAGGCGCGATAGACAGCACCACGCCGAGCAGGCCGACCAGCGATAGCCTCATGCGATGTTCGTGGTCGCGAACGCCGCGGCCGTCAAACCTTGCCCGCCGGACGTTGGGCGGCGATCAAAACGCCAGCAGCGCGGCGTTGGTGGCACGCTCCGAAGCCGAAAGGATTTCGCGCCACTTGTAGACGCCGAACGGAGTACTCGAGCCCCAGCCGGCGAGCGACTCGTCGTAGTGAAACGCCGCATTCCCGGTCAGGTTGATTTGGTTCCCCACGGCGGCGCCCATGATGTCGCCATTGCCGTTGATCTGGATATTTCCGTTCGGCGCGTAGATCAGACCTTTGAACGCACCGTTGCCGGTCACCGCGATGTCCTGCGGCGTCGGGCTCGTGCTCGTGCCCCAAAGTTGGAAGGACTCCGGACTGTCGTTGTTGTTGAGCAGCCCGTTGCCCGCGATTTTCACGTCGCCGGCCGTGTAGATCGTGAGCGTGGCGCCAGCCGCGAGCGTGATGCTCTCGGTTCCGGAGATGTCGATCGCGTCGGAGCCGGGCGGTGCCGTGAGGATGAGGGTCACGTTGCCGTACACCGTGAGGGTACTGTTGAGCGAAGGGACGCGCCAGACGGTGGTGGTGCCGGTCGCGCCGATGGACGAACCCAGCGAACCCAGCGCGGTGCCGTTCGATGGCATCGCCACGGTCGCCATGTTGGCATTGAAATCGGTCGCCACGCTCGCCGGATCCTTCACGCCGCTGCCGGTGCCGAACGGACCGACGCGGCCGTTGCTCCCGATGCTGATGGCTGTGCTGGAGCTGCCGCCTACCGCCGCGGTGCCCCAGATTTCCGCATTGCCGACGGAAATGGTCGCCGTGACGGACGAACCCGCCACGCTGCCGCGATCGCGCCGGACGCTGCTGCTGTAGGCAATCGCGGGGGTGGAGGCATCGTTGTCGGGATTGGAATTCCAGCTGTCGACGCTCGCCGTGTTGCCACTGAATGCGATGTTGCTCTTCGCCACCAACCCGGCCGCAAAATAGGAGCGTCGGCGCATCCGCACCTCGACCATCTTGCCGATGAGCGATTGGCCGCCGGGCAGCGAAACGATCGATTGCGCGATCACCCTGGGCTGGACCGAGGCGGGTGGATTGAATCGATCGATGTAAACCTTCACCACGCCGGTCGCGTTCGCGGCGAGCGGGAAGTCCGAGAAGGTCCGCTTCGCGGAGAGCCCATCGCTGGTGTCCCAGCCGTCCCACGCCGTCGTCGAACCGTCTTGCGCCTGATTGAACGACCAGATCGCCTCCTCGAGTCCGCCTTCCGCCATGTTCATCGCCTCCGCGAGGTAGAACGAGCGATTCGATAGCTTGAACGACTGGGTGTTCAGCGCGACGTAGCTGCCGAGCGAAATCGCAATCACCGCCGCGACCAGCAGCGCGACGAGGATGACCGCGCCGCGGCTGCTCCGCGGCAATCGGGTGCGCGACGATTTCATGTGGAAACCGACTTGTTCCGGAGCACCACGCGGGCGGAGAGCACGGCGTTGGTGGCGTTGACGGTCGTCGCGCCCGTGCGGACGGTGCGCAGCGCGATCTGAAGCTGTTTTGTCTCGAGATCGTTCGTAGCCGTGTAGTCGGAACCGTTGACGATCTTGTATCGGCGAAACGCGAAGTCGCTGACATTGCGCACCAGGACCAGCGGCGTCGACGTGCTCGTGGCGGCGCCCGTCTTGCGGTAAAAGCACCGGGCGGTCGCGCCGGTGGTGCTGTTGTCATAGGCGTAGGTCACCAGGCTGCTGCCGGCGACGTCGACGACGGAAAGCGTGACACTGTAGTTGTTGTTCCAGGTGATGTTGTCGGCCATCCGCGCCTCCTGCGTGAACAGCTCCAGCGCGCGGCGCGACTCCGCCTCCATCATGCTGTAGTTCGCCGCATTGTAGCTGTTCTGGCCGAGCAGCACGAACGACGACAACACGCCCATCAGGACAACGCTGGACAACCCGCTCGCCGCCATGACTTCGACGAGGGTGAAACCGCGACGCGTGCGCGCCGCCGCCGGCCGACCGGCCTTAGTGCGACACATAGATGTAGTCATTGAGGCCGTTCTTGGCGTAACGCGATTGAGTCGAGACCGTATGGGCGCGCCCGTCGTTGCCATGCCAGCTCACCGTGATGGTGATTACCCGCATGTTCGTCTTCGGGTCGGTCACCGTGCGCGTGCAGGTGAAGAGCCCGGTGAGCGAATTGAGCGTCGTGTCGAGCGTCGAGGAGGAGCCGGAACTGATGACCGTGCGGATGTCGATCGTGGCGGAGGACGGCAGCGCCGAAATCTGCGCCCAGTTCTGCAGCCGCAGCACCTCCAGCGCACTCTGGCAGATCTGGCTGGCGAGCGTCAGGTTTCGCGCTGTATCGACTGCGCGCATACCGTATTGCAGCACGGTGAGCGAGGTGGAGATGACGAGCACCAGGATCGACGAGGCGACGAGCACTTCGAAAATGGAAAACCCGGCCGCCGGCGATTCACGGCGGCGCGCCAGAGGGGGTGGGGTCTTGGGACCTGGGCCTGACATCCCGCCAGCTTAGCCGGACGGGCGGTCCTTGCCTATTCGGGCTCGTCCGTAGTCACCGCTACGGGAATTCGCTGGGGGAAAGCAGCCGGCGCAGCCGGGTGATTTATAATCTGTAAAAATCGACGTCACCACTTGCGGGATACGTCGAAATCGCGGAGCTACTTCGCCTGCTTCTTCTTGGGGTTCTTCGCGCCGGGGATGTTGCGATGCGACGGATCCATGATGTAGCGTTCCTCCTCGGTGGGACCGCCCCCGAACTGCTGCCAGTACTGCGCCTTGAAGGGGTTCAGATTGGGCCCGACCGCCTTTTCGTTCACCAGCGCCGGCCGGATTGACTGCCACCAGGCGTCGTACTGCGCGCCCAGCTTCGCCACGACCTCGCCCTGCTGTGCCCCGACGTTCGTTTGTTCGCCCGGATCCGCGCGCACGTCGTACAATTCCCACGCGGGCTGCGCGCCGCCCCGGATCGAAACGAGATGCCATTGCGGCGTGCGCACGGCGCAGTTGGCGAACTTGGCGCCGTCCGGGTCGGAGAAACGCGGCCAGCGTCCCACGTGCGTGAAGAGGGTTCGCTCGGGCCACGGCGCGGTGGGGTTCTGCAGCAACGGCACGAGGCTGCGGCCTTCGACCTGCTGCGCGACGCGGCCGGCCAGTTTCGCGCCCGCCAGCTCGGCGATCGTCGGAAAAAAATCGAGGTGCGCGGTCAACGCGCCGACCTCCGCCGGCTTCAGTCGCGCGGGCCACCGCCAGAATGACGAGGCGCGCGTGCCACCCCGCCACGGGGTGCCTTTCTGGCCACGCATCCCATCATTGAAGACCCGGACGCCGCCGGTGCCGCCGTTGTCGTTCATGAAGATCACGAGGGTGTCTCGATCCATGCCCCACTCGCGCAAGCGCGCCATCAGCCGGCCAACGTTGTCGTCCAGGTTCGCGACCATGCCGAAGTATTTCGCGGTCGAGGCGTCGGGCACCTTGCCCGCATACCGCGCCTCATCCTCCGGCCGCACCTGCAGCGGCGCGTGCGGCGCATTCGTCGGGATGTAGGCGAAGAAGGGCTGCCGGCCCTTGACCGATTCGATCCAGGTGAGCGCCTGCGAGAAAAACACGTCCGTGCAGTAGCCGTGCGTCCGCTCGAACTTGCCGTTGTGCAGGATGGCCGGATCGAAGTAGGTGTTGCCGGGCGCGTCGCCGCAGGAGCCCGGGTACATCTGGCCGATCCCGCCGCCGCCGTGGATGAACACTTCGTCGAACCCGCGGCGGTTGGGCTGATAGGCCGGCTCGTCGCCGAGATGCCATTTGCCGAAAATTCCCGTCGTGTACCCCGCCTGCTTCAGCACCTGCGCGATCGTCGTCGCGTTTGGCGTCAGCCGCTCGCGCTCGAAGATCGTGTGGGTCACGCCGTTCTTGAACTCGTGGCGGCCGGTCATCAGCGCGCTGCGGGTCGGCGAACAGGTCGGACTCACATTGAAGTCGGTGAACCGCACGCTTTCGTCATGCAGCCGATCGAGGTGCGGCGTTTTCAGGATGGGATTACCATGGGCCGAGAGGTCGCCGTAACCCTGATCGTCGCTCAGCACGAAAATGATGTTGGGCGGGTTCGGCGCGGCGGCGAGGGCCAGCGCCGGCACGGCGAGGGGGAGCAGGCGACAGAGCAGGCGGCGCAATGGGGTCATGGCGCGAAGGTTTGGCGTTGGCGGCGGGCGACGGCAAGCCCCGGTGCGAGTGGCGAAAGCCGTGCGGCGGCATTGGACGCCGGCCGGCGATTCTGCTACCGGTTTCGTCACCCCACCGCCCATGCTCACGCGCCTTCGGCTTTCCCTCGTTGCCCTGCTGCTCACCGTTCACGCGAGCTTCGCCGCCGAGGATCGGCCGGCAGAAGCCCGGTACCAGACGCGCGCCGCCAGTCGCGACGGCATCGGCAAGTTCTACTTCGGCCGGGAAATCGCCCAGGTGATGGGCCACCAGGGCGCCGACTGGCTCGAGCGGCCGGAACGCGAGGAGGAGGAGCGCACCGATGTGCTGGTGGAACTCCTGCAATTGCAGCCGGGCCAGGCCGTCGCCGATGTGGGCGCGGGCAGCGGGTACTTTTCATGGCGGATGGCGAAGCGCGTGGCGCCCAACGGCAGTGTCTACGCGGTCGAAATCCAGCAGGAATTCCTCGATTTGCTGATGGGCAACATGCGCCAGCGTGGGGTGGCCGGAATCGTGAAGCCCGTCCTCGGCACCGTGCAGGATCCGCGGCTGCCGGCGTCACAGGTCGACCTGATCCTGCTGGTGGATGTGTATCACGAGTTCGATTACCCCTACGAAATGACGCGCGGCATGATCCACGCCCTGCGACCGGGTGGTCGCCTCGTGTTCGTCGAATATCGGGCCGAGGATCCGGCGGTGCCGATCAAGCCGCGGCACAAGATGAGCGTCGCGCAGGTGAAGAAGGAAATGGCGGTTCACCCCGCGCTGCGGTTCGATCAGGTCATCGCGACGCTGCCGCGGCAGCACGTGATCGTGTTTCGGAAGAATTGAGCGAGGCGGGGCGGTTTTCGGCCGCTCAGCAGGGCTGGTGGCCCCAGTCATTTTCCTTCAGCTCTTTTTCGAATGCCGCCATCTGCTCCTCCGGCGTGAGCCCGTTCGCGGCTGGACCTGCTGGTTCAACGCCTGCCGGTCGCTGGTCGGCCGGAACCTGGCTGGGCGGGATTGGCGCGGGAGGCGGTTCGGCGGGGTTCATGACGTCCCCCACCTTACCGGCTTTTGGGGCGATGTCACGCGCGTGGCGACGTGGGCCCGCCGGCCCATTCGCGCCACGATGGCGCTGCGCCGGCCGGCCAGGGCAGCGTGCCCTCAGGCCGGCTTTCGCGCCGTGATGATGCTGCGATCCGCGACGGTTGGCTCGTAATGCACGTCGCGGAAACCGGCTTCGGCCAGCAGCGACTCCAGCTCGGCGATCGAGTAGCATTTGCCTTCAGTCACGCTCATCAGCAGGGCGGAATATTTCGCGACCGGCAGCGGGCCGGTCTTCTCGCGATTGAGGTGGGCGTCATGGATGATCAGCGTGCCCCCGGGCGCGAGCGCGCGGCATGACGCGCCCAGCAACGGGCGCACTTTCTCCACGTCCCAGTCGTGCAGGACATTTGAATACAGGTGCAGATCGCAGCCAGTGGGGAGCGTGTCGCGAAACATGTCGCCGGCCATGACGTCGACCTTGTCCGCGTAGCCGCGTTTCGCGATCATCTGGCGGGCGATCTCGTCCACCGGGGGCCGTTCGAAAACCGTCGCCCGCAGATGCGGGTGCCGCGCGACCACGGCGCAGGCGTAGATGCCGGAGCCGCCCGCGATATCGAGCAGCCGCGTCCGCCCGCGCGCGTCAATCTTAGTGGCCATCGCCGCGCCCAGGTAAACGCCGCGGCAATCCATCGCCGCGGTAAAGCGCGTGGCGAACTCCTCGGTCAGCATCGCCTGACTCCATTCCTGCTGGTGCTGGAAGCTCCCCCAGTTCGCCGGCTGGCCGGTGCGGAGGATTTTCACGAAGTCCCTCACCACGGGCCGCTCCTGCAACGAGGCGAAGTACGGGCCGAGGAAGAACGGCGAGGTGCTGACGAGATGCTCGCGCGCGGTGGCCGTGACGTGAAACCGGCCCCCCTCCCGCGCGACGAATCCGTCCGCGGCGAAAAGCGTCAGCATGACGTCGGCCGGCCGCTCCGCGATCGCGAAGCGCCGGGTGAGGCCGGCGAGGTCCGCCGGCTCTGCCGCGAGCGACGTGAAGAAGTCGAATTCGGTGATGGCCGCCGTCAGCAGGTCGACCGCGTATAAGCCATCTCGATACCGATAGATTTCCAGCGGGTCGGTTTGCGGCAGCCGGGTGAGAGCGAGCGTTGGAGTCATGGCCGGCGGCAACGGAGACGCACCCGCCGCGGGCAGGTCAACGCCGTTCTCGGCCCCGGGCCGGGCCGCTTCCGCCGCGATCTGGGTTGTGCACCCACGTCCGAACGGACGCGAAAACTGCGCGGGGCGGAACCGCCCGGCCGGAGGGCCAACTATCGTTTCGCTATGAAAGCTCACACCATCTCACTTGGACTTGCGGCGGCCATCGGGGTCTTGGCCGCCGGCTGCGCGAGCAGCAACAACCCCTATGATCGCAACCAGACCGCGCGGGGTGCGGCCGCCGGCGCGGCGACGGGCGCGGTCATCGGCGGCGTGATTGGCCACAACACCGAACACGGCACGGAAAAGGGCGCGGCGGTCGGGGCCGTGGCGGGCGGGCTCGCGGGCGCCGCGATCGGCCATCGCGCCGACGAGCGGGAGGCGGCGGCGCGGGCCGCGTCCGACCGCCCGACGGCGTATGGCGCGTATCAGGTGCAGACGATTCCGCCGGCGCCGGTCTCGCAGCCGCAGGAATATCCGCCGCCGCAGCCGTCGGTGAACGCCGTGTGGGTTCGCGGCCATTACGAGTACACGGGCAGCGGTTACCGGTGGGAGCCTGGTCGCTGGGAAACGCCGCCCGCCGGCCTGCACACCTGGGTCGAGCCAACCTGGCAGCCGGCCGCCAACGGCGGCTACGTGTACGTTCGCGGCCACTGGCAGTGACCCACTCCACGCGCCACGCGGATCGCGCGTGACGTTCTTCGCCATGCCGTCGGCTTTGGGCCGGCGGCATTTTTTTGCACGCGCACTTCCGCGCCCCGTTCAAAAAAACTTGTCCGGAAGGCGCCGTATTTTTCAGGCGAGCATTTCCCGTGTTGCGCAACGGCCTTTTGCGCAGCGAGCCGGTAGGTGGCGGCCCAATTGCGGATTCCACTGCGACCCCATGGCGCGAACGCGGTCGGGGTGGGACAATGGCGCGTCCCAGAAAACGAAGTCCCGAGCGAGTCTGTCCGTCATGAAGCCGTTGTTTGTTGTTACGCTGGCCTGGCTGCTGGCCCCCGTCTGCCGCAGTGGCCCAGCCGAGCGCGCGATTGTAGCTGCGATGAAATTGTCCGAGCAGCCGAATTACAGCTGGAGTGCCACGTTCAGCGACGACGCCCGGACGTACGACGTGGAAGGCAAGACCGACCGCGCCGGCTACACCTGGATGCGGCTGCCGATGGTGAAGCCGATTGCACAACGCCTCGGGCGCGAAGCCGAGCCGCAGCTCGAAGCCGTGTTCTTGAACAGCGCGACGTTTGTCGTCCGCACCGACCGGGGCTGGAAGACTCTCAAGGAGCTGCCCAAACGCAACTGGGACTGGAATGACAACTTCGATCCATGGCCGCTGGCGATGGCGCCGCGCGGCAACCTGAGCGCGGCAGCTCTGTCCGGGCTCGATCCGCTGGGCGCGGCGACGTTTCCGGCGCCGATCCTCGTCGCGCCGCCGCCCATGCCCGACGCCGACGATCGCCGGCCGTACAGCAACGCGCAATTCGCGCTGAGTTTTCCGCACGACGAGCTGTCGGTCATCGTCAGCAGTTACACCTCGTTGCAGGTCGACGGCGACGTCGCCAGCGGCACGCTTTCCGATCTCGGCGCCCAGTTGCTGCTCGTCCGCGACGGCCAGGATCACATCAACCCATTGTGCGCCGGCGGCGTTTTCCGGATGTACCTGAAGGGCGGCCTCGTCACCCGGTACAATTTGAAGCTCGAGGGAATCGTGGTGGTCGACCGCAAGAAGTACCACGTGCACCAGGAATCGAGCACCCAAGTGGCAAACGTTGGCGCGACCCTGGTCCAGGTCACCGATGACATCCGCCGCAAGCTCGGCCCCTGAGCTGTATCGATGCAGTCGAACTCCGAATCAGCTCTGCAGCGTCGAACACTGAAGGGTGGACGGCGACCTCCGGGCGCCGTCGGGCCGCGTCCGCCGGAAGAACCCGGTCGCGTTCCACCTGACTGCATGATCCCGGCTGAAATCTCCCCGAAAAAAATCCCGGGCCGTGAGCGGCCCGGGATTCTTCAAGGCGTCGGGCTTTGCTTCAGACCCGATGCCGCCGGAACACCAGGCGGTAAATCGCCAGCAGCAGGATCGCGCCGACCACGGAAGCGATGAAGCTCACGGGGTCGCCGGGGGCGTACCAGCCCGCCGCGCGGCCGAGATAGCCCGCCACGAACGAACCGGCGATACCGAGCAGCGTGGTGAGGATGAAGCCGCCCGGGTCGTTGCCCGGCATGAGGAACTTCGCGACAATGCCGACCAACAGACCGATCACGAGCATGATGATGATTTCCATGATGAATCCTTGGTTGAATGGTTGATTGACTCCATGCCGTGACCGGGAGGAGCGCCGGCCGTTCGCGGGCGCGTTTTGCGAGAACTCCCGAAGGGGGTATCGGGATTCTTCGGACACCAAACCTTCGGCCCGCCACCGGCTGCCTCCGTGCCGCGCGGCGGGTGCGGGCGCCAGCCAATTCAATTCGTCACAACCACTGCTCGAGCCAGTCGAACGCCTCGTCCTGCATGGGCGGTTTGAAGCTGTGCGGTTCGTCGTAAAACGTGCCCCGGAATTTTTCCGGCAGGCCGGCTTTCGCGTAGATGGCGGTGAGCCGGTCGACCGCGGCCTGCATGCCCGACATCGGGTAAAGCGTGTCGCGCCGGCATTGCTGCACGAGCAGTGCGCCGGGCGCGTGCAGCGCGGCGGCGTCGGGCAAGTCGAGCGAGCGGTACAGCCCCGGCGTGTAAATCATCCACGTGTGGCGAATGTGGTTCCGCAGCTGATGGGCAAACGCCGTCATCCAGCCGGTCACGCAGGCCGCCTTGATCCGCGCGTCGGCGGCGATGGCCATCGCCGTGCGGAATCCGCCGCCGGACAGGCCGGCGCAACCGATCCGCTCCGCGTCCACGTCGGGACGGCTGATCAAGTAATCGACCGTGCGCATTTCGTCCCACACGTGAATTCCGGGCCAGCTCGCGCCGGTGGCCGTGATCGTTTTCGCCGTGTGGTGTTCGTAGAAACTGCAAACGCGATTCGTGGCGGCGATCCACTCCGCGGAGCCCGGCGTCGCCTGCCGCGCGGTGTTGAACGGATCGCGAACTTCCGAAAACACGCGGCTGGGCGCGATGTCTTCGATCCGCAGCCGGCGTTCGCCGAAATAGAACGCGTCGATGACCACGACCAGAAAACCGCGGCGCACCAGTGCTTCCGCCCACGGGCGGCCATACGTGCCATTGCGGAATTCGGTGACGGCCGCGGGCTCCCCCGGGCTCGAGAGAACTTTTTCGTGCCCCCAGGTGTAGCGCCCGCTGTGGCAGTGCAGCGCGAGCACCGCGGGCAGTTTGCCGCGACGGTTCGGCGGGATGAGCACCCACGCGGGGATGTCGTAGGCCGGCGTGGCGGAAATCTTGACGCTCTCGAGCGTGAACCCGTCGCGTTCCTCGCGGCGCAGCACCACCGCTTTCAGCGGCGCCGCGGTCGGCGCGTAGCCGAGCCGGTCGCGCAGGACGGGCCGCGCGGCGGCCTGCCACGCCTCGAGCGAGCGCCACTGCGGATCGAGGAACGACAGCCGCGGCGCGTTTTCGCGCGCCAGCCATTCCATCATGGGGTGGAAGTTGGGCAGATCCGGCGGAAGGGTGGACAGGTCCGGCCCGGCGGACGAGGCGGGGGCCGCGGACGAACCGGGGGCTCCAGCCATGAGGCGATCCAGCGGCAGCGAAAGCGCGCCCAGCGTGGTCAGCGCCTGGCGGCGGGTAATGCGGCGGGGCATGCGCTGAAATTGAAAGCTCGGCCGCGAAAGTGAAGAACGGATTCTGCGGCGGGCGCCGGTGCTGGCGGCCGCTTTCCACTCTGCGCCGATGACAAGCCGGTGAGGCCGACTACGAGCGCGAGTCGCGCGAATGGACGCGGATTTCGCCACGCCCGCTGCCTCCGGGGAAACTCGCGGGCAATCGCGCGCGCCACCCAGGGCCTGCTTATATTCTGAGATTCTTTGTGCATATCTTGGCCGCGGGCCGCCGATCCGCGGATCGCGATTGCGGGCGGCAGTGGTTTTTCAAGTTTCGCGGCGGTCATGCGCGCCCGTCCTCCCCAACGAATTTCCGCCTGGCTGTTCGTCGGGGTGGTCGTGCTGCTGCCGAGGGGATTCGCCCAAACGCGAGCAGCGCCGGTCACGACCCCGGCGGCGGCGGCCGCGACGGTGACGCGCGAAGACGAGCCGGTGCAACTCGAGCGGGTCGATGTGCGCGCCAAGGCGGAGTCGGAGGATTTCGATTCGACCGGCCTCGGCTCGTACGAGCAGCAGCTGCGCGATGCGCCCTTCTCGAACGAAGTTGTGGCCAGTGATTTTTTCGGACCGCGGCGCGGAATGCCGGAAGCGGCCGCCGAGCTCGCCGCCATCGCCACGCCTTCGGCGGTGGACCTCGCGACCGGCGACAGCCGCGTGGGGTTGCGTGGATTCCCCACGCCGCTGCTCACGAACGGATTCGTCCGCCTGGGCGGCATCGACGTGCTCAACACCGCGCGCAGCATCGTGATCCAGGGCGCCCTGGTTCCGGTGCTCGGGCGCGGTGCGCCCGGGGGTATCCAGGATTATTGGACCAATCGCCCCCGCGCCGGCCGCGGCTACCGTTACGAGTACTCGCGGTCGTCCCTCGAGCGGCAGGCGGCGGCGTTCGAGCTCAATGCCCCCACCGTGACCGACCGCGCCTGGCACCGCGTGGCCGGCGACTGGAGTCGGAAGACGGGCCCGGAGACGTTCGCCGCGCTGGAAACGCGGGCGTTGAACGGCGCGCTGACTTGGCGGCACAGTTCCGCGGCCAGCACTTTGTTTTCGGTGGACTACTTTCAGCTGCACGGCGTGGCCGCCCCCGGACTGCCGGAGTACCGCAGCGCGACGGGGCAGCGGATCATCGGTCCGTATCTGCCGTTGGCCGGGTTCAATTCCTATGGGCCCGATGCCGGCATCCGGCGGCGCAGTCTCAGCGCGAACCTCATGGTCGACGCGCAGCCCCATCGGCAGCTGGCCTTGCGCGCGGGCGTCGAGGCGTGGTGGCGGCGCATCGAGCAGGATCGGTTTTCCACCGGGCTGCTGAACCTCGCCACCGCGCGCTTCGAGGGCACCCGCGAACCGTTGCACAGCGAGCAGCCGCAGCAGGCGCAGGTGGCGCGAGTCGAGGCGACGGGACGGTTCAGCGGGTGGGGCGCGGAGCACAAGCTGATGCTCGCCGCCAGCCACACATTCAGCAGTTACTGGCGGGAGGAACGCGCACTTGCCCTGGCCGCGCGCAATGCGCTGCCGGCCAATCTGCGCGTGTTCAACCCGGCGGCGCCGGACTTTTCCCGTGTGCCGTACCGCCCCGAGAGCTACAACCGCATCCTCACCGACCGCCGCGAGCTCACGCAGTACACCGCGCTCGAGCTGAGCGAGCGCGCCGGTCTCGCGGAGGGGCGCACGGTGCTCACCGCCGGGCTGCGGCAGGACATCGTCGGGCTGCAATTGCACGACCGCCGCGCCGGCCTGCCCGCGGCCCAGGCCCACGTGGCGGACGGCGTGGGGCAGCTGACCTATCATCTCGCCGCGAACTACCAGGCGCTGCCCGGGCGGCTGCTGGGGTTTGTCACGACCAGCACGGCCTTCAACCCGTCGACCCGGGTCGATTTGCGCACGGGCCGTATCCAAGGCAATGAGACAACGCACGGGTCCGAGGCGGGCGTGAAGCTGCGCGTGGCGGCAAGGCAGCTGGAGGGCACGGCCGCAATCTTCCGCTTCGTCAACGCCGACATCTCGCGCCGCAATCCATTGTACGGTGACCCGGTGGCCGATGTGAATCACACGCAACCGCAGCTCGTCGCCGCCGGCGCCGAGCGGTACACCGGGGGCAAGCTCGAAGGCAGCTGGCGGCCGCTGCCGCCGCTCGCGGTCTCGCTCCGCCTGACGTATGTCCGGGCCATTACCACCGCCTCGCCGGACTTGCCGGATGAAGTCGGGCGCCAGCTCACGCGGTTTCCGCCCGGCAACGCCACGCTCGCGGCGAGCTACGGTTTCGGCGCCGGCCGGCTGCAGGGGCTCTCGCTCAGCGCGAGTTGGGTCTACATCTCGGACTTCGTCGCGAGCTACGCGGATCGCCAGCGCTTCCGGCTCGATTATCCCGGTTATGCCACGACGAACTTCGGCGCGAGTTACTCGAAACGCCGCGGCCGGTACACGCACGGGTTCGGCCTGTCGGTGCGCAACGTATTCGACGCGGATCTGCTGCAGAAACTCGCGCGCGTCGGCGCGGAGCGCGAATTCACCGGCAACTATCGCCTGCTGTGGTAAACTGCCGGCGGACCGGCAGGCGCCGCGTCATTTCCTGACGACGAGCGTGCCCTTCATGCCGGTGAGGCAGTGCGCGGGAAAACTGCAGAGGAACGGATATTCGCCCGGCTCGCTGGGCGCCTGGAAGGTGACTTCGCCCGTTTCCCCCGGCCCGAGCAGCGCGACGTACGCGACGATCTTGTCCTTCAGCTTCGCCGGGATGTAGCCGCTGGCGGCCTCCGGCGCCGCGGCCGTCGCGAACGCCACCGGATCGGAGCCTTTCGCGAGGAGAACCCAGTTGTGCCCCATCACTTCCTTCGGCAGCGAACTCGCGTTCGTGAAGACGACCTTCAGCGCCTCGCCGGGCGCGGCGGAGATGCTCGTGACATCGAACTTCATCGCATTCTCGACGCCGGCCCGGACTTTGACCACGCGAGGGGCCGGGCCATCGGCGCCGACAACCGAGCCGGCGAGCATGGCGGCCGCCACGACGCAAAAGAGGGCGAACGGGGATTTCATGGGGTCGCGATCAGAGCTTCAGCTGAAACATCACGCCATACCAGTTCACGGTGTAACTCAGCGGGCCGCCATCGAGCAGCACGGCGGTCGGCAACGCCCCGGCGCCGTTGTTGCCCAGCACGACCTGGGTGGCGGCGAGGTTGCGGTAATGCCAGTCGCGGATCGTTTCATTCTGGAACCGGTACACAAAGCGCGCGGCGAGCCGCTGGGTCAGCGGAACGCGCAGGCTGGCGTCGACGTAGTTCGAATCGAGCGCGAGATCCGGGAAGCGCATGCCGGCAAACGGCGCGTTGGCGGCATTGATCGCGCCGCCCACCGTATAGTCGTAGCTGATACGCGTGCGGCCCATGGTGTAAGCGTAGTCGACGTTGAGCGTCACCTTGCCGAAGTCCTGCTTCAGGCCGGCGCCGAGCACATGGTTGCGGTCGCGGCTGCGGGCCGTCCAGGCGTTGAGCAACGGGAAGACCGGGCCGCCGGGAGCCGACCCAATCTCGACCGCATTGGCCGCCGTGATGATGCCGAACGCGCTCGGCTGGCCGATCACGACGTTGCCGTTGCCCGACGCGATCGAGGCCTGGCGAATCCGGCCGTCCTGGTACGAGTAGAAGCCATAGAGGGTCCGCTGCGGCGACGGCTGGTAGTTCAGATCGACGTTGGCGGAGCGCTGGAGGTCGCGGGCGAGCCCGGAGGGCGAATTGGGATAATCGGACTCCTTCACCTGGCCGGAAAGGCCGACGTCGAGGTTGTTCCGCACCATCGTGTCGAGGCGGAGGTTGCCGACATGCTGATCGCGGTCGGCGAGTTCGAGCGAGCGGTAGCCGCTGTTCATCCGGATCCAGCTCGTGACGTTCGTGCCGGCGGTATTCGGGATCGGCACGAGCCCCGGGGTGAAAAACTCGTCGAAATGCGACGGCACATACTCGCTGCCGCGCCGCCGGCCGAATTCATACGAGGCGCGGAGCGTCGAGACGCCGATGCCGCGGTTCACGTAGCCCAGCTTGTACCGATCCTCCCAGGTGCGGTCGCGCTCGCGGTACGTGCGGTCAATCCGCTCGCGTTCCCACGAGGCGTTGACCGAGGCCACCTTGGTCAGGCGGTAGTCGGTCGTGGCGCCGAAGCGGTACTGGGTTGACGAATACGGCTTGCTCTTGATCGGAATGTTTCCCGCGGGGTTCGCGTTGGTGCCGAACAGAATAGACTGGCCGCTGCCATCGTTCAGCGGCCGGCCCCACACGCCCGTGATGCCATCGAGGGTCAGCCCGCGCGACTGGTTACCCGCGGTCGTGTTGTCGACGTCGACGTAGGTCGCGTTGGGATTAACCGAGAGGAACGGGTCGGTGTTGTTGTCGGTGTCGTAGTACCGGCCTTTGAGCTTCACGTTGAGCGCTTCGGTCGGGTTCGCCGAGAAGGTCAGGTCGGCGAGCCGCGTGTCGATCACCGCGTCCGTCGAGCGGCGGCTCAAAGCGGTGACCGAGTCCCAGTTGCCGCCCGCCAGCAGCGTCACGTTGGCCTGGGTGACGTTCGGCGTGATCATGTAGGGAACCAGCGAATCGTCTTGCCGCCACCTGCCGCCGGAAACCACCGCGGTCAGGTAGCTCTTGTGGAACTCGGGGAAGCGCCGGGTGTATTCCGCCCGCGCGTTGTACGCGACGTTGCTCGGCGAGAGGTCGAACCGCGCCTGCGTGAAGGCGCCGGCGGCGGGCACGGTCGCGGTGCCGTTGGCGGGCGCAATGCGGTAGGGTTCCTGGAAGGTGAGCGTGTCGATCTTGTTGTCGAAGATCGAGGCGGACAGCCGGAGGTTCAGCGCATTCAAGCCGTCGGCGTACTGCATGCCACCGAGAATTTCCTGCGTGTCGTAGTCGATGGGCTCGGGGATTTCGATCGGTGCCGTGCCGCCGCTGTTGCCCCACACGGCACCCAGCGGCCGCGCGCCCTTTCGTTTCTCATACGAATAGCTCACGTAGCCCTTCCACGCCTGGCTGAAATCCGCGTCGACGCGCACGCCGGTCTTTTTTCGCGTCAGCGCGATCGGACCGGAGTGGGCGCTGACCGCTGCCGTCACCGCTGCGTTGTCCGCCGCCGTGGAAGCGGTGCCGCCGGGCGTGAGCCCGGGCAGCAGCGTCAGCGCGCCGGTGCTCACGCCGTCCCAGATCGAATGATACCGGTTGGTGAAGACGTGCGGGATTTCGCTGAAAAACAGCTTCACCTTCCACGCGTTCACGCGGCCGAACTGCAGCCCGTAATACTGGTCGTGCCGGCCGGCGGCGCCGCCGGTGAGGTCGAGCGTGTAGCCGCCCTCCGGTTTGCGCATCTGAAAACTGAAATTGTTCAGGTAAGCGTCGTTCTCGACATCCTGATACGTGCGGAACCGCGCGCTCTGCTCGTCGGCGTCGCCGCCGATGTAACCAAACTCGATCTGGCCGGTGTATTCCCAGCCGCTGGCCGCCTTCGTCAGGGTGGAAGGCGCGAACGGCAGCCGGAACATCTGACCCGTGGGCGTGTGCTTGGCCGCCTTCCAATCCGGGTCCTGCGGTTCGTAACGATTCGCCGTGGGGTTCATCGCATTGCCGAGCACCGTGCCGGTGCCGGTCGCCGTGTCGGCGAGCGGACCGGCGAACGCGGGCGCGATCAGCGCGACACCGAGCAGAGCCACGACTGGCCGGCGGGGGAGGAGAGTGGTCGTTGTCATCGCTGGAACCGGGCGCCCGCCGGATGATTGCTGCCGTGGATTTGAGAGTGGCAATTCTGGCACGAACGGCCGAGCACGCGGGTGCTGGGCGCCGCGCCGCCGCCGAGGACGTTGCCGGCGTTATAGAGCGTCGATTGGTGGCCCGGATTGCCGTGGCACTGCTGGCAGGAGAAAGGCCGCGCGACCGTGAGCAATTTGTCGTGATTTGAGCCGTGCGGATTGTGGCAGTTCAGGCAGCTGTCGCGCACGGGCGCGTGTTCCCACAGGAACGGTCCGCGCTTCTCGGTGTGGCAGTTGTAGCAAAGCTCGTTGATCGAATCCGCCTTTAGCAGGGCCTTGGTCGGCGAGCCGTGCGGATTGTGGCAGTCGGCGCACGAGACCTTGCCCTCGGGCAGCGGCATGTGCGAGCGCTTCGCGAACTCCCCGCGCTGCTGCTGGTGGCAGGTGTAGCACGTCTCGTTGATCGAAGGTTTCTTCAGCAGGCCGGTGGCGGAAACCTTCGCCATCGGGTTGTGGCAGTCGCTGCAGCTCAGCTGCTGGTTCGCGTGCGTCGATCCCTGCCAGAACATCTGCGGCCCACCCTGGTGGCACGCGAGGCACATGCCGGTCTGCGTCGCCACGGGCGTGCCCCACTCTTTCGTGAAGCCGACCAGCGCGCCGTGGTTGGCGGGGCTCGCGGGATCCTTGATGTGGTTCGAGCCGGGACCATGGCACGCCTCGCAGGACCGCGACTGCAACTCGTTCTTCGGGTTCAGCCGGAACGCCGCGGCATGCCGCGTGTGCATGAACTGGTTGTTCTGCGGGGCGTGACAGGCGATGCAGACCGCCTCGCCGACATAGGTCGCGCCGCCGTTGTCACCGGTCATCGCCGGCGCGGGTGGAGGTCGCGTGCTGACGGCGGCCACGACGGCGACCGTCGCGTAAACGCCAAGGGCAAGGCCGACGCGCAACCGGGTGAAGTATCGAGGGCGGGGATTGGCCGGGGAACTGATCTCGCGCATGGGGATAGGAGGAACGAGGGCGGCGCAGGGCGCCGCCACGCTCGCGAGAAAAGAATTCGGGCGGCCCGAATCGCGAAACACTAACGGTAACAAGGCTGTTACATCGCGGCGAACGTCACTCGCGAACCGCCAAAACACGGAGTCTATCGGCGGCATGACCTCCGCCGCCCGCGCTGGAACAATATCCGACGACGGCGTCAGGTGCTCAACCGAACCACGGATGCGGACGGTGCATGGAAATCGTCGGCTTGAAGCGCTGGCAAACCATCGAAGCGCGCTCCGGCGGCGATGGGCCATGAGCGCCGGGGAGCCGAGGTCTCAACCGCTGCTCAGACCAGACCCGGCACGGTCCGCCGCACGATCTATTTCTCTTTCGAGTACGGCACGCCGACGGCGAGCGGCGGATTCGCTTTGCCGACGAAGCCTGCGAGCAGCAGGACCGTCAGCACGTACGGCAGCGCCAGGATGAACTGCACGGGAATCTCGCCGACCAGCGGCAAGGCGACGCCCTGCAGGCGCGCGGCGAGGGCATCGGCGAAGGCGAAGAGCAGGCACGCGCCGAGCGTCGGGTACGGCCGCCATTTGCCAAAGATCAGCGCGGCGAGCGCGAGGTAGCCTTTGCCCGCCGTCATGTCGCGTTGGAATCCCGAACTCGCGGCGGTGGAAAGAAACGTGCCGGCCACGCCGCACAGAACGCCGGAAATGACGACGGCGGCGTAGCGCAACCGGTTGACCGAAATGCCCGCGGTATCGATGGCCTGCGGATTCTCGCCGACCGCGCGCAGCCGCAGCCCGAAGCGCGTGCGGTAGAGGACCCACGCGCTGAGCGGCACCAGCACCGCGGCGACATACACGATGATGTTGTGGCCGCTCACTAATTCCGCGTAGAGCAGCCCGGGGAACGGATGCTCGCGCGCGAAGTTCGACCATGGCCACGGGAGGCCGACGAAACGCAGTCCGGGCGCGTCGAGCGACGGAGTTTGTCCGCCTTGATTGAACCACGCGAGGCCGAGCGTCGGCGCGAGGCCGACGACCATGATCGTCACCGCGAGACCGGCGACGACCTGGTTGCCGCGCAGCGTGATGCACGCGAAACCAATCAGCAGCGAAAGCGCCACGCCGGTGGCGATGCCGGCGCCGAGCCCGAGCCACGCCGAGCCGGCCACTGCGGAAACGGCGGCCGAGGCGAAGGCGGCGCCGAGCATCTTCCCCTCCAGGCCGAGATCGATCACGCCGGCGCGCTCGGAAAACATCGCGCCGAGCGCGGCGAGCAGCAGCGGCGTGCCGACGCGAATCGTCGCCGCCAGCAGCAGGATGAACAGCGTATAAGTTTCCATGTTACTCCGCCGGCGCGGTCCGCGCGAACCGGGCCCACGCGCGGGTGAGCGGCGCGCGCAGCAGATTCTCCATCGCGCCGCAGAACAGGATGACGAGGCCCTGGATCACGACGACCATGTCGCGGTTGATCTTGGGCAAATCGAACGCGAGCTGCGAACCGCCCTGGTACAGCGCGCCAAAAAGCAGGGCGGCCGCGACGATGCCGACGGGATGATTGCGACCCATCAACGACACGGCGATGCCGACAAAACCGGCGCCGCCCGGGAAGTCGATGATCAGCCGGTGCTGGGCGCCGAGCAGTTCGTTCAGGCCGAGGCCGCCGGCCAGCGCGCCGGACAGCAGCATCGAGCCGATGATGATCCGCGGTGGCGCGATGCCGGCATAAACCGCGGCGGCCGGATTCTGCCCGGTGACGCGAAACGCGTAGCCCCAGCGTGTGTGCCACACGAAAATCCACACGAGGAGCGCCGCGATCAGCGACAGCACGAACGCGAAATTGAAGGGCGTCGGCGCGAAGGTGAGGCCGACTTTCGCCAGCACTGCGTGCATCGCCGGCATGAACGCGTGCGCGCCGAACTCCCGCGTTTCCGGCGACTGCTGGCCCGGCTTGATCAGGACGTTGACCAGCAGGTAGGTCATCAACGCCGAGGCGATGAAGTTGAACATGATCGTGGTGATCACGATGTGGCTGCCGCGACGCGCCTGCAGCCACGCCGGCACGAACGCCCAGGCCGCGCCGAACCCCGCGCCGGCCAGTATCGCCAAGGGCACTACGACCCAGCGCGAAGCGTCGCCGAGCCAAAGCGCCGCCAGGCCCATCCCGAGTCCGCCAATGTAGGCCTGGCCCTCGGCCCCGATGTTGAACATGCCGGCGTGGTACGCGATCGCCACCGCCAGGCCGGTGAAGATGAAATTCGTCGCGTAATACAAGGTGTAGCCGATCGCGTCCTGCGAGCCCGCCGCGCCGGCGACGAGCAGCCGCAAGGCCTGCCACGGATTTTCGCCGAGCAGCCTCACGATGCCCCCGGCCAGCACGAACGCCACCACGAGGTTGATCAGCGGCAGCAGGGCGAACTCGGCCCAGCGCGGAAGTTTGCCGGCGGCCGTCATGCGTCCGCCTCGCGTTTCACGCCGGCCATCATCAAGCCGAGCCGCTCCTCCGTGGCCTCGGCACGCGGCACCTCGCCGATGATCTCGCCAGCGTGCATGACCAGAATGCGATCGGCGAGCGCGAGGATTTCCTCGAGTTCGACCGACACCACGAGCAGCGCCTTGCCGGCGTCGCGCAGCGCGATCAGCCGCCGGTGAATGAACTCGATCGCGCCGATGTCGACGCCCCGGGTCGGCTGACCGACCAGCAGCACCTCGGGCGCGGACTCGATTTCCCGCGCGAGCACGAGCTTCTGCTGGTTGCCGCCGGAGAACGCCGTGATCCGCAGCCGCGGCGACGGCGGCCGCACATCGTGCTCCGCCATCATCTTCTCGCATTCGGCGCGAATCGCGCGGTGGTGCAGCAGCGCGCCACGACGGTAGGACGGCCGATCCTGGTAGCCGAGGATGACATTGTCCTCCGCGCTGAAACTCGCGACGACGCCCATCCGCAGCCGATCTTCGGGCACGTGGGCCAGCCCGAGTTTCCGGCGGGCGCGGGGATCGAGCCGCTCCGCGATGAGGTCACGGCCGCCCAGCAGAATCGCGCCGCTCGTCGGCGCGCGAATGCCCGCCAGCGTTTCGAGCAGCTCCGACTGGCCGTTGCCCGACACGCCGGCCACGCCGACGATTTCCCCGGCGCAAACGTCGAAGCTCGCCTGCTTCACGCGCGCCACGCCGAAGCGGTCGCGAACTTCGAGCGCCCGGACCGAAAGCAGCGGCTCGCGGGGCTGCGCCGGCGCTTTCTCCACGCGGAGGAGGACCGGCCGGCCGACCATTTTTTCGGCGAGCTCGCGCGGCGAGGTTTCCACCGTCGCGAGATTCGCGACGACGGCGCCCTGGCGCATCACCGTCACGCGATCGGTGACCGCCATGATCTCGCGCAGCTTGTGCGTGACCAGAATGACGGATTTCCCCTCGTCGCGCAGTCGCCGGAGCATGGCGAAGAGCGCGTCGGCTTCCTGCGGCGTGAGTACGGCCGTGGGTTCGTCGAGAACAAGAATGTCCGCGCGGCGGTAGAGCGCCTTGAGGATTTCGATCCGCTGCTGCAACCCGACCGGAAGATCGGCCACCGTCTCGTCGAGCGGCACCTCGAGCGCGTAATCGCGGGCGAGCTGCGCCAGTTCGGTCCGGGCACGCGCGAGTCCCGCCGCGAGCAGCGCGCCGCCCTCGACGCCGAGGATCACGTTCTCCAGCACGGTGAAGTTCTCCACCAGCATGAAGTGCTGGTGCACCATGCCGATGCCCGCGGCGATGGCGTCGTGGGGCGCGTGGAGGTTGGTCGCGTGGCCGTTGACCAGGACCTCGCCGGCGTCCGCGCGATGAAAACCGTAGACGATGTTCATCAGCGTCGATTTGCCGGCGCCGTTCTCGCCGATTAGCCCGTGCACGCTGCCGCGCGCGACCGACAGGTTCACCGCGCGATTCGCGTGGACGCTGCCGAACCGCTTGTCGATCCCGCGCAGTTCCAGCGCGGGAATCTCTGCAAGGGCGGGCGCTGGGGTTCCCGGAGGCACGGAGTTTTCGCGCGTCTGGCTGCGGCGTGTGGTCTCTGGTCCCTGGTCTCCGCTCTTTGGTCCGAGGCAAAGCCTCCCTAGCCCTTGTACTCCGAAACCTTGATTTTCCCGCTGATGATGTCGGCCTTCGCCTGGTCGAGCCGCCGCTTCATTTCCGGCGTGAGGATCTTGCGGTTGTGCTCGTCAAAAGAGTAATCGACGCCGTGCTCCGCGAGGCCGAGCACGACGCTCCCGGGCTTCCACGTGCCGTTCTTGTCCGCCATGAACGCCTGGTATACGGCGGTGTCGACGCGCTTCACCGCCGAAGTCAGCACGCTGCCGGGGTGAAGGTAATCCTGGTTGCTGTCGCAGCCGATGCTGAGCTTGCCGGCGTCGGCGGCGGCCTGCATGACGCCGTTGCCGGTGGCGCCGGCGGCGTGGAACACGACATCGGCGCCGCGGCCGAACTGGCTGCGGGCCAGTTCCGCGCCTTTCGTCGGATCCGACCACGCGGCGGGCGTGGTGCCGGTCATGTTCTGAAACACCTCGATTTTCGGATTCACGTAACGCGCACCCTCGACGTACCCAAGCGCGAATTTGCGGATCAGCGGGATATCCATGCCGCCGACGAAACCGATCTTGCCGCTCTTCGAGGCCATCGCCGCCGCCATGCCGCAGAGGAAGGACGACTCCTGCTCGCGAAAATTCACCGACTGGACGTTCGGCCGGCTCACCATGCCGTCGATGATGGTGAACTTCACCTTCGGGAATTGCTGCGCGACCTTCTCGACGGCGGTCGCCTGCGTGAAGCCGATCGCGACGACGATGGTGGCGCCACGGCGGACCATTTGCAGCATCGACTGCTCGCGCTGCGCGGCATTGACGATTTCGAATTCGCGCGGCGCGACGCCCGTTTCCTTTTTGAAGCGCTCCGCGCCGTCGCTGGCGGCCTGGTTGAACGACCGATCGTGTTTTCCGCCGAAGTCGTAGACGATCGCCGGCGAGAAATCCGCCGCGTGGAGCGCGACGCCCATCACGCACACGAGCGCCGCGAAACTGGTTTTCAAGGGAGGAGGGAACATGGCGAACATTGATCCGGCCGCGCACCAGCCGCAGGTGGCCGGGGACCGTTGGCAGTCTTGATGACGACGATCGCAGCCGGGGGAAAGCGGCTTTTTACCTCGACGATGCCGCCACTCCGGCGTCGCCGACCGGCGCCGGGGCGAGTCGCGGCACCAGCACGTGAATCACCAGCAGCGCGAAGAGGTACGTGGACGCGGCCAGGATCCAGAGCACATCGTACTTGCCGGTGCGTTGCAGGACCTCGCCGACGACGAGCGACAGCACCATTCCGCCGACGGCGCCGGACATTCCGCCGATCCCCACGACCGACCCCACGGCCCGGCGGGGAAACATGTCCGACGTCAACGTGAAGAGGTTCGCCGACCAGCCTTGGTGGGCGGCGGCGGCGAGCCCGACGAGACAAACGGCGACCCACATGTTGCCCGCATGCGTGGCAAAGACGATGGGCACGACGCAGGCCGCGCAGATGAACATCGCCAGCTTGCGCGCCTTGTTCGGCGTCCAGCCCCGCGCCAGCAGTCGCGACGAAATCCATCCGCCGCCAATGCTGCCCACATCGGCCATCAAATAGATCACGACGAGCGGCAACCCGATGGACTTCAGATCGAGCGAGTACTGGCGGCTGAGAAAATCGGGGATCCAAAACAGGTACAGCCACCAGATCGGATCGGTCAGGAACTTGCCGAGCGCGAACGCCCAGGTTTGCCGATACTGCAGCAACCGGCGCCATTTGATGGTGACAGCCTCGTCCGCCGGATCGCTGCGAATATGATCCAGTTCCGCCGAATTGACCCGCGGGTGCACATCGGGCGCTCGGTAGGCGTGCCACCACCAGGCAACCCAGAAAAATCCGAGCGCGCCCGTCGCGATGAACGCCCAGCCCCACCCCCAATGGATCGTTATCCACGGGACGACGAGGGGTGTCACCAGTGCACCGACGTTGGTGCCGGAGTTGAAAATACCCGTGGCGAGGGCGCGTTCCTTTTTCGGAAACCATTCCGCGACGGTCTTGATCGCCGCCGGAAAATTTCCGGCTTCACCAAGCCCGAGCAGGAACCGCATCAGGGCGAATCCCGCCGCCGCGCCCGAGAGCGTGATGAACGCAAAGCCGAGTTTCTCGTGGATGACGATGGCCGGCAGAGTGAAGCCGGGGAGCCGGTGCGCAATGGCATGCCCGGCCGCGGCCGCGCTCCATAGCGCCACGAAGAGCATGAAGCCCAGCCGCAGGCCGATCCGATCGATGATCCGACCGGCAATCAACATTCCGATCGCGTAGGCGAGCTGAAAGCTGAACACGATCCCGGCATAGATCCGCTCGTCCGCCCACCCGAATTCCTGGGTGAGCGTGGGCTTCAGGATGCCGATGACCTGGCGATCCGCATAATTAATCGTGGCGGCGAAGAGCAGGAGGGCGCAGATCAGCCATCGATAATGACTGCGCGGGGGCGCGGGGGTGGCTGGGTTGGACACGAGAAAACGCGGGAGCCCGCAGCTTTCCGGCGAGGGGCGGAACGTGTCAATGCCGATGGCGGGGGTAGGTTGCGCGCTCGCCGCGCAGCGTGGCGCGACGAGCGCGCCACCTACAGATGGGTAGCGCGTCGCGGGGGACGGTGGACGGCGACCTCCGGGCGCCGTTGGCGAAGAACCCGGCCGAAAGTCGCGTTCCACCTCGACCCGGCTGCCAACTTGGAGCTGCGCTCCTTCTAACAAATCGCGCGCTCGTTCGTCGTAACATGCCCGCCGTCGTTCTCGTCTCGGAAGCCACGGTCGCGATAATCCAAACCTTCGCGTGCCGCCCGGCATCAATATTGTCCTGCCACTCCCTCGGCTCCGCAGCCGATCGTTTGCCATTCTACCTCTGCAACTTTGCCGAAACCTTTGACCCGGCCGTGGGTTTCATGGAAACCTGCTGGTTGCCACTCAGCTCAGCCTTCCTCAACGGCCACCGGGCCGACCGCCGCAATTCTCGTGACGTCATTCCGAATCTTCTCGCGCGCCTTCGGCCTGACCGTGGCGCTGTCCGTCGTCGTTGTCGCAATGGTCGCGGGCTGCAACCGCGAGTCGCCGCCGGCCACCGCGAATGCCGCTGGAGCCGCCAAAATGGATGCGGCGCCGGCCGCGACCCCAGCGAAGCCAGGAGCAATCACGGCCAACACGGCGACGGCGAACACCGTCACCGCCAACGCCGCCAGTGCCGCGACGGCGCGGAAGGCGGCCGAAGCGGACAAGGATCGCGCGCGGCAGGTCGCGGCGGAACAGGTGCCGGTCGAGACGGCGGTCGTCACGCGCGGCCCGATCGCGGCGTTTCTCTCCTTCAACTCGACCTTGGAGACCGAGGCGACGGTCGACATCTACCCGCAGACGGCCGGCCAGGTGGAAGAGCTTTTCGTGGAGGAAGGCCGGGTGGTGAAGGACGGCGATCCGCTGCTGAAAATCGAAGACCGCGAGTTGCGCGTCGACGTGGAGGACGCGACGACGAACTACGAGCACCTCGCGAAGAATTTCGCCCGCAATGACGACCTTTTTAAGCGCAATCTGATCAACAAGCAGGAGTACGAGGATCAGCGGTTCCAGCTCGAACAGTCGCGGCTGCGGCTGGAGCGTGCGAAGATTCGGCTGTCGTATGCGACTGTGCGGGCGCCTTTCGCCGGCGTGATTTCGGCGCGCGAAACGCAAATCGGCGCGCGGGTCGGCACGGGGACGAAGGTGTTTTCGCTCGTGAAACTCGATGACATCGTCGCCCGCGTCTACGTGCCCGGCCGCTATCTCGCCGTCGTGGCGGAGAACCAGGCGGCGGTGGTCACCTCCGAGTTCTTGCCGGACCGCAGCTTCAAGGGCTGGGTGAAGCGGATCAGCCCCGTGATCGATCCGAAGAGCGGGACCTTCAAGGTCACGGTCGGCGTGCGCGGCGAGAAGCCGGCCGAGTTGCCGCCGGGGTTGTTCGTCGCGATCCGCGTCATCACCGACACGCGCGATTCCGCCGTGCTCATTCCGAAACGGGCCGTTGTCTACGAGGGCGGCGAACGCTACGTGTTCATTGCGGCGAAGGATCGCGCCAACAAAAGGAAATTGGTCGGAGGTTTCGAAGATCCGCAGAACGTCGAGGCGCTGTCGGGGATTCAGGTGGGCGAGCAAGTGATTGTGCTGGGGCACAGCGGACTGAAGGACGGTGCACCGGTTCGCGCGGTCAACGCCCTCACGCCGATCCCACAGGCGCCGCCGGCCATCGCGCCGAAAGCCGCCGAAACGACGAGCCCGGCCCCCAACGCGGCGCCGCCCAAGGCCGAAAAGTCGTGATCCGTCCGAATCCGAACGCACGGACATGAGCCTGCGCCCCCGCTTCCGCGTTGACGACTCGCATTACGCGGTCGTCGTCCGGCGGCCGGTTGCGATCCTGATGGTGACGATTGCCGTCGCGGTTTTTGGCGCGGTTTCATATCAGCGGCTCGCGCTCACGCTCATGCCCGACATGAGCTACCCCTCCTTGACCGTGCGCACGACCTACCCCGGCACGGCGCCCGAAGAAATGGAGAACGTCATTTCACGGCCGCTCGAGCAGCAGCTGGGGATCATCCCCAAGCTCGTTTCGATCAGCTCGATTTCCAAGGCCGGCCAGTCCGACGTCATGCTCGAGTTCCAATGGAAGACCGACATGGACGTCGTCGCCCAGGAAGTGCGCGAGAAGATCGATCGCATTCGCCTGCCCGATGGAGCGCAGCGCCCCTTGCTCCTCCACTACGATCCGTCGCTCGATCCCATTCTGCGCGTCGGTCTTGCGGGTCCGGCATCGCTTTACGAGCTGCGCCACCTCGCCGAGCACGAGGTCAAGCGCCGGCTGGAGGCGCTGCCCGGCGTAGCGGCGATTCAAGTACGCGGCGGACTGGAGGAGCAGTTCCTCGTCGCGCTCGACGAGGCGAAGCTCTCCACGCTGAAACTCGACATCACCCAGATTGGCCAGCGGCTGCAGGCGGGCAACGTCAACATGCCCGGCGGCAACCTGCGCGAGGGGCAGACCGAATACGTGATTCGCACGCTGAACGAATTCCGCTCCATCGAGGAAATCGGCGCGCTGATCGTTTCGCGGAGCAACAACAGCGTCGACATCCGGCTGCGCGACATCGCGACCGTCACGCGCTTCCACAAGGACCGCGAGATCATCACCCGGGTCAATGGCCAGGAGAGCGTCGAGCTCGATATTTTCAAGGAAGGCGACGCCAACGTGCTCAGCGTCGCCGCCGCGGTGAAGGACGCAATCTTCGGCACGACCGAGCAGCAGGCCTACGTCGCCAAGCTGAACGCGAAACCGGCCGCGGCACCGCCGGTGGCGGACAAGAAGGCAGCGCCTGCTCCGGACAAATCAAAGCCGCCGCCATCACCCGCCGATGCGCGAAAAGCGGCGATGGCTGAAATGGAGCGCGCGCGCGCCACGGCTCAGGAGCTCATCACGCGGCGGACGATGACCAACTACATCGGCTTCCAGCTTCCGCCAGGCACCACGATGCAGCTGCTGTCCGATCAGTCGATCTTCATCCGCAATTCGATCAACGAGGTGCGCGAGAACGCGATCTTCGGCGGGCTCATTGCGATTGCCGTGCTGTATTTGTTCCTCCGCAACGTCGTCCAGACGCTCATCGTCAGCCTGTGCATTCCGATTTCAATCCTGGCGACTTTTGCGCCGATGCACATGGCGGGCGTGTCGCTCAACATCATCTCGCTCGGCGGACTGGCGCTCGGCGTCGGCAACCTGGTCGACAACGCCATCGTCGTGCTCGAAAGTGTCTTCCGCTGCCGCGAGGAAGGCGATGATCCCGTCACGTCCGTCGTGCGCGGCACGAGCGAGGTCGCGATGCCGGTCGTGGCGTCGACGCTGACAACCGTCGCGGTTTTCTTTCCGATTGTCTTCGTGGAGGGGGTGGCCGGCCAGCTGTTCGGCGACATGGCGCTGGCCGTCGTTTTTTCGCAAATCGCGTCACTGATCGCCGCGCTCTACCTGATTCCGATGCTGGCGTCGAAAGCGGCGGGCATGTCGGGCTCGGGCGACGCCGTTCCCGCCGGCCCCGGATTGGGGGCGCGCCTCC
>Ga0080064_1001582_pt1 | contig 44926 bp, 47 predicted proteins | sample Subgrocontami54m_FD_69260 | JGI IMG/M metagenome (GOLD analysis project Ga0080064, IMG submission 69260) | Subsurface groundwater microbial communities from S. Glens Falls, New York, USA - GMW46 contaminated, 5.4 m (SPADES assembly) (version 2) ...
GTGATCCACGGGCTCCTGCCTCCACCATCATCCTAATTGGGTTATAAATACCAAGATGTTCCCAGGTAGAGTTGGCTAGCTCTTCTGTAGTTTTTATCCAAACCATTTGGGAAAGTTGTGATTTTTCCTCTCTAGTAATTAATCCTTTTGCCAAGTTAGATTCAATTTCTGTAACTTCATCCTCAGCCCTCTTAAGGTATTCTGACTTATTTTCCACAACCTTGGCATCAAAAATACCAATTGAAATTCCAGCCAAAGTTGCAGCCCAGAAACCTAGATCCTTAATTTTATCTATAATTTCTATAACCTCTTCCTTAGGATAAGCCTCCATTGCCCTTAAAATTATGTCCCTTATAACTAAACCTCTAATAGGAGCATTTATAAATCTCATCTCTACCGGCAAAGTTTGATTAAACAATACTCTTCCAACACAAGTTTCTAAGATCTCACCTTTAATACTTACTTTAATTTTTTGCCTTAAAGAAATTTTGCCTGTTTGGTAGGCAATAATTGCTTCTCCTTCATTTGAAAAGATAGGTAGATTTTCTACATTTTCCTCTGGGATTGTGGTGATAAAATAACATCCCAGTGCCATTTCTCTATTTGGAACAGTGATTGGTTGACCAGAAGCTGGACCAAAAATATTTTCTTTGGCCATCATCAGCTCTTTTGCTTCTTCTTGGGCTTTGGTAGAAAGTGGTACATGAACAGCCATCTGATCTCCATCAAAATCTGCATTAAATCCAGCACAAATACATGGATGAATAGCAATAGCATTACCATCAACCAAAACTGGGTAAAAAGCCTGAATACCAAGTCTGTGCAGAGTTGGAGCACGGTTTATCAAAATTGGGTGATCTTTAATAATTTCCTCTAAAATATCCCAAACTTCACCTGGTCTTGTCTCCAAAACATTTTTAGCTCCTTTTACATTTGAAGAAAGACCACGGGCAATCATTTCCCTTAGTACAAATGGTTTAAACATTTCTAGTGCCATTTCTTTAGGCAAACCTACTTGATTAAGTTTGAGTTTTGGACCCACTACAATAACTGATCTTCCTGAATAATCTACTCTTTTACCCAAAAGATTTTGTCTAAACCTCCCTTGTTTTCCTCTTAACATGTCAGAAAGTGAGCGGAGTGTGTGTCCACCCATCACTCCACGCCGGCTTGATCTGGCTGAAGCATCAATCAAGCTATCTACTGCTTCCTGTAACATTCTCTTTTCATTTCTTAAGATTATCTCTGGTGCTCCAAGATTGATAAGCCTATTTAAGCGGTTATTTCTATTGATCACTCTTCTGTACAAATCATTTAAATCAGATGTAGCAAACCTACCACCAGGAAGCTGAACCATTGGACGAAGATCCGGAGGCAACACTGGCAAAATTCTTAAAATCAACCATTCAGGATGAATTTGGGCCCCTCTCATACCTTCTACAATTCTTAAACGTTTTGTTGCTTTGATATGCTTTTGGCCGCTGGATTTTCTAACTTCTTCCCGCAAGTATCCTGATAGTTTATCTAAATCAAGCTTTTTCAAAACCTCAAGCAGTGCTTCTGCCCCCATACCCAAAGTTGCAAAATCTCCTGCTCCATATTCTTCCAACTTAAAATACTCATCCTCAGACAAAAGCTTTAAAGGTACAACAGTTTTAACAAGATCCCCCACAGCCTTATAAATATTTTCTAGTTGACCCTGCTCAACAACTAAGTTGTCTCTCATTTTTTGGATTTCTTGTCTTCCTTTAAGCTCCATTTCTTCACGAAGAAGCTCAAATTTTTCTTTTAAATCTTTTTGTTGCTGTTTAACTTTAGAAACTTCAGTCTTTAAATCTACCTCTTTTTGCCTGATAGCAATCTCCAGTGCTTTCTTTGACTCTTCAATCTTGACAGCTAAATCTTTTTCCAACTTCTCCAGTACTTGGGCTTTTTTATCACCATCTACATCAATTACTAAATATGAAGCAAAATAAACAACAGCTTCCAGATTTTTTGGAGAAAGATCCAAAATTAAAGATAACTTGCTTGGTGCTCCTTTAACAAACCAAGAGTGAGCCACGGGTGAGGCTAAAGTGATATGCCCCATTCTCTCACGTCTGACTTTAGACTGTGTTACTTCCACACCACATTTATCACAAATCACTCCTCTATACCTAATTCTTTTATATTTACCACAATAACATTCATAATCTTTGGTTGGGCCAAAGATATTTTCAGAAAAAAGCCCATCTTTTTCAGCCTTTAGAGTTCTATAATTTATAGTTTCTGGTTTTGTTACTTCACCAAAAGACCATTCCCTGATTAACTCAGGGCTAGCAACTGTTAATTTTAAGCTTTCAAAATCTAGTAAGTCCTTCATAAATTAATTGTTAATAGTTCACCGTTAATAGTTCATAGAAATACAATTACCTATTAGCTATTATCAGTTATCTATTAATTCTCAGCCTCCTTTTCTTTTTCAATTTCACTTGCTGCATCTACTACTTCAAATGGGCTGTTTTCTCCTTCAAGCTCCGTCGCATCTACTTCTGGTTTAACATCCAAGGCTTGTTCCATTTGTGTTACCTGCGCTGCAACTTCTGGAGTTTCAGTCTCTACAACTTCTACTATTTTTGCACCCAGCGTATCAACACCTAAGCCTAGCGCTTGAAGTTCCATTACTAAAACTTTGAAAGATTCTGGCACAAGGGCCTGTGGAATATCAATTCCTTTAACTATTGCTTCGAATGCTTTAGCCCTCCCCACAACATCATCAGATTTAATAGTTAACATCTCTTGTAAAACATGTGCCGCTCCATATGCTTCCAGTGCCCAAACTTCCATCTCTCCCAATCTTTGTCCACCCATTTGAGCTTTTCCACCAAGAGGTTGTTGAGTAACAAGTGAGTATGGTCCAGTAGATCTAGCATGAATTTTTTCCTCTACCATATGGATAAGTTTTAAGATGTAGGATTTACCAACCACTACTGTTGAAGCAAACTTTTCACCAGTTCTACCATCAATCAACTGAACTTTACCGTCTGCAGGAAAACCTGCTTTTTTAAGTTCTTCTATCAGCTTTCCTTCTGGTACTTTTTCAAAAACAGGAACAGCAATTTTATAATTCAATTTATCTGCAGCAATTCCCCAATGGGTCTCTAGTAGTTGTCCTAAATTCATACGGGACAAAACCGAAAGGGGAGAAATAATAATATCTACCGGTTCTCCATTTTCCATATGAGGCATGTCAGCCCCGGGTACAATTCTAGAAATTACTCCCTTATTTCCGTGCCTACCTGCAAGTTTATCCCCTTCTGTAACTTTTCTTAGCTGTGCCACTTTAACTTTAATTCTCATTAAAGTTCCAGTATCTAGCTCATCTCCTTCATCACGGGATAAAATTTGTATACCAATTACAGTTCCTCTTTCTCCATGAGGCACTCTTAAAGACGTGTCCCTGACTTCTTTTGCTTTTTCACCAAAGATTGCTCTAAGTAATCTTTCCTCAGCAGTTAACTCTGTTTCACCTTTTGGTTGAACTTTACCAACTAAGATATCATTCGGTCCAACCTCTGCACCAATCCTGACAATTCCTTTTTCATCCAAATTACGTAGTGCTTCTTCTGCCACATTTGGAATATCAGATGTTAACTCTTCTGGCCCAAGCTTTGTCTCAACAACATCCACTTCATATTCTTCAATATGAATAGAAGAAAGTTTATCTTGTTTGACCAATCTATCAGAGATCACAATAGCATCCTCATAACCTAGGCCTTCAAAGCTCATATAAGCAATTGTCAGATTTTGTCCTAAGGCCAATTCTCCACCCTGGGTTGCTGCCCCATCTATTAAAAGATCTCCCTTTTTAACTTTTGCTCCCATTTCTGCCACAGGTTTCTGGGAATAACAAGTTCCCTGAGGTGAGTGAACAAACTTTTTAATCTCATATTTAAATTCACCTTTTTTCCCTTTTAAAACAACTCTATTACCATCCACATAAGTAATAGTTCCATCTTCAGGAGCCCTTACTATTCTTCCCATATTTTCAGAAACAACTTCCTCCATACCAGTTCCCACAATAGGAGCCTCAGGGAGCAGCAGTGGTACTGCCTGACACTGCATTTGTGTTCCCATCAAAGCTCTGTTTGCATCATCATGTGCCAAAAATGGAATAAGCGCAGCTGATGTCCCAACTACTTGTTGTGCAGAAACATCTATAAACTGGACCTCTTTGACATCTGTTTCAAAGAAATTGCCATTTTTTCTAACAGGCACTCTTTTGCTAGTTATGTATCCTTTATCATCAATCTCAACTGTAGCCTCAGTAATAGAATATTCCTCTTCATCATCTGCACTCAGATAAATTATCTCTGAAGTTAACTTTGGTCTGCCTTTTTCCAAGACAACTTTTCTATAAGGAGTTTCCAAAAATCCGTACTCATTAATTCTGGCAAACAAAGCCAGATATGTAACTAAGCCAATATTTTGTCCTTCAGGAGAACGGATTGGATCAATTCTTCCATATTGAGAATGGTTAATATCCCGGACAGAAAAAGATGCTCTATCGCGGGTTATTCCACCAGTTCCCATCACAGAAAGCCTTCTGAGATGATCTACCTCAGATAAAGGATTTACTTGATCTAAAATACTTGATAGTTGTGAAGTGCGGAAAAACTCATTAATAGCAGCTATTACTGGTTTGGCATTAATCAAGCCACCTGGTGCAACATCTTGATCAATTGGAGCAAGAGACATTCTTTCTTTGATAATTCTTTCCAATCTCAAAATCCCAATCCTAAAAGCATTTTGTTGAACCAATTCTCCAGCACATCTGACTCTTCTGTTTGCTAGATGATCAATATCATCAATCCTACCCCGACCATTAGCCAAACCAATTAAATACTTTAAAGTGGCAATAATATCCTCTTTTGTTAAAATCCAATTTTCAGGCTGGTTAGGGACGTCTACTTTTAGCCTTTTGCTAATCTTAAAGCGCCCTACTCTTGTTAGAGAATATCTTCTGGAGTTAAAAAACATTCCTTCAAGTAAAGCTTTCGCATTATCCAAAACAACAGGATCTCCTGGTCTCATTTTGCGGAAAATTTCCATTAAAGCCTCCTCTGTAGTTTTAGTAGTATCTTTTCCTAAAGTTGTTTCAATTAACCCTTCAGAATCAACATCTTTGAAAAGTTCTTTGATACTTTCATCATCTGAATATCCAATAGCACGTAGGAATGTAGTGATTGTAAACTTTCTTCTTCTGTCAATTTTGGCAGTTAACACATTAGAACGGGAGACTGAAAACTCCAACCATGAACCACGATATGGTCTTATCTCTGCTTGGTAAAGCCTTTTTCCAGTTATTACATCATCTATTGCTGAGAAAAATACTCCTGGAGAGCGGACGACTTGGTTGATAATTACTCTTTCTACTCCATTTATAATAAAGGTTCCTTTGTCTGTCATCTGAGGAATATCTCCTAAAAAGACTTCTTGTTTAAAAACTTGCTTGGTTTGCTTGTTAGTTAATACTGTTTGAACTTTCAAAGGAGCATCATAAGTTACCCCTTTATCTTTTGCTTGATCTGGAGAATATTTTGGTTTTCCAAAGCTAAAATCTTTAAGTTCAAGTATCCAATTTTTTCCAGTAAAATCTTCAACAGGAGAAATCTCATCTATAACAGCTCTTATCCCTTCTGATAAAAACCAGTTATATGAATCTATTTGTAGCTGTATTAAATTTATCTCTGGTTTAACAGTTGGGGTTTTGCCTAAATATTTTCTTGTATTTACAGTATTTATTTGAGCCATGTAGCTTATCTGGGGGCAGATCCACAAAAAGAGCATACGACACCCGTACGCTTCTCATCTTTTCCTATTCAACTAAGGTAAATTTATCACAAACCAAGGCTAGTGTCAAGACACAACTATGCAAACTAGTTGTGTCAAGGATTAAATTTAATCCTTGTGAGTGGGTCCCAGGTGGATTTTGAAACTTCTGGATATTTAACTGGATCAACAATTGTAGGCAATACACATCCTCCAAAATTAGTAATGGTATTAAAGCTTTGTAATAAATAAACTTTTTCTCCCTTTTTAAATACAGCTTTGGTAAAAGCCAAAGGTGGGTATCCTACAGCAACCTCAAAACCAGGCTTTAATTTTAATAACTTTATTGCTTCATCTGCTCCACTTCCTTCTAAAACATCTGTTTCATAAGCATTTTTTGCTCTGGTAGAAATTAAATACTCATCTAAAGTTTTATCCCAACTGATTTCTTTTATCTTAAAGAAGTTATCAAAAAGTAAAACACTCTTATCCCTTGGATCTTCCTTAATCCCAGTACCACATTCTCCTTCAGTATATCCATGATCTTGAGCTATAACCCCATTTTTAGGATAAGTTATTTCAAAACCATCACCTTGGTAAATATTCCAAGGACTTGGGGTAGGTATGGGTAAAGAAGTAATCAGTTGTGCAGGGCTAGTTATCTTTTGGGATCTACTAAAATATAAACCTCCAGCAAGCAGGGCAGCTACTATCAAAACCGCTAAAATTAAACTAAATCCTTTTTGTTTGGGCAGTTTCATGATCTAATATGATCCAAGAAAGAACTTCGGGAAACCTGATGTAGATCTATCAACATTCTTTGATACCCTAAACTCCCTGGGATTATACTCTGGCCAAAGTTGCTGACTTCGCGCAGCAAGAGGTAGTAAATTTTCTCTCTCCTCTGGCGTTGGGCGAACAAATGCAACAGTTGCCCTTGGTTCTCCTTCTCTACTGGCCCCCTTATAAACCATCTCTACTTTTACTATAAAGCTAAATTTTCATTACTGTCAAGGGTGATTGGCTACATTTTCATTATGTTCTTCTAAAGTTTTACCATAGTATGAGTTGCCCTCTGAATCATGATAGTAATAAAGGTATGGTGTTGAAGGGTCAGCATTTGTTACAGCTTTTAGTGATGATAAAGATGGGTTACAAATTGGGGTTGGTGGTAAACCAGAATGGATATAGGTATTGTATGGAGATTTCACTTGTAGGTCATTTTTTGTTAAATGCCTTTTCCACCAAGAATCTTCATCTTTTTGATAACCTATGGCATATTGGACAGTAGCATCTGCATTTAATCCCATCCCAATTTTAAATCTTTTAAGTAAAATTGATGCTACCTCAGTCCTAACTTTATCAGACCTTGCTTCCCGCTCTACAATAGATGCTAAAATTACTCCCTCATTTTCTGTTAAACCCAATTTTTTTATCTTTGCTCTTAAATCATCAGAATATTTTTCCTCAAAGTTATCCCTTAACCTTTTCACTATTTGCTCAACAGAGACATCTTGGGAAAATAAATAGGTATCAGGAAACATGTAACCCTCTTTGGAGGCTTTAATAAACTTTGCACTCTGCACTTTAAACTTTTCACTTAATACCTCTGCCATTTCCTCCACACGCCATCCCTCAAGTAAAGTTACCCAGTTATCTAAAGGTTCATTAGTCAGGGTAGTTGCAATAGTTGATACACTCATAGATGGAGACAACTTAAAAGTTCCTGGCTGAATTTTAGCATCAAGATTTTGTTGTTTGGTGTAAAACTTAAAAGCAAAGGGGGATTTAATTAAGCCAGCTTTTTTAAGGTCATCTGCAATCTGGGGAATTCCTGCACCTTTATCTACTACAAAAACCGTTTCTTTTTTGTCAGAAGAAACAGCGGAAAACTGTCCCTCCCACCAACCTTTTCCTGTTAAAAACAAGAGTCCTATTAAAAGTATAAATAAAATTATTTTTTTCATTTATCTTTACTCTCTAGGTAATTTTGTAAAATTTCAACTGCAGAATATGCATCCTCTATTGCTCTTTTCTTTTTACCTAAGCCCAGTTCAATCATTTTTACTTTAGCATTTTGTGAGCTAAGTGTCTCATCGCTAGTTACAACACTAACACCTTCTAATTTATTAGCAACAGATAAGATAGCACTTCTTACTCCACTATCCGGTGCACCTATCACAACTAGTTCAATTTCTTCTTTTTTAATAATATTCTGTAATTTATAAATTGCATCAGATTTACTTGAAACCTTTAATACTCCCAGGGGGGAAGCAAAACTACCTTCTGATATAGCCAGGCCAATTTTCTTTAAACCATAATCTACCCCTAAATATTTCACTCCAAAATTCTATCACATTTCACTTCTGATATACTCTCTTTATGGAAGATGTTAAAAAATTTGATATAAAAGTTTTTGATTTGGTTCCTGATTACCTTATAGATCAAGTAGACGATCTTTTAGAAGATAACGAGAGTAATAACCGGATTAACGATAATAGACTTTTAAGTAATTATTCAAAGGAGAGATATAGCAGCAAAAAAGACAGAATCAAATATATAGTAACTTTGGATAAGCAAAGCTTTCCTTCGGATAAGCAAAAGGTAGTTGGCATAGTAATTGTTTTTAAAAGAGAAATAAGATTTAAAGATAGACTTATTCAATTAGGAGGGATTGGCGGGGTTGGTACAAAAATGGAGTATAGAGGTAAAGGAATAGCAACTAATATGTTAAAAGTTGCTAAAAGGCTGTTGGAAGAGGTTGTTTGTGATGTAGCTTATCTAGATACTGATATAAATGATCCAGTTATGCTTAAACTCTATGGCAAGATTGAATTTATAATTTTAGGAAGAAACCATACTTATTTAGGAAAATCAGGTAAAAGGTATTATGAGAATGATGGTATGATTGCACCGATTAAATCTCAAGAAATATTTTCAGAAATTATGGATGATAATAAACCCTTTAATATAGGTCAAGGTAATTGGTAATAATTTCCCACATAATCCCTCCAAAGGCGGGCAGGCAACCAGAAGCCAGTTCTTTAAGGTTTCTCAATTAATCGTATATCTAAATTCCATTTGTATCTTTCAAATGTAATTCTAGCCTTGGAGAAGAAGGTCTCTTGTCCTAAGACACATTTAAAAGGTGTGTTTAATTGATTGCTAAATCTGACAGGAATATCTAATCTATAACCTCCTATTTCTATAGTGATTTTTGATGGATAACACAAAAATACAGAACCATCTATTCCAAGTGACTTTTCAAATTTTACATTACTCAAATCAATCTCTAAAAGCTTAGCTATTTCCATAGTCAAATATGAATAATCTGCTCCTGAATCAACTAGGCTAAGAATTGGGAGAGTAGACTTGTCTTTATGAATAAATTTTATTGGTAATAGAGGTCTTTTTGTATCTTTGGGAATTCCAGATAAAGTAGTATAAGGAAAATTCATGAAGCACTTGTGACAAATCCCCGGTAATTTTTAGCAGCTGGGATTAAAACAACATCATCACGGTTTTGTTTCTTAACTTCTTCTGTAACTTCTTTTAAGGTTTTTCCAGAAGCAACCACCTTTTTATAATCAGAAGTAATAGCTACCCAACCTGAAGAAAAACCTTTCAACAACTTGGATAAATTAATCGTTTTCATACCATTATTATACATCCGTTATATCAGTTTTCCTATAACTACTAATCTTTTTGTATTAAATCCTGGTGGGACACAAGTCATCAGAGTGATATATCTTCCAACTTCATCTGGTGGATTAATTACTGAGATATTATTTGGATCTACAATTTTTATATCAGTAACTCTATATAAAAACTTTGTTCCCATCACAGAAACTTCTACACTATCTCCAATTTTTACATTAGGCAACTTAGCAAAGAAAGCTTTTTGTGATTTGGAAAAAATAGGCAAGGTAGAATGACCTGAGATAAAAACATTACCTTTTTCCCCAGGAAGAGATGCCCCTGGTAAATGAATGAGTCCCTTTGATAAATCATTACTATCTACATAAACAGTTTCATCACTTAAGCCAATACTTTTTATACTCAAACTAAAATACTGATAAGTTGCAGCTTCTACTCTTTTATTTAAAGAAACAATTAAAGGAAAATTATCAGCCGTTGATTGAATTGATACCCCAGGTATATAACCCTGAGGAGAATATAATGGAGTGTTATCTTTTAAAATTCTCTCTTGTATCTTAAAAAAAATTGTAGGCCACAACGTTTGCAGCAATAAAAAAATTCCTATTGCTAAAAAAGAAATAGAGATAATCTTTGGTAAGGATTTGAGGTGCTCCGTCATTTAAGACCAACTTCAACAGTTATATTTTTATCCAAAATGGGCAACCTTTGCAATGGTCCTGGCAAAGAGGGAGAAATTTTAATTTCAGATCCTAAAACATTTTCATAACTTCTCAAGATATCTGCAGCACTAGATATGGATCTACCAATCAATTGTTTCCTAATTTTTTCTGTATCTATTTTTGGCATTAATTTTGCTTTAAACCTAGCTGTAAACACAACTCTTCCATCTTTTTCTATATGGGATACATCTGCTTGAGTTTCAGAATCTGATAGATTTAAAACATAACCATCTGGAACATTAGTCTCTACTAGTTTTGCCACCATAGTTTTTAAATCTGTATCAGTAAACGCAGTGCCTTTATAATTTACAGTTGCATTTAAAGTAAAATTTTGGGCTTGGTCATTAACATCTTTATTAAATGTCTTTTTGCTAACATCTTCTGTTAAAGTTTCAGGCAAAACTTTTTTACCGCTTGTTAACTTTTCCTGGAGTTGGGTCACAGCTTTGGAACGAAGATCAGATAAAACTTGGGCTAAAAGCTTTTTTTGGTCATCATCAGACACAACTGTCACATCTTGAGAAGTACCCCCAGAAAAATTACCCTGAGTTTTTGCTACAACTTGAGACGTGGAATAATTAGTTACAGTAAGATTTACACCACTTGCCAAATTACTATCTGGGCCAAAACTTATAGCAGTTGCATTAACTGTGACTGTTTTTTTATCTGTATCTGTTGCCAGTGTTGCTGAAACAGAAGCAGTATTATCTGTCTTAAATTTAAGCCCATCTGATGATGCCAAGACAGTCCCAGCTGGGAAATTAATTCCATTACTTGTATTGTTAATAATAATCACAGTGCCTTTGGCCCCATTACCAATTTGTTTCTTACCTGTTGCGCCGCCGGTCCCTGTACCTGTTACTTGTGTTGAGACAATTTCTCCTGGAATTTTTTGAGCTGCTTCATCAACAGATTTTATAGAAGGATCGGCTATCACCTGGGCATCCTTTTCTAAAACCCTTGGCTCAACATATACCAAAACTTGGGCTTTGGGTATAAATAACATCCCCAAACCTAAAAGGGCCAAAATTATAGCTAGAACTAAAAATACTCTTTTGCCTCCACCAGGCAAAGAGAATTTGTTAAGCATTCTAGATCTCCCTTGTCCTCCAGTTTGTAATGAGTCATCAAAGTTTGCAGGAGGTTCTATATTTTGCCTGGGTTCTTCATCCTCCCAAGCTATCTGCTTTTCTGGTCTCATAACTACGGATTCAGATGGTACTACTTCTTCCTCTTCTAGACCTGCATCCAAAATATCACTGGCCTCAGCTTTTTCAACCTCCACTGGTTTCTCAACAGATTGGGCAATATCTCCTGCTATAAAACCAAGGTTTGAAGATTTTTCTTCAGGTTCCTCTGCCACAAAGTTTTGCTCACTCTCTACAGTCTCACTAGTAAGAGATTCCGTTCTTCTTACTTTTTCTTCATCTTCTTGTGCTATTAGTACCTCCAAAGATGTAAAATCAAATTTAACATTTGGGTTTACCTCTACTGCTCCAGCCAGACAAACTGCACTAATTTCCACATCTCCTTTTAGGATCTCTATTTTAGGAATATGCAGGAATGAAAGTTTATTCATCCAAGGATATGTAGTCAGCTCACCTTTTTGCTTATCTAAATTGCCATCTCCAAAGATAATCATTCTAGAGGGCAGAACTTCTGCATTTACCCCTGCTAGAATTCCTTTTTCTATATCTGCTCCTAAATTACTAGATCTTTCTACGCTAGCAGTTCCATCCAACTTACCTGCCCTGGCACTAAAAATATCCACGTACTTTTTATTGATACTGACCAAGATTGCAGTGATTGGGGATCCTTCTTTTTTTTCTAAAAAGTGCAAAAGCGCATGAGAGGTAGCAACATAAGCCATTGGTGTTAATTCCAATTCTTTAACCAACTCTCTTAGTATTTTTAGATAAGGATCTTTTAAATCATCATCCAAAAGCCAAGAATCTGGCACACCAAATAAAATCTTTGAAGGTTCATGCGGCAAATCCCCTAAACTTTGGTCCAGTAACTTATCAGTTGTTTTAATGATTTCATTAGTTGATGAATAACTCTCTTGCGTATTGGATATTAAATTTAACTGATCACCCTCTATAGACCAAAGGGCAGCAGTAAGTTTCTCAGGATCAATATTTAATGCAAAAAAATACTCTACCTCAGCCGATCTTTTGGAGAAAGGCAACCGGGCAGTCAACTTCTCTAGCAGACTCACGCAAATATCTTAACATAATCTGGGAGGCTAAAAAAGAGCTTTAAAAAATCTCGTCCCGAAGTTCTCGGGACGAGATTAATAATTTCCCTAAAAACCAAACCTAATTAACTACCACCACAAACCTTACAATCACCTTTATGTGTTGCAATAATATACACTGCTGATACACCAACTAAAATATTAAATATATTTGTTAGTCCCACACCACCCAAAACCATACCTACTACATCAATACCCAAAGCAGATAAACCTAAATTCAAACCTCCTACCCAAAGTAGCATATAAGCTACCATATGTAATGCTTTCATGTTATCACCCCCTCTTACCTCCAGTATACGCACAGTGTTTATGGAAAAGTCAAAATTTTATGTCAAGACAGCACGGATTCTTCTAATACCAGAGGAAATTGCTTCTTCTTTAACCAATTTAATTTTACCAATCACACCAGTGTGCTCTACATGTGGACCTCCACAAAACTCCAGTGAATAATATCCACCTCTATCTCTTTTATCCAAAGCATCTGGATCCAGAGAAAATCCTGGACCTACTCCATAAATACTTACTTTGTCAGCATATTTTTCATTAAAAAGCCCAATTGCATTCATACCCTTGGCTTTTTCTAAACCTATAATCATATGATCTACTTTTAGATCCTGTTTTATTTTGTCATTGATAATATTTTCTACTTGCTGAATTTCCTCAGGAGTTACTTTTCTATCAAATGAAAAATCAAATCTCAATCTTTCAGAAGTAATATTTGATCCTTTTTGAAAAACTTCAGGACCAAGCACATCTCTTAGTGCTTGATGCAAAAGATGTGTAGCAGTGTGATATTTAGTCACTACCTCAGAATGATCTGCCAACCCTCCTTTAAACATCCCAGCAGATGCAGTTCTAGATAATTCTCTGTGTTTTTCAAACTCTTCCCTAAATTGTTCTCTATCAATTTCCTGTCCTTTTTCCCTAAAAAGCTCTTCAGTTACCTCATATGGAAAACCGAATGTTTGATACAAATCAAAAGCTTTCTTTCCATCAATATCTTTTATTTTTTCAACTTCTTTCAATCCCTCTTTTATAGTTTTCCTAAATTTATCTACTTCATGAGTTATAACTTCAATACGTACTTTATCTTCGAAATTAGGATATGCATGTATATACGGGACAACAAGTAGTGCAAAAACATTAGACAACCATTCGTCTTGTTCCATTCCGAGCTCTCGAGCCTTCAGCATCGCCTTTCTAATCAATCTCCTAAGCATATATCCTTGAAGCTTGTTCGTTGGTTCCACTCCATCTGCTACCATAAAAATTGCAGCTCTTAAATGGTCGAGAATAATTCTATAAGGTACTGGATTTTCTTTATAAGTCCCTCCTAATTTTCTAATTGCTTCCAGGGATTTGATAGCCTCTGAGAATAAATCAGTTTGGAAAACGTCTGGAGTAGCATTTGCTGCAGCAGTTAATCTTTCCAGTCCCCCACCGAAATCTACATTTTTATTTGGTAATTTCTCAAATCCATTTTCAGTTTTTTTATACTCGATAAAAACCGAATTACCTATTTCCATAAAGTGGCCACAGTCACAATGCGGATGGCATTTATCTCCAAACTTTGGATCATGAGTTACTTGAGGAAATTCATAAAAAACCTCTGAATCTGTTCCGCCTATTTCACCAATCGGCATTTTCTCTGGTGAACCAGATCTTGACCACCAGTTTTTATCTATTCCATAAGGATAAACCCTATCCTCCGAAATTCCTAAACTTTTCCAGATAGTAAAAGTCTCTTCGTCTTTGGGAATGGAACTATCTCCTTCAAAATATGTAACATGTAATCTTTGTGCGTCTAATTTTAACTCCTCAGTTAAAAATTCAAAAAACCAGGGGATCTGTTCTTTTTTAAAATAATCCCCTAAAGACCAATTTCCTAACATTTCAAAAAAAGTGGTGTGTCTGTTATCCCCAACCTCTTCTATATCCTCTGCTCTAAATGAGGGTTGAGAATTAACTAACCTTTTTCCCTCAGGATGTTCTTGTCCGAGTAGATAGGGTACCAAAGGCTGCATGCCAGATGAAGTGAACAAAGTTGTAGGGTCATTTTCTGGAACTAGCGGTGCAGCAGGAATTTCTTTATGTCCACGGTCCACAAAAAACTTAATAAATTTATCTCTAATGGTTTTCGAATCCATGAAGCTATTTTAGCAGGAATAACCCACCTTGTCATTGCGAGGAGCGAAGCGACGCGGCAATCTTATTTAGTAAATTTAAAAGTAGAAAGGATTTGTTTAAATAGCAACTCAAGTTCTTTTTCTGCATCAAATGATTTTCCTGTTTGATAAAAACCCTGACCAGCTACGGAATCAATGACATAATATATATCATTGATTGCAATTTCTCCCTCTATGACGGCAGTTTGGCCTGTAGCTGGCCCATTAATAACCCAATCTCTACCTTGTGAATCTTTATAATTGCTTAATCCCCATATAGCTCCATCTTTTCCTTCTTTTCTTTCCTCAAAAGTTTTATATTTTTCCCTTCCAAATTTCTCTATACCAATCAAAATAACATTATTATCCAATTCTCCTGATGAGCAATATCCTGTCTCAGCAACAAATTGTTTCAGACATAAAGAAGCAGGACTAATCTCATTTTCATTTCTAAAAAAACGTATTGTGCTTAGTTCAATATCTAATACATATAGATTATCTGGATATTTAAAAGAATATCCCACTATAGTATTTGTGTGTGTCTTCCAATTTGTTGTCTCATTCACCGAGGTAGCTTGTTGAGAGGTTTTCTGGGGGAGTGTAATTTTTCCAGAATATAATAAATATCCACCGATTGCTGCAACTATTAATAAAACTATTAAAAGCACATTTCCCTTTTGATTCATTAATTTCAGTATACCACTTCCCACTACCTTCCCAATATCACACACCGGGTGTGTGATATTTATACCTAACTTCTTTTGAAAAATCTTCTGGGTTGGGAAAATATTTTTGGAGATTTTTCTCTTGCTACCTTAACATCTTTTTTAACTTTATTTAAAACACTTGGGTCCCCAGACAAAATTGTATCTAGTTTTTGTAAATCTAATCTTAAATCCTTTAAAATTAAAAACACCATATATCCACCCAGCCCTAAAAAAATTGTTAAAACTATTATCAGAAATATTAATGCCAGTTGTAAAAAATCCATGTTACGTTTTTGCGAAGCAAAAAGGCAAGGTTCTGCGAGCGCAAGTTATAATATATCATAACGAAGTGCGAAGCAGGTCCTTATTTTTTTAAAAATACTGTTCTTGAATCAGTTGTGATCTTACCATACTTTGAAGTAGAGGTAATTGTTATATTATTAGCAGATTCTGTTAACTTTAACTCTGCTGAAAAATTACCAGAAACATCTACCTGTATTTCTTGATTATTTATCATTACCTTTGCCTCTGGATCTGTTTTACCAACAACTCTAACAGTCTCTACCTCCACAATTGCCTGATTATTAGGTGAAGTAACTTCTAAAAAAGGGCTTCCTACTAAAAATCTATATTCATACCAAAGATATATTAAAAAAGCTGCTACTATCCCAACTATAACTGTTGATAAAACTCTAGCTGGAGTGAGTCGGAGCCTCTTTTTATCAACAGGATTACTCCAAGCCTCCATTACTTTTGGAGGATTTTTTTTATCAGAAAATTCTCTTCTAAAAATTGCTAGCAGTTTATTTTGGTCTAACCCCAAAAACTTACCGTAGTTCTTGATAAAACCTTGGACAAAAGTTGGAGGAGGTAGTTTTTCCCAATCATCTTCTTCTAGTGCTTGGAGCAATTCTTTCCTTATTTTAGTAGCTTTTTCTATCTCATCTAGAGTATAAAATTTGGCTTCTCTTGTTTGTCTTAAAACTTCTCCAACAGTTCTCATATGGGAATTATACTTATTTTAGAGTTTTTTGGAAAACTTAACTTTCAGCAGTTCCTGCTTGGGAGGCAAAGTAATCATCTGCATTTCTAACTAACACATCTCTTGGTTTAGATCCATCTCCAGGCCCAATAATTCCAGCCTCTTCTAACTCATCAATAATTCTGGCAGCTCTTGCATACCCTACTTTTAATCTTCTTTGAAGTAAGGATGCAGAAGCCCTATCATATTGGCACACAGTTCTGACTGCTTCTTCAAATAAATCATCTTGATCACCACCAGATCCTCTCCCTCCAACTCTACCAATAGGCATTTCTGTTACCTCAGTTGTATATTGTGGAGCAATGCCAGTTCCTTTTAGGTATTTAATTAAGTTACTAATCTCATTATCTTGAACAAACACACCTTGGATACGGATAGGTTTTGCAGCATCTGGTGGTAAAAATAACATATCTCCGCGGCCGAGCAGTTTCTCTGCTCCAGGTCCATCAATAATAACCCTTGAATCAATCATAGAAGATACATTAAAAGCAATTCTACATGGAATATTGGCCTTAATCAAACCAGTAATAACATCAACAGAAGGCCTTTGTGTTGCTACCACTAAATGAATTCCTGTAGCACGGGCAAGTTGGGCAATTCTGGTAATTGCATCCTCAATCTCCACTGGAGCAAACATCATTAAATCTGCCAACTCGTCAATAATAATCACAATATAAGGCAATGCCTGAAAACCAGACATTTCATTATACCCAGCTATATTTCTTACTCCTACTGATTGGAATAACTTATATCTTCTGTCCATTTCTGCCATTGCCCACTTGAGAGCTGATAAAATCTTCTCTGGTTCAGTAATAACAGGGGTTAAAAGATGTGGAATACCATTATAATTTGTCAATTCCACTCTTTTTGGATCTATCAAAATAAGCTTTAACTCATCTGGTGAGTTTCTAAAAAGTAAAGATGCAATAAAAGCATTAATTAGAACAGATTTTCCAGAACCAGTAGTTCCTGCAACTAAACAATGTGGCATTCTATCAATATCAACAACCATAGGTTTGGAAGATGTGTCTCGTCCTAATGCAACAGCTAGTTTTGATTTATGCTTTGCCATTTCATCAGAAGCAAGTACTTGTTTTAATCCCACAATTTCCAAAGATCTATTTGGTACTTCAATCCCAACTAATGATTTACCAGGAATTGGGGCTTCCACTCTAACTGTTCCTGTAGGAGTAGCTAGCGCTAAGGCTATATCATGTTGTAAATTAGCAATTTTTGAAATCTTTGTTCCAGCAGAAATCTCTAGTGCATATTGGGTGACAGCAGGGCCCCCATTAACCTCTGCAACTTTTGCTTGTATTCCAAAAGAGTCCAAAGTTTTTTCAATAACTGAAGCAGACTTTTTAACATCACCCCTATCTGCAGCAGATCCAATCCTATCAGAAACAAGTGACAGTGGTGGGTATTTCCACACTACTGCCTGGCCTGCCACATTTTGTACTAACTCATCAGAAATAATAGCTGTTTCTCTTTTTGCAACAGGTTTAGTATTTGGTCTAGTTCTATCATCTATTCCTGATACTTTAATTGGAATATGAGTTGCCTCAAAAGTGCCCTTGTGGCTAAACAGTCCAAATACTGGTCCTAAAACTTTATCTTTGATAAAGACAAAAATTGATCCAAATATCCCAAAGATTTGTGACAATGATGCATCAAATAAAACTACCACTCCCACTAAAAATACACCTGCGAGTAAAATTACTGTTCCTATTTCTGTAATAAAGCTTGCAAGTTGCAGCCATAAATTAACTCCTAATTCTCCTGCATTTTCTGAAGATATTGGTGCTGTTAATCCTACTAAAGAAAGAATAATTAAAATAAGTCCTAGTAAAACATTAGACCCTGCAAAACCCCACTTAACTTTTTGTAAAACGAGTCCCGAAAGGAAAAATAAAACTGGAGAAAAATAAGCTGTCCAACCAAATACTTTAAACAAAAATCTATACCAAAAACCAAGAGATGGAACATCTGTTAAAAGGGTAACTACAGATAAAGCTCCCAACATAAAAGCAACTAAGGAAGCAACTCCTACTATTGTTCTGGTTTTTAATTTTAGCTTGGGTAATCTATAAGCTGATCTTCTCCTAGACATCTTTAGAATCCATTATACCATACTAAACTATGGGATAATTATACTTCAACCACTATTGGAAGTATTAATGGTCTCCTTTCCGTTGCATGATATAAAAATTGTTCCAAATCATCCTCAATCATTTTTCTCATAAATCTCCAATCAGATATCTTTTTACCGTGTTCCTCTAAACTTTTCTTCACAACTTGCCTGGCCTCATCTAGTAACCCTTCCGCAGCTTGTTCAAAAACAAATCCCCGGGATATTATATCTGGCTCCCCATCCACTCTACCAGACTGAGAACCAATAGGTATTACCACAATCACAACCCCTTCTTCACTCATGACTTGTCTATCCCTCAAAACTACAGAACCTATATCCCCAACACCTAATCCATCTACATAGACATTTTTAACTTCTAGCCTATCTACTCTTTTGATAGTATCTTTGTCTATACTCATAATCTCTCCATCTTCAATATCTAAAATTTGATTTTTCTGATAGCCTAAATCCTGAGCCATTTTGGAAAAAACCCGCATATGTCTGAAAGTTCCACCAATTGGTAACATAAATTTTGGCTTTATTAAATTAATCATTAATTTCAACTCATCTGCTGCAGCATGACCAGAAACATGAATATCAGAAGTAATAGCTGAATAATAAACATTAATCCCAAGTCTGGTTAAATTATCTATCAAAGCATTTTGGGCAGTCTCAGTTGAAGGAATTGGATCTGCACTGAAAAGTACCCCATCACCTTCTTTAATTTTTATTTGTTTATGTTCTCCATTTGCCACACGGGAGAGTGCTGAACCAGGTTGGCCCTGTGAACCAGCAATTAAAATTAACATTTTCCTATCTGCATAGCCTGTTATAGAATCTGGAGCAACAACTATTCCTGGAGGAACTTTTAAATATCCTAAATCTCTTGCTACCTGGAAATTACTTTCAAAAGACCTACCTGCCAGTGCTACTTTTCTGTCAGTTTTTAAAGCTACATTTATAGCCTGTTGCATCCTGGAAACATTACTAGATGTCATAGTAATAAGTAATTTTCCCTCAGTTTCCAGTGATGCTTTTTCAAAAGAATCTTCAATAGTTTTTTCAGATTTATTAAAGCCTGGTTTTTCTACTCTTAAACAATCCATCAGAAGAAAAAGTACTCCCTTTGCCCCAATTTGAGCAATTTTCCCAACATCTGTAACCTGACCTGAGGGTGGTGTCCAATCTATTTTAAAATCTGCCTGGTGGATTATGGTACCAACTGGAGTATTTATCACAATTCCCATGGTATCTGGAACTGAGTGGGAAACTTGATAAAAAGAAATATTAAAAACCCCCAAATTTATAGTATCCTCCATGGTAACTTCATGAATCTTATCCTTAGGCAACCCATGTTCTGTAAATTTATTTTTAATAAACCCAGCAGTTAGTTTTCTGGTATAAATAGGCACTTGCAACTCTGGCCAGATAAAAGGTAGTCCTCCAATATGGTCATCATGACCATGAGTAATAATAATTCCTTTGATTTTTTGTTTTTTATCTCTTAAATAATCAATATCTGGAATAACCAAATCTACTCCTGGCATACCTTCATCAGGAAACCCAACCCCACAATCAACAATCACAATATCATTGTCATACTCATAAACATACATATTTTTAGTCACATCACCGACTCCCCCTAAAGGGATAAATTTGAGATTACCTTTAAAACCAATTTGTTTATTTCCAAATACTTTCATTGTGGTAAGTACTCCATAACATTTTGTAAACTAATTCTAAATGGTCCTCTTTTCCCTTCTATAATTTCTCTAGCAATTTTACGGGAAAGCCCCTCTAAAGTTCTTGCTAGTGATCTAATCCCACCATCATAACCCAAAGGCCTTAAAATTTGTGGCCAGACATTATCATCTATCACAATTTGTCCTGGGTCAATCCCAGCATCAGTTTGCGCTTTTGGTAATAAGTAGTTTTTACCGATCATCATTTTTTCTTCATCTGTATATGAGGGCATCTGAATTGGTTCTAATCTATCCATCACAGCTGTAGCAATATTTGCAGTATTGTTGGCTGTTGCTATAAACAAAACTTGAGATAAATCAAAAGGAAAGTCCAAAAAATGATCAACATATGAATGATTTTGAGCTGGATCTAAAAGCTCTACTAATACTCCCATAATTCCTACTTGACCTTGCTCTGCCACTCTATCTATTTCATCCAGTAAAATTACTGGATTTTTTACTTTAACAGTAGCTATTGCTTTAATAATTTGCCCAGGTTCTGCCTCAGATCTTACACGGGATATACCCCTAAGCTGGACTGGATCTCCCAAACCTCCAAAAGGAATCCTGATAATTTCTCTTCCAAGACTCTCTGCAATAGAATAAGCAATAGAGGTTTTACCAGTTCCTACAAGCCCTACAAAAAGTAAAACAGGAGCATGGAAAGAGGATGTGTCTTGATGCTTGGTATGTAAAATCAAAACTGATAAATATTCTAAAATCCTATCTTTTAAAGATTGCAGTCCATAATGATTTTTATCCAAAATTTGCCTGGCTCTATTTAGATCTAAAATATCCTGGCTGGTATTATTAAAAGGTAAAGATAAAACAAAATTAATATAGGAAACTAGTTTTTCAAACTCTGGCCCAGTTCCTGGAAACCTGAGCATATTATTAAGTTTCTCTGAAACTTCAGGGGGAAGATGTGTAGTAGTAATTTTTTGTTTTAATTCTTCAATTGAAGTTTGGGCAGAATCCATCGTAAGTCATATTTTACATCTATTGTGATAGTTTCCCAAGTAGCTGATATAATACAAAAATGGGTTCTGTTAATGAGGAATTATTTCGCGGTGTGCCTAAACCTCCTCCTTCTGAATTCGTACAAAGATACATCGAAGGAAATCCTAATAGAACCTGGCGAGATAATCTAGCATTTCTAATAGATAATTTTCCTCAGGTCCAAAATGAGCAAATACAATACCTAATAGAAGGTGGCACTGGAGTAAAGTTATTACGTCCTCAAAGAGTAGATCCCGAGGATATTGATTTTATTACCCGCTCTGAAGAATTGGCTCTTCAATTTTCTAGTACTCCAGGTCTCGATGCTAAGAGTGTGGAACTTTGGTTTAAATTCAGAGCGTCGCGATTACTCTTTACTCCTCAGAATGTAGAAAAATTATTTAATTTAACTCAAGAAGTAGAGTTTCAAGGAAGGAAAATACATATTCTTAAACCAACAGTGCTTGCTATGAGTAAGGATACTAGGAAATGGTTCAATCCCAGACAAAAAGACATGGATGATATTAATTTATTAGGAGTAAGTGATGATGAAATAGAAGAAGTTATAAGGAAACTAACTTAAATATTAACGGTCAAAGCCACCACGGCCACCTCTTGAACCACCTCTGTCTCCGCCACGGGAACTACCTGAAGATCTTCCAAATCCACTGCGTGATCCAAAGCTTGGCCTGCCACCTCTGTCTCCAAAACTAGGTCTTCTACCCGAAGAGAAGCTTGGCTTATCTCCACCAAAGCTAGGTCTACCACCACGGTCTCCGCCAAAACTTGGACGTGACCTACCAAAACTTGGCCTGCCACCTGAAGATCTGCCACCAAAGCTAGGTCTACCACCAAAGGATGGTCTTCCACCACCACTAAATCCTGATCTTTCTCCACCACCTTCTTCTCCACCTTCACGTCTTGGTCCTCTGTCTCCTCCACCAGATCCTCTTCCTCCACCATTATCTGGTTTGATATCATCCCCAAAAAGCATAGATAAGGAAATTTTACCCATTTCATCAACTCCCTTTACCCTAACCTTTACCATTTGTCCCTCATGTACTACATCTTCTGGTTTTTCTACATAACCTGTAGCCATCTCAGATACATGAACTAGTCCATCTTTTCCAGGTAAAATTTCTACAAAAGCTCCAAATGGAGCAAGTCTAACAACTTTTCCTTCGTATTCTTCTCCAACTGAAACTTTTTTAAACTGTCCTTGGATAGATTCTAATGCTGCCTTGATTGAATCCTCGCTAGTTGCAGAAACCATAACTGTTCCATCATCTTCAATGTCAATTTGGGCTCCAGTTTTAGCAATAATTCCATTAATATTTTTGCCCCCTGGCCCAATTAACATACCAATTTCTTGTGGATCTATATGAGTTACTTCAATACGTGGAGCATATTGAGAAAGCTCATTTGGTTTAGGCATTACTTTACTCATTTCATCTAAAATAAACTCACGGGCTGCTTTACCTTGTTTTAGTGCTTCTTCTACTATTTCAAAGGTTAATCCCTCTAATTTAGTATCCATTTGGATAGCAGTAATTCCATTTTTTGTTCCAGCAACTTTAAAATCCATCTCTCCATAAAAATCCTCAATTGCTCTCATATCTGTAATAACCTGGAATTTTTTCTCATCTGAGAGTAATCCCATGGCAATTCCTGCAACAGGTGCTATAAGTGGAACACCAGCATTCATTAAAGCCAAGGTTGATGCACAAACAGATGCTTGAGAAGTGGAAGCATTTGCAGCTAGTACTTCAGAAACAACTCTGACTGTATAAGGAAAAGCCTCACCTTGTGGGATAACCGGCATTAAAGCCTTTTCCACTAGTGCTCCATGTCCAATATCACGCCTACTTGGTGCACCAATTCTTTTAACCTCTCCTGTTGAGAAAGGATTTATACCCATATTGTAGTAATGCATAAATTTCTTTTCTGATTCACCAACCATTCCTTCAACTGTTTGAGCCAAACCTGGAGAACCTAATGTGACAATAGAAAGTACTTGTGAATCACCTCTGTTAAAAAGTGCACTTCCATGTGCGCGGGGTAGTAATCCTGCTTCCATAGACAAAGGTCTCACATCTCCCATGGCTCTTCCATCTACTCTTTTTCCCTTAACCAGCACTGTTTCATGCATGATCTCTTTGGCTACTTTATCGAAAACACCGGACACCACCTCCGGGGTCAAAACTTCCTTGTAGTGCTCGGCCAACTCATCCTTGATCACAACTGCAGTGGCCTCATGCCAGGGGTGTTCATTATCAAACAGAGCCTGTTCGATTCTATCTTTGGTTAGCTTTTTAACTTCTTTTAGAAGTGCTTCTGCCACATCTTCCACTAAAGGTAAGTACTCCAATTTTGTTTTACCAGCTTCTTTTGTAAACTCATCTATTAAATCCAATACTGGTTGGGCTGCCACGCTGGCTTGTTTAATTCCAGAAAATACAACATCATCTGAAACTTGCTTTGCGCCAGCTTCAACCATGGCAATCTTATCTCTGGTAGATGCTACAAATAAATCCAAATCCATTTCTTCTAACTCTTGAACTGTAGGATTAATGACAAATTTACCATCTTTGCTGCCTACTCTAATTCCACCCAGTGGTCCATGCCATGGAACACTAGATATAGATAGTGCAGCTGATGCTCCAATAAATGCTACTACTTCTGGACTATTTGCTGGATCTAGTGATAATACTGTAATAATTACCTGAACTTCATTTCGAAAATCTCTTGGGAAAAAGGGCCTAATACTTCTATCAATCAAGCGTCCTATTAAAACAGCTCCTTCTGAAGGTCTGTTTTCCCTTTTGATAAATTTGGAAGAAGAAATCCTTCCTCCTGCATAATATTTTTCTACATATTCAACTGAAAGTGGAAAATATCCAATATCTTCTTTTTGTGGCCTGGTAGCAACTGTAATTAAAACTACTGTTTCACCCCATGATGCTACCACGGAAGAGTCAGCCTGCAGTGCAAGCTTACCTGTTTCTAGTTTTAGTTTCCGACCGTTTAAGTCTATTTCTTTTGTAATAACTTTGTTCATAATATTTGACAAACAAATTACAATATCAAAATTTGTTTGTCATCCTGAGGCTACTCGCCGAAGGATCTAGGAGAGTTTGGAAACTGTGGAAGAAACAATTAAAAGATTAATTATCTCTTTGCAATCCCCAAATCTCTCGGACTCCTATAATTATAACACAATCACTTAGCTAAACCTAATTTCCCATAGATAGCTACTACACGCGCCAGCGTGGAGCTATCGCAGGAAAGTTACTTTGAAAGTCCTAACTTTCCTATCACTTCTTTGTATCTATCCTCATCTTTTTTCAGCAAATACTGGAGTAGTCTTCTTCTTTTATTAACCATAGATAAAAGTCCTCTTCTTGAGTGAATATCGTGAGTATGCTCTTTTAAATGTTCTGTAAGATTTTTAATCTGTTCAGATAAAAGTGCTGCTTGGACTTCAGGAGAACCTGTATCACCACTCTTTGTAGCAAAATCCTTTATAATTTTCTGTTTAACTTTTGGATCTAATGGCATCTTTCCTTTCTTTGGAAAAACCTCGGTGCCAAGAAGTAATTCCTAATAATTTGTGTATATTATCAGAAAGTGTAAGAGGATGCAACAGCTATTAGCTCACCCAATATCACACACCTGGTGTGTGATATGATGCAAATATGCCATACCGATCAATCCACTTTTTAAATCAAAGTTTTTACCATATATTCAATCGTGGCGTAGAAAGAAGACAAGTCTTCTCCTCCGAAACAGATTATGAGCGCCTTTTACAAACACTTTATTATTACCAATTTGAGGGTCCCAAACCCCGTTTCTCTACTCATAAACGTTTCCGGGTTATTGATTTTAATAAAAACCCAAAAATTGTAGAAATTATCTGTTACTCTTTAATGCCAAACCATTTCCATTTTTTAATCCGTCAACTTAAAGACGGAGGTATACAAGAATTTATAAGAAAATCAATCAACAGTTATACCAAATATTACAATGCCAAACATAAACGGGTGGGTCCACTATTTCAAGGAGAATTCAAGGCTACTGTTATAGAAACAGATGAACAATTATTACATCTTTCCCGCTACATACATTTAAATCCTTATACATCAAATCTAGTTAAAAACCCTGAAGATTACAACTATTCCTCTTATCCATATTTTATCAGCTTAAAAGAAGACTCAATCTCTATTAAACAACCTATTTTAGATTTCTTTAAAAAAGTTGAAGATTACAAATCTTTTGTTTCTGACTACCAGGGTTATGCCAAAGAACTTGAACAAATAAAACATTTGTTAATTGATTTAGAATAATTGTTACACACCAGGTGTGTGATAGTTAATTAGAGTGCGTATTTATAAGAGGATTTTGACTCTCTCTTCTCCATAAACTTTTCTTCCAACTATCTGCTCCTACTATAGCAATAGCACCTACAAGTCCTTGTGCCACACGGGCAGCAGCTACAATAGCCCAGTATTCATAAGTTTGTCTATGTGAAATAGCTGTTCCAGCATTAATCCAACCATCTAAAGCTGTAACTACACCCACATAGGTAATAAGAGTGCACCCTATGCTTTCCAAGAGTGGATGTTTAGGTAATAGATTTAACTTAATAATTCAGCTTTAGGGATAAAAAATTCACTAAGAACACGTCTTTGATTCTCTAAAATTGTACCATGAGGTAAAAATTTTGGTCTAGGAAATCTGCCTAAAAAATGTAATCCAGTATTAGTTTCGGTCATATTGACAGTATAGTATCATAATTTTAAATCTGATGCAACTATAGGATGGTTTATAAACAAGGTTGTCATTGGATAAATTTATCCTATTGAGGAGCCTTTGAAGACTTTTGGAGTTAACCAATCTGGTTCTGCCTCAGATACAACACCCTCAGCCATAGGTCTTTCCTCAGGAGATGGGGTGTTTTCAGAAAGGGGTGCTTGTTCTTTTTGGCCATTACTTGCTACAACTGGTGGAACTGTGAATGGTTCAGATTGTGGGATTAAAGCAGATAAATCAAAACTGGGTCCAGCTGAAGAACTCGGCTGTGGAACAGCTTGTTGAGAAATAGGCTGTGGGACACTCTGACTAACAACAGGTTGTGACTGAGCCTGAGATCCTGGTTTAACTCCTCCATTTTTCAAAGCTATACTGACTGCCTGATATGTATCTGCTCCAACTTTAGGAGAAGTTAAATTAGATGTGGCATCAAAAATCCCAGTTAAAAGATTTGTAGAAATATCTTCAACCAGAGGTAATCCTAGTGTGTTCATAGATAAAATTACCATCTCAGATAAAGAGGAAGCATTTGGTTCAACAACATTTGTAGTCCCAAAGTTAGTATTTCCCTGATTGTTATCAACATTAACTAAGTGCCCAGCAGAAAAGATTTGTGGATTTTGTTGGTAGATTGAACCTAAACTAGCCAAAGTTGAGGCTCCTAGAACAAAAATAATATCAAATCCCCCACCACTATACCTAGGACTCATTCCTTGAGGCTGAAAAACTTTACCAGGTAAGACTTTAAAAACTAAATTTAAGTTATTACCCTCAACACCATAATCTAGCTTTTCCAGAGATGGGACTACCCCATTTTCAGCAACACCTTGCAGAGTCAAAATATAATCACCAGAACTTGACTGAGGCAAGGTCTGAGAGACCTTATCTATAGCAAAAAGGTGAGCTTGAGCCACTTTTATAGTATCTTCACAAACAATGCTGACATTTTTTCCAGATTGAGTTAAAGATAAATATAAAGCCAATCCTGAGGCTAATTTATCTATATCAGTACTTGTTGGCAAAGCAATAAGGACATTCCTTGCATTTGGCAAGAGCGTTTTAAGATTTGTAAGCTGTGTATTGTAATCCATCACAATGTTCCAGATTCTACCACTTTAGAGCGAAGCTCGCAAGCTCCACTTATAGGATAGAATCGCAAGTTAGATGATTCTGTAGGATTCTACAAAATCTCCAACTTGGAAATCTATAGGAGAATCAAACATAATTCCACAATCACTACCTTTTTCCACTCTGTTTACTTCCTCTTTTACCTTTTTTAGTGATTTAATCTTACCTTCTGCTATAACTTCATCCCCTCTTACCACTCTTATTTTTGGTCCTTTTCCTATAGCCCCCTCTAGTACCCTGCATCCTGCAATTTTTTCATTTTTACCATAAGGAAACTCAGCTATGATCTCTGCTCTACCCATTACCTCCTCAATTTTCCCAGGCCTTAGCATTCCTTCCACCACATCCTCTAGCTCATCAATTAGCTCATATATAATATTGTAGGTTCTTATCAAAACATGCTCATTTTCAGCCATTTTACTAACATTTGGGGCAAGTTTTACATTAAACCCAACAATAATAGCTTTAATTGAGGCAGCCAGCTTCACATCAGATTCACTAATATCACCTACTCCAGAGAGTGCTATATCCACCATCTTTTCAACTTGTCCTGAGCTTGTCGAAGGATTAAATTTATTTAAAGCATCTTCTATTGCCTCTAAAGATCCCTGTTTATCAGCCTTTATAACTACTTTTAAAGTTTTGCTCTCATCTTGCCTTAATCTATCTATTAAACTTGCTACTTGTGCAATATCCTTAGGTTTTGCTACATCTGTACCCAATATTGCTCCAACTTGGGGAACACCACCTAATCCTAAAACTTCAACTGGCATAGATGGTCCTGCTATATCCACAGCTTTACCTGCAAAATCAAACATTCCTCTTACCTTGCCTTTTATTCCACCCAAAATTACTTCATCTCCTTTTTTCAAACTGCCTGATCTTACTAAAATTGTGGCAATTGCCCCTTTAAATTTATCTAAAGATGACTCAATTACAACACCAGCTGCAGGCAAATTAGGATCTCCTTTTAGCTCATGCATTTCTGCAACTAGCGCAATCATTTCTAAAAGTTTATCTACTCCTTCACCAGTTTTAGCAGAAAGTGGCACAATAGGCACATCTCCCCCATATTCTTCTACTAAAACTTTCTGGTCAGAGAGTTGTTTTTTAATTCTTTCTAATTGCACTTTTTTATCTATTCCAGGAAGATCTATTTTGTTTACAGCCACAATCATAGGAACATGGGCCGCTAAAATATGCTTTATAGCCTCCACGGTTTGGGGCATAATTGCATCATCAATTGCCACAACTAACACGGCAATATCTGCCACATTTGCTCCCCTTGATCTCATTTTCTCAAAAGCAGCATGGCCAGGAGTATCGATGAAAGTTATCAGGTTATAGTTTTCAGTTTTCAGTTTGTCTTTTTTGTCTGACTGTCCACTGTTACCTGTACCCTGTACATTTATTTGATATGCCCCAATATGTTGGGTTATGCCACCATGTTCATGTGAGGCAACAGAGGATTTCCTAATAAAATCTAAAAGGGTAGTCTTACCATGATCAACATGGCCTAATATTGTAACTATTGGTGGTCTCTGTGTTTCCATAATAATTTTTCAGGTAAGTTCTCGCAAAGTGCTCGAACAATATTCTTCGAACAAAGTGAGAAGTTACCATACTATTCTTCTTTTTTATCAGCTTCTTCTATATCTTTCTCAGCATCAATTGCAGCTTTGGAATTATCAACTTTTGGTTCTTCTTGTACTTGAGAATCTTTAGCTTCTTCTTGCATAGCCTCAGTAATATTTTCTTCCACAGCCTCGGCTATTGCTTCACCTTCTGTTTTATCAGGATTAGTAGCTTCTACTTTTTCTTCTGCAGCACTAGTTTCCTCAGGAGCTAATTCTTTAACTTCTTCTTTTGACTTTTCTGTCTTTGCAGGTTCCTCTGTTTTTGCTTCCTCAACTTTTTCTTCCTCTTTGACTTCTTCTTCAATACCCTCTATATCTATTTTCCAACCTGTTAGTTTGGCAGCAAGTCTTACATTTTGTCCACCTTTACCTATAGCAAGGGACAGTTGTGAAGAAGGAATTCTAACAGTAGCTATTTTTTCCTCTTCATTTAGCTTTACTTGAACATCTTTAGCAGGGGATAAAGATGAGGCTATAAAGCGGCTTATCTCATCAGAATAGGAAATAATATCTATTTTTTCCTCACCTAACTCTTGCATAACAGCCTGGACTCTAACTCCTTTTTGCCCAACCATAGAACCTACTGGATCAACTCCATCCTGATTTGAGGCAACGGCAATTTTAGTCCTGCCTCCAGCTTCTCTTGCTATCACTTTTACTTCCACTGATCCTGCTTGTACCTCTGGGACTTCCATAGCAAAAAGCCCTTTCACAAGTTCTGGATCAGATCTGGATAATATTACCTCTGGACCATGGCTTCCATCCCTAATCTCTTTAATAAAAAACTTTAATCTTTGCCCAGCATGATAGTACTCACCGTGAATTTGTTCTGAAACAGGCATAACTCCCTCTGCTCTACCCAAATCTACAAACCAAGTATTTCCCTCTTGTCTTTGAATTGAACCAGAGATTACAGTTCCAACTTTATTCTCATATTCATCCATAATTGCTCCTTTTTCTGCCTCATGAAGCTTTTGTAAAATTACTTGCCTGGCAATTGAGGCTGCAATCCTGGCAAAACCAGGAGGAGTGACATTAGTTTTACCCTGAAATATGGAAATTTCTCCAGTGATTGGATCTACATCAGAGGTAAACTCTTCAAAATCCTCAGGAATAGGTTCATTTCTGAGCATTAAATCTTTTTTATAAGCAGCTAAAGCAGCTAGTTTAATAGCATCAACTACAACACTAACATCTACCCCTTTTTCAGAGGCTATTTGATTTAATGCTGCTGCAAATTCTGTTCTAGCTTGTGGCATAATAATAAAGAAGGTGGGGCAAGCCCACCTAACAGAGGATATTCTAATCCTTTAAAAATTTGAAGTCAACACCCTGAGCAAGAGTTAGTTTGACAAAAAACCTTGTTTCCTTTACCCTTAACAAATGGCAGCTTCTAAGTTTTCTAAAGGTGAGGCAATTAGATTTGGTTTTGAAAAAGCTAAACAAAACTGGAAATTTTTTATTCCTGTTGTTTTAATTGCAGGGCTGGTTAATTTTTCCCCTAGGGTTGGTCCACAAGTAAACTGGGTTCCTGGACAAGTATTTGATCAAGCAATGATCCCTACTATGTTAATAGGGATTATTTTAGAAGTAGCCTATTGGATCTTAGAGCTAATTATTGGCATGGGAATGATAGTTATAGCTTTAAAATTTGTAGATGGCAAAAAAGCCCAGCTTGGAGATTTGATTACCACTAAGCCCCTTTTAAACTATGCTTTAGCTTCAATTTTATATGGATTAATCACTATACTAGGTTTTATTTTATTAATCATTCCAGGGATTATTTTTACTACAAGACTACAATTTTATAGTTATTTAATAGTTGAGAAAAATATGAAGCCTATTGAGGCTTTGAAAAAAAGCTGGCAAATAACAAAAAGTAATACCTGGCAGCTGTTTCTGTTTGGCATACTATTGGGATTAATAATTCTAGCTGGAGCTCTAGCTTTAGTAGTAGGACTTTTTATAGCAATCCCTACTACCATGATTGCCAGTGCCTATGTCTACAGAAAATTAAGTATACAATGATATGCTTATATAATGCACAGTCCAGACCAAGAACCTAACAGAAACCATTACCGTGCTAAAGTATGGTCAGCCATTGGTTTAGTTTCTGGATTCGTGATAGGACTTATTTCCGTAGGTATTTCTTCAGAAAGAAATCCTACTTTAGATGCACCTGCTTCAATTACTGGTGATACAACTAACTACAGTCAATTGGAGAAGGATATTACTAGACTCGTTGCACAAAATCCCATTCAGACAATTATTCTTACTACCGCAGTATTTGGGGTAGCAGGAAATATAGCCAGCAGGCTAAGATTTGACAATAATAACCATAATAATGATGAAAAGGGCTAAAACTGTTTAGTAAGTTGTTCTTGTCTTGTTTCTGATATAGCTTTAAATCTTGCTCCTAAAATAGGGTAACGGCTGTCTAATCTATAACCAGCCATCTCTATTTAAACTGTAAGCTTCTACTATTTCGCTTTTTGCTATAACATCCGCACTTCTTGGCTTGCCTGTTAAAACAGCCCCTTCTCCAACAACATCTCCAGCTTCCAAATAAGCTATATAGTCAAGTTCACCCCAGCCAAAACGTCTGCGTCCAACTCCTACTCTGCCAAGACAAATCAGATACATTATTTCACCAGGTTCGCCCTTTCTTAAAATTTGTTCACCCTCATGAAATTGGTGTATACGAATTTTTGTTTCATCATCAGGGTCTTTGTCTAACATTCCAACTGCAATCTCTAAAGTCTCATCATCCAGCTGTAAACTACTATAACCAGGGATTAATATATCAGTAAATCTTCTTAAAACTGCTTCTGGAGAAAGTCTCATAATTTAGGTTGATTAAATCACCTTTTGATTGAATTTACAATAGTTTCTAAAACCAGCCTTTTCTCTTGGAGGAACTTTAAAATTGCACTAATGGAACTTCTATTCTTTCAAATTTTGCATTTCTTTCTAAGGCCAGCTTAATTTTTTGATCTATTTGAGAGCTAACTTTAGCCTCAAAATATCTTTCCCCACATTTTTGACAAATAAGTGCTGGTACATCATTTAAAGCAATAAGATCTTTACCCCAATAACGGGCTATATCAACCTTTTGTTTTTTTAATTTACCTGCACATACATAACACTCGTTCATATTTTTACCTCTTTCTCATTTTACCACCAATCCACTCTTTTTTACCAGGTGTGTAATTAGTAACAATCACGGGAATACCGAATCTTAAACCGATCACTACATGTATCATCCTACCTTCATCAGTTTTACCAGCAACTAATCTGCTTTCTCCCCGAGGATCATCTAACCTTTCTTCTATCACCCTACCAGAAAGTATGGCTTCCTCAACCTCTTCGACGCTTAGTTGATCTTTGGTTCTCTCCTCATCAGCATGTTCAGAAAAGAGATAATCTTTCTTCCTAATTAATTTCTTAATTTTCTTAAAATCCACAATTAAATATTACTCTAAAACCAGCCTTTTTTCTTATTTCCTAGCTTGTATAGTTCCTCATATAATTGTTTTTCGGCTTTTGTGGGGTTTTGAGGAACCTGTAAATTTACCCTGACAAAATGATCACCATGACCTGTAGCTCCCAATCTTGGCGCTCCTTTTCCTTTTAATCTAACCAAAGATCCTGGCTGTGTGCCAGGAGGAACTTTAACTTTAACTTTTCCATGCACAGTTGATACTTCAAACACATCACCCAAAACAAGTTGAGGAATATTAACTGTTATTTCAGAAAAAATATCTGACCCTTCTCTTAAAAATTCATGGCTTCTATTTACATGAAATTGGATATCTAAATCACCAAATCTCATCTTTGTTCCATTATCCACACCTGCTGGGACTTTAATACTCATCCTTTTTTTCTCAACCCTACCCTGGGGAGTTTGAGTTTGGACTTCAACTGTTTTAGTCACTCCTTTAACAGCCTCCTCAAAAGTTAAATCTAGTTGATATGTAGGTCTTTGCCTAAACCCCTGTCCAAAACCAGCCCCTCCAAAAATCTGGGAAAAAAGTTCAAATGGATCTTCAAACCCTCCAAAATCAAATTCTACTCTTTGTCCTCCACCTGTTGACCAACTACTTTGCTGCCAAGCCCCTCCAAAAGGATTCCCTCCAGCTCCTCTATCAAAAGCACTGTGGCCAAACTGATCATAAGATTGTTTCTTTTGTGGATCAGATAAAACTTGGTATGCTTCTCCAATTTCTTTAAATCTCTCTGCAGCACCTAAGGATTTATCTATATCAGGATGATGTTTACGGGCAAGTTTTCTATAAGCAGATTTAATCTCTGCCTCAGATGCAGATTTGTTGACTCCTAAAATTTCATAATAATCTCTTTTACTCATATGATTCGTAAAAAATCTTGATCTCTTCGAGAATAGTCTCGTTTTGCCATGAAGGTATTTTATCACTCTGAAGCTAAAAGTGCTAGCTTAAGCTAACATACCCTTTTGTCATTCCGAACGAAGTGAGGAATCTATTAACCAATAAGTTGTTCATATAAGTCAACTAAACCAGGATTTATGCTCATAATAAGTTTTTCCTTCTTACCTCTATTCCAGCTTTTAATCTGTTTCTCTCTTTCAATGGCAGATTCTGGATCACTATATACTTCATAAAACAATAAGTCATGAATTTTATATTTTTGGGTAAACCCTTCAACTAATTCATTTTTATGTTGCCAGACTCTTTTGATTAAATTATCTGTTACCCCAGTATATAAAACAGTTCTAGAAATATTACCTAAAATATAAACATAATATTGCTTATTCTTCATACTATAATTGTATGTTACTCCTGTTTCTCTTTGTCATTCCGAGCGATTAGCGAGGAATCTGTTTAATAGATTGCCACGTCGGGTCTACGACCCTCCTCGCAATGACAAATAAGAGTTGACAATCTTTAAGAAAAACCTGATACTGGGCTAGATGCAAACATTCATACCATTTGGATCTTCAAAGAATTTAAAAGAACGGGAAAAGAAATTTTGGAAAGTTTTTTGGATCACATTTATTACTGGTTTAGTAATAACGGGAGTTTTTATTCTTTTTGCACTCAATCAGGCCAAATAAATTATTCTTCCTTCTTTTCTTCTTCTACTACTTCGCCTTCAACTGCTTCATCCTTTGGCTCTTTGCCCACCTCGGAGGAGTCCCCTTCGGGGCCACCATCCGAGGTGTTAACTGGTTGTTCTCCTGTACCCTGTCCACTGTTATCTGTTCCCTGGTTTTGGCCATACATAGCAGATCCTACTTTTTGGATCACTTCTCCCAAAGCATCTCCTTTTGTTTTAATATCAGAGATATCTGTTCCCTTAAGAGCATCCTTTAATTCATTTAATTTTTGTTCAACCTCAGTTCTAACTTCAGCTGAAACTTTGTCCCCGTTTTCCTTTAGAGTTTTTTCAGTTGAATAAACTAAATTTTCTGCTATATTTCTGGTTTCAACTTCTTCTTTCCTTTTCTTATCCTCCTCAGCATGAGCCTCAGCCTCTTTAGTCATCTTCTCAACTTCATCTTTTGACAACCCAGTTGAACCTGTAATAGTGATTTTTTGTTCCTTGCCTGTAGCTTTATCTTTAGCAGAAACATTTAATATTCCATTGGCATCAATATCAAAAGTGACCTCAATTTGTGGAACTCCTCTTGGGGCTGGTGGAATACCATCTAAAGTAAATCTGCCCAAAGATTTATTATCTGCAGCCATTTCCCTTTCCCCTTGCAAAACATTAATTTCAACAGCAGGTTGGTTATCTGCAGCTGTTGAGAAAACCTCAGATTTTGAAGTTGGAATAGTTGTGTTTCTATTTATTAAAGATGTTCTTACTCCACCCAAAGTTTCTATTCCTAAAGTCAGAGGTGTAACATCCAAAAGCAAAACATCTTTAACCTCCCCACCCAAAACTCCTCCTTGAATAGCAGCACCAACTGCCACCACTTCATCAGGATTTATTCCCTTGTGTGGTTCTTTACCAAAATATTTCTCAACAGCCTCTTGCACTGCTGGCATCCTAGTCATTCCACCCACCAAAACTACCTCATCAATATCTTTTGGCTCAAGCTTTGCATCTTTCATAGCAGCCTTGACTGCCTCAAAGCTCTTATCAATTAATGGTTGAACCATACTCTCTAACTTGGCTCTGGAAAGTTTTGTTTCTAAATGCTTGGGGCCAGAAGCATCTGCAGTCACAAAAGGTATAGAAATTTCTGCCTCCATTGAGCTTGATAACTCAATTTTGGCTTTTTCTGCTGCATCCCGAAGCCTTTGTAGTGCTTGTTTATCACCTTTTAGATCAATTCCCTGCTCTTTTTTAAACTCTTCAGCCAGGAAATCTATAATCACCTGATCAAAATCATCCCCACCTAAATGTGTATCACCATTTGTGCTCTTTACTTCAATAACTCCATCTCCAAGCTCTAATATTGAAATATCAAAAGTCCCACCACCCAAGTCATAAACAGCAATTGTGTGGGCATGAGATTTATCCAAACCATAAGCTAGTGCAGCAGCAGTTGGTTCATTTATAATTCTTTGGACATTCAATCCAGCAATTTCTCCAGCTTGTTTAGTGGCTTGCCTTTGAGCATCATCAAAATAAGCAGGAACAGTAATTACTGCATCTGTAACCTTTTCACCTAAATAACTCTCAGCATCAGCTTTTATTTTTTGTAAAATTTGAGCAGAAATCTCCTGGGGAGTATATTCATGCGAGTCTACTTCCACAACAGCCATGCCATTTTTACCCTCTTTTATAGTATACGGAAGCCATTTCATGTCCCTTTGAACTTCAGGATCATTAAATTTTCTTCCCATCAATCTCTTGATAGAGAAAATTGTTTCTTTGGGGTTAACAATAGCTTGCCTTTTAGCCACTCTTCCAACAATATTTTTTATTGGATTAACAACAGAAGGAATTGTGTTTTCCCCTTCAGCTGAGTGAATAACTTTGGGCTTCCCACCTTCCATCACAGCCACAGCAGAATTTGTTGTACCTAAATCAATTCCAACAATTTTAGCCATATTAGTTTGTACTCCTTTCAGATCCTTCGTCGCTGTTTCGCTCCTCAGGATGATTGCCTTGCTTTCGCCCGACAATCACTTGGGCTGGTCTTAAGACTTTTCCATTTAAATTATAACCTTTTCTGACAACTTCTAAAATCTTATCATTTTCACCTTCACGAGTGTCAACAGCCTCATGAAGGGCTGGATCAAACACTCCGTCTGCTGGTATTTCAACCAACCCCTCAGATTGCAGTACTTGTTCAAACTCTTTAACTGCTAACTCTACACCTTTGGCCCACCCACTTTGTCTGTCAGCATCACTCATACCTTTTAAAGCCTGTTCAAGATGATCATGAACTGGCAATAATCTTCTAACTAACTCCATACCAACATAGTTTGTTAGTTCTGATCTACCTTCAGAAACTCTTTTCTCAAGATTCTGATAATCAGCCACTGCCCGCTTTAATTGAGCATCTAGCTGGTTAACTTTTTCTTCTAACTCATTAACTCTATTTGTTTTTTTACTCATACTTGCTTGTTTTATACTCTTGTTGCCTCCATCACCATATCTCTAACATATCTCACATAAGGCAAAACTAAACCAAAATTCATTCTGGCTGGACCTATTACTCCCAATACTCCTTTATGCAAAGGATCAAATTCAAATTTAGTAAACACAAACCCTGTTGTTTTTAAATTCTCAAAACCTAGATCTTCACCAAACAACACATGTATTGGATCATTACCCACTGCTTTACCAATAATTTCTTGTAGCATTGGATACTCATCAAATAAACTCAAAACAAATTTAGTTACATCAATATCATAAAACTCAGGCCAATCCAAAATATTTGATGCTCCTGCCCAATAAATCTGGTTATCATCATCAACAGCCATACCAAGCATATTACAACGGGAGGCAAGAGCTTTAACTGCTTCTTTTAAAACTCTTTCCCTTTTACTTCTTTGCTGCCAGATCATTTCTTTAATAGAAACTTCTGCTGCAACTGGGAGAGTCTTTTCTTTCATCAGTTCAGAAATATAAAGTCTCATCCCCTGAGATGTTGGTGTTCTGCCAGCAGATGTATGAGGCTGGCGCAAGTAACCTTTTTCAGTTAACTTACTCATCTCAATCCTGATTGTAGCAGGGGAGACCCCCAGATCATGTTTTTTCTCAATAGCCTCAGATCCCACCGGTTCAGCAGTGTCAATGTACTGCTCAATAATTGCTTTTAAAAGTGCTTTTTGCCTGTCTGTTAAATCCATATTAGATTTTTTTGACTAGCAGTAATATACAACGAGTGCTAACAGATGTCAAGATATTAATTATTCTTCGAGCAATTAGCGAGAAGTTACCTTAAAAATATTAATATTTCAGTTGTATTTTCTCCCTTCGGTCGAAAACTATTTATTGTTCTTGTTCGAATCGTCAGATGAGAACATTCCTTTGAAACTATCTATGAGAATTCTCTTCTTTTTTCTACTAAAATCTTTAATCTGTATCTCCCTAACTCTGGCTAACCCAAAATCTTCATGCTCCTCTAAATAAACTAATTTATTTACTCCGTATTTAGAAGTATATTTGCTGCCTAATCCAGATAAATGCTGCTCAAATCTCACTGCTGGTTTCCAAGTCATTCCTGTGTAATACAGTCCATTTTTCAGTTCTAAAATATATACATACCACTTCCATTTTTTATTCGAAGAAAAGCTTTGCTTATTGTTCGAACCTTTAGGTGAGAACATACCTTAAGAATTATTATAAGCGAAGCTTGCGATAACTTTGTTATCTAAGTTTATAAAGAATTTTCTCACTTCGTTCGAAAGATAAGTGATACAATCAATTAATGCAAAAAGGACAAATACTTATTTGGATAATAGTTGGGGGGTTGGTAATAGTTATTGCTGGTGGAGCCCTATTTTATACCAATTATTCGAATAATCGAACAAAATCATTCCTAACTCCAACAGTTTCCCAAACCCCACAACCTACCCCAGTAGATGAAACAGCTAACTGGAAAACATATACAAATAATAAGTATGCATTTAGTTTAAATTATCCTCCTAACTGGAAAATAGAAGAAAATATGGGAAGTGCTATCTTTTTTTCAATCGAAAGCCCAGACTATAAATTTGATGACAACAACAAAGTAGAAGAACAGGTAACAGTAGGAACTAAAATATCTTTTAACATACTTAGTAGTACGGGTAATTATTCTGAACCAAAAGAAGGTGAAATACCAACACTATATTTTGATACAGTAAATAACAAACAAATTATGGACAAAATCTCTAACATTACCAATATTACAATTGATGGAAGAAAAGCTGCAAAGTATGATCTTCAACGCTTATTTAAAGAACCATTACTAAGAACAAGAGCAGATATTGTGGATAAAACTTTTGTTTACAGAATAGAAATGATGTATGTATCTCCTATATCTAAGAATATTTTTGATGATATTCTTTCTACCTTTAAGTTCCTTTAAACAGATACTTCGCTACCCCGGTAATTTCTTAAAGCTTTAGATTTCCAGGCTACTATTGAGGTAATAACAATTACTCCCACTCCTCCTATCACTACAGCTGCTGGTGCTCCAATAGCTTTGGCCAAAAATCCAGCTTCAATTTCCCCCAGTTGTGGCCCACCCTGGAAGAAAATCCTCATAATAGAAACCATCCTTCCTCTTAAATGATCAGGAGTTATCATTTGCCTGATTGTGTTTCTAATAATTGTGGAAATCATATCCCCAAACCCTACTAAAACTAAAAATCCAATTGATAAGGGGTATGATTTAGACAAACCAAACCCAATTGTTGCTAGTCCATAAAGTATCACACATCCAATAATTACTCTGCCTTGATGATTTATTTTATGTATTGAAGAAAGTATTAGTCCTCCTACTACCCCACCTATTGCAGGAGCAGAATACAGTAGCCCTAGCCCTTGTGGACCAACATGTAAAATATCTTGGGCAAAAACAGGCATTAAGATATTTGCTGTCCCAAAAAAAGTAGCTAAGAAATCTAAAATCATAGTGGTATAAAGAATAGGAGTTTTAGTCACAAATCTAATCCCTTCTACTACTGCATCAATATGAAAAGCTGCTTTTGTATCTTCATCCTGCAAGGGGATCCTTACCAATACTACAGCCATGATAAAAAATAAAAATGACAAACTATTAAATAGATAAACTGATGCTACCCCACCACTTGCAATTAAAAAACCTGCAATGGCAGGACCAATCATAGTAGCAGTTTGAAACTGCAAAGTATGCAAAGAAACAGCATTTAGAAAATAATCCTTTGGAACAAGGTGTGGCAGTACTGCTTGTCTTGCTGGCATAGAAAAAGATTGGGCAATTGCAATAAGTACAAGAAGTAGATAAATCATCCAAACATTGATCATATGCCAAGCCGTAAAAACAAAAAATGCTAAAGCTAAAACTGCCATAGCAGTTTGACTAACAAGTAAAAGTTTTTTTCTATCAACTCTATCTGCTACAAGTCCTCCAAATAAAGAAAACATTAAAATTGGGATAATATTGGCAACCCCAATCAACCCTAAAGATGCAGGATTATGAGTCAGGTCATAAACTTGCCAGGCCACAGCCACAATTTGCATCTGGTTACCTACTTCAGAAGCAAATGCCCCAAAGATGAAATTTCTAAAATGAGTCACCTTTAAAGCCAAAAATGGAGATGTCGCTTTGAGCATATAACTTATGAGTCTAACACAGATAATTTTCTGTTAAAATACTCACAAATGAGCAAAATATTCATCGTTGGTTCACCTGGAGCTGGTAAAACTACTCTGGCAAAAGTTTTATCTAAGAAGTTAGGAATTCCCCATTTTGATCTGGATGAGATCCGTTTTCCTACATCAAATCAAAAAAGATCAGATGAAGAAGCCAAGCCTTATGTTAAAAGATTAGTAGTAAAACCAAATTGGATTATTGAGGGAGTATATATTTCCTGGATAGAAAAATATTTAAAAGATGCAGACCAAATAATTTTTTTAGATACTCCTTATACTAAAGCCTTATTTAGGGTAATCTTAAGATTTTTAAAAGACATTACAAAAGGACGCTCCCGCCATAGTTTTATCAGTACTCTAATTTTAATTAAAAACATGACTATTTATCATTTTTATACAGGAGAAAGTGATTATATTACCAAAAAACAAACAGTTAAAATTTTGGGGCAATTTAACAAAGTTACTAATATTAGCTCTAACGAAGAACCAATTTTGTAAACCCTTCTGCATATTTTACTTGTAAAGAAGCTCTGCTTACTTTGATCTTTTTACCTAACTGACTTAATCTTTTTTCCAGCCACATTCTAGTTTGTTTAGGATCATCTACCTGGCTTTTATGTTCCAAAATTGCTTTATATTTTTTTTCAAAAGTGCTAGTCACATCTTCTAAATAATTTGGGTTATCAAAATTAAAAAGTAAAAGCTGGGCAACTTTATGAGGAGTTAATCCCATTTTTTGATGGTGGGGAAAAGATGCTAAATCACGGGCTAAGGGGTAAATAGCATCCAGTGCACCAATTCCTGTTTCTCTATGATCATTATGATTTATCATAGAAAAATCTTCCCTTACTACATAATACCAAGAAGGGTCATGAGTCAAAACAATATCTGGCTTTAATTTTCTGATTATTTTTACTAGTTCTTCTTTAAATTTTATATCTGCTTGCAACTCTCCATCTTTATGATCTAAAAAAATAGTCTGTGTTACACCAATAATGTCTGCAGCAGCTTTTTGTTCTTTATGACGAGCTTCAATTAATTTTTCACCATCAATATCGTGGTGTCTGCTACCCCTCTCACCATTGGTAGAAATCACATAATATGCTTTTGCGCCTAAAGATACGTATTTGGCAATAGTACCCCCAGCCCCAAATTCCGGATCATCAGGATGAGCAGCAATAACCAAAACAACTTTTCCTTTCATGGAGTTTTGCATGAGGCTATAATAGCACAAATATGTGGAATGTATTAAAAGTGAGATATGCCTTGGGTGGAAAATTAGTTGCTAAACCTCTCTTAAAAACCATAATTTGCGAGACTCTACTTTTGTTACCTAATGAGATTATTAATTATGTAGTAAAACATGTTTGGTTTTTCTCCAGTACAGAGGATGCTTGGGCATATACCTTTAATGGTAGAGACGTCAAAGATAAACATTTTATATTTTTATCAGATGAGCTAATGCATCAAGAAAAAGAAGATATCCGGTATACAATCCTTCATGAAATAGGGCACATAATTTTAAAACATAAAAATTCAATTGGTAGGCAGCAAACCCAAAGTGAAATTAAAAAACAAGAAATTGAGGCAGATTTATTTGCTAAAAAATATTTAAATTATTTCTGATAAGATTTGCTGGTAATTTTATTTCCGTAGGAAAGAACTAGTTCATTTACAGGAATTTCTTTGGATGGTTTTCTTAGAGCATCAAGTTCCCCTATCTGATAAATAAACTGTCCAGTTTTTGCAGCATTTTCAAAAACTTTTATTTTGTGTTTTCTAAATGGAGGCAGACCAGATTTCCAAACCTTCTTTTTCATTTAAGTTCTTTTACCATCTCAATTTGAAATTCTCTAAATCCAATTCTACTGTAGAGTTCCCTTGCTGGATTATTTTTAGGTAATACACTTAGCCTAATAAATTTTAATTTTTTCTCTTTTGCATAAGTTTCAGCTTGTTCAAACAAAGCTTTAGCAATACCATGTCTTCTATATTTTTCAAACACTGCTATATCAGAAATATAAAGACATTTAATAGGCTTACTAATTAATTCAAAATCTAAATCTTCTATTCTAAAGGCAATAAATGCTGCTATTTTTCCATTTACCTCTGCTATTAAAATTTTCCCTTTATTCTTTTTATTTTCCTTAAACAAAAACTCTAGATACTTATCTACTATCTGCTCACCAACTTGCCTAGTTGGCTCTACAGATCTTTCAGCTTCCTGAACTATAATCATTAAATCTCTAAGAGTCTGAAAATCCTCAGACTTATAATTTCTAATTTTCATATGAAGCTATTATGAGGCCAGTTGCACCCAAAAGCAAACATTGATACTTAGGATCAAATCTATTAAAATTAGCTTGTGAGAAATTATCGATTCATAGGTGTAGTTTTATTAGGAAGTATTACCATTTATATACTTATGGAAACCTTCGAATTTATAGAGCCTAGGCAATACCATATCGAGCAAGGCAATTATCCAGTGAATATAAACCTTGGGCTCAATAACCCTACAGCTAGCGGAACTGCATCAATATATCCTGGACCAGTCAAATTTATAAATGGTACTAACTCTTAAGTATACTTAAAAATGCCTCTTGGGGGATTTCGACACGGCCTATCATTTTCATTTTCTTTTTACCTTTTTTCTGTTTTTCTAGCAGCTTATTCTTCCTTGTCACATCTCCACCATATAACTTGGCTGTCACATCTTTTCTAAACGGAGACAGGGTTTCCCGGGCGATAATTGTCCCTCCAATTGCTGCCTGAATTGCTATGACAAAATTTTGCCTTGGCAAAATTTCTTTTAGTTTTTCTACTATTTTGCGCCCTATAGATTCTGCCTTGCTTCTTACTATAATCATAGATAACGCATCCACTTTTTCCCCTCCCACTAAAATATCTACTCTCACTGCATCCACAGTCCTAAACTCTAAAAATTCCCAATCAAGTGATGCAAACCCAGAAGACACAGATTTTAACTTGTCATAAAAATCTGTCACCATTTCAGATAAGGGCATTTCATAGCTCATCTCCACCTGAGAGCCAAAATATTTAGTATCTAAGAACTTTCCCCTTCTTTCTTGAGCAAGTTCCATTACTCCTCCAATAAAATTTTGTGGTACAAAAATCCTGAGGGAGACCCAGGGCTCCCGAAGTCCTGAGGAGTGAAGCGACGAAGGATCTAGCTCGGATGGATTATGAATTAATTTACCATTAATTTCATACTCAACAGATGGAGCTGTTGCTAAAAGATCCACATTAAACTCTCCTGATAGCCTTTCCTGTACCACTTCTGCATGTAATAACCCTAAAAATCCACACCTAAATCCAGCACCCAGGGCTTGAGATTGTTCTGGAATATAAGTAAAAGCTGGATCATTTAACCTAAATTTTGATAAAGCTTCTTTTAACTCAAAATACTCGTCATTATCTATTGGGTACAGTCCCACAAATACCATTGGTTTAACCTCTTTGTAACCTGGTAAGGGTTCTGGCATTACACCTCCGAGGTGTGATATCGTATCACCCACTCTGACTAAATCTGGTTGTTTAATACCAGTCGCAATGTAACCAATCTCCCCAGCTGTTAGCTCATCGGTAGGAGTTAAGGCAGGAGTAAAAACTCCCTTTTCTAAGACTTGACCCCCAGCTCCTGTTCCTAAAAAATTTATCTTTGATCCCACTTCGGGCACTTTACCATCAACTACCCTTACCTGAGCCACTACCCCTTTGAAATTGTCAAAAAAGCTATCAAATATCAGTGCCCTAAACTCTTGTCCACCTGGGGGGTGGATTAGGTTGACACCTCGGGATTCTGGGGCGGGAATACGTTCGACTATGGCTTTTAAAAGTTCTGCTACTCCTTCTCCGGTTTTACCGGAAACCAGCAAAATCTCACTCTCATTAAATCCAAAGGTTTCAATTAATTGTTTTTTGCTACCTTCAATATCTGCCTGAGGAAGATCAATTTTGTTAATAACTGGAATTAAAGTTAAGTTTTGCTCCATTGCAGCCAAACCATGAGCCAGGGTTTGGGCTTGAATTCCCTGAGTTGCATCTACCAACAACACAGCTCCTTCAACTGCAGCCAAAGACCTTGATACTTCATAAGAAAAATCTACATGCCCTGGGGTATCAATTAAATTGAGAATGTACAATTGAGAATTGAAAATGTATTTCAGGCGGACTGGCGCCAATTTAATAGTTATACCTCTCTCCCTCTCTAAAGCTAGGGAATCCAACAATTGTGGTTGCATTTTATCTTTACTAACAGTTCCTGTAATTTCCAGTAACCTATCAGCTAAGGTAGATTTGCCGTGATCAACATGGGCAATAATAGAAAAATTTCTGACATTCATATCTTGTGTTTACAATAGACTATAGTATAATCTATTTTTAATAATGGCAAGTTCAAGTGAGTTTGATGCTATAGAAACTGAATTGGGAGAGGATTTGGAATTTCCTATCCACCCTCAAGAAGATTCTGAATTGCTGCATAGTAAAGCATTTCGTCATTTAAGACAATCTTACCCAACAGGTTGGATCACGGTTTTTGGGAGAGTCGCTGTAATAGCCCCAACTCATTCACTGTTAGAAAAACTTGTCAGCGAATACAATATACCAACGACCACAAAGTTAGTACAAATAAATTCTCGAAAATAATTAAACAGTATTTGTTTCCCTGACAATTTCCTCAGATTTAACTAAAGTTTGAACCTTGCCAATTCTTTTAAGTAAATCTACAAAAGTATTTAGTTCTCTAACCTTTAGAAACCAAACTAGAAATACATAAATAGCCAAAGCAAAAACAGAAGAAAGCCCTGTTAAAACAAGTAAATTTATAGTTCTAGTGGTATCAAAAATCACTTCATCTAAAAGTTTTATTGGCACATACAAACATACGCCCATGATTACTGTTGCTGAAAGCATCTTAAAAAAAGGCACCAAGGCCATATTCAAATTAAACTTTCCTATTTTAAAATGAAGGCTGAGGAAAAGTAAAAATGCAGAAAAAATTGTTGAGATAGAAAATGACAGTCCCAATCCCCAGACAGGAAGATGTAAATCTTGAATAAAGTAAACACTCAAGCCAATACTTAAAGCAACTGTGATAAAGGATACAACCACAGGTGTTTTTGTATCTTTTAGGGCATAAAAAGCTCTAACTAAAAGAAGTGAGATTGCTTGAGCAGAAAGTCCAATTGACATAAAAGCTAGAGTTTGGCCAGTTAAAACTGTTGCCTCCCAATCAAATTGTGAAGCTCCAAATGTTAAACGGACTGCTGGAATACGCAAAACTATTAAAATAGCTGTTGCAGGAAGTGCTAAAAATAA